>Ga0181567_10002647_pt1 | contig 13334 bp, 7 predicted proteins | sample 101ome_14_FD_133761 | JGI IMG/M metagenome (GOLD analysis project Ga0181567, IMG submission 133761) | Coastal salt marsh microbial communities from the Groves Creek Marsh, Skidaway Island, Georgia - 101403AT metaG (megahit assembly) | ecosystem: Environmental > Aquatic > Marine > Intertidal zone...
ATTTCATCTTGAGTCATAGAAGATATTCTCTCTGCTACTATTTTCATATTCTTTCCATGAATTGAACCTAACTCCTTATAATTAGGCTTAATTTTTTTTGTAAAAACTTTAGAGTTATCATGTACATATTCAATTTCTTTTACATTGATCTCTGATAAAATAATTTTTTCTACATCTTTTATCTCATTTTCCATATCTAATGATTTCATAGGTATTGAAATCTTTGATAAAGGTTGCCTAACTCTTATTTTTTCTTTCTTTCGTATAGAGTGAACTAAAGAGGAAATACTTTGAGCATATGACATTTTTCTTTCTAAAACTTCTGAAATTCTTTCATTATCTACTTTTGGAAACTCTAAAAGATGAACTGATTCAGAGTTTGAAATATTAAATGCATTTAAGTTTTTAAATAATTTTTCAGAGTAAAATGGTATAAAAGGAGATGAAATTATAGAGATTTTATATAAACATTCCAATAAGGTCTGATATGCCATAAGTTTATCTTGAGTTAAATCACCCTTCCAAAATCTTTTTCTATTTAATCTGATATACCAATTACTTAAATCATCATTTATAAACTTATTTATCTGTCTTGATGACTTTGTTGGATCATAATTGTCAAGTTTATCCTCAACGAACTTTATAAGAGAATTCAACTTACTTATTATCCACTTATCTTCATAACTTCTTTTTTCATATGGAATCAATTTTTCATTGCCGGTAAATCCATCAATATTTGCATAAAGAGCAAAGAAATTATATGTATTGTTTAGTGTACCAAAAAACTTTCGAAGTATTTCAGATATGCCATCAATATCAAACTTTAAATTATCCCACGGATTAGAATTAATTACCATATATAATCTTGTAGCATCAGGACCAAATTTTTTAATTACCTCAAAAGGGTCTACTGCATTCCCCAATCGTTTAGACATCTTATTTCCATCTTTATCTAACACTAACCCATTAGATATCACATTTTCATAACTTACCTTTCCAAATAACATTATTGAGATTGCATGTAGAGTAAAAAACCACCCTCGTGTTTGGTCTACACCCTCAGCAATAAACTTAGCTGGAAACATTTTTTCAAAAATATCTTTATTCTCAAATGGATAATGATATTGAGCAAATGGCATCGAACCTGAATCATACCATACATCAATTATGTCTGTTTCTCTATACATTGGTGACCCTTCTTTAGATGCTAAAATAATTTCATCAACAAAAGGTCTATGCAAATCAATATTATCAGAAATATTATTCTTCATAAATCCTAAATCAACTGACTTTTTAATTTCTGATTTCAATTCATTAATACTACCTATACAGATTTCATCTTTACCATCTTTGGTCCTCCATATAGGAAGTGGTGTTCCCCAAAACCTAGATCTACTCAAATTCCAATCAACTAGATTTTCTAGCCAGTTACCAAAACGACCTGTGCCTGTAGACTCAGGCTGCCAATTAATGTCCTTGTTTTTATTAATAAAATCATCTTTAAGTTTAGTGGAATTTATAAACCAAGATTCTAGAGGATAATATAATATAGGCTTATCTGTTCTCCAGCAGTGAGGATAACTGTGTTCATACTTTTTAACATCAAAAGCTTTATTTTCTTTTTTAAGTTTAATTGAAATTTGTTCGTCTGTTGTTAATCCCTCTAAATCTGAAAATGCCTTGACCTGTAGACCCGCAAAATCTATAATTTCTTTTACAAATTTACCTGATTTATCAACTATTGGTACATCCTCATTTTTATCATTTTTCACAAAAATCCCAGGTAAATTATTTTTCTTAGAAACATAAAAATCATCAGAACCAAAAGTTAAACTTATATGAACTATTCCTGTTCCCTCGTCGGTAGTAACAAAATCACCTGAAACAACGGTAAAAGCTGGCTTTTCTGCTTTAACATAAGGCAATAATTGATCATAATCAAAGCCAACAAGATCCTTACCTTTAAATGTTTTTAAAATTTTATAGGGCAAGTTTTGTTTATCAAAAATTAATTCTTCAGAGGTTTTTAAATTATTAGAATCAAAAAATTTTTCTATACATTTTTCTGCAATAATTACATTAATTTTTGACTCAGTGTACTTATTAAAAGTTTCAATTAAATTATACTTAATTTTTTCACCTACTGCTAAGCCGTTATTAGCTGGCAAAGTCCAAGGAGTTGTTGTCCATGCCAGGAAGTAACAATCACTATCTCCGATTATTTCCTGAGACTTTTTATTTTTTTGTATCTTAAACTGTGCTGTTAAAGATGTGTCCTTAATATTTTTATAAGCACCTGGCATATTAAGTTCATGAGAACTTAAACCAGTTCCTGCAGCAGGAGAATATGGTTGAATAGTATACCCTTTATATAAAAGTCCTTTTTTATACAGCTCTTTTAATGACCACCATATTGATTCGATATAATTATTTTTAAAAGTTATATATGCATCATCTATATCTAACCAATAACCAATACTTTCAGTAAGTTCTTCCCAAGCCTCTTTAAATTGCATGACCGCAACTTTACATTCTTCATTATATTTTTCAACAGAAATTTTATTTCCTATATCATCTTTAGTTATACCTAAATTTTTTTCAACCTGAAGTTCAACTGGCAAGCCATGTGTGTCCCAACCACCTTTTCTATAAACTCTATAACCTTTAAGTGTTTTATATCGACAAAAAATATCTTTTATAGTTCTGGCCATGACATGGTGAATTCCAGGCATACCATTTGCTGAGGGTGGTCCCTCGTAAAAAGGAAAAATTTTATCTTCTGATCTACTGCTAATTGACTTCTCAAAAATATTATTTGAGTTCCAATAAGAAATAATTTCCTTACTTACCTTATAATAATCAATTGAAGATTGTTCATTAAACTTTCCTGTTCCCATCTATCTTACTTTTTATAGAAATATAAAATTATACTTGGCAATAAAGTTAAATTGGTAATCATAGCCACAAATAAAATTATTGATGTTAGGACTCCTAACACAATTGTCCCCCCAAAATTAGAAAATGCAAATATTATAAATCCAAAAAAGAGGATAAATGATGTAAAAATCATTGATCTACCAGTTTGGTTTATGGTGTTAATAATAGAATCTTCTAAACTTTTGCTTAGAAGTTCATTTTTAAATTTTGCAAGAAAATGAATAGAATAGTCTACCGATATACCAAAAACAATGCTAAAAACTAATGCTGAACTAGGTTTCAGGGGAATATTAAAATATCCCATAATTCCACCTGCTATAATCAGAGGTATAATATTTGGAATTAAAGAGATTAACACCATTTTAAAATTCTTGAATAACAGAGACATAATTATACTTATAATAAAGAATGCTAATAACATACTTTGTAATAGATTTTCAACTAAAAAATTAATTCCCTTTATAAAGATTAATGTGGTTCCAGTCATTGCAACCTCAGCTTTTGAATTTGAAAATATTTTTTCAATCTCAGGTCTGATAACATTTTTTACTACAGAATCTAACTTTAGAGAACCTAAATCCGCAACATTTAATGAAATTCTCATTTTCTGACCTATCGAATCCACAAATGATTTAGATAAATTATCATTAGATACATTATTTTCATAACCGTCTGAAATATATCGGAAAATAAAATTTTTATCTCTATTATTTGGAAGCGTATAGAATGAAGGATTATTATTATAATAAGCTTGTCTTGATGCTTTAATAAAAGTAACTAATGATACTGGAGAGGAAACATAATCCTTTTGTTCTAAAAATTGCTCTAGTCTATCAACTCTTTTAAGTAAGTTAAGGTTTTGAATTCCTTTCTTCATTTTAGTATCAACTACTATTTCAAGAGGCATTACACCTGAAAAATTTGATTCGAAAAACTTTAAATCTTTCATTAAAGAACTCTCCGCAGGTACATCATCTACTAAGAATGAAACTGATTTTATTTTTGATAATCCGTAAAAAGAAACAATCAGGATAATTGAAGATACTACAAAAACCCTTTTCTTGTGTGAAAAAGAAATTTCACGAAAAGTATTAATTAAATAATTTATAAACCCATAGTTTAAATAATTAACCTGATTACTTTTAGGTTTAGGCAAAGCCAAGTAAATAGATGGCAATAAAAAAATACTTACAAAGAAAGTAGCCAAAACATTAATACCCGCTACAATCCCAAATTCTGTTAATATTTTTATGTCTGTTGTGGAAAGAACAAAAAAACCTACAGCTGTCGTTAAGTTAGTAATTAGAGTTATTAACCCTATCGTCTTTATAACATATACTATCGCCTTTTTCTTATCTTTTAATTTTTCAATTGAAAAATGATAGTAGTTTAACATATAAACACAATTTGGAATTCCAATAACAACAATTATTGGAGGGAGTAACCCTGTTAGTAAAGTAATTTTAAAACCAAATAATGCTAATGTCCCAAAAACCCATGTGACAACTATTCCAATAATAATTAACGGAACAAAAACTGTATCAATCGATCTAAAGAAGATAAATAAAATTATTCCCAATACTATGACGGATACAATCAATAACATTGTGAGCTCCTTTTTTACACTCTCAGCAAGAATATATCTTGAATAAGGAAGTCCAGCATAATGGAGCTTAATTCCAGATTCTGAACTAAATTTTTCACTTGTAGAAATTAAATCATCCATTAATTTATTTCTACTTTCAGAGTTTAATACATTTTTATCAATTGTAACTAGTAAAGTGAGAGCGCCATCATCATTAAGTATTTTTCCTTCGTAAAATTTTTCGTTTTTTATCTGGATTAACAGACTGTCATATTCATCTTGAGAGTTCGGAAAAGGATCAAATATATTTATGAAATTAAAATTTTTCTTTTCATTATTTTTTTTAAGAGCTTGTAATCTTGGTAAACCTAAAGCACCTTTTACTCCGTATATACCTTCAATCTTACCAACATAATCATTATATAAATTAAACTTTTCAATATTAAAAATTGATGAGTCTTTCAAACCTATAGCAAATACATTCCCATCCTCTCCAAACGTGTTTTTGAATGAATTATAGTACATCATTTCTTCATCAGTATCTGGTACTGTCTGAGAAAAGTCATAGTTATATTCTACATCTAAGCCTTTATACCCCATAAAGGCTGTGTAAATCAAAATTAAAAAAATGAAAAGCTTTCTGTTATTTAAAACAAAGTGTGAGAATTTTTCTGCCATCAAATTTTCCTTAATAAATTATTTATAGATGTGAATTTAGTGATATGAGTTTCTAAATTTTTAATAGGAATTCTTTCTTGTTTCATTGAATCTCTATTTCTAATTGTAACTGAATCGTCTTTTAAAGAATCATAATCAACAGTAACACAAAAAGGAGTTCCAATAGAATCTTGCCTTCTATATCTCTTACCTATAGAATCTTTATAATCATATTGAGTGTTAAAATTTAATTTTAAATCATCATATATTTTAATAGCTTTTTCTGAGAGTCCATCTTTATCATTCAAAGGCATAACTGCAACTTTTATCGGTGATATCTCAAAAGGTAGCTTTAAAACTATTCTTTCAGATCCATCATCTAACTTTTCAGTTTTGAGTGCTGATGACATTACAGATAAAAACAACCTATCTAAACCTATTGAAGTTTCAACTACATATGGAATGTAACTCGAACCAGATTTTTGATCAAAATAATTTAATTTTTTACCAGAATATTCTTGATGATTTTTTAAGTCAAAGTCTGTTCTCGAATGTATACCCTCAAGCTCTTTAAATCCCATAGGGAAATTAAATTCAATATCACATGCAGCATTTGCATAATGTGCTAAATTTTCATGATCATGAAATTTATAAGAATCTTTTCCCAAACCTAAAGCGTAATGCCAATTCATCCTTTTCTCTTTCCATTTTTCATACCATTCCATCTCTGACCCTGGCTCAACAAAAAATTGCATTTCCATTTGCTCAAACTCTCTCATTCTAAAAATAAATTGCCTAGCAATAATTTCATTTCTAAATGCTTTTCCTATCTGAGCTATTCCAAAAGGTATTTTGACTCTAGTTGAATTTACAACATTTAAAAAATTAAGAAATATTCCTTGTGCTGTTTCAGGTCTTAAATATATTTTTTTTGAAGAGTCTGATGAGGCTCCTATTTCCGTAGAGAACATTAAATTAAATTGTTTTACATCCGTCCAATTAGAAGTGCCTGATATAGGATCATTAATATTTAAAGAATCAATTAAATTTTTTAAACCTTGTAAATCATTTGACTTGAGACATGAATTCATTTTAGATGAAACTTCATCAATATGGCTAGAATATTTTAATACTCTTTCATTGGTTTCTCTAAAAACTTTCTCATCAAATTTATCTCCAAATCTCTTTCTCGCTTTTTTAACTTCCTTGTCTACTTTAGAACTTATCTTAGAAATATATTCCTCAATTAGTACGTCTGCCCTATATCGTTTCTTTGAATCTTTATTATCAATTAATGGATCATTAAACGCATCTATATGACCAGAAGCTTTCCATGTCATAGGATCCATAAAGACTGAGGAGTCAATCCCTACTATATTATCATTCATTTGAGTCATGGATTTCCACCAAAACTCCTTCAAATTATTTTTAAGTTCTGATCCATATGGGCCATAATCATATACTGCACTTAGACCATCATAGATTTCACTTGATTGATAAATAAAACCATTTGCCTTTGAGTGAGAAATAACTTTCTTTAGTATATCGTTGTTATCCATTCGACAAATATAACTTTACAATCTTTTTAAAACTAACTATCAAATCTTAATGTTAACTTATCCAAACTATTTCTTGACCCCAAAAAGGTTATTATATCTTCTTTTAATAGACGAGTGTATCCATGGCTAAGAATTATTTCTTCATTTCTTTTGACAGATAGCATTAAAACATCTCTAGGAAGCTTTAAATCTCGTAAAAGAGATCCAGATATTTTTTCATTTAATAACCTAATGTCTCTGACCTCTTTATCCTTTTCCTTACCTAAAAATATTGAGGTGCCTAGAGGAGATCTAACATATTGATCTATTAAATTTATAATTGCATCCGAGGGATGAATTAATTTGATATTGAATTCAGAAAATAAATCAGCGTTTAGATACTCATTAATTCTAACAATAAGATTTTTGTTACCATAAGTAGAGTGAGATAATTTACATATTTCCTCATTAATTACATCTGAACAAAAACAGATAACCGAATCTGCTTTGGAATATTCTATATTATCAAAATTATATTTATCAACACTTTCAATCTTTATCATATTAATTCCTTTAGGAATCTTAAGAGACTTATTTGTTTCAAAAATTACTATATCAACGTCCCAATCTCTAGATTTCAGTAGAGATGCAACAGATAAAGACTGTGGCTCAAGTCCAAAAATTATCACTCTCTTTTTTTTCGATAATGAAATTTTTTTTCTTCTGTTTGTTTCTTTCAAATAATTAAGAGCCCATTTAAAAATTGGTGGACCCACAAATTGACTAATTATTATTGAGGAAATTAAAATCATTGATATTTGTCCGACAATTTCATTCTCCCAATAATAGAACTCTTTTTGTATAAGCTGAATTAACCCCAACGAGACACCAGCCTGAGTAATGTGAGGAGTCCAACCAAGAAGCTTAAAACTCAAATGATCTTTTGCAAGATGCCCACCCAAATATGAAGCTAAAAAAAGTGATATAATTCTTATTATAAAGAATAAAATAGCGTATTGAAATACCTGAAAAACAAGTAATATATCTAATGATGCTCCTATAAGGGTAAAGAAAACAACATAAATATATTTACCCGAAACATCGATAAAATCTAAAAATTCAAGTCTCTTATCAGTTCTATTAATTACGTATATTCCAGAAACCATACATATTAAAAGTGGCTCAAAAATTATTTCTTTACTAAATAATAGCAATGATATTTCCCTTATGTAGTCAGAAAAAATGAAAGCTGAAAAACCTACAATGATTAATAAAAAGTATTTTAAGTATTTATTAATACTAACATTAAGAAAAAGATTTAAGAGAATTCCATACACAAAACCAATAAATACTGAAATAATAATTTCAAAAATTATTATTAACATACTTAATATTTGAAGAGAACCTGAATCTATTGATTTAATTAATGAAAATATAATTGCAAACAATAAGATAACTCCAAAGTCAGAAAGACATAACACACCCATTGACGTAGAGGTAAATTTTCCTTTAGCTCTAAGTTCATTTATTACAGCTATGGCTGATGCAGGAGATCTTGCAACAAAAATTGAGGCACATAATAGAGATAAGTATATTTTAATATCAAATTGAATATTATCAAAAAAACCTAAAGTGTTAAATGCTAAAAAAACCAGAATAAAGCCTACAGAAAAGGTTATCAGTATACTGCTTAATGTATTCCACTTTATACTATTAAAAGTACCTTTTATTTCTTTAAAAAAAAGCTCAGACCCCGCAGCAAAAGCAATAAAGCCTAGTGATAAATCAAACATGAATTCAATTTCTTTTATTACGGTATTGCTAATTAAACCTAAAACACTTGGGCCTATAAATACGCCAACAATAATTAAACCAGTTACTAGAGGTAGACCAAATTTTTTAAGTTGAGAACTTAGATAAAATGAAGATATACATACTATTAAATATGTTAAGAGGAATAATATTGAGTCCGAAGAAAGATTATAAAAAAATTCCAATAGATTACAACTTCAGATACAAAGTTACAAAATTAGAAAGTATTATAAGATGAAGAAAATATGTGTTTTTTGTGGGTCAAGTAAACCAGAAAATCATACGAAGTTAGAAAATGAAGTAATTAGCCTAGGTAATTTAATATTAAAGAAAAAGCTTCAACTAGTTTATGGGGGAGCTAAGATTGGATTAATGGGATTAGTTGCTAATACTATTCTAGAAGGAGGAGGATATGTAACTGGAATAATACCTAAGCTTTTATCAAAAAAAGAGATAATAAACAAAGAAGTTTCTGATCTTATAATAGTTAATAATATGCATGAAAGAAAAAAAAAGATGTATGATCTATCTGATGCTTTTATAATTCTCCCTGGTGGAATTGGGACATTGGAAGAATTTTCTGAGATAACAACCTGGAAAATTTTAGGAATAGAAAAAAAGCCCATTTTTCTTTTAAACTTTGATGGGTTTTATGATCATTTAATTCAACAATTTGAGGTTATGGAGAAATATAATTTTTTATATTCAGATATACTCAAGGAGGTAATTATAATTAATTCTATTTCCGATCTTGACAGCCTTCTTTAAATTAACTTAAAAAAGAAATTAGTACTCCAGCAGCTACCGCAGAGCCAATAACGCCAGATATATTGCTTGCCATTGCATAATGCATAATATGATTTTTAGGATCGTGTTTTATAGCTATTTCATTAGCAACTCTACTTGCCATAGGAACAGCACTCAATCCTGTAGCACCAATTAAAGGATTAATTTTTTTCTTAGTGGTTAAATTAAATATTTTAACAGCTAAAATTCCACCGATTATTGAAATTACAAAAGCAAAAAGTCCTCCAATAATAATTCCAAGAGTTTGGGTGTTTAAAAAAGAGGCTGGAGTCATGGTTGCCCCAATAGATAACCCTAGGAAAATAGTGCTAGTATTTAAAATATTATCTGATGCAGCTTTAGATAATCTACCAGTAGAGGACCCAATTTCTTTAATTAGATTACCAAACATTAGAAAACCAATCAATGGAGTTGAAGATGGGACTATTAAAGAAACTACTATTGTCATTACGATAGGAAAAATAATTTTAATTCTAGATAGATTTTTAATTTCATTAGAATAAGGGGGTTTTTCATCCTGCTCTTTCATATTAATTAATAATTCATTTTTAGTGACAGTAAACTTTACTATAAATGGAATAATAACAGGAACTAAAGCCATATAAGAATATGCAGCAATAGCAATTGGACCTAATAGATGAGGTGCTAATACTATAGAGGTGTAAATTGCAGTAGGACCGTCAGCTCCCCCAATAATTGCTAGTGAAGCAGCTTCTTGATTAGTAAAGCCTATTAAACTAGCAATAATTAAAACTGTAAATATTCCAATTTGCGCTGCAGCTCCAAAAAAAACTAAACGTAAGTTTTTTAACATTGGACCAAAATCTGTTAACGCTCCCACTCCCATAAAAATAAGAGGTGGCAAAAAACCAGTTTTTATTAAAGAATAATATAAGAAGTTTATTATTCCATATTGTTGAGCAATCTCAATAAGACCTAAACTTTCATCTATTTTAACAACTCCTAAATTTGATCCAGGAATATTAGCAATTAATATTCCAAATCCAATCGGGACAAGGAGAAGAGGCTCGTATTTTTTAGATATTCCTAGGTATAACAAGAATACAGAAATAACTATCATTAAAATGTAGTTAGGCTCTAACACTAATTCGTTAAAACTTGTCATATCTATTATTTTTTGAATAAAATCCATGGTATTAATTAATTATAAATAAAATATCATCGTCATAAATATCATCACCATCATTAAAACATACTTGCATAATCTTCCCTGAATAGTCAGATTTAATTGCATTTATTACTTTCATTGACTCAATATAACAAATTACGTCCCCTTTGTTTATTTTATCACCAACCTTAACTGGATTTTCATCAGGATCCTTTGTAAAAAACACTCTGCCTTCAATCGGGGAAATAATTTTTTGTCCCTCAATAATTTTTTTGTCTGAAATTGATTCTTTTTTAGCAGTATCTATTATGTAATCTACTTCATAACTTACCTCATTAACCTTTAATATTTTTGTCATTTTTTTAGATGGTTCATCTTTAGACACAATTTTCGATTGCTTTTTTAATTTAATGTCTTCAGCTATTTTTTTCTTAGCATCACCTGACTTAAAATCTAAATATTGAGTTTTGTGTAAAGAATATTCCAGTAATTCTTCATCATCTTGACCAAAATCCCAATTTTTTGACTTCATCTCATTTCTGTTAATATCTAATACATCTTCTATGAGGTCTTGTGGATTTCCATCATAAAATTCTTTTCCTAAATCTTTTGATAACTTTTTAATTTCTACACCTAATTCCCCAGGAAGTTTACCAGATTTTCCTAGAAGCATATCCCAGGTATTATCATCTATTAGACTCCATCTTTCTTTACCCTTTATTTGATTTAAAACATTTACTATAGCAACATTTTTAACATATTGACTATAAGGTGTAACCAAAGGCGGATAACCCATTATCGGCCATATATATTTTACCTCATCAACAAGAGATGAAAATAAACTATCTAAACTAATTTCTTTTTTCTTATTTTTTTGAAGCCATTTATTGATACTTATATGGCTTTTTTCAAGATCGTTCATCAAACTTCCCATCATCCCGCCTGGTAGTCCCGATTCAATTAAAAGAGAATTCATTAATCTATTTTTAGGATTAATATAAAGTCCCAAATAATCATCTATAAATTCTTGCGTTAAACCTTTTACTTCCATGTAGGCTTTTCGATTTATGTCTTTTACTTTAAATCCATCATCTTTTAACATTTCATGAACTGTTAACAAATCGGCATGGGTAGTACCCCATGATAAAGGTTCCATGGATACATCTATTATATCGGCACCACATCGAGCTACTTCCAAAGAAGATGCTACTGAGAAACCCGGTCCAGAATGACCATGATATTGTACAATTATATTTGGATTATATTTCTTTATTCCTTTTACAATTTTACCCAGAGAAGAAGGCCTGCCTATACCTGCCATATCTTTAATTGCAATCTCATCAGTACCAAGCTCAATTAATTCTTTAGCAAGATTTATATAGTAATCTACAGTATGTATTTTAGAATGAGTTATACAAAGACAAGACTGAGAAATCATTCCGGCTTTTTTAGCATATTCTATAGAAAGCTTTAGGTTTCTTATATCATTCAACCCATCAAATGATCTTGCTATATCTGTACCTTGTTTCTTTTTTACCGAAAACATTAACTCTCTAACATCTTTAGAAACTGGGGACATGGTTAAAGCATTTAACCCTCTTTCTAACATTTGAGTTTGAATGCCAGCTTCATTAAACGGTTTAGTCCATTTTCTTAATACTTTGTTAGGATTTTCTCCGGCTAAAAGTTGAATTTGTTCAAATCCTCCTCCATTAGTTTCTATTCTATCCCAACAACCCATATTTATTATGGGATCAGCAACCCTAACTAACTCCTCTGCATTAGGCATGTATTTACCTGAAGATTGCCACATGTCTCTGTAGACTAAACAAAGCTTAATTTCTTTAGGCATTTTAATCTAATTTTCTATAACTGACTACTTTAGCGTCAACACCTTCCATCTTTTTTATTTCTTGATTTATTTCACCTTCTATATCAAGCTCATTGTCATCAGAATTAGAATCAAAAAAATAAATTATAGCTTTTCCTAGAAAAAACACAAGAGACAATACAATGAAAACTGTTATCATTCCATTTAAGAGAATGTTAAATAAAACAGATAAATTGGAAATATTTTCCATCAAAAAAATATTTTCGTGGTTAGTGTTAGTTAGCAAAAATATGAACTAAATTATTGAAACTTTCATTAATAAAAGATAATTTTTAGATAAATGAATATCATAGAAGTTAACTCAAAAAAAGACAAAAAAGACTTTATACAAATAGCTTGCTCGATCTATAAAAATGAAAAAAATTGGATTAGGCCCTTAGATAAAGATATTAACTCTGTTTTTGATCCAAAGACAAATAAGGCATTTCGAAAAGGTGATGTAAAGAGATGGATACTTAAAAATAATAATGAAACCATAGGAAGAATTGCTGCATTCTACTCTTCGAAAAACGATAAAGAAAAACTTAGGGTTGGAGGCTGTGGTTTTTTTGAATGTATTGATGATGAAGAGGCAGCAAAAATGTTATTTGATACAGCAAAAAATTGGTTAGAAAAGAATGGATATAATTCGATGGATGGACCTATTAACTTTGGTGAGAGGGATAAGTGGTGGGGTTGTCTAGTTGAGGGTTTTGATATAGATCCTAATTACCTTCAAAATTATAGTAAAGCATATTATCAAAAACTTTTTGAAAATTATGGGTTTCAATTACTTTTTAGACAGCTTACTTTTTTAAAGAAGGTAAGAACACCATTATCTGAGAAGCTAAGTTTAAAAGCTGAACGAGCTCTAAGAGATCCTAACTACAACTTTAAAACATTAGAAAAGAAAAATATTCAAAAATATATTAAAGATTTTACTAAAATTTATAATGATGCCTGGTCAAAATATCCTGGAGTATCAAAACTTGAGCTTTC
>Ga0181567_10002677_pt1 | contig 13267 bp, 14 predicted proteins | sample 101ome_14_FD_133761 | JGI IMG/M metagenome (GOLD analysis project Ga0181567, IMG submission 133761) | Coastal salt marsh microbial communities from the Groves Creek Marsh, Skidaway Island, Georgia - 101403AT metaG (megahit assembly) | ecosystem: Environmental > Aquatic > Marine > Intertidal...
AGGGGGTGGAATGGGACTCGGTGGAGCTGTTCTCATTGCAGCCGATATTCCCCTGCTTTTCGGTATCAACCTTCGCCTGATTCAACAGATCGGGGCTTCCTATGGCTTTGATGTCAGTACGCCCGCCTACGCCCCGCTCGTACTCTCCATTTTCAATGTAGCTGCCAGCGGGTCCCGTCAATCCAAGAATCAAGCCCTTCGGGAAGTCTCGGTAGCCGCCGCTGCCTTGGCTCAGTTCTCAGACTACCGGGGGCGGGTTTCGGGTACGTTCCGGGAGCAGAATCGGCACCTTCCCCGCGAGATCGCCAAGAATATTGCCGGTCGAAAGATAGCGCAGGCCATTCCCATTGCGGGTGCAGCCATTGGGGCCGGAATCAATTATTGGTTCACAACCGAGACGGCCGAGTCAGCGTTCATGCTCTTCCGGGCGCTGTATATTGAGCGCAAGGAACGATCCTGACGCCCCTCCCTTTCAGCCAGCCTTGCCGCCGGTTTTCCTGACATGCCCCTTGTCGCCATCGTGGGACGCCCCAATGTGGGTAAGTCCACTATTTTCAACCGCCTGACGGAGGAACGCCGTTCCATCGTGCACGATGAGCCCGGCGTGACCAGGGACCGGGTGTATGGCGAGGTCATGTGGGGTGGTCGCGCATTCTCGATCGTGGATACAGGAGGATTCGTAACCGGCTCAGAGGATCGCTTTGAAACAGCCATCCGCGAGCAGGTCCACCTGGCCATCGACGAGGCCGATCTGATCCTTTTAGTCAACGATGTAACCGTCGGCGTGACGGATCTGGATCTGGAGATGGCCAATCTGCTGCGCCGAAGCGATCGACCCGTCCTAGTCGTGGCCAACAAGGCGGACAACGAAGAGCGGCGCTGGGCTGCCAACGATTTGTATCAGCTTGGTTTTGATGACATTTTCCCCATCAGTGCCATCAATGGCATGGGTACCGGCGATTTGCTCGATGAAATCATCACGCGTCTGCCCGAGGGGAAGGTAGAAGAGGAAGACAGCCGGCCGCGGTTCGCCATCATCGGGCGCCCCAACGTGGGAAAATCCTCATTGACCAACGTGCTCCTGGGGGAGGAACGCTCCATTGTGACCGAGATCTCAGGCACAACGCGCGATTCGGTCGATGCCGTCATGAAAGTGGACGGAAGGGAGATCGTGTTGGTCGATACAGCCGGTCTGCGCAAGCGGGCCAAGGTGCGGGAGAATGTGGAGTTCTACTCGGCGCTCAGAACGGAACGCGCCATTGAGTCCTGTACAACAGCCATTCTCCTGATCGATGCGGTCGAGGGGTTGGAGTCGCAGGATATCAAGGTGCTCAAGCGGGCAGAGATCATGAAGAAGGGACTTGTTCTGGGAATCAACAAATGGGACTTGGTGGAGAAGGAAACCAACACGGCCCGCGACTACATGGCATCGATCAAGGAGCGTCTGCAGACGTTGGACTTCATTCCCATCGTAACTATCTCTGCCCTGACCAAGCAGCGCGTCCGGAAGCTGCTTGAGAAGGTGCTCGAGGTCGATGCAGAACGCCACAAGCGCATCCCCACGGCAAAGCTGAATGAATGGCTCAAGGGCGTTCTTGCCCGTCATCATCCGCCGATGTACCGCAACCAGCGGATCAAGATCAATTATGTGACGCAGGTACGCTCGGCACCGCCGGTCTTCCAGTTCTTCACCAATCAGCCCAAGGGCGTTCGCGAAGGCTACCGGCGCTATCTGGAGAATCGTCTCCGTGAGTCTTTCGGTTTTGAGGGGGTGCCCGTCAAGCTGGTATTCAAGCAGAAGTAGACCCCCTTTGAGGCCCGATGAGCGCGGGAATCAACTTCCCTTGAAATGCGCTGCAATCTGTGTGCGGATCGCAATGGGGCACTATATTCCGAGCCTCACCAAACCACGCACGACGTATGGCCGGCACACCAGTCAATACTGCAAAAAAGAACGAGCGCACACTCAATTTCTGGGAGCGGCTCTATCTGCCTGAAGTGTTCAAGGGCCTGGGCTGGTCCTTCCGCAAGATGGTCAAGGAGCCCATGTACACCTTCCAGTATCCGGAAGAGCAGTGGTATCCACCGGACAGCTATCGTGGACGTCCCGTGTTGGTAGAGGAGCAGGGCAAGCCCCGGTGTGTGTCATGCAACCTGTGCGCCCGGGCATGTCCCCCGCTGGCCATCTCGATGCAGTCGCACGAAATCGAGGGACCGAAGGAGCGCGAGCCGGAGTGGTTTGAAATCAACATGCTGCGCTGCATCTACTGCGGTTTTTGCGAGGAAGTATGCCCCGAGGAAGCCATCGTCATGTCGAAGGAATACGATATGACCTTCCAGGATCGGGAAGAGGCCATTTTCGGCATGGACCGTTTGCTCGTTCCTAAAGAGCGGCTGGCCGATCGCCTGGACTTCCTGCATTCACGCCGCAATCCGAATACGGCGGACGAAGCTTGGCAGTACAAGGAGAGCAACAACCGTCACTCCCTCCGCAACAGTTCCTTCCTTTCTTCCCTGGCGGATGACATGAAGGACGCATCGGCTGAAGCGTAGGTGGGCGGCAGCGATGCTGCCATATCGCCCGTTGAGGATGTGCTCGGCCAGCTGGATTGGCTGACGGCTGAACTTGAGGCCCAAAAGCCATTCCTTTCGCGCATTCCGGATGTGCAGCTGATGGCTCAGCCGATGACCGACCAGCCGAGTCTGTTCGGGTTGTACCAGGCCATGCTTGAACGGGAGCAAGCGCATGTGGAGCAGGTGGGGCGCCCTGCGGAGAACATTCGTCCACCGGCATCGATGGACGCCTTGCTGGTCGCCATCATCTCCCTGCGTCACACGTTGCTTGCCCATCTTCGCGCTCAACCGGAAGCATCATGGGCTCAAGAGGCCCCAGGGCAGACCGAGGGTACGCTCCTGGAGTGGGCCTATGCGATTACCCTGGACGATGGTGAGACCCTTCGTGCCATTGCCGAGCGCTTGCATGAAAGCCAGTTGAGTATGAGGGGCCGGCAGTCTGATGGCCTCTGAAAATCCGTACATCGAGCTGAAGACGGCCTTCCGGAGTCGCAATTTCGCCCCTCTCTATCTTCTGCATGGCGAGGAGCGCTGGTTCATTGATCGGTTGCAGGAAATCCTTCTTGAAACGGCACTTGAGCCTCACGAAAAGGATTTCAACCTGGACATCCTCTACGGAAACGAAACAGATGTGCGTTCAGCCCTCACTGCGTGCCAAGCGTATCCGATGATGGCGGAGCGCCGTGTTGTCATCATTCGGGATTTTGATCGGATGAAGGACAATAGTCTGTTCAAGGGGCTCGCCGAAAAGCCCAATCCTGCCTGTGTAGTTTTCCTGGTGTGTGCCGGCAAGCCCAACATGTCCCGACACCCGTACCGGGCCATCAAGTCTGGTGGACAGGCTGTTGAATTCAAGGCGCTCTTCCCGAGTCAAGTACCACGATGGATCGAGACGCTCGCGAAGGAACGGGGATTCGCCCTGGAAGCACGAGCCATACAGATGCTGGCCGAGTACGTCGGGTCCTCGCTGGCTTCCGTCGGTGCCGAGTTGGACAAGTTGGCAACGTATGTGGGCGACCGGGAGGTGATTACGGCAGAAGACGTTGTCCAGGCCAGTGGTCAGACCCGGGACTACAATGTATTCGAATTGCAGCGGGCCATCGGTCAGCGACAGATTGACAGGGCCCTGCACATTACGGAACGGTTGTTGCAGCAATCATCGAACCCGACCGGGGAGAGTCACATGATCGTGTCGATCCTGACGGCGTTCTTTATAAAACTGTGGCAACTGACAGCGCTGCAGGCGGGAAGAATTCCTGAAAAAGAGATGGCCAAGGCCATCGGGGTTTCGCCCCATTTTCTCAGGGACTATCTTTCCTGCCTACGTCGATTCGACGTTCCAGCGATTGACAGGGCGCTTTTTGCGCTTCGATCGGCGGACTTCGAGCTGAAAGGTGGAAGCTTTCGCAGCGATCGGCTGATCCTGAATCTCTTGTTCAGGAACATACTGGCAGCCTGAAGCAGGACACCCGCTGTAGCACCATCACGGGATGGCGTTGTTCCGCCTTGCACGGGACCATCCAAGCGCGCGGCATGCGGCGGGTGGTACGCGTGGGGACCCTGTAACAGACAAATTGTCAGTGCTACATACGATATGCGGGCTTATGTCCGTTGATTACCTGAAGCCATGACAGAAACAGAAAACGCAGGAAAGCTCAAGAAGAGGACGCTTACGGTAAAAGCGTCTGAGTTCGGCGTGATGGGAAACCTGAACCCGAACAACAGGCACTTTGATGCCCTCAGTCAGATGAGCGACGAAGACCTCATGTCGCAGTTCCAGATGGGAACCGTCGAGGCGTTCGATATCCTGGTCAGCCGCTACAAGGATCCGCTGACCAACTATATCTACCGTTTCCTGGGAGACATGAAGGAGTGCGAAGACCTCCTTCAGGAAACGTTCCTGCGCGTCTACCGCAACCGACATTCCTATCGCCGGATTGCCAAGTTTTCTACGTGGCTGTACACGATTGCGGGCAACCTGGCGCGATCGGAATACCGCAAGCGCAAACGCCGCCGTCTCTATTCGCTGCAGTCCGTTAACCGGGATGATGAAGAGTACGAAGTAGAGATCCCCGATGAGACGTTCAGCCCGGACAAACACACTGAGTCCACGATCCAGGATTTCTTCATCCAGGAGGCGCTGAGACAGATTCCGGAAGAATTCCGGGAGGTGGTGGTCCTGCGAGACGTGCAGCAACTGGCCTATGAGGAGATAGCCGAGATCACGGGTCTTCCGATGGGTACGGTCAAAAGCCGCATCAACCGGGGACGGACGAAATTGCAGGCATTGCTCAAAGAAGTATACCTGCCGAAAATGGACTGATCCCACGACAGGTCCCATGCCATGGACAAGGGCGGCTGCGCGCATGCGCAGCCGCCCTTTTTTTCTTTCCCCGACGCGTTGATAGTCTGAGAAGGGCTTCCAAAAAAAATGGTGACCGCGAGAACCTGAGGCTTTTCCGCGTGTACGGAAAAATGAATGACCACCCCACCGCCGCGGTGCGTATGCACGAAGGATACTACCCCGATTCCTACGAACAGCCTGATGACCAACTCGATGAATTCCTGTGCGAATACGTCGACGGCACCATGGATCCCGCTGTAAAGGCTGCGTTTGAGGAGTTCCTCGAGGCCAACCCGACGCTAGCCGCGCACGCTCGGTGCCTGTGTCGCACGCGCAGCATGCTCTGCTCTTACGGCGGTCGTCACCAGCGTCCGTCGCTCGAGTCCCGAATCCGGAAGCAGGCCAAGGCGGACCTCGACCATGTCTCCCGGCGGGAAGACCTCTTGATTTCCCGGCTCGGAAAGATTGCCATGGCAACGTCCATTGCGAGTCTCGTGTTCATTCTGGGAATGCTTGTCCCCTTCGCCCTGATCGATTCCCAGCAGCGACAGGCTGCTTGGGCCGGTGGGCTCTCCTTGGAGCGGGAAAAAGCCGTGCTACCGTCCGATGCTCCCCACGTGGCAGTCGGGACTCTGACGCCCGCCGATCCGAGGGTGGCTGCATCGCACTGGACAGCAACAGGACCAGCCTCGGTGCTGCCCGCGATCGACATCTCGCCTATCGGTTTTCATCGGGCGTCCTCCCGGCCCGTGCGGTGGAGTGCCCTGCAGCTGGCCGCTGCGCCGTGACGTCTCCTCGCCGCCCTTGAAACAAACGCGGTGAAGGAGGGATACACGGTTTTCATTTCCGGAACCACTCCCTTCGAACGTCATGGCTCGAATCAGCGCTCTCCTGTCTCTTCTTATCCTTACCGCAGTGCCGGGATTGGCCGGATCCTCCGCTATACTCGAGCCAACCGCGGTTCGCGATGCGTACGGCAGCTCCCTGTTGATGGTGGGTGATGCCCTCCTGGTAGGCGAAACCTCTGGATTTTCGACAACAGGCATGGTGCATGTTCTGCGTCGCAATGACCGGGGTTCTTGGGATGTGGTGCAAACACTCACATCACCCGATGCAGCCATTTCGGATCGATTCGGCATGGCAACAGCGCACGAAGGTGGGATCCTGGCTATTGCCAGCCCCGGTGCGCTCGACGGTCGTGGCGCGGTGTACGTCTATCGACAGGAAACGGATGGAAGCTGGCGCTACGAAACCCGCCTGACAGCGGACGCTGTCCAGAGTGATGGATTTGGCAGTGCTATCACGGTGGCAGACGGACATGTTTTCGCAGCCGCCCCGGGAAGCCACGACGGTGCTGGTCGGGTACATGTGTTCTCGGCCGATGGACAGTGGACCGAATCTGCGACGCTGCAGTCCCCAGCCGATGCCGAGGGCATCCGATTCGGTTCGGCACTGGCCGCCATCAACGGCATGCTGGCTGTCGGAGCCCCCGGTGCGGATGACAACGGTGGGCGCATTGACTTCTTCGACCTCTCGAATCTGACCGCTTCGGGTGCCATTACCGCGGACGAAGCTCAGCAGGACGCTCGTTTGGGTACCTCCCTGCTCGTTTCGGGTCAGCATGTGCTTGCGGCAAATCCGCGCGCTGAGCGTGGTATGGGCAGCGTATATATCTACCGCCAGGATGATGAGGGATGGCACATGCAGCAGATGCTTGCCAGTCCTTCCGAGGGCAGTCGCGCCTTTTTCGGTGCATCCATGGCCGCGTCCGAAAGCGAAGTGTGGATTGCCGCGCCGCTTGCAGCCGATGCTGCGGGGATGGTTTACCGCTTCGACGCCTCCACCTTCAAGCAGCTCGGCGAGATTGCGAATGATCAGGGGGTGGGACGGTCCGGTTTCGGTAGTGCCGTGGCTGTCGGCGCCGAGGCAGCAGCCATCGGAATGCCCGGTAATGACTATGGCCTCGGATCTGCCGCTGTCTTCGAGTGGCAAGTGGGTGCGTGGGTCAAGATTGCAGCCTACAACCGTCCCGTGGCCGATCTGCCCAGTGTGACGGACAATCCGATCGAGTGCAGCGAGGGCGAAGCAGACGAATTTGCCTGCCAGAACGTTGACATGGTATCGTTCATTTCGCTCAAGGACCTGCGCATGAACCGGGGCGTGCGTCTCAATGATGTGTGGGGATGGACGGATTCCGAGACGGGGAAGGAGTATGGATTGATTGGTCACATGGAGGCCATGGTCTTCGTGGACGTCTCCGATGCCACCAATCCTGTGGTATTGGGTGAACTACCTCGTACGGAAGGATCGCCTGGTTCCACCTGGCGGGATATGAAGGTCTTCAAGGACCATGCCTTCGTAGTGGCCGATGGTGCCGGTCAGCACGGCATGCAGATCTTTGACCTGCGGCTTCTGAGGGACTGGCCCGGTACGTTCCAGACGTATGAGCCGGATGTCCATTACACCGGCATTGCTTCCTCGCACAACATTGTCATCAACGAGGCATCCGGCTATGCCTACGCGGTGGGCAACAGCAGCGGTGGCGAGACGTGCGGCGGCGCACTGCACATGATCGACATCAACGAGCCCAAGAATCCCCAATTTGTCGGATGCTTCAATGACCCGAAAACAGGCAACAACGGCTCGGGCGCCACGCACGATGCCCAGTGCGTGACCTACGAGGGTCCGGACGCCGAGCATCGCGGCAAGGAGATCTGTGTCGGCTCCAACGGTACCGCCATTTCGATTGCCGATGTAACCGACAAGAACAACCCCATCGCCATCAGCCAGGGTACCTATCCGAACTCGGCCTACGTCCACCAGGGATGGTTCACCGACGATCAGCGATTCTTCTACCAGAATGATGAGGCGGATGAGCTCAATGGAATGGCGGCAGCAACCCGGACCATGATCTGGGATCTGACGGATCTGGACGAGCCTGAAATGATTGCTGAATACTTCGGAGACTCCAACTCGACCGATCACAACCTCTATGTCAAGGGCGACTACATGTATCAGACCAACAACGCGAGCGGTCTGCGCATCATTGACATTCGGGATCGGGCCAACCCGGTTGAAATAGGGTATTTCGATACGACGCCCAACAACCTGAACGTAGCCGGTTTTGATGGCACCTGGAGCAGCTACCCGTACTTCGAATCGGGTAATATCCTTGTCAACTCCCGGCGTGAGGGACTTTTCATCCTCAAGAAGCGGGAACTGGATCTCTGATCCACCTGTCGCTACCGCGCATGGATGCTTTTCGTGTTGCCTTCCACTCGGCCCTGAGTACACCTCTGGTGGCTGATTCGGCCTGTCGATGTGGCGTACCCGTCGGGGTTGCCGGTCATCTGATCCGCCCCTTGGCCGATGGCTATCGGATTGCTGGTCCGGCCTGTACGGTCGAGGCCAATAACGATCTCGTGTCCATCCTGCTTGCCCTGCATCGGGCACCACGGGGATCGGTTCTGGTCATTGGCAACGCGGTGCAGGGGCCAGCCGGATTGACCGGGGACATCATTGCAACCGAGGCGCGACGTAAAGGCATCGAGGCCATCGTTGCCGACGGTTTTGTCCGCGATACGGCTGAGATCCGGCGCGTGGGTCAGCCGGTGTTTGCCAAGGGACGAATTCCTGTCGGGCCGTTGATCCTGCCGCCCTCTGAAAAAGGCATCGGAACGCTGGATGTGCCTGTCCGCGTAGGGGATACCCTCGTCCGGCCGGGTCAGTGGCTCATTGGAGATGATGATGGCGTGCTGGTGCTGAACGCCACCGATCTGCCGGCCATCCTGGCGCAGGCTGAGGAGACCTTGAAAAAAGAGGAGGATCTAACGGGACGCCTTCGGACCGGAACCGCACTTGGTGACATTTTTGGCATCGAGGCCTTTGCCCGGAAACGTACCGAAGACCCGCAAGCGGATTTCAATGCGCATGTGGCCTCCCAAGGAGATGCTATTTGATGCGTCCTGCCTGCGCGATATACACAATAACCCTCTCGCGCAGGGCGGGGCGCCGTTTGTGACGCAACCCCTCGCGCCCTACTTTCACCCGAACCAATCCCCATCGCTGGCGGTGCTCGAAGCCGTTCGTTTGGAACCATCCTGATACGAACGACCCTGGGCATCGCATGGAACAGCCCATGACATACACGAGTGCGTTAACCTACGCCACGCAGCGTCAGCCCCTTGACCATCAGATCGGCGCGCTGCTTTCCGAGTCGGACGCAGTCCCCGTCGATTTCCGGGTCATGTCCGTAATCGTTCCTGGCTCAGACCATCTGGAAGGAGCGTCGTTGGCTGCCGATGTATACCGGTCCCTCCCCGCCACGGACCAGGACACGGTCGTCTCCATTGCCAGCAATTCCGGTGAGGAGTTCAAGCGTATCACGGTCTGCTCGCTGGACAGGTACCACACCCCGCTCGGAGATGTGCCGGTCGACGACAAGATCCGTAATGAGCTCTGTGATGAGGATGATGATATTTTTCTCGACGACAGAGGACATTTTCTACGTCATGGCTTGGATGTCAACTTGCCTTTCCTCCAGAAAGTGCTTGGCAGCTTCAACGTGGTGCCGTTGGTCATGGGCTCTGAAAGCCCTGAGTTCTGCAAGGAGCTCGGCCATGCTGTCGGAGAGGTCATGGCCAATCGTCGTATGCTCGTCGTGGCCTGCGTCGACATCGTGGAAGCAACCGAAGAAGGGATGGAGCGCTTCCGTCATCACTTGAAGGAACTGGACGTGGCGAGCATGATGACCCTACTCAATCGTGAGGAGGGTATCAAGGTCGACGGGAAAGGTCCGCTTCTGGTAGCGATGATGGCCTCCGCATACCGACGCGCGAATGACGTCGCCATTCGGGGATTACGCCTCCCACAGATGGGGATCCCTGGATTCGCCGGCGCGCTGATCGGCCGGCGCTAAGATGCAGGCGGACACCCCATCGATGGGCACGCCACTCCCGGGATCGGGATGGCTGGACTCGTTTTCTGTGATAGGTACCGGCGCACTGGCCCGCGCACTGACCAGATCGCTCCTGCAACATGGAATGCGATGTCGCAGCATGGCAGGGCGTAGTGCAGACGCGCTGGACCAGTGCGCCCGCTTGTTTGAGCCTGAGTCCGCTTTCAGATTGGGAGCCCGGCCAATACCCCCGTGTGACGCCGTTTTCATTGCGGTCTCGGACGATGCCATTGCTGAGGTGGCCGCCATCACGGCTACCCATCCTCTGGAGGCAGGGCAGGTCGTGCTTCACACCTCTGGTGTCCATTCATCGTCTGTTCTCGATCCGCTTGCCCGCCTCGGAGCCCAAACAGGTTCCTTCCATCCCCTGCAGACCTTTACCGGCACGGAGGGCAAGGAGCGGTTTCAAGGCATTACGATTGGTGTAGAAGGTAGCGAAGCAGCCATTCAGGTCGGGCGCCATCTGGCGGACGATATGTTGGCTACAGCGGTAACCATCCCATCGGATCGGAAGGCGCTCTACCATGCGGCGGCGGTAACGGCGGGCAATCATGCCATTCTCATGCTGTCAGTGGCTGCCGATCTCTGGGAGCGTGCTACATCGGACGCACAGGGTGGCCGGGAAGCCTTGGGTCCACTTACACGCCAAAGCATTGAAAACGTGTTGGCTCAAGGAGCTGAGGCGGCGCTTACCGGTCCCGTGGTGCGCGGCGATCTCAATACGGTTACGTACCACCTGCACGCCCTGCAAAAACACGCCCGACATCTACTGCCCATGTATGCCGCCCTCATCACGGAAACCATCCACCTGGCCATGCGCTCTGGCCGTTTGCCTGCGGAGCGAGCCGTCGAGATGCTTGATCTGGTGGCGCGTAGCGTTTCGGTTGCGAACGAGGGAGATGCCTGATGGAAGATCGAAATGATGCCCTTGAGCGTATCCGTGCCGCTGTGAACCGGGCCGCATCATCAGATGCCCGCTTCATTTCTGTTGTGACGGTTGTTGGAAGTGTCTTGCGCCGGGTCTTGTCGGCCGAAAAGACCGCCTTTCAAGCTGCTATCTCGCTGGCACAACAGACCCGTCTCGAAGAGATGCGCTCAGAGCTCTCAGCCATGATCGAGGCCTTGGGAACGCTTCTTCCCCAGCACGTTTCGCTGGATAAAGTGCCCGCAAGGGAGGAGCTGTCATGGTGGTTTGCCCTGTCAGAGGCCATGCAGATCCTCGAGGAGAGCATTGATCAGTTATCCATCCTTGTCAAGCAACAAGAGAAAGGATCGGCCATCAGGGATGTGACGGCCCAGGCTCAGCGACTTCTCCGGGAGCACTACAATGTCCTGCTTGAACAGGCTCGTAGTTATCTGGATGGCTGAATACCGGTGTCATTCACGGCAGGCGGCGTGAATTGACAGTCAATGACGTAGATTCAGAGGCCCCGGACGGAACAGCTTACCGCCGGATCCATACCCCTTCGATTGTCCCGCAACACGGCACAGACTGCCATGAAGCAGACCCTTACTTTTGTACCCGCCGCACTGCTCATCCTGGCACTTGTGCCCGGCTGTGCGCAGCAATCCGATTCCATGGCATCATACTACGCAATTGACACCTCCGCAGGTCGGTTGGTTGTCAAGCTCTACGACGAAACGCCCATTCATCGTGACAACTTCCGGAAACTGGCCTCGGAGAAATTTTACGACGGCACCTCTTTCCACCGGGTAATTGCCGGATTCATGATCCAGGGAGGCGATCCGAACTCCAAGGACGATGATCCTTACAACGATGGAATGGGAGGTCCGGGCTACACGCTGGAAGCGGAAATCACGCCGGCGCTCATCAATCGCCGCGGTGCCCTTGTCGCTGCTCGTCAAGGAGATCAGGTCAACCCCGATCGTCGCTCCTCTGGGTCCCAGTTCTATATCGTGCAGGGCCAGCCGGTGCCCGAAGCGGCTCTCACGCAGGCTGAGATGCAGATCAATCAGGCCATCGGAGGCGGCTTCTCTTACACCGATGAGCAGCGCTCCACGTATATGACGGAGGGAGGCGCGCCGTGGCTGGACATGCAGTACAGTGTTTTCGGCGAGCTGGTGGAAGGATTTGACGTGCTTGATGCCATTGCATCGGCTCCGACACCCCGTTCCACGGGGCAGGGAGATCCGCGGTTGGCTGATATGCCGCTCGAACGCGTTGAGATGACCCTTACGCCGCTGCCCGACTACGAACCCGGCATGTGATCGCTCATGAGCAGAATCTACACCGAGCAGGAGCAGGTCCGTCGCGAGGCACGTGTCCGCATGGAAGAGGAGGGCGTCAATCCGTACGCCTACTCCTGGGATGTATCCCATCATGCCACGGACGTGCTGGCGGCGTTCGATGAGGAGAAGCACGTAGCTGATGGTGAGGGGGAGGCCCCGGAAAAACTGACAGTGTCGGTGGCCGGACGGATCATGTCCCGGCGCATCATGGGCAAAGCCGCCTTTTTTCACTTGCAGGATGAGTCCGGCAAGATTCAGATCTATGTCAGTCGGGATGATCTTCCCGAGGGCTTCTACAACACCGTATTCAAGAAGCTGCTGGACATTGGCGATATCGTGGGTATCGAGGGATTTGTGTTCCGAACGCGTGTCGGGGAGATTTCCATCCATACCGAAAAGCTGCAGGTCCTGGCCAAGGCCCTGCGTCCTTTCCCCGTCGTGAAGGAGACCGGGGAACAGACCTGGAATGAGGTTACGGACAAGGAATTCCGTTACCGGCAGCGGTATGTGGACCTTGTGGTTCATCCTGAGGTGCGTGAGACATTCCGGCAACGAGCACGCATGATCACGGCCATGCGAGGTTTTCTGGATGGGCGCGGGTACGTGGAAGTGGAAACGCCGGTACTGCAGCCCATGTACGGCGGTGCAGCAGCTCGACCCTTCACGACCCACCACAATGCGCTCGACATGAAGCTCTACATGCGCATTGCAGACGAGCTCTATCTGAAGCGGCTGATCGTGGGTGGCTTCGATGGGGTATACGAGATCTCCAAGGATTTCCGGAATGAGGGGCTCTCACGGTTCCACAATCCGGAGTTCACCATGATGGAGCTCTATGTGGCCTACAAGGACTACGCATGGATGATGGCGCTTGTGGAGGAGTTGGTCGAGCATCTGGCCATCGCTTTGCATGGTACGACGGAGCTGCAGGTTGGAGAGAACCGCATCAGCTTCCAGCGACCGTGGAGGCGACTGCCCCTATTCGACGCCATCGAGGAAAAAACAGGCGAACAACTCTTTGGCAAGACCCGTGATGAGCTTTCGGTCATCGGGAAGCGGTTGGGCCTGGAAGTGGACGATTCCATGGGTGCCGGCAAGATCATCGACGAGATTTTTGGTGAGTTCGTCGAGCCGCATCTCAT
>Ga0181567_10002685_pt1 | contig 13246 bp, 13 predicted proteins | sample 101ome_14_FD_133761 | JGI IMG/M metagenome (GOLD analysis project Ga0181567, IMG submission 133761) | Coastal salt marsh microbial communities from the Groves Creek Marsh, Skidaway Island, Georgia - 101403AT metaG (megahit assembly) | ecosystem: Environmental > Aquatic > Marine > Intertidal...
GAAGAAAAGCGGATAGAAACGTGCCACATGTCACTATCTTCATCATTAAGTTCACTAAAATCAAGCTCTTGAATATCAGATTTTTCTTCCGAAGAATCTGCTGTAGTATTTTCTTCTAAATAACTACTTAGTTTCTTTGTTAAAACCACTTGATTATCTAAAGCATTTTGACTAAGCTCTTCACCATTAACATTTGACTCAACCAACATTGATGTATAATCTTTTACATCCAAAAACAACTGTAGTAGATCATCATCAAATGGTGTTTTTTTTCTTCGAAGCTCATCAAGCAAATTTTCTGCAACATGGGTAAAGGAAACAAGTTCATCAAAACCAAACATACCTGCTGTACCTTTGATTGTATGCATAGCTCTAAATAACGCACCCATATTTTCATCATTTACACCATGATCAGAAATATTAAGTAATTCCTCTTCCATAAAAGAGAGTTGGTCACTTGCATCTTCATAAAAAAGTGCTAATTCATCATCCACCATAAACTCCCAAGTATGAATCACATCCACATACGCTTAATGACATCAAAACAGCATCGCTGCAATTTTGCAAATGAAACTTTTTGTTTTGATTTTGAGTACTCTTTTTAAGTGAAATAAGTAGAGATATCGCAGACATATCTATTTTAGAAACATTTTTCATATCGATAGTAACACTCTCGTTTTGCAGTTCTGAAATAAACTCTTCTTTTAAACTTTCCACTTCATAAATAGTAAAATTTTCATTTTCCAGAAGCATTTTCTAACCTAGTAATTTTTCAACTGCCGTTAGAAACTTCTCTTTATTAAAAGGTTTAAGTAGCCAAGCTTTAACTCCCAACTCTTTACCCTGAGCCTTAAGGTCTGGATTTGATTCAGTCGTCAACATTACAATTGGGGTAAATTTATAATCTTCCATCTTCTTGATGTTAGCAACCATCTCCAAGCCACCCATTACAGGCATATTTACATCTGAAAATATCAAATCAAACTTTGTAAAATTCAACGCTTCAAGACCTTTTTGTCCGTCCTCAGCAACTACAACATCATGACCAGCTTCCATAGCAGCTTTCTTAGCAACAGAACGAATCAAACTAGCATCATCAACAATTAATATGTTCGCCATTAAAACTTCCTTTAATATTTGAAATTTTTATATTTATAGTATAATACAAAATAGTTTACAACTGTAAACAAAATAAAAAAATTGTATTAACTTTTCTTATTTATATAAAAAAGTTACAAAATTGGAATAGATTACGTAAATATGAAAAATTTTAAAGTACTCATTGTAGATGATGATGAATTCAACCAAGAAATTCTGGCACTCAACTTAGAAATATACAATCTCGATACTGTCATTGTTGATAATGGAAAAAAAGCACTTAATTTTATCAAAAATGAGCATGGAATCGATTTGATTTTCATGGATATTAATATGCCTGTAATGAATGGGCTTGATGCAACAAAAGCAATTCGAGACTATGAAATATCCTCAGGAATCAAAAAAGTACCCATAGTGGCAGCAGGTGCGAGTATAGAAGCAGAAGAACAAGCTGAAATTTTAGCTTGCGGTATGGATGATGCAATCACAAAACCATTAAGAGAAGAAGATCTTAAAAGAGTTCTAAACTCTTACCTTTTTGAATCTAAAGTCTTTACATACGATATAGATGCAGCTAAAAAATCTTTAATGATTTCAGAAGAGATGATAATCGATTTTGTACATAAACTCAGTTCAAGCCTTGATGATGATTTACTTATGCTTCAAGAGATGGCGCAAAAGAAAGACTATACGAGTTTGCGAGATTTATCTCACAAACTTAAAGGGAGATCTGGAAATCTACAAGTTATGCAAATGTATGATATCTTCAGTGAAATAGAAAAGAATGCTAAAGAGAGTAAGGAGTGTGATTATATAAGTCTTATAAATGAGATCTCAGAATTGAATTTAGAGTTAAAAAAACTCTAATTCACTATCATCTTCAACCTGTTCCATAAAAATAGCCTCAAGTTCCAAACAAGTATTTGCAAAAGATGCATCAAAATAATTAACATTTGATGCTTGTCTTTCAACAAATACCATATTTAACCACTTCTCAATATCTTGAAACATTGATAGATAGGCGTCAAAAAATAACTCTTTAACTTCGACATTTTCAAGTTTCGACTCATCAAATGCATGAATAAAATCTATAAGGTTCTTAGAAGCTTCTACAGCAACATTAAATGTTCCAATATCTTCCATCAAATAAATTAAATTTTGTATTACATTTGTTGATTCATTCAATGTATGAATAATTTCTTCTGGTTCTTCAGCCTCCAAAGAAATCAACAAAGGTTCAATATCCTGTATTTCATGCATAATAGAATCAACACGATCAAGGTCTTCATATCCTACAATGTCGTCCAGGTTATGTGCATTATCTCCAACTACCGTTTTACGTATGTTGTACTTAGAAGCAAGAACCGACTCTTTCTCTTGTGCCTGATTGTTATCTAATTTTTCTTGCTCAACGACGATATCTTTTTTAACTATATCTGAACTTTGTGATAATTCTTTTTTCTTAGCTGATTTTTTTTCAGTTATTTTCAATGCAACATTATCTTGAGATAAAAGTTTTAACTGAAATATTTGTCTTTTCATGATTTTTTTAGTTTTAATCACATCTAAAACTCTGCATAAAACAGGTAAAACTTTTTCTTGGTCATAAGGCTTTAAAATTATTCCATCAACCCCGTAATTTATAATTGCCCTCATCTCGTTTAGATCATTTAAGCTTGTTAATACAATTATGTGCTGTGAACTTGAAGATTCTCTAATCTTTTCTATAAGTCCAAAACCATCTAAATTAGGCATCATTATATCTGTAATAATAAGATCAATTTTTTTAGCTTGATCATCCCACACCTTAAAAGCTTCCTGACCATCTTTTGCTACAAAAACTTTTAAGAAAAGATCTTTAAAAATTGACTCATAAATACCTAGAGTAAGCTCGTCGTCCTCTACAATAAGCACAGACATAGTTCGAGCAAGGTTTTTAACTACAGTATTTAAACTTTCAGGCATTCAACTTCCTTTTATCATACATAATAAACTTTCTAAAACAATTTAATCTCATCTGACCACTTTAAAAGACTTTAATTTTCCACTAGGATAATACTCTGTGTATGTCCCAATTTGCAAATCAGTTTTAGCTGAAATATGGGCTTTTAATGTCCCACTTTCATAATAGATTTGAGCAATCATATCGTTAACACCAGCTTTATATTCAGATACTGAATTATCCTGATTTACGGGTATCTCTTTTTTTGAATCTACTACTGAATCAGCAGCTAAAAAAACAGTTGAAATAACTGCTATTACAAATAACTTTCTCATCATACATTATCCTAAAATATGCTTTAAATATTATAACCATTTTTTCTAAATAAGAAAATATTATGCTGATGAACTATGGTTTTGTACTGTAGGTGGGATAATTCCACCTGAAGCTTGCATCCCCAAAGCTTCTGGATATTTTGCATAATGTTCTCTTACAGCTTGAGCTAAAAGCTTTTTTGTTTCAACTTCAACAGGAGTTGGAACCTGATTTGGTAAAGCATTTAATAGTGACAATACCAACTTATCTTGTGGTTGAGGCATTTTTTCAATCCATGATTGAAGTAAATCTCTGTTCACATGCGAAGGGATAGAGCCCATAATACCTACATCATTTTGGCTATGAACTAACAATCCAGATGTTGTTCCTCTATCTAATGTAAGAACTTGGAATAAATAGAGAGTATGATAATCTAACTGCTTTTGCTTATCTGCATCAGTAAAACTAGGATGATTTTCTATTGCTTTTGAAATAATCGTAACATACGTGTTAATAACCTGAGTTCCAAAATTGTGTGCATATTTATAATCAATCTCAAAATTCCCTGTATTGAAGTTTTCCAAATAAAAATGACTTACACCTCTTGTTCTTTCCAATACCGGTATATTAAAATATTTATCACCACAGGTAATACCTTCAGTAGAATACTCTCCACTCTCAGACATTAGTGTGTCACAAAACATTTGCTTTGCATCTTCATCTTCAATAGATGGATTTAAATCCGCCATAATCCTCCAGTAACCTTTGCCACTTTTCATTTGGGTCCATGAAATATGCATGTGCATAGAAGGAACATGAGGATTATTTGGATGAATTATTGTAGATATAGCTGTAGCTGAACCAAGTTGCTTCTCTTGCAAATCATCATATTGAATTTGAGATACATTAATTGAACCTCGATTAAACAAGGTAGCATCTCGAGCTTCATACCGTGAACCACCACCATGAAGACCTTCGTCCCTCAGCCAAGTAACCTCTTCAAAATTTTGATTTTTACCATATTTTCTACTAACATCATTTAATTTATTTGCAAAATATCTTTGCAAATCAGTCACTAAAGTGTAGGCTTGAATTGCCTCACTAGCCTTTGCCTTTACCATCATATATCCCCCTTGATTAGTGATGTTTCAGAAATAAATTATTTATTTTTGTTTAGGACGAAATGCCTTTATAACATTTTCATTTGTTTCAATAAATGGACCTTCAATGAGATCTATACAATACGGAACTGCTGGAAAAACTGCATCCAAACATTCTCTTATTGATTTTGGCTTACCTGGCAAATTGATAATCAAACTACTGCCCCTAATACCAGCGGTTTGACGTGATAATATTGCCGTTGGAACATATTGTAAACTCACTTGCCTCATCAGTTCACCAAAGCCTGGCATCATCTTATCACAAACATTTTCAGTTGCTTCTGGTGTCACATCTCTTAGAGCCGGACCTGTTCCACCTGTTGTTACAACTAAACAACAATTTTCTTCATCGCACAACTCTTTCATAGTCGATTCTAAAATATCTTGTTCATCTGGAATACATCTATACACAATTTCAAAGTCATTTTTTAAATAATCTTTCATAGTGTCTTGAATAGCAACACCAGAGATATCTTCATAAATTCCTTTGCTTGCCCTATCACTCGCTGTAATTACTCCAATTTTAACTTCTGTCAATATTTCTCCTTGTTTTAGTTTGTAAAAAATGATTCGCACTTTTAATATATGTAACAGTTGCTACTTGAAGAAAAAACTTCCTAGCCTCTTCTACATCAATAACTGCATCTTCTGAGCCTAAATAAACTTCGATTTTCACACCTTTATTTTCCAACTTATGAAGCTTTTGAAGATCCCACTCATACAAAAGCAGATCTTCTAGTTCTTCAATTGTAGCCTCAACTTTTTGAACATCACTTTGCTCATAAGGGATAAAACAGGCTTTGATAAATTGCTCCATATACTTTTGCTTCGACTTCACAAACGATAGAGTTTGAAGCCTTTTAAAGTTTTGTGTCTTCGTTTGAAAAAAAGCTGGTGAAAAAAGCTGTAAAGTATCAACCCTTTGTCCTGAATCAGTTCGTTTTATTACTTCCTCAAAAGCCTTTATAGCACCGTAACTAAAGCCAGAAACAGTGTACTCAGATTGATGGATGAGTGAATCAAAAAAATAGCTCTCATTTTTTAGAGAAAAACCACTATGAAATTTCATTAATATACTTTAACACTTCATCTTTGGTTATGCTTTCTCTCTCCGCTAAAACATTCTCTATTTTATCCATAACACTACTTAAAGTACTAATTAAATCTTTACATTCATTATATAGCTTATTCATCAGTAGTTCTTCTTCTTGCGGTGTTTTCATAAGTGACTGCCCCATGCCATATTCACTAATCATTTTACGAACAAGATCCTTGGCTTCATCGAGATCATTTTTTGCACTACTTGCATGCTGATTAAACTTTAAATCAGATGCTGCCATACCAGCAAGTAACATCTTAACACGCGACTCAAGCTCATACTTAATCAATGGTTCGTCAGTTGAAGGGGTCAACTTTTCATTTGATAACATAATTTTCTCAAAGGTCAAATTATAATAGGCTGCACATAAAACTTTTCCAGCTTGGTAACGAACTCTATACTCTTTTTGTTCATCACTTAAAACTTGAAGTTTTTTCTTTCCAAATATCACTTTATCTTTAACGTGGTGAAAATGATCAATCGTTACATGATAATCATGATTTCTCAGAGCCAGTAAAGCTGCTTCATTAACTAAAGCAGCTAAAGAAGCACCATTAAATCCCACAGTCATATTTGCAACTGTTTTAACATCCACTTCATTTGGAACTTTCACGAGATACTTTGCAAGAATCGATTGCCTTTCTCTTTTTGTTGGAAGTTCAACAAAAATTCTTCTATCAAACCTTCCAGCACGAAGTAATGCAGAATCTAAAACATCTATTTTATTTGTTGCAGCAATAACTATAACACCACTGGATCCTTCGAATCCATCCATTTCTGTTAATAGCTGATTTAAAGTTGCCTCTCGCTCATCATTTCTTTGACCATCACGTTTTTTACCAACAGCATCAATCTCATCAATAAAAATAATTGAAGGTGAGTTATTTTTTGCAGCTTCAAAAAGTTCATGCACCCTTTTAGCACCCATACCAACATATATCTGAACAAAAGATGCACCACTTTGATAATAAAATGGTACTCTGGCTTCATGAGCAACCGCTTTAGCAATCATTGTTTTACCAACACCGGGAGGCCCAACAAGTAAAACACCCCTTGGCATTCTTGCTCCAAAGTTTTTATACCGTTTGGTATTTTTCATAAAATCGATAATCTCTTCAAGTTCAACTTTTACATCTGAGATTCCACCAATATCAGAAAAAGAAACATCACTTTTTGTAGGTTTGATCACTTCAATAGAATCTTTTTGAGAATTTGATCCGCTTGCTAAAAAATCTGAAGGGCTAAAAGTACCTTGTGAGTTTCTTTGCCACCAACTATATAAGAGAGTAGCTATTCCTGCAAAAAGTATAAAAAATAAAATATAAACTATTATATTTGCGCTTCCACCAACTTCAACCTTATGATTTTGAAACATAGATGGAGACACCTGTGATGAAGCAATTTTATATACATCTTCACTTGTTTTGATATATATAAATTTCTTTGTTGCAACAATATTTTCAATCTCATCATTTGCCAAGATTTTCTGAGCATCAACCAAACTTACTTGTGTTGAGTTGTCTCTTAGTATTGCAAACAAAACAAGTGCTACAACCAAAAATGCAGACACATACAAAGCTATTCGATTTGATTTAGACTCTAGCATAATTCCATTCCTCTTTTACATCATAATCTTCAACTGTTATCCAATTTCCATTGAGATCTTCATTGGATTCAATAATTATTTTATTGAAATGCTGATCATATCCATGATATAAACCATCTTTCTCACTTTCAATCAAAACATCAAGCTGACCTCTAAAAGATTTTCTAAAAGCAAGGTTTTTTTCTCTTACTAATGCATCAATTTCATGAAGTCTTTCTTTTGCAACTTTGCCATTTACTTCTGGCTTCATCTCAGCAGATGCAGTCCCATCTCTTTTAGAGTAAGAAAAAGAGTGCAAATGAGTTAATGGTAAATCTTTTGCATTAAACATTGCTTCTTTCCAAATAGCATCACTTTCACCTGGATGACCCGTAATAAAATCAGTACCAATCGCGAACCCTTTTGAGGCTAAAAGTTCAAACAACTCTTTATCTTGCTTATATACATTTCTTCGATTCATCAACTTTAGCATTTTAGGTGAAGTATGTTGAAGTGCTATATGCAAATGTCTCTCTAACCAAGGCTCATCTAAAATTTCTTTGAACTCGTCAGTAATTTGAATTGGTTCAACACTTCCAAGCCTGATACGTCTCACACCTCTAATCAGTGAAATTTTTTTCATCAGTTGAGCTAAAGACCTCTTTGTATCTTGACCATAACTTCCAACATTTGTTCCAGTCAAAACAAACTCACCAAACCCATTAAGCGCAAGTCTAGCTATTTGTTCTAATACTTTTTCTTCATTCATGCTTCTAGCATCACCACGAACAAAAGGAATTATGCAATACGAACAACGAAAATTGCATCCTTCTTGTATCTTAATAAATGCCCGACTTTTACCAACAAAATCATCCACTATCGTATCATCAATATGATTTAAATCTCCAGGATTGTAAAATGGCTTTTCTTGCGATAGCAAAAAATCGATCTTGGTTTTTTCACTCTGACCAAAGACACCATGGACTCGTTTTTCTTCTAAAAGTTTTTCACCTTTAGTATGAGCTCCACAACCTGTAATAAAAAGTTTTACTGAAGAGTTTTTTTCTACTTGTGATATGTAAGATCTTACATGAGAATCAGCACCATTGGTCACAGTACATGAGTTTATAACAATAGCATCTGCTTCTTCTTCATTCTCTGTCACTACATAGTCTTGCATGGAACTCATCATAACTTGAGAATCATATAGATTTGTTCTACACCCAAAAGTTTTAAAAAAAACCTTTTTTTTCATTAAACGATCTCACTGTTTTCATCTTGGGATGCAAAAGGTGGCACTCTTTTTTTCTCATTTTGGAGATGTAGTCTTTGAGTTGGGTAAGCGATAGTGATATCATCTTCTGCATTGAACAACTCTACAATTTCTGTAGAAATTACACTTCTTAGAGTTAATGTCGCATATGCATTTGTTAAATACCACGCATCGATCATTATCCCATTTGGTTCTATAAATGAAAATATTCTTGGTTCAACATTTGTATTTTTAAGACTGTAATGACTTCGAAGTTTATTAAGCTGTTTTCTAGTTATATCTGTATACCCTTTTGAGTATTTCTTAGTAACTTCTTTTGCAATATGCATCGCTTTTTTATGATTTGAATCAAATGTGACAGTAATATGCACACCATCCCAAACTGTTTTGAGACTATGGTGTGCATAATTTGATATCATTCTTGTAAATACAAAATTGTTGGGGATAAAAATTATTCGTCCAGCACGTCTATTATTGCTTACTGAAGCAAGTGTGATATCTTCAAACAAAGTCATACGTAAAAGGGATATATCCATTACATCGCCAACATATTCGGTTCCATCCATAACTACACGAATTCTGTCTCCAACATGAATACTTCCACCAAAAACAATCACAAGCCATCCAAGAATTGACATAAACCAATCTTTCATTGCAATCGCGATACCAGCGGATGCAAACCCTAAAATAGTTACAAGATAACTCACATTTTCGATGTAGTTGAAAAAGATAACCAATATAACAATTGTTACATTTATGAAAGTTATGACTTTATTTGCCATATAGAAACGTTCATTGTCAGTAATATATTTTTTAATAGCTAGCTTTACAAGAAACAAAACGAAAAATAAAATAAATATAATAATTCCAATGTTGACAAGTTTTAAAACTTGTTTTTCAATCTCTTTGTTTATGTTTAGTTCTATAATATCTAGACGTTTTTGGTACACCTCGGAGGTTACAGAAATCGTATCAAGAGCAGTTTCGAATCTTGTTAATTGCTTTCTTTTTTGCTCATATTCTTCAGTATATTTGCCCTCCGTATCAATTGCTAAAATATCCTTATAAATATTATTTTCTTTACGCAAAAGAACTATAAGTTCAGACAACTTCTCTTTTCTAGCTAAGTAATCTTTAAAAGCTGCATTTTGGGTTTTAATAAACGAGATCCCATTAAAAATTTCTAAAGGATTTGTAATTCTTGGCACATCTTCCATTTCTGGTGGAGTCAATAATTTTGAAAATGGTGCTACACCATTCTCTTTTAATTTTTCAATTTGAGATGTAAGAATTTTCTCTTTAGAAATAAGAGCATTTAGCTCATCAAGTTGACTTACAGATCTCCCTTTTGACTTTAAATACTTGATTCTTGATTTAATATCATCAAGCTTTTCATGGATATCTAAAGAGGTCATATATGATGCATAACTTCGCATCCAAACCTTTTCTTTTAAGATTTGTTCTTCAATTTTTTCCAAACTCGATACGTAAAGCATGATTTTATACTCACGCTGACTATCAACATTTGCTGCTTCAGATGCACTTGCATTCTGATCAATATCTAAAATTTTAAGCTCTGCAAATACTAAGCTTGAAATCAATAGGCTTAGATAGAAGAGCTTTTTCATCGAGTTACTCCAAACTTCTCAATAACTGAACAGATCTGATCCTTTGTACATGAATCAGTTATTTCCACACCACCTATTCCAACTGGCAAGATAAAAGTAATTGAAGAATCAGAGCTTTTTTTATCTAGGTAAAACGCTTCATAAAACTTCTCTACATTTTTCACTTCATAAGAGGTTGGAAGAGAGTATTTTTCCAACAGTCTTTTAACTCTGTTTGCTTCATCCTCTGACATTAAATTTAATTCTATGGAGGTCATATTTGCCATAACTATTCCTATAGCAACAGCTTCACCATGAAGATACGTTTTATATTTCGTTTCATTTTCAATCACATGACCAAAAGTGTGTCCATAATTAAGTGCTGCTCGAATCCCCTGCTCTTTTTCATCTTGAGCAACGACATGAGCCTTCGTTTGCACAGCTTGTTTAATAGCTTCTTGCAACACAATCTTATCTTTCAAATCAGCAGTTTCTAAAAATTCAAAAAAATCTTTATTGAAAGTAACAGCCATTTTTACAATCTCAGCTACTCCAGCTCCAAACTCTCTTGATGGCAAAGTGTCCAAAAAATCTGGATCTATGTATACAGCTTGAGGTTGGTGAAAAGCACCAATAAGATTTTTGCCATATTTATTGTTCATACCTGTTTTTCCACCAACACTTGCATCAACTTGAGATAACAGCGTTGTAGGAATTTGAATAAAATTTATCCCTCTTTGATAAATACTAGCAGCATAACCTGTCATATCTCCAATCACACCGCCGCCAAAAGCTATCAAAAGAGATTTTCTGTTAAACCTGTGTTGAAACATAGAATCTAAAATAATGTCAATACTTTCTTGATTTTTATACTCTTCACCATCTGGAACTTCAATCACATGAATATCTTCAGCATCAATTTTACTCAGTAGAGTTTGTAAATGAAGTTTAGCCACCGTAGGATTTGTAACGATAGCAACTTTAGTTTTAAATTCAAGATTTGGAAGTGAATCTATGGTAATGTCATAAGAATTATCGATCGTTTTTTTCAGAGGAATATTTACTGTCATTTTATATCCAAAATTTAATTGAATATATAATACTTAATAAAAACTAAGAAAGCTCTAAAAGCTAGATTTTATAACTATACAGGAATGAAAATCTGGTGATAATTATCCAATCTGTGATATAAAAGTTCATTGTCAGTAGAAAAAAGTGAAGCAACTCGTTTAGAAGTGAGTTTATGGCTAAATGGTAAAATTTGGACAAAGTTCTCTTTTTTCCTCAATGACCTAATAGGGTTTTCATTCTCTTTATAGACCTTAATCGATTTTGAAAAGATAGTTGCTAAATTATAATAATGTTCAATTATTTGTTCTTTATTTTGCTGATGTTCATGAAGATAATTGTATAGCTCAAGATTGAATCCCATTTGTTCAGAAATATCAAAAATATTTGTAGAAATTTTTTCAAAATCTCTATTATCATTTAATATAATAGCTGCATCTTTGACTTTTGAAAAACTTCTATTTGCTATCTTCAACACTGGAACATGTGATTCATAGAGCATTGTTCGAATTTTTGAGGATGCAAACATTTTTGAAGAAACCAACACTAAACCTATATGATATTTTTTAATATCATCAAAGAATCTTTCTCTTAAATTGTTGTTGTTATATTCAATCTCAACAAATATATCTTGTTCACGTAACTGCTTTAATTTTTGTAACAATGGAATATTTGATGGGTTTACTATCCTAACGATTAAATCATAACTGAATTGTTCATGAACATATACTGCACGTCGCACAAACTCATCAAGGGTTTGATGATTGATCACATTCATATCTATGTACAGATAAAGGTTCGAACCAAAAGGCTCTGGGAATTGACCAAGTTCTCTTTTGATTGCTCTATATACAGATTTTAAAACTGCAGGTTCTCCAACTAAAACCAAAAGATCATTTGGTTGAATCATTCTTCTTCTTGAAGGCATTACTAGTTTTCGATTTCTGTATATTGCAACAATTCTCCAATTTTTTTGTTCAATTACACCAATATGCCTATAGACAAATGAACTACCAAAGGGTACTAGAACCTCCATAATTTCACCTTCACCGAGCCCAACATTTTGTGCTATAACTGGAACATTTGGAAGGTAATCTAAAAGTTTAGAAGAGAGAATTTCATTAGATTTTACATACACAGTGTTTGGATCATCATTCTCTGTAGCCCATTTATCTAAAATAATAACTCTTAATTTTTTGTTTAATGAACGAATATTTTTGAGAGTGTTTTCAACATCGATAATATTGTCCATTGCTATCATAACTTGTAAAAAATCCATCTTCAAAAGATTTGCAAGTTTATAAAAACTAGTTGGATCAAATTCGTAAAATTTAAAACGAGCTGGATTTACATCTTCATATTTTCTTGCTTTAAGCTCGACAATATAGTATATATTTTCACTTGTATATGTTTGACTAACGCGCTGAATAAAATGCGATCCAACATCTCCATCGCTAATAATTAATATTTTTTTCATGTGTTATCTTTGTGTGACATTCTTTCTCTCTACCCATAATTCCACTGTAGCCTTTACCCACTGACGCTCAACAAAGTAACCACTTATATTTACCCAGTTTTGACTTAGCTTTCTTGATGTAAAGGAGGTTTTATCTTCCCATGTTGTTAATTCTTTTCCATGAACACCATTATAAATCTTACTCTGTTTATTTAAACGATAAGTTGACGGAGGTGTTTCTTGAACTTCCTCAACAATTTCAATGTCTTTAGTTTTAGGATCTTGTATCTTTACATGCGATGAAGTATCATCTTTCATCATCAATTTTGGAAATTGATTGTCATCCTTGCATATGTTTTTCTTAGAAGCAGATGACTTTCTTAAAAAGTTTTTTTTATCATTTTCCAAAGTTTTTATCTTTTTCAATTGATTTTCTATAGTCATTTCATATTTTTGTTTGATTTTCTCAATTTCATTATTTTTATCTTGTATTTTTTTGATAAAATCGTTTTTTTCAATCAAATAATTTGATTTTTCATTACTTTTCTCTAATGAGTTTATCTTTTCAAAATGCATTTGTTTTTTCTTCTTGAGCTCTTCATTAATACTTTTTTGTTCAGCCACAAGTTCTTTTTGAGTCAGC
>Ga0181567_10002687_pt1 | contig 13242 bp, 11 predicted proteins | sample 101ome_14_FD_133761 | JGI IMG/M metagenome (GOLD analysis project Ga0181567, IMG submission 133761) | Coastal salt marsh microbial communities from the Groves Creek Marsh, Skidaway Island, Georgia - 101403AT metaG (megahit assembly) | ecosystem: Environmental > Aquatic > Marine > Intertidal...
AGGCGCCACCGATCGAAAAGAACTTCTGTTTGAAGCCCCCGATGATCTGGTCATTTTCGTCAAAGACGCTGACCGTGGAGAGAAAGATAGAGACGCCCCGAGTAATGCGGATCAGTTGCTGGCCGTCCGGCGTGCAGATCTGTATGTCAAAAGGGGTCATCCGCTTGGCGTCGGTAAACCGAAAGAGCTTGGTCAGAAAACCCAGACCCTCCTCGCGACATTCCATGAGGAGGTCGCCAGTTTGCGGATCGTGTATATCGTAGTTGTTCGCGGCTTTGAACATGCCCACGTGCTCTTTGACTAGAAAGACATTTTTCTTCAGGGCCTCGTGCATTGCTTCCCCCTTGTTGTGGACGTGCGCGGTTGAATGGTGTGCGTATACACCGCCTGATTATTATTCCAAGGGTACGCCATGGGAAGCGCGGCAGGCAAGAGCGGGCAAACAGTCGCTAAACAATTCGGCGGTAGTGTATAAACTCAAATGCCTCGTGATCGCGCTGCTCCACCACTTCCCACGCGTGCGCGTCAAAGCGGGGAAAATACGTGTCACCCGTGAAATGGCCCTTTATGAAAGACAGGTACATATCGCTGGCCAGCGGCACCGTTTGCTCGTAGATCATCGCTCCGCCAGCGCTAAAAATCGTTTTGCCCAGCGCGCGGGCTGAGGCGATCGCTTCTTGAATTGTCGAACAAACGCGAGCGCCTTCAATCCCGACCGCTGAACGACTAACCACGATATTAGCTGTGTGGCGCAGGTCGGCACCAAAAATTTCAAACGAGCGCCGTCCCATTATCACCGCCTGCCCGTCCACGTAGCGCAGAAACTGTTCGTACTCTTCCGGCACGTTCCACGGCATACCGTTCCCGCTGCCAATAACTCGATCGCTCGACATCGCCGATATAATAATCACGCCTTCGTCTCCCTCTCTGGTGTAGTTTTCTCCAGCAGAACGTATGCGCTCCTGCCCATTTTGCACGGTGCGCATAGCGAGCGGCCCCACCGCCCTTTTATTAACTTGGATCTACCGACTATTATCTGCACCGTTTGCAGAATACAACGCAATGGGAGCCCGCCGTGAGAACACTCTTTATCATGCTCGATTCGCTCAACCGCCACTACCTGCCCCTCTACGGCGGCCATCAGGTGCAAACCCCGCATATTGATCGCCTCGCCGCACGTGGCCTAGTATTCGACAACCACTTCTGCTGCTCAATGCCCTGCATGCCCGCGCGGCGCGATCTGTTTACGGGGCACGTCAACTTTTTAGAAACGCCGTGGAGTCCCATACAGCCCTGGGACGACTGTATGCAGCCCGAGTTACGCCGACAGCGGGGCGTATACTCGCACATGATCACCGATCACTACCACTACTACCACGCCGGCGGCGAGTGCTACCACAATCAGTTTGATTCGTGGGAGTTTCAGCGCGGACAGGAAGGCGACGTATGGCGCCCGCTAGTCGATGCACCCGAACCTCCGACCTTCCGCGGGCGCAATCGCCGTGCCTATTGGGCCAACCGACACTTTATGGACACCGAGCGCGACGAAGATTACTCTACGCCGCAGTGCTTTATGCGCGCCATAGAATTTCTCGAAAACAACCACAGCGCCGATAATTGGCACCTGCACCTAGAGTGCTTTGACCCACACGAGCCCTTTGCCTGCCCCCAAAAATACCGCGACCTCTACAACGACACGTGGGACGACAGCGCCCTACACTTTGACTGGCCCGACTACGCGCCCGTAAATCCCACCGTCGAGGACGAAGCCGCCCTCGCTCACATTCGCGCCTGCTACGCCGGCACGCTGACTATGGCCGACGTGTGGCTCGGTAAACTCTTGGATACAATGGACGCACTCGACCTGTGGAAGGATACTACGGTCGTCCTGAGCACGGACCACGGGCACCTTTTGGGCGAACACGGTTACTGGGCCAAAAACTACATGTTCGATTATAAAGAGCTCGTGCACATACCCATGGTCGTCTGTGCACCCGACGCTACGCCAAGGCGCGTGCAGGCGCTCACCTCGACAATTGATCTAATGCCGACCTTTATGGAATTACACGGAGGAGAGCTACCGCCGCACGTGCACGGTCGCTCGCTGTGCCACCTCTTTGGAGCTGACAACGATCACCACGATGCCGTGCTCTACGGCTATTTTGGCAAAGACATTAATTTGACGGACGGACGCTACACCTACTGCAGACAGGCAGAAGCCCACTCTACCGTTGATCACCACACCGCCATGCCGGTCAACTTCTCGAGCTTCCACGGACGAGAACAGCTGGCCAAGGCGGAGATGGGCGCCTTTCTGCCCAGCGCCCACGGCGTGCCGCACTACCGGTTTCCCGTTGAGAGCAAACGCCATCACAACGCCCCAGAGTTTAACCCAATCTACGATATAGTGACCGACCCGCTGCAGCAGCAGCCCATAAGAGACGAGACCGTTGAGAGCGCGCTGGCGGAAAAGATGCGCGCGCTCTTAGAGCGCTATGACGCACCGCCCTGTCAGCGCACGCGCATGGGTCTGTAGAAGTTGCGTACACAGGGGGCTTCGCACTGTGCACGTATTGCACGGGCTCCGCGGGACGGGCTAGCGCATATCAGCTAGGTATCTTCAGACGTTTCTGCGCTCAGATCGCCGACCCAAACCTCTCTCTGGCGTCCGTCCTCTTCGCGAAGCAGCAGCTGTCCGGCGGGGCCGAAGCCCTGCAGTATACCGGTGCGCTCCTGCCGACCGTCGCGGACCCGCACGGACGCCCCCACATACGCACAGCGCTGCGTCCACGCCTCCTCTAAACCGGCAAATCCGCGCGCGCGCCAGCGCGCAATCCACGTTTCAATGTGGGGTAATAGGAAGCCCAGTGCTTCCCGCACATCGTACGTTTCCCCCTTCTCAATGGCGATAGAGGTCGCGGGTTGATCGATCTCTGCCGCTTCGTCTGCCCGCATATTTACGTTGAGCCCGACCCCGACAACGACGGCCTCCCGGGCACAGCGTTCTGCGAGAATTCCGCAGATTTTGCGCTGGTAAACCAAGAGATCATTGGGCCACTTGGTCTGCACGTCTATATCAAGCCCTCCTAGCGCAGTTGCCACGCCCAGCGCTGTGGCCATGGGCAGCGATGCAGCTGCAGGAAATACGATCGGGCCGCGCAGCAGCAGAGAGAACGTGAGGCTGCAACCGGGTCGGGCAACCCAGCGTCTACCGAGACGCCCCCGACCAGCCGTCTGCTCGTGCGCAGCAAGGACAAAGCCGTCGGGCAACGGCTCGCCTCCGCGAACGCGCTCTATCAAGATATCGTTGGTGGATGTGAGCCGTTGGTGCCATTCGGGTGTGCTACACTTCACGCTATTTACCTACTCTCCATTCCAGCCGGCTTAACGCTATAGCCCCCAATGGGAGATAGCCGCATATTGTAAGCACAAATCTACGCATCTTCGCAGCATCGCACCCTAGACCACAAATTGCCGTGCATACTCCAATCATCAATTCTATATGGCAGCAGCTACGGCGCACAAACACACTGTACAGTGAATGCAGTAGCCGTCTAGAAACGGGCTGGAATGGTCGAGGTCAGGGTCAGGTCGACGTCGAAGAGCCCAACGGGCAAACCCTGATTTTTAACGAACAGGGCCACTGGGATAGTAGCAAAGGCATGCAGCTCCCTTTTCGCAATGTATACCGTTGGACGCTCAACGATGACCAAATATCCTTATCACATCTGCGCTTCGGTATCGACCGGCCCGTTTTCCTAGTTGATCTGGTTCCAGCACAAGACCGACTGTGTGCAGTTGAGCCGCACCCATGCGGCGACGACCGTTACGACGCACAGCTATCCATCCAGAACGACGTACTCCTGTTAGAATGGACCGTCACAGGGCCGGCTAAGGACGAACGCCTGCGCCATGCCTATCGGGCCCTTGATCGCTCAAGCACTCAGAGAGAATGACTGTACACAGGCGGACCGTTACATGCACAGCTCGCCTGTTGCCCTAAGCAGTCCGAGCGATATCTTTGATAGAATCACAACCCGTTTCGGTGGCCTCTCTCATGTCCCTACTCAACCTGCGTCAGCTGCACATCGCCTTTGGTGGACCGCCCATACTGAAGGACGTCGACTTGAGGGTCGAACGCGCCGATAGGCTGTGTCTGGTCGGCCGCAACGGCGAGGGTAAATCGACCCTTATGAAGATAATAAGCGGCGAGATCCGTCCCGACAGCGGCGAACAAATAATCGAGCGGCAGGCCCGCGTTGCTCGCCTAGATCAAGACGTCCCCGAAGGTTTAACCGGCACCGTGCTCAACGTGGTCCAGCAAGGTCTACGTCCGGGCGATCCCACGCACTGGGCCGACAGCGCCGTCACGCGTCTACAGCTCGATCCACAAGCTGACTTTGCCCACTTATCGGGCGGTCTCAAGCGACGCGTCCTCCTGGCGCGTGCGCTCTCAGCTCAGCCCGATCTACTGCTGCTAGACGAGCCTACCAACCACCTCGATCTCGACTCCATACTCTATCTGGAAGACTTTCTCTTGCGCTGGGAAGGGACTCTTATCTTCGTGAGCCACGACCGCGCGTTTGTGCGCCGTCTGGCCACGCGCATTGCAGAAATTGACCGCGGACAGCTTCACGTTCACTCCGGGAGCTACGACGACTTTATCCGCAACCGCGACGCGCGTTTAGCCGTTGAAGAGACGCAGTCTGCCGTCTCAGACGCACGCCTAAGCGAAGAAGAAAAGTGGGTGCGCCAGAGCATCTCCGCGCGGCGCACGCGCAACGAAGGTCGGGTACGCGCACTGCAAAAGATGCGCGAAGAGCGGCAGCAGCGACGGCAGCGCCAAGGCAACGCGCGACTCCGCGTGCAGGAAGCCGAACGCTCTGGAGAGTTAGTAATAGAAGCCGAAGATCTGTACTTCGCCTACAGCGAGGGTGAGCCGCAGGTGCGCCAGCTTTCTCTGCTGGTCGGACGCGGCGACAAGATCGGCGTCGTCGGCCCCAACGGCAGCGGCAAGACCACGCTCTTGCACATGTTGCTCGGTCAGCTAGAACCGCAGCGCGGCAGCGTTCGGCACGGAACTCGATTACAGATTGCGCACTTTGATCAACTGCGCGCGCAGCTCAATCTAGACGAGAGCGTCGTAGAAAATATCGCACCCGGTCAGGAATACCTCGATATCGACGGTCAGCGGCGCCACGTCTATGGCTACTTACAGGACTTTTTATTCACGCCAGCGCGCGCGCGAACGCCCGTGGGCGCGCTCTCAGGCGGCGAGCGCAACCGACTCCTCTTGGCGCGCCTCTTCGCCAAGCCGGCCAATCTCTTGGTCCTGGACGAACCGACTAACGACCTCGATGCCGAAACGCTAGAGCTCTTAGAAGAACAGCTGGTTCACTACGGCGGCACGCTGCTGATTGTCAGCCACGATCGCGCCTTTTTGGACAACGTCGTGACGAGCCTACTCGTTTTTGAAGGAGACGGGCAGATTGGCGAATATGCGGGAGGCTATAGCGACTGGCTAGCGCGGCACCAGTCCGCGCAGGCGCCGCGTACAGCCGAGAAGAAAAAAGCGCGCAAAGAGCAGCGCAGCAAACAGCGAGAGCGTAAATTGAGCTTCAACGAACGGCGCGAACTGGATGCGCTCCCCGACCAGATCGAATCCCTAGAGGCGGAGCAGAGCGCGCTACACGAGCAGATGGCCGACCCCGCTTTTTACCGGCAAAATGGCGAGGACGTAACGGCTGCACAGACGCGCCTCGAACAGATCGATAACGACCTAGAGCAGGCTTACGCCCGTTGGGAAGAGCTCGGCGAAATTGCCGAAGCACAGTAGAGATCAGCTCTGGTGATGCGCTATCACCGTAGCTCGACTAGCCGCACCGCACACGCCTGCGGTATTGCGCGTGCGCACCTGCAGGCAATTGGTTCCCTCGTGCAGATGCCAGACAAAAGGCCCCGCTTCCAACACCAGCTCATCCGCACCATCTACCCGCACTAAGAACGCCTCAAAATGCGGCGTTTCCGTGTCGATCTCCACGTGGAGCACGCCGCGCCGATCCGTTTCACATACAAAGAGCTCTGCACCGTTGAGCGTGGGGTTAAAATCCTGCCAGCGATTGGTCTGACGGCCGTACTCTTCCTTGCGCGGAAAGAGCGCGCTGTAATAGCAGTAAAACTGATCGCCGCCCCAGTTACTAGACAGGCGCCACGGCACGGGGTGAGGGTTGCTGGCAAAATCATTGCGCAACGGCATTTGGATATGGCCCTTATACATGAGCAAATCTTCCCCTTCGACCTCGTCGTCAGACCGGACGGGATAGGGATGGTTTCCCTCGCGATGGGCGACCCGCACCCCGGACAGCGCAGCCTTGTTGGGTATGCGCCACTGCACGGGGAACTCCCAGGTGGCCGGCCCAGGCATAACCTCACTTAGGCGATCACCAATTTCGACCAGACTCAGCGGCGTGCCGCCGTCCGGATCGTAGAGATAGTAATCGCGCGTTGCATCCATAAAGACCCATTTGCCAAACTCATTAGACCACACTTCGGCCACCTCGTGACCGTAGGTGTGTTTGGCAGATATATTGACCCAGCGCGCGGGATATCCCATAGCCGTGCAGGCAGCAACCAGCGCTAGATTACTGTAGAGGCAGTGGCCATCGCGGCGGCGCTTGCCGTAGTCGCCGTTGAGGACGATATGGCCTTCCTCATCGCGCTGCGGTTGCAGCAGATCTGAATAGCGCCAGGCGTAGGGATCGAGTGCGCCAAGCGGGACCTGATAAGCCCAGCGCAGCAGGCGCAGCTGCGCGTCAAATTCTCCGCGGGCGTCGGCTATTACTCCGTCAAGCTCAAAGTCTTTGCGGAGATCTGCTAGCGCAGTAAAATCTTCATAGACATACTCGACCGAAGAGCGGACGACACGGCGGTCTTCGACGCGGTAGCCGCGGCAGTCTAGCGCACCACTCTGCGCACCTTCAACCAGCGTGCTCTCTATGGATACGCCGCGCAGGATGGGCGATAAGAGCGGGTTATTCGTACTCAGTTCAATCTCAAACTGGGCGTAGCGCTGCCCCTCGGGAGCCTGCAGCGGACCGTCTAAGATGGCATAGTTCGACCAACCTGTCCCATTGGGAAGCGGGCTGGTAGAAAAACGCGAGCGCACCCGAGCGACGCACTCGGCGGGCAGCTCGACGTCCCAGCAAATACGACTTTGGCCTACGTGCAAAAAATCCTTTATGCCGTTCTGATCCGCCAGATCGATCACAGGCGAGACGTATACTCCACTACGCGTGTAGCGCTCTAGGCTTAGGCGAACGCAATACTCCCCGTCTATTTCATCTTTCCACCCAAGACACTTGGAGTCCCACGTCTTTCCACCATCGCGACTCTTAGCGCTGCGATCTGGATGCTCAAGGCGCGTAAAGGAGCCGCGCGCATATTCGCTATCAGCGGCGACCATAATTTCCCAGCTAGGCTCGACAGACTCCGTCCATAGGAGAATTTCGTTGCGGCCGACGCACAGCGCACCGGTGGGAATATCCACTACAAACCAATTGTCGAAGTGCGACCCACCCCAGTCGCTAGTGTAATACTGACGCGCAAAGGGATGCGCCCACTTGCTAGGCGGGCGCACAGCATCGACGCCGTTGATTTGCAAGTGGAGGGGCGATGCATTGTCATCGGGCTCGGTGCCAGCAAAGACCAGATGAGCACGCAGGGCGCGGGCGTCGTCTAGCACGAGCTCTTTTCGCAGAACGACGCCGCGCTGCAGCCTTTCAAACCAGGCGCGATCGTCGGCCCCTTTCGGCTGACCAATTGCCGGCGCGTCATCCTCTACGAGCACGCGATCGTTTAGCGCAATACCAGCTCCGTCATAGCGAACGTTTCGCAGCTGACCGCGTTCTTGCAGAGCGCTAGCGTCTAACGCCAGACAGACTGTCTTGGAGCATTCCATTACCCGCTATTTTCCTTGTGTGAGATAGAGATGAGGGGACTGCAGTTTAACCGTCTAAACAGCGCGGCGTTTGATCGGTTGGAGTGCCGCCACTAGATCCTTAAACTGCAGCGGTTTTGTCAGCACGTAGTCAAAGCCCATCGCAGAGAACTCTTCCGCGCGCTCGTCCTCGGCATGTGCGGTAAATGCAAATATGGGCAGATCTCTGGGGATATCTGGGTTTTCCCTCACCCATTGTAGCAATTCCGTTCCATCGTGCTGCGGCATCTGGATGTCCGTTAGCACCAAGTCAAAGGGCTGTGTCTCGATTAATCCGTAGCCCTCTAGAGCGCTGCCTGCTACCGTCAACTCTATCCCTAAACGCTTGGCCATAGCTGACATAAAAAACTGATTTACTTCCACATCTTCTACGTACAATACGCGCAGATTTTCCGTTAATGGAGAGACGCTGGATTCGTGGTCCTCCTCTCCTTTAGGTTCCTCTGCCAGGGGTAGATCAAGGGTGAACGAAAACGTGCTACCTCGCCCGATTTCACTGCAAACGTCTAGCTTGGAATCCATCGCATCGAGCAGGCTCTTCACGATGCTCAGCCCGAGTCCCGTTCCCCCAAATTCTCGGTTATACCCTTCCGTACTCTGGAAGAAGGGTTCGCCGAGTCGACGCACGGTGTCCTCGTCCATACCAATGCCCGTGTCCGAAATTGCAAATGCGCACCGCGCGCGACCCTCACGGACTTCTATATAGATCGTGAGAACGACCTCACCTTGGCGAGTAAACTTGCACGCGTTGCCTACGAGGTTGACCAGTACCTGCTGAAGACGCTGTGCATCAACAAAGAGCCACACATCATCGCAGTTAGCATACACGCTGCGCAGGTGCACATCTCCCGACTGGAACAGCGGCGCTACGACACCCTCCAACTGCTCTGTAATTTGCAGTGCAGAAACGGCCTTCGGGTGCAGTTCAACCCCTTGGCTGGCAAATTTCTGATAGTCCAGCAGATCATTTATCACCGTCAACAGCGAACGGGCTGCCAGCAAGCCGTTTTCTATCACCTCAGACGAACCTTCATCGACGTCGACGCGATGGGACATCTGCTGCAGTTCCAGCGAAGAAATAATGCTGTGCAGCGGCGTGCGCAGTTCATGACTAACTGAAGTCAGAAAGGTATCCTTCGTGGCTAATGCCTCCTGTAGCTCAGCCGTGCGCGATCGTACGCGGTCTTCCAGCGAAGCCATCAGCTCTTGATTCTCTTTCCGCTGGTCGGACAGATTAACCTGTAGGTTCTGAAGAGATTTGTGGAGGATGCCTATTTCATCTGGTCTAGATACCAGGTCCAATGAAGACTCGAGCCGGCCCGAGCTCATAGCATCGGCTGCTCTAGCAGCCTCGCGGATGGGCTTGACCACTGAACGAGCAATCGTCCGGTAACTAAAGAGCAGTATGAGCAGAATAAAAATAAACGATAAATATACCGGCGTATTTATCCGCAGCGTCTGCTGTTCAAAAAGCGTCTTATCATACCCCACCCAAACGTTCCCCTTTAACAGTGGGGTTTCAACGGGGTATTTGTGAATTAAATATCGATCCTCGTCAACTGAGAACGCAGCGTCTTCAGCTAACTCACTGGGATAGATTGCGAACTGTTCACTATGCCCATCTTCCTCGATGTATATAGCGGCAAACGTCACGTTGGGGTTCGAGTCAAGCAGTCGGTTTATAATAGAGAGAGAAGAAAAATTCTCTTCTTCAATGGCGATCTCAACGCCTTCCGCTGCCGTTTGGCTGATGGCCCTCAGTTGTCCGGTTACGTCTTCGAGGAAAGCGGCCTTTTGTTGCTTTGGAACCGCATAGAGCAGGGCAAATGCGATCAGAGAAAGCGCTGTCACATACGGAACTATCAGCTTGAGCAGCAGCGATGGTGAAAACATCTACACACCTATCTTTTGCTATTCAACCTTGGAATGAGTTGACTGCGGTAGGGACTGACATGGAGCGGGCACGGTGCCATAGAAAAACGCACACGCACCGCGCGTCGTGCGAAGCAACTCACACATTTCCTCGGCATCGTCAGCGTACAGGGGAGGATTCCCACGCCCGCTAAATACAAGTCGGAGCCAGTGTCGCTGAAGCGCAGCACCCCGGCCAACAAAAAAACCTTTGTCCATTTGAGCGAAGGATGGATGCTTTCTACTGGGCAACACAACCGTCATTATCGTTCCATCTGACCAGTTGCGTCGATAACCGCGCACGATGTCCGCTACCTGAACAGAATCGGGCAGCAATGAGGCTTTAATGTTCCCCACCAATACGGGCCGGGACTGCAATTCGTCCGCGGCACTGCTGCTGGTAACCCAGAGCGCAGCAGCAACGAAGATCCCATGTAACATTCGTCTAACACAAGGAGAGCGCTTTGCCATAGTTACATCCCCACGCATAGCTGAAATATCAGCGCGTTATGCGCACCGGAATCCATATCGTGTCGCTCCAACTGCGTTTTTAATGTAACACGAGCATCGGGCATAACTGAAATACCCGCTATCACCTTCGACACAGAATGCGTCGCCTCTTGGACATTGTCGTCGGAAACAAGGTCTAAGGCCAAATACGGAGTTAAGCTATCGGTAATATTGTAACCCAAGTACTGATAGAGAGCTACTCTGCGCAGGTTGCGACCGTCCGATTCTCGCGGAGAGAATGTAGCGGCAAACTCGGTTAAACCGCGTAAGCGCTCATCTTCCACGTGCACGGATACAAAGTGACCGCGCTTGGATAATGAATCTCTTCGAATCCCATCCAGGTACGTTGCCAGACGAAACAGCCAATTGTTCCGCTCATACGTCAGCGCGACATTCAGCGACTGTATACCGTCCGGAAAAATTTGGTCTCCGTGTCCGCCTGAGGCAGCGTCGTGGCTGTGCGACATGTGATGGTCGTCCGACATGTGATGGTCACCCAACACCACACCGGTTCCCGAGCCTAAGAAGAGGTCGTACTGCACACCAGCGAGGTTTAGCATACCCCCAAAACGCAAACCTATATCGTGGATGGGAAAGAAGTTTTCAGCGAAAAATATCGGGCGGGCGACGGTAGGAAAAAACAGGCGGCCGTGGTGAAACCAATCGTTCCAATAGTTGACCGGCGTGTGTATCTTACCAAACTCCGTCCAGTGGTTTTGGTTTATCTCATAGCGAACCGCCAGACGCTCGAGCTTAAACTGGTCCTCCCGGTAATGGTGTGGTAGCAGTGTGTGCTCGCTTAAGAGGGAAATTCTAGACGTTAAATTACCCCGCGTTAAGATAGACGTCTCACCCAAAGACAGGCCATTTGATTCCATTCCCGGGTGCGTTTCGTCAGGAGAGATCTGCGCATTTAAATACGAGAAAACGCCCACGTGCCACTTGTCTAACGTCACGTCAAGAGCCGCTGCGGGCGAAGTGAGCAAACCGAGTGAGAGCACCATCCAAACAATGGCCTTACGACGTTTTTTATGAGCAAATACCATGCGTTCCTGGTTCCGGTTTAGAGCGTCTTTTTGCGGTGTATGAATTTGCATACTCCGTTACATATTAAGAATAATTTTCGTCACAAGCGAGGTTCGTTACAATAGTTTTTCTGGCATTAGACCTGTGAAACGCAATACATTACCCTATTCATCCGATTGACAGCGATTGACAGTGGCGCGCGAAACACCGCGGAAGATAAACAAAAGGAGGAATTGAATATGGCTAGCGCTCAAATGCACGTAGGTGTCCAGGGCATCGGCACCTCGAAGATGGAACTGCAGTTTCTCACACGCCACGGCGTCACGCATATGGACGCACAGGTCGACGGCAACGATGCCGAAACGCTCACGCGCCACAGACAAGAAGCAGCGGACGAGGGCGTCAGCCTGGAAATGATTCACTACGACCCAGCACGCAGCATCACCCTGGCCCAAGATCCCCAGCGCGACCGCGACATTGAGGAGTACTGCAAGGTCATAGAAGCCGTAGGACAGGCAGGCCTGCGCGGCATCAACTACAACTTTTGCGTTCTGTCCCATCAGCGTACACCGGAAACGCCCGGACGCGGCGGCAGCAGTTACAGCACGTTCGATATGTCAGAGTATGATAACGAAACGCTCAGCGAGGCCGGCACCGTCAGCCGAGACGAGAGCTTTGATCGAGCAGGGTATTTTTTAGAGCGCGTCATTCCCGTTGCCGAAGCGAACAACGTGCAGTTGGCCAGTCACTTAGACGATCCACCGGCGCCGGTGCTGCGCGGCGTAGAGCGCTGGAACTGGCCCGTATTTGACGGACTCAAGCGCTTTTCCGAGTTAGTCGACAGCCCCAACCACGGCTTCAATTTCTGCTGCGGCGTCGCGTCTGAAGGCCTTGAGGATCCGGGTAGGGAGCTTTACGATATCATACGCTACTTTGGCGAACGCAAGAAGATATTCAACATACACTATCGCAACATTCGCGGCGGACTGCACAAATTTCAGGAAGTGTGGCCCGACGAAGGCGATCTCGACATGTACGAAATCGCACGCGTGCTGCGCGACGTCGAGTATCCCTACATGCTAATGCCAGACCACGCGCCCGGCCATCCCGACGATCAAGCCCCCGAAGGAGTCTCCGGACGCGTCCGCCACGCCTGGGCTTTTCAGTTTGGATACATCATCGCGATGATCCAAGCGGTCAATAAGGGGAGCAACTGAGTCCGTCCCCATTCTCCAAAGCACGTTTGTCTACAGAGCGCTGGACGCGTTGCCCAAGGGTAGCCGTCCAGCGCAAACTATTAGACGCGCACGCGCTCCGTCGTTTCATCTTCCACTTCGTTGGCAATCACGTAAAACACCAGATCATCGGCGTCACTGGCATTGCGAATGCGGTGCCGCGTGCCGGCCGGCTGCATAAAGCAGGCGCCCTGACCAACCTCGACTTCTTCGCCGTCGCGCTCAACGCTGGCGCACCCCTCAACCACGATAAAGAACTCCCAGCGCTCCTTGTGAGCATGCACGGGACAGGGTCGCGCACCGGGCGGAACGCGCGTTAACTCGACGTCAAAGGGGTGTGGTGCATCGGCTGCATTGCCCAGAGCCACGGATAGATGTTGACGATAGCGCTCGTACGTCTGGTCTTCCCAGTGCCACACCTGGTGCTCTACGTCTACGTCGCGTTGGTTTACTATCCAATCTTTCACTTTTTGTCTCCTTCGTGTTTATTGGTCGGCCACGGTCTGATACGGCTGATCGACTCTTAATTCGTGCACGCAGCAATTTGAAAGGTCGATCTCGTCA
>Ga0181567_10002689_pt1 | contig 13235 bp, 9 predicted proteins | sample 101ome_14_FD_133761 | JGI IMG/M metagenome (GOLD analysis project Ga0181567, IMG submission 133761) | Coastal salt marsh microbial communities from the Groves Creek Marsh, Skidaway Island, Georgia - 101403AT metaG (megahit assembly) | ecosystem: Environmental > Aquatic > Marine > Intertidal zone...
ATCCGGTTCAATTTCGTTTGGAAAACATCCTAATTGTTTGGACCACCCTCATGGCATTAGGAGCTTTGAGTGCTGCTTGGGCCTGTCGGGGTGTGGTTAGAAAACTTCAGCAAACAGCCCCTGCTGGCTGATCTTTAAAGGCAGAAACGATTTGATCAAAAACAGCAAAAACCTCTTCAGAATGGTTAGTGGTTACCAAGGCTGTTCGATATTCTTTAAAGTTAGGAATACCCTTAAAATAATTGCTATAATGACGCCTGGTTTCCAACACGCCTAAGGTTTCCCCTTTCCAATCTACAGCCATTTCTAAATGGCGGCGCGCTGTTTCTACTCGAGCAGCGATAGAAGCTGGAGACAAATGGGAGCCTGTGGCTAAAAAGTGTTTCACCTCCTTAAAAAACCAAGGATTGCCAATACTAGCACGACCAATCATAGCACCATCTAAGCCAAAATCATCCCGCATTTCTTTGGCACGTTCAGGAGTGTTTACATCTCCATTGCCAAAAATAGGAATATGCATTCTCGGGTTATTTTTCACTGCTGCAATAGGGTGCCAGTCGGCCTCCCCTTTATACATTTGCGCGCGAGTACGACCATGAATGGACAATGCCGCACAACCCACATCTTGCAGGCGTTCAGCCACTTCAACAATTTTAATTGAATCGTGATCCCACCCTAAACGTGTTTTTACCGTTATGGGTAGAGACGTGCGTTTCACCATAGCTTCAGTGAGCTTTACCATAAGGGGAATGTCTTTTAAAATACCCGCGCCAGCACCTTTACACACCACTTTTTTAACCGGGCATCCAAAGTTGATGTCGATAATATCGGGCTTTGAGGCTTCAACAATTTCAACCGATTGCAACATAGAATCTAAGTTGGCCCCAAAAATTTGTATTCCAACGGGTCTTTCCTTTTCGTAAATATCTAGCTTTTGAACACTCTTTGCGGCATCGCGAATCAAACCCTCACTGGAAATAAATTCGGTATAAACCACATCTGCTCCTTGTTCTTTGCACAACGCTCTAAAGGGGGGGTCACTAACGTCTTCCATGGGCGCTAGCAAAAGCGGAAAATCAGGCAAATCTATGGCTCCAATCTTTGGCACTTGAAATTTTTGGTAAAAATAGGCAAAACTTCACTCTCTATCAAAGCCCCCACTTTCTAGCCCTGCAATAAAATCCTCATCCCAATAGGCCATTATTTCCCCGTTTATGAGATGATAGATCCTTGGGGGTGGTTCTCCAATGAGGCTAAAAAAGGTGTTGGTGTCTATAAAAGCATAAGGATAGTTGCTTTGTGTTAAGGCTTCAAATTGGGCCACACTGGTGCTTCCTTCCCTAAAAAACAAGAGGTAGAGGGGTAACTTTTGTTGCTGCTCCAATTCCCATTTTGCTAACTCTCGGGCAAGTTGTTGGCAATGTTCACAGTCCAGATTAAAAACACCTACCAATTGTTCTCCCGTATTTAAATCTACACGCCCCGCTTTTTCGAAATGGGTGTAGGAGCTAAAACTTAAGTTGTCAAAGTTTGGAATTGGCAAGTGCACCCATGGTGCCAATAGAAACAAAAGAGGCACCAAAACAAAAAAGTGAGGTACTCGTTTTTGAAATTTACTGCGTTTGTAGAGTATTGCGCCTAGCAGCAGCAACATATTTTAAACAAAGACTCAAGCGGGGTCATGGCAATCATTTCCCCAAAGCAGCCACAATTTGCGTCATAGCCTGTGCTCCATAAATAAAGCAAATGCAGAGAAAGACCCGTTATTAAAAGCATGGCAAAAACCAGCAATAATTTACGGTAGAAGGGCAACAACAAACAAAAGCCTAAGCCCAGTTCGAGGCCTATGATAAAACGGGTTAAATGAGCCGCTTGTGTTCTGGTTTGCACGAGGTCTTGTTCTAAAACTGTAATTTCAAAATAGCCCGGAGCAATCCATTTGGTGTAGGCCGAAAAGAGAAAGCCAAAAGCAAAGAGGAAGCCTAAGATTTGAGTAGATCGAGACATAGTCAAATATACAATTTAATTAAATCCAAAACCAGAGCAAATAGCTATATTTGTTCCATCTAAGAACGCTGGTGCGGTATGAAAAACATCCGAAACTTTTGCATCATTGCCCATATTGACCACGGCAAAAGCACGCTTGCTGATCGTCTTTTGGATTTTACCGGCTCCATCACCGAACGTGAAAAGCAAAACCAACTTTTAGATAATATGGATTTGGAACGCGAGCGGGGCATCACCATCAAATCGCACGCCATCCAAATGGAATATGTCAAAGATGGGCAAGCCTATATTCTCAATCTGATTGACACCCCTGGTCATGTCGACTTTTCCTATGAAGTTTCTCGGTCAATTGCGGCCTGTGAAGGGGCTTTGCTGGTTGTTGATGCTGCCCAAAGCATACAAGCTCAAACCATTTCCAATTTATATTTAGCCCTAGAAAACGATCTAGAAATTATTCCCGTTCTCAACAAAGTAGATTTGCCTTCTGCAAACGTGGAAGAGGTAACCGATGATATTGTAGATTTACTGGGCTGCTCTGCTGATGAAGTCATTCCCGCTTCTGCAAAATCTGGTCTTGGAATTGACGCCATTATAGACGCTATTTTAGACAAAATACCCCCGCCCAAAGGAGACCCCAATGCCCCCTTGCAGGCACTCATTTTTGACTCTGTCTACAACCCCTTTAGAGGGGTAGAAACCTATTTTAGAATCTTAAATGGGCGTTTGTCTAAAGGCCAAAAAATTCAATTCATGGCTACCCGTAAAACCTACTATGCCGATGAAATTGGCACCCTTAAACTCACCCAACACCCCAAAAAAACAATTGAAGCTGGCGATGTGGGCTATCTGATTACCGGCATTAAAGAAGCAAAAGAGGTTAAGGTGGGAGATACCATTACCTTGGCCGAAAATCCAACCGATCAAGCCATTGCCGGTTTTGAAGAAGTAAAACCTATGGTTTTTGCAGGCATCTATCCCGTTGATACAGAAGATTTTGAAGAGTTGCGTTCAAGCATGGAAAAACTTCAGCTCAACGATGCTTCTTTGGTCTTTTCTCCTGAAAGTTCAGCTGCTCTAGGGTTTGGATTTCGTTGCGGTTTTCTAGGCATGCTGCATCTCGAAATAATCCAGGAGCGCTTGGAACGAGAATTTAATATGACGGTCATCACCACCGTTCCCAACGTTTCCTATCATGCCTACACCAAAAAGACTCCAGATGTGCCCTTGCTGGTCAACAACCCCTCCGATTTGCCCGACCCCTCCGTCTTAGATCGAGTAGAGGAACCCTACATAAAAGCCTCCATCATCACCAAAGCAGATTTTGTTGGTAATGTGATGACCCTTTGTATTGAAAAACGCGGACAGATTACCAATCAAACCTATCTCACCCAAGAGCGAGTAGAGCTTAGTTTTGACCTGCCTTTGGCAGAAATTGTGTTTGATTTTTACGATCGCCTCAAAACCGTTAGCAAAGGCTATGCTTCTTTTGACTATAGCCCAGTGGGATTAAGGGCTTCCAAATTGGTTAAGGTAGATATTTTGCTCAATGGCAATCAAGTAGATGCCCTTTCTGCTTTAATTCATGCCGACAATGCCTACTCTATTGGTAAAAAAATCTGTGAAAAATTGCGGGAACTCATTCCAAGACAGCAATTTGATATTCCTATTCAAGCAGCCATTGGAGCCAAAATAATTTCTCGTGAAACCATAAAAGCCCTTCGTAAAGATGTAACCGCCAAATGTTATGGGGGCGATATTACACGCAAGAGAAAACTACTAGAAAAACAAAAGAAAGGAAAAAAGAAAATGCGCCAAGTGGGCAATGTAGAAATTCCACAACAAGCCTTTATGGCCGTTCTCAAACTCAACGACTAGCCTCTTTCCTTTTTTTCGCTCATTTTTTTATAGCTTTAACGAAAACTCAAAAACTATGCTGCGTTTTTCGTTGTTTGCCATCATGCTCATGCTGTTAAATGGTTGTGAGTCTAGTACTAAAAATAAACTCCCGCGAATTGCCATTGCAGGCTTAGCCATTGAATCAAGTACCTTTTCACCCGCTCAAACTACCATTGAGGCCTTTCAAGCACGGCGGGCTGAAGAAGTTTTTAGTTATTATCCCTTCTTAAACGAAGACCAACCGCTGCGTCAAAAAGCCATTTGGTTTCCCACCCTCAGAGGACATGCGCTTCCCGGCGGCATCGTGACGCGAGAAGCTTATGAATCCCTCGTTGAAGAAACCCTTTCGCGTTTGAGAGAAAACCTCCCCTATGACGGTCTGTTTTTTGATATTCACGGCGCCATGAGTGTAGTGGGCTTAGAAGATCCTGAAGCTGATTTCATTGAACGTATTCGAGAGGTGGTGGGCTACAAAACCCTCATTTCAACCTCAATGGATTTGCACGGCAATGTTTCCAAGCGTTTGGCTCAGGGTTCAGATTTAATTACCTGCTATCGAATGGCACCTCATGAAGATGCGCTAGAATCTAAAGAACGAGCCCTTCGTTTATTGGTTAATCGATTGGAAAACGGCTTAGGAAAACCCGCCTATAAGGCCTATGTTCGGGTGCCCATTTTGCTTCCCGGAGAGAAAACCAGCACACGAATTGATCCCGGCAAAAGTCTTTATGCACAAGTCGCTCCTTTAGCTGCTCAAAAAGGGGTTTTAGATGCCGCCATATGGATAGGCTATGCTTGGGCCGACGAAGCCCGAAATCACGCTGTGGTAATGGTCACCGGAGACGATCAAAACAAAGTGCGAGAGGCAGCCGAAACCTTGGCCAATGCCTTTTGGAACGTTCGGCGCGATTTTGACTTTGTTGCTCCCACCACCACTTTTGACAAAGCCTTGGCACAAGCCTTAAACAGCAACCAAAAACCCTTTGTCATTAGCGATATGGGAGATAACCCAACCGCCGGAGGTGCCGGAGATGTGACATGGACCCTTCGGGAATTACTCAACAGAAATGAATTTAAAAGCCCTGATGGGCCAAGTGTAATTTATGCTTCTATTCCGGGTCCCAATCTTGTAGCTAAAGCGCTTGAGGTGGGCATTGGCAATACAGTAGAGGCAACCGTTGGGGCTGCCGTTGACAATCGCTATGCTCCGCCCCTAAAACTCAAAGGCACAGTAAAAGCCATTCACCAAGGCGATTCCAACGCCGAAGTAGAAGTGGTCGTTCAAACCGGTTCTCTCCAAGTGATTGTGACCCAAAAAAGAAAACCCTATCACTACGAAAAAGATTTTACAACGCTAAACCTCAACCCTAGAGAAGTAGCTATACTCATTGTTAAAATTGGTTATTTGGTTCCTGAACTTTATAATCTACGTGGCGATTGGGTAATGGCGCTTACCCCCGGAGGAGTGGATCAGGACTTAGAGCGCCTACCCTACCAAAATGTGATAAGGCCCTTATTTCCACTAGACCCTGATATGCCAGATCCTAATCTGGAAGTCGATTGGATCCCGAAGTCTGGATCAACGTTGCAGAAATAGCCTTTTTCAAATTTTCTTTAACAAAAAGGACATGCTGTATTTGGCATTAAAAAAACAGTGGCATCTTAGGCGTGGGTATAGGATAGATGCGGGTTATACTGGGATTATAGAGTGTAAAAACACCTTAATTGCCCTCATAAAAAAAGCAAATGAATTATTTCCATCTAGCAAAGTAAAAATGTTACATAAATTAGGTTATATTTAAGAGCAAGGCTATTTAACTGTTTTCAAAAAATGGAATCAATACCAAAAACAGGATTTAAAGGTTTAACCGAAAACTTTAAAAGTGATTTAATCGCTGCAATAAGTGTTTCGCTTATAGCACTTCCGCTTTCTTTGGGGATTGCTTTGGCTGCTGGAGCTCCAGCAATGTCTGGAATCCTATCTGCTGTTGTTGGTGGTGTTGTTACTACTTTTTTCAGAGGGGGGCATATTTCCATTAATGGTCCTGCAAAAGGAGTCATTGCGGTTATACTTTTGGGCATTACGCTAATGGATGACGGTTCTGGGCAAGCCTTTAACTATGTACTAGCCGCTGTTGTAATTTCTGGAGCACTACAGGCTTTGTTAGGGTTGCTTAAATTAGGCCGCTTTGCTGATGTTTTTCATTCTTCCGTCATTCTTGGAATTTTAGCTGCAATAGGGATTATCATTTTTGCTAAACAAATTCATGTAGCCTTAGGAACCGAATCTAAGAGTGCCAGCATTATTCAAAATCTTGTTGATGCCGTTATACTCCTTCCGCAGGCAAATCCATTCGTCGTTCTAATTTCCTTAACGGGCGTAATTATTTTACTATTTCACGCCAAAGTTGCCTTTCGTTTTTTCCAATTTTTCCCTGCCCCCATTTGGGTAATTGCACTTTCTATCCCCTTTGTTTATTTCTTTAATTTTTTTGAAAACCAGACCCTCGGATTTTTAAATCAATCATATGAAGTGGGGCCTCGCTTGCTTTTAGATATACCAACGAATTTCTTAGACTCTATTTTATTTCCCAACTTTTCAAAAATTAATACGATAGAGTTTTGGACCACAGTATTTTCCCTCTTGATTATTACGAGTATTGAAACTTTGGCAATTGCCAAAGCCGTAGATAAAATTGATCCCTACAAACGCAAAACCGATTTAAATAAAGATCTAACTGGGATAGGCATCAGTACCATCGTTGCAGGGTTAATTGGTGGTTTGCCAATTATTGCGGTCATTATTCGCAGTACTGTGAATATTCACAATGGAGCAAAAACAAAGTGGTCTAATCTATATCAAGGTCTTTTACTCCTTATTCTTATTGTGGTATTAGGACCCCTGATGCGACAAGTTCCACTCTGTGCTTTCGCCGTTTTACTTGTGTTTACTGGATTTAAATTGGCTTCACCAGCAGTATTTAAACAAGTTTATGATCATGGGCCAGAACAGTTAATCTTTTTTGTTTTTACACTAGTATTGACCCTATATACCAACTTGTTAATCGGTTTGTTGGGTGGGCTAAGCTTAGTTTTGCTTACACATATTTTATTGGCCAAATTACCTTTGATTCAATTTTTCAAATTGACCTACCGGTCAGGGTCCCGTTTGATCAAACTCACAGAAGATCGTTTTGAATTAAAAATTAGGGGGATTGCCAATTTTTTAAGTATTCCCAAAACAGCTAAACTCATTTCAAAAATTCCTAAAGGAGCTGATGTTAATATAGACTTATCAGAAACAAAATTAGTCGGAATTACTTTCATGGATTATCTAGTTGATTTCCTCAAAATTCAAAAGAACTTTGGTGGAACGGTTGTCTTAGAAGGGCTTCATTCTCACGTGTCCTATTCCACCTACAATAGAGCGTTAAAAATATCTCTAAAAAACACTGCAACTAAATTATCTCCAAGGCAAAATCGTTTAAAAAATCTTGCCCTTGAAAAAAATTACAATTTTAAGCCCGATGTGGATTGGGATACTCGCTACTTAAAAGAATTTCATTTTTTTGAAATTCGACCTATTGAACGGAAATCTAATTGTGTTAAAGGCGTATTTGAAAAATTCAATATTTCGTGGGAGGTGTCTGACGTGACCTTTAACGAAGGGGAAGCTTTTTCTGCAGAAACTTTTAACACAACACTAATTGTTATGAGGTTGAACAAAAAAATTCCTGTTTTTACCATGGAAAAAGAGGGACTATTTGAAAGGCTATTTGATCGTGTGATTGCGCTTACAGGATATAAAGACATTGACTTTGAAATGTATCCTGACTTTTCAAAAAAATTCTTAATCACAGGAAAAGAAGAACCTAAAATTCGTTCTTTTTTTACTGACGAAAGAATCCGCTTTTTTGAAAATAATCATATCTACCATATAGAAAGTAATGGGGAAGCTATTATGATTTTTGATAAAATCAAATTGGCCCGAACAGATGAGACCATTTCCCTCATAGAGTACAGTAAACAATTAGCATCTCTTTTAAGTTAAAACTATAAGAATGGGCTCACAGGTTCTTTTGTTCATTAAAACAGTAAACGTTAGACTCAAATGAAATTATATTTTTTATTATTAATTAGCTTTTTTACCACAGCTGTTCTGGCACAAGAAAAGGAAGGTGCTGTGGAAATCTTAAAGCCTGAAATGAACACCTTTTTCAATCAGGATTCTAAAATTGAAATACTTGCATCCGGCTTTGAATGGTCAGAAGGCCCTGTTTGGGTTCCACAGCTCAATGGACTCCTCTTTTCTGATGTGCCTGAAAACAAAGTTTTTTTGTGGAGCCCCAATAAGGGCTTAAGCGTTTTTTTAGACCCTAGTGGCTACACTGGCGCTGTGAGTAGAACAGGTGAAAGTGGCTCCAACGGCCTAACGCTAGATAAAAATGGCCATTTAATCCTCTGCCAACACGGAGACCGTAGAGTGGCTAAATTAAGCAGTTGGTCTTTTGAACAGCCCCACTATGAAACTTTGGTCGATCAATTTGAAGGGAAACGCTTTAATAGCCCCAATGACCTTGTCTTTTCCAAAGAAGGTACCTTGTTTTTTACCGACCCTCCCTATGGCTTGAATCAACAAGATCAGGATCCACAAAAAGAACTCCCTCATAATGGGGTCTATAAGTTAGCCACCGATGGTTCACTGAGCCTCATCACCGATCGTTTAGAGCGACCCAATGGCATTGCGCTTTCTCTAGATGAAAAGACACTTTATGTGGCCAATTCTTATGCTACAAACCCCATCATTTTAGCCATTGATTTAAGCACTACGCCCTATCAATCTAGCGTGTTTTTTGATGGTAGTGAGTTGATAAAAACCCGTAAAGGACTTTTTGACGGACTTAAAGTGCATTCTTCAGGGATAATATTTGCCACTGGACCTGGGGGTGTTTTGGTCCTTGATCCTGAAGGAAATCACCTGGGTAGCATTCGCACCAATGGCCCCACAGCTAATTGTGCCTTTGATCCTCAAGAAGACTATTTATATCTTACCTCAGATGCTGTTTTAGGTCGAATTAAACTCAACTAAATGGAGCTCTATCCTATTGAGGCCGGCCACTTTAAACTCGATGGGGGTGCCATGTTCGGGGTGGTGCCTAAAACCCTGTGGGAACGAACCAATCCTGCCGATGCCAACAACCGTATTGAAATGGCCTCACGCTGTTTGTTGGTGGCCCATGAGGATCGATTGATTTTGATTGATTGTGGTATGGGAAACAAACAAAGCGAAAAGTTTTTTAGTTATTACGACCGCTTTGGGCCCTATTCCCTTTTAGGTTCCTTGCAAAAAGTAGGCACACACCCTTCTGAAATTACAGATGTTTTTTTTACTCACCTTCATTTTGACCACTGCGGTGGGGCTATTGAAAAAAACAAAAAGGGCCAACTTCAACCCACATTTAAAAATGCGCGCTATTGGGTGCATCAAAAACACTGGCAATGGGCTATCAATCCCAATGTTCGAGAAAAAGCTTCCTTTTTACCAGAAAATTTAAATCCAATTGAAGCAACCGGACAACTTAACTTTATTGAAGGGGATGGTGCTCAATTAGAAAACAGTCCGTTTCCATTTGATATCCTTTTAATGGATGGACATACCGAAAAACAAATGCTTCCGTTGTTTAACTACAAGGGGTCTAAAGTTGTGTATGCCGCCGACCTTATCCCCACGGTAGGGCATCTTCCTGTTCCCTACGTGATGGGCTATGACACCCGCCCGTTACAAACCCTCAAGGAAAAAGCCTTGTTCTTAGAACAAGCCGTTGCCAACAACTACCTCCTTTTGTTAGAGCACGATCCACACCATGAGCTTATTAGTTTAAAGCAAACCGAAAAAGGGATTCGTTTGGATCAAAATTTTACCTTTACACGTTATTTTTAAACACTATGAAGAAGTTTTATGCTATAGGGATTATTGCTTTTTTATTGGCCGGCTGTAGTTCCGTTCGTTTTGTGGGGAAACCCTTAGGGGTTGAAACCGCCCAAACTAAAGTGACTCCTCTTTCCGAAACCCAAAAAAAGCAATGGCACTTACTCGATTTAGAACAAGATTCTATTCCAGGTATAAGCGTAGATCGTGCTTATGCAGAATTAATTAAAGAGAAAAAAGGTGAAAAAGTAGTGGTGGCCATCATTGATTCTGGGGTAGATATTGAACACCCCTGCTTAGCTAATGTCCTTTGGGTGAACGAAGATGAGATTCCAAACAACGGCCTAGACGATGATCAAAATGGTTATGTTGACGATGTCCACGGTTGGAATTTCTTAGGCGAGGCAGAAAAAGAAAATATGGAGTATGTGCGCCTGATGAAAATAACTGAGCCCGATTCCGATGACTATAAAACCTACAATTCATTTTTAGAAAAAGAAAAAAAGAAAGTAGAGGAGGAGTTACCACAAATAAAGGCTCTTTTACAGCGTATTATAACGGCAGATAGTGTGCTCGTGGCAGCAACAGGCAAAACAGACTATTCCATTGAAGACGCACAGGCCATTAGCCCAAAAACAATGGCCGTTATGGAGGCTCTAAGAATGAAGGAATATATGCAAACTACAGGTTTCAAACAGAGTGATGTAGAAGGGTATTCAGACTACCTTCAAAATCGTATTGATTATCATTTCAACTTAAATTTTGAAGGGCGTTCCCTAGTTGGAGATAATCCTGATGACCTTTATGATCTATCCTATGGCAATGCAAATGTATCAGGACCCGATTTGGACGGTGCGCAACATGGAACCCATGTGGCTGGAATTATTGCTGCTCAATGTGAAGATCCTTCCCATCCTAAAGGAGTGGCACAAAATATGGCTCTTATGGTGGTGCGTGCTGTTCCCGACGGAGATGAATATGACAAAGACGTGGCCCTGGCCATTCGCTATGCTGTAGACAATGGGGCCAAGGTGATCAACACCAGTTTTGGAAAAGATTTTTCTCCTCACCCAGAATGGGTCTATGAGGCACTCCGCTATGCGGCCGCTAAAGACGTATTAATTGTAAATGCAGCAGGGAATGATAATAAAAATATTGATCACGGTGCCGCTCCCTCCTATCCTAAAGATCAGATTGAGGGAACAGAAATTGTCAATAATTTTCTAACCGTTGGCGCAACAGCGGCCTATTTTGCAGAAAATCAAGTAGCCCCTTTTTCAAACTTTGGGGTTTCTGAGGTAGATATTTTTGCACCCGGCGCCAATATTTATTCTACCACCCCTAAAAACAAGCATGACTTTCTAAACGGCACGTCTATGGCCGCTCCTAACGTGGCAGGAATTGCAGCAGTGCTCCGTTCGTTTTTCCCTAAGCTAAGTGCTGCAACGGTCAAAAAAATTATTCTAGACTCCGGACTGCCTTTGTTCGAAACCGTTATGCATCCTGAAAATCAAAACGCTGTGGCACCTACCGATATTTCTAAAACAGGTAAAATAGCCAATCTCTATAATGCCCTATTACTAGCCTCCAAAACCAAATAACAATGAAAAAAACACTTTACTCTTTTCTTTTTTTACTTTCTTTTTCTCTTTCGGCTCAAACCTATTGGCAACAAAAAGTGGCCTACACGATGAACGTAGCCCTAGACGTGGAGACCGCACAATATCAAGGCACACAACAATTGGTCTATACCAATCAGTCTCCTGATACTTTAAAAAGCGTATATTATCATTTGTTCTACAATGCTTTTCAGCCCAAAAGTGAAATGGCTATTCGCATCAAAAGTGGTAAAGACCGCAATACTCGATTTCGTGCCGATTTTGACACCCTTCAGCTGCAACACCAAGGCTATTTAAAAGTATCGGCATTAAAACAAGACGGTCAATTGTTGGCTCCTATAATGTCTGGAACCATTTTGGAAGTGCCCTTGGCCAAGCCTCTTCTGCCCAAACAAGCCACCACCCTCACCCTCCAATTTGAGGGGCAAGTGCCCGCCATGATTCGCCGGGCGGGGAAAAATTCGCGAGAAGGAGTAGCGTTTTCTATGGCACAATGGTTTCCCAAAATGGCTGAATATGATTATGACGGTTGGAACGCCGAACCCTATTTGGGCAGAGAGTTTCACGGGGTTTGGGGCGATTATGACGTGACCATAACGCTCGATAAAAACTATACCGTTGCGGCAAGTGGCTACTTGCAAAATAAAGATGAAATTGGCCATGGCTACGCCGACATTAAAAAAGCCAAAACCAAAAAAGGCCAATTGAGTTGGCATTTTATTGCCCCACAAGTGCATGATTTTACGTGGGCAGCAGACCCCGATTATATTCACGATACCTATGCTGGACCTAATGATGTTACACTTCATTTTTTCTATAAAAACAATCCAGAAATTATAGAGAATTGGAAAAAGCTACAGCCTATTACGGCCGCCTTAATGCAATTTTATAACACTACTATAGGCCCCTATCCTTATGACCAATATAGTGTTGTCCAAGGTGGCGATGGAGGCATGGAATATGCCATGCTCACCCTAATCACCGGTGGCCGTTCGTTTGAAGGACTCGTTGGGGTAACGGCCCATGAGCTTGCTCATTCTTGGTTTCAACACGTGTTAGCAACCAATGAAATGAAACACGAGTGGATGGATGAGGGCTTCACCTCCTATATCAGTGCCTATGCAGAAGCTGCTGTTTTGGAACAACCCAACGATTTTCCTGTTGAAGGATCCTACATGAGTTATTTTTCTTTGGCTCGTTCAGGAAACGAAGAGCCTCAAATGACCAACGCCAATCGCTATGCTCATAATTATGCCTACGAAAGAACCGCCTACTCCAAAGGGGCTGTTTTTTTGGCTCAATTAGGCTATATCATTGGACAAGATAAGGTGGCTAAAACCTTGCTGGAATATTACAACGATTTTAAATTTAAACATCCTCAGCCCAATGATTTTAGACGCGTGGCAGAACGGGTTTCGGGCATTCAGCTAAAGTGGTATTTAACCGACTGGACACAAACCACAAACACTATTGACTATGGCATTAAAGACGTTGTGGCTCAAAACGAGAACCAAACCCAAGTGAGTTTGGAACGATTGGAGGCCATGCCTATGCCTATAGATTTATTGGTCAACCTAAAAGATGGTCAACAAAAACTATACTACATTCCGCTGGCTTTAATGCGGGGAGAAAAGGAAAACCCTTATGCTTTAGAATGGACGCAATTAAGCGATTGGACCTGGGCCAACCCGAACTATTATTTTGTGATTGATGAACCCATAGAAAACATTCAATCTATCATTATTGATCCTACTTTTTTCCTAGCCGACATCAATAGGGAGAAC
>Ga0181567_10002691_pt1 | contig 13227 bp, 11 predicted proteins | sample 101ome_14_FD_133761 | JGI IMG/M metagenome (GOLD analysis project Ga0181567, IMG submission 133761) | Coastal salt marsh microbial communities from the Groves Creek Marsh, Skidaway Island, Georgia - 101403AT metaG (megahit assembly) | ecosystem: Environmental > Aquatic > Marine > Intertidal...
ATTTTTTTATGTATTCAAAATTGTTATATTGTATTTATAGTTGAGGATAACTTGCTTGCATAAGCATACCACATTGTCCCTTTCCACCATTAAACTGACTTCCGCGACCCATGTAAATATATCCACCATCACCCCATGTCTCACCCCACGAATTCTTGACTCTGTAATAATCAACACCAGACATCGTACCATATCCAACCACAAGAACACCATGGTCTAGATTAGTACCACAAGAATCAGTAAACACACCAGACTTGTATAACTGGAAATTCTTCTGGTCTGCCTCAATGGCAATTGACACAGGTTGCTTCACAAGAGCAGTCATCATAGCATCATCTGAATTAGGACTGACATCAACAAACCCGGTTACATCACTTTCCTTAACAATAGCACAAGTGGTTACACACGCACCACTGGTTTTGGTGGTGCCAGATGTATAAGGGTAATCCGCCTCAGTACAGAGACCACCATTCTTCTTAATCCACGTAAACGCATTATCCATAAGACCACCATTGCACCCCATATCCTTACCGCCATTCTTACGATTATCGCAATCGACCAACTGTTGCTCGGAAAATGAGTCAAGAGTACCCGTTTTAATATAAAACGCACCCTCAAGAGCACCGGTGGTAGAAAAGCTCCAGCAAGAACCGCATTGGCCTTGATTCTTGACAGGGGTCACTGCTCCGGCAGCAACCCAATCCACGCTAGCCGGCAAAGCAACTGTGTCGTATGACTCACTACCAAAACAGTTTGTCACACACTCAATGGTCTTCAAAGCACCAACATCCTTATGATGTTTAACGCAACCATACAAACACTCCGTCTTCTCCAACTTATTCTTAAATTTATCAATGTTAATCCCACGTTCAGCGAATAGGTTGGAATATCCAAGATACTTGCTGAAATCCTCAGAATTCATACCGGAAAATTGGTTATGTCCGAGTTTGTAAGTCAAATTCTTAGCATTCGTCTCCTCAATATACTTATCGTTCTCAATCCATTTATTCATAACAATGTCATGATGCTCGATGCCAGTAAACTCCTGCTTAAAATCACGCACCCAATTTTCAAAACGCTCAACCAATGATGCGTTCACATTTAACGCAACCATTGACATAGTAATCATACACACTTGAAAAAAACGCATATTATATATATACTAATATATTTTATTTCTATATTCATTCTAAACATGTTTTTTTCTGTATATATTGTATAATATGCCTGATTGGAATAAAATTATTTACAAAAGTGGTGATTTTTTTATTCCACCGTCAGTAAAAAAGGTATTAGACATTTTAATATATAAAAGTTATAATTACAGTTTCTACATAGAAGTATGGCATATAGTGCATTTTATTACCGGATTTTTGTTAGGATTAATATATATAAAATTTGGATACAGGCGTAATTTGACAAAATATCTATGGGATCTTTTTATAATACACACTATATGGGAATATTGGCAAGTATACATAGGAATGTCACATCCACTACGTTCAACTTATCACAACAATTTATTAGATATAATATTTGATACGTTTATTTTTATGTTGGGTTCATGTCTTGTGTTTCTTCTTGTATGACACACTTAATTTTATTTTTTATATTATCTTCGTCTGAAAACATGAATAATTTGCAGTTATGTCTTGATAAATCCAAATATTCCGTAGTAGTTTTAATTCGTGTTAATATATTCTCTGATGTTAAATATACCATATATGAATATGTATCATCACCATTGCTTGTTTTACTGAATAGTATACAATCGTATATGTTCTCAAGTAAGTCAGGATTATTAGTACATCGTTCTAATAATTGACAATCAGATTGGACTTTGCGTATTGCTTTCATATCACGGTTTAACCCATCTGTATTTATAAGCCATTTATTTAAGAAATTTACAGCTTTTTCGCTTTGAGTAACTATTAGGTTTTCAGAAGAAGCTAACATAATTTGATTTAATAAGTCTACCATACGCCGAATCGGACTAGTAATATGAACGTATTCTGACACATCCATCATATCATGACGAAGATTAATATCCTTATCAAATGATACATATTTACAATCTGTATTATTCCATGCACGAACCATTCTCCTAACGTTTTCATCTAAATGATTATGTTCTTCACTCTGGATGTTATTTTTATACACCGCGTTTCTGAAAATACCAGTTTCTTTTGTTTTTAGAGAAGTACCTACTTCTTTATTCATTCGTATCATCCAATATTCAACTAAATCATGACTATCGTTTACTGTTGGTTGTAACAACTTGGTTAATGTCATCATTTCAATGTAATTCCCATTTTGTAATAGTTTTCGTTCTTCATAAACAAAATTCTTACGAGTTTTGATAACTACATTTTTATAATTGATTTCCATGTTCTCCATCTTTACACCTTTATTATCGAAATAAATATCCATTGATAATGCTATACGTAATTCATTTTCTTGAAGACTGCATAATGAATCCGATAATATAATTGGTAACATCGGTCGTTTTTTATCAGGTAAATAAATAGTAGATACACGTTCAGTTAAGTTATCCCATAGACCCAATTCTTCCATCCAAACATAGACATTCGCGATATATACAGACACTTTATACCCATACTCCTGTTTTTCTATACTAAACGCGTCATCAAAATCTTTACTTCCATTTGGGTCAATTGAAAATACATATTCATTTGTTCTGTCTTCAATCAGATAATTTTGATTTTCAATGATACGTCGAATAATATTGTCATCTCCGATTTTCTTTACTATAGAAGTGGTTTCATTCGTTATTTTCTTAATCGATGTATGTAGTTTCTTACAATATAGTTGATATTCATAAAATATATCTAATCTATTGACATCACCCAGTACTTCGGTTAACTCTCCTATTGGATGTTTTCCATTCCAGTTCTCATATTTAAATAATATATACTTGTTTAATTGATGTTTTGAAAACCCGATTTTAACATCGTACGGTACCAAAAACACCGGATATCGTTTGTTATCTGGAATACATCTATAATATAATCGTTTATTGTTTGGTGTTCGACCAAATGTTTTATTACCTTCCAATATCAATACACCAGGTAAAATAATGGTTTTATTCAGTCCCGATAATTTAATTACATTATTATCAGTATAAGATATAATATCACCATCAAATAGTTTATTTGTCAATGGATTCAAACTTTCATGTAAATCAGCGTCATTAATAATTGTATTACGTGTTGTATCATATACATTCCAGTTTACATAATTTCGTTCGCATATCTGTATTTGATACATTTGCATTGTTCTCTATTATTTACATAATATTATATTTATATCAATTTTCAATTTCTGTTGGATTATCAGTGTAAAAAATATGTAAAAAACCTAATAAAACGAAGATTTTAATATATATACAATAGTGTCAAAGTTCTCAATATGTCAAAAAGAATTTATCGTAAAAAAACAAATCCATCTGTGACAAAAGGCTCTAACAACCTTTCAAGTGCGTCATATTTAATTATAGTAGAATCACCTTCAAAATGTGCCAAAATAGAGACATATCTAGGTCTGAATTATTGTTGTATTGCGTCAAAAGGGCACATACGTAGTGTAAATGGTTTACGTTCAATAGATACTAAGGGTACATTTGAACCCAAGTTCACCGAATTAGAGGAAAAGAAAGAACATATCACATTTATGAAGCAAATTATATCAAAGTTCTCAAAAGAAAAAATAATATTAGCAACAGATGATGATAGAGAAGGTGAAGCAATCGCATGGCATATATGCGAACAGTTTGGATTACCAGTAGAAACAACCCCTAGAATTATATTCCATGAAGTCACCAAACCTGCATTATTAGCATCTATAAAATCTCCCACAACTATTAATTTAGATTTGGTAAAAGCACAGCATGCACGTCAAGTATTAGATGTAATCGTTGGATATAAAATTTCACCAATGTTATGGAAATATTTATACAATAATGATAAAAACTCATTATCCGCGGGAAGATGTCAAACACCTGCATTAAGATTAGTTTATGACAATGAAAATGAAAGAAAAAATAAGGATAACATTCAAACATACTATAAAACAATCGCATCTTTTTTCGAAGACCCTTTACAGTTTACACTCAACGTCGAATTTAAAACAAAAAAAGAAGTAGAAGAACATATGAATAAATCATTAACCCATAAACATATGCTATCTATTGGTACATCACATGAGATTAAAAGAAGTCCACCAGCTCCATTACATACATCTCGTTTGTTACAATTAGCTAATAATAATTTACATATTTCACCAAGTGAAACAATGCGATTATGTCAACAATTATATCAAACAGGATACATTACATATATGAGAACGGAGAGTACAAAATACGCAAAACCTTTTTTACAAGAAATATCCAAATATATTCAAGAACAATATGGTAACCCAAAATATATAGGCGATTTATCGGAACTAGAAAATAAACAAACAAACAATCCCCATGAAGCTATACGAGTTACACAATTATCTACCAAATCAATCGTATCAGACGATACGCGATTAAACGCAATGTATAAACTAATATGGAAGAATACAATTGAAAGCTGTATGTCAAACGCAAGATATAAAGCATTTCCACTCGAAATATCAGGGGCTAATAATACAAAGTACACATATACTCATGAGATTCCCATATTTCTAGGTTGGAAAACAGTAAGTGAAAAGAAATCAGAAACGGAGAGTCAGAATATATCAAATGGTTTACATATGTTTTTTCAAACCCAACTTAGTCATGAACTAAAATACAATTGGATAGAGAGTAGCATTTCCATAAAGAATAAACATTCTCATTTTACCGAAGCAAGTTTAATTAATAAATTAGAGAACATGGGTATTGGCCGTCCATCCACATTTTCATCTATCGTATCTACAATACAAGAACGCGGATATGTAAAAAAGACAGATGTTGAAGGATTAACCATCGAATGTAATAATTTTAAACTGGCGGAGGGTAATATTACAGAAATTATCGAAAACAAAACATTTGGTAATGAAAAAAACAAATTAATCATACAACCTATAGGTATACTCACAATAGAATTTTTAATAACTCATTACAACTCATTGTTCTCATATGAATATACAAAAATGATGGAAGAAAAATTAGATATAATTAGTAATAGTGATAGTGATTGGGCTTCTATATGTAGAGAATGTTACAATGAAATAACTACCTTATCTAAACCAGTAAGCAAAATACCTAAACAAACATATCCTATAGACGATAAGTATACGGTGCTATTTGAAAAATATGGACCCGTAATACAATTTATAAACGATGAAAACATACCAGAATATATTTCGATAAAAAGTGACATCAAATTAGATATTGAGAAATTAAAGAATCGAGAATATACAGTTGACGAATTGATAGCGATAAAAGAACGCAATATAGGATTGTATAACGATGTAGAAGTGGTTATTAAAGACGGAAAATATGGTACATATGTAGAATATGGCAAAGTAAAAGAATCTCTCAAAAGCTTAGACAAAAGAGCGGACGAAATAACTTTAGAAGATGTTGTCTGTATTTTAGACAAATCTAAGAATGAAAATGTCCGTGACAAAAACATTTTAAGAGAATTAAATGAAAACATGAGCGTACGTAAAGGAAAGTTTGGTGCTTATGTATATTATAAAACAGAACAAATGAAAAAGCCTCTATTTCTGAATATAAAAAAGTTCAATGAAAGTGTATTAACATGTGAGAAAGAAATATTAATAAAATGGTTAGAAGAAAACAACTCCTCCATAATGAAGTCATAATATCTATATAAGTTATATAATGGAGTCGTATATATCACCACTTAATTACGGTATTTTTATCATTTTATACATTACATGTTTCGTATATATTTATACCAAATATTCTGAATTAGTTGGATTCGGTGCTTTAACTGTAGTCCAGTTAGCGTTCACTTTATTCATTGGTAAAGAATTATCACACATATTATCAAAATATTCTGGTACATCATACAAATTAAATCTAGCGAGTATGCTAACTCTGTATGGTACTATACTTAGTATGATACTATTAACAATCGGATTGATATTAACAGCATTCACTATGTTTGATACACAAGAGAAATATAACAATATCAAAGGTACTCCGGTAGTATTATCTACAACATATCAACATTTATATAACAACATAAAACGAAATACTATTATTATTATGACATTAACAGCCCTAGTATTAATTATGTACTATTTATACAACGAAAGTATAAACGTTCCGTTAATGTCTATTATTTCAAATATATCTATGAATTCAATATTAAACAACATACCAACAATAACAAGTACGTTACTTTCAATCACAACGTTGGTATTGTCTTCATATCAAGTAAAATATGCTAGTGATTTTTCATACTTAAAAACACGTAATCTCGTGGGGCAATAATTTTTTTGTATATGTAAACTGATAATCTACATATACAAATATATTAATGCGTATAAAAACAATAATTGATATATCAGTAAATAGTAATGAAATACTACGAAACATTATACGAAGATTATATTCATTCGAATGAATTATACAATATACACCCTGAATTAAATGATACAATAAATAAACTTCCCAAACATATAGAAAATTTACCTAATTTATTAATACATGGTCCGAGTGGAACTGGTAAATATACACAAGTTCTCAAGATATTAAAAAAGTATAGTCCATCAGAATTAAAATATGATAAAAAAATTACAGTAAATACTGACAAACAACAATATATGTATCATATTAGTGATATCCATTATGAAGTGGATATGTCATTACTTGGATGTAATTCAAAGACACTATGGCATGAAATTTTTTTCCAACTAGTAGATATTATTTCTGTAAAACAAAATAAGGTAGGAATAATAGTATGTAAAAATTTCCATACTATAAACTCCGAGTTACTTGAAATATTCTATAGTTATATGCAACAATATAACATGAAAAATAGCAATATTCTTATTAAATTCATTATCATTTCAGAACACATCAGTTTCTTACCATACAAGATTATAAACATATGCTACAAAATTAGTATTAAACGACCATCTAACGAAGTATACACTGAAATTTTAAAGATGAAACATGAAAAGAATAAACATAAACAACAGATGAATTCGCCCCAACATACAACTACTAATATATCATATGGCAAACAACTACTAGAAAATATAGATGAGAATGGCATAACAAATATAAAAGAAGTATATTCATTTTTACATACAACTGAAAATACACAAATGCCAGAAGATTTATTCAATAAAGTATGTAATAATATCATAGTTAAAATAGAAGATATAGATAATGTAAAGTTTACTGACTTCAGAGATATTTTATATGAATTATTAACTTACAATGTCGACATAAATGAATGCATTTGGTATATAATATATTACTTTGTCAGTGATAATAAATTATCTCAAGCGGATATTTCTGATATTCTAATTAAATGCTATACATTTTTTAAATATTTCAATAATAATTATAGACCAATATACCACTTAGAGAATATAATGTTCTATATAATAAAGAAAATATATAATTACGATGAACTTCCGAAAAGCATGCGAAATATTTGACTTAGACGATTCTACCGATATTAATGTAAAAGAATTAAAACAACGATATAAAATATATGCTTTAAAATATCATCCTGACAAAAATAAGTCACCAAACGCAACTGAAAAATTCCAAGAATTAAACTCAGCATATGAATACTTAAGTAAACATTGTAAACAAAATACGGATAGTCATGAAATGTTCGGTTCAAATATGAGCTATTCAAATATATTATTTACATTTCTTAAGACAGTGATACCTATTGATAAAGATACTGATGTTATAAATATAATTATTCAAAAAATATCAAAGTTATGTGAAAGTAAATCAATTGATTTTCTAGAAAAACTAGACAAAGAAATTTTAATTAAAATATTTAAAATTATCAAGAAAAATAAAGATGTTTTCAATATAAATGATGAATATATTCAACTTATAGAAAGTGTTATTAATAATAAAACAAAAGATGATGAAATTATTATTATAAACCCATCATTAGATGATTTATTCAATCACAATTTATACCGTCTAACTATTAGCAATGAGACATATATTATACCATTATGGCATCATGAACTGATGTATGATAACAATGATAGAAATATTTACATCAAATGTAATCCGGTATTACCTGAAGATATTGACATTGATGATAACAATAATATTCACATATACAGAACATTCAAGATTAGTGAACTATGGGGGAAAGATACGTTTGAAATCAACGTATATAACCGTAAATATACAATAGAAACCAACAAATTAAAATTACAACCAACTCAATTAGTCCATATACCAAAAGCTGGGATTTCTCGTATTAATACAAAGGATATGTTAAATATATCAAATTTAAGTACAGTTAGCTTTCATATACAGTTAGAACTATAACAAAAGTATTTCAATATCAAATCACAAAAATAAAAAATATATGTATAAAACATATTTTTTATTTGTTCTAATGCGGGCTCGAACCGCAGACCTTCGGTTTATTAGACCGACGCTCTAACCAACTGAGCTATAAGAACTGGTGTTCCAGTGCGGGCTCGAACCGCAGACCTTCGGCTCATAAGACCGATGCTCTAACCAACTGAGCTACAAGAACTAGTGAAACTTTTAAAGTGGTTTCATCACTTTCACCTGATGAGGGACTTGAACCCTCGACCACAAGCTTAAAAGGCGTGCGCTCTACCTACTGAGCTAACCAGGTTTTGAGTAGTTTCAGACATACTCAGGTCTACTTTTTATCTAATTGGTTCGTTTATACTTTTTATCTTAATCGGTTCGTTTATACTTTTTATCTTAATCGGTTCGTTTATACTTTTTATCTTAATCGGTTCGTTTACTTATCAGTTGTCTTCTTTACTACCTTCTTTACCACCTTCTTCTTTACAGGCTCAGGTTCAGGCTCAGGCTCAGGTTCCGGCTCAGGCTTAGTCTCCTCGTCGTCACTGTCGGCAACCTGTGTAGATGATTTTGCGGCAGGAATCGAAGGACCCTCTTCATCTTCACTATCATTCACATTATCTGCGATGGGTTGATTATTAATAACATCACGTTCATCATTTGAAAGCTGAATATGACACTTACCAAACACAGTATCCTGAATATGAGGCTTAACTACACATTGATTTAGCTTCCATGTAATACCCCATCCCTTTCCACCAAACCACAATCCTCCACATTGAAGGACACACGCAACGTTACTCTTCTTCGGGATAAAATCCATTGGTGTTAGATTCTCATTATCACAAGGGAAGATAAGCTTATTTTCTGTATCATAGATTTCGATATTCCATCGTCCACTATAATTTGGCACCTTTGCTCGCATGCTTGGTGGTCTTGATGTATCAGTTTCACCAGTCAGCTTATCCTTGGGATACTTAAGGAATGGGAAGAAGTTATCCTCAATAACTTCACGAGACTTCTTCTTACCCCACCAAGCTTCGCTATTATTAACAGCATCATTTAGAATTTGTTCCTCAAAATCATTTAGCTTAGCAAGAAAACTCGTAGAAGCAGGCGTAGCATAATCAGGGTTTGGAAATACCAACGCCATGTTGAACTTATTATCAGACTCGCCAGTCTTATCGTCAACATAATCAGAAATACCCCATGTCATTAGAAGAGGGGTTGAAATACACAATCCGCGATTACTCTGAGTACTAATCAACGCAACCGACTTCGCTCCGCGGTCACTAATACGCGGTGCCATGTAACGGATTCCGGATGTATTCCACTCAGAATAATTAATAACAATTGGTGACTTAGACATTATTGTAACTCGATGATATAGTAGATACTACGGTTATACATAATAGTATGGGTTGTCTTTAATTCAATTTTATATATATATTATCAAATGATGCAGTTATTCGGCGTTCTCATATGTAAATATTAATATTGCTATAAACGATATAATAACTAATTTATAATAATTTTTATATTGGTATAATATATAATCATTAGTGTTATATAGTAATTAATATAGAATTATATGCTAACTTCAAAAAAATCAGTTGATGCTAACGTTCCCAAGAATATACTGACGTCTTATCCAGAAATTGATATACAAATAAAATCATCAAATGTATTACACGATGTATCAAACAATATTATTAAAGTTAAGACAAAATATTCTAAAAAGTCAAATGCCGATAATCTTATACCCATAAATTATGAAAATCATATTAACGGTAATATATCCTACTTTGATTATAGTCTCGTACAACTAAAGGCGTCAGCAAAATCTTATAATTTACGTACTAGTGGTAGAAAACATGATATAATCGAGAGAATAACCAATTTTTTTAACCAAAGCAAAAATGCGTTACTAATCCAAACCATATTTAGAGGATGGATATGTAGATATATAATAAAATTAAGAGGTACTGGGTTAAAAAATAGAAAAATATGCGTAAATGATACAGACTTCTGTACGATGGAACCATTAAATGAGATAGACAACAACTATTTTTACAGTTTTACTGATAATAACAACTTCACGTATGGATTTAATATTTGTTCTTTGATTGAATCGTTTCGACGAAATAATAAGTATAATCCGTATAATAGAGAATCATTTCCTACAAGAATTATTGAGAATATCATTTCATTGTATAATCTATCCTTTATATTATGTGATGGATTTGGAATACAAAATTTACCATATAAATTACCAATTAATACAACAATAAATAGAAATAGAAATAGGAGACAATCTAGTTTCATAAATTATTCACCTATAACAAGACCGATTAATACAGCTGAAGATTTATTAAGATATAACAACATAAATAATATACGTTCTCATACAATTGATAATAGAATATCAGAATTATTTATAGAAATTGACGCGTTAGGAAATTACACCACACGCGAATGGTTCGATAATTTAGAAATACGTGATTATATTCGATTATATCGCAAGTTATACGAATTATGGTACTATAGAGGTGAATTACCGAGAGAAGTCCAAAACAATATTTGTCCGTTTTATGGGCCATTTGATGGCATATTCGACCGCCCTATATTACATAATGAAATTACATTAGACCAAATTAAAGCGGCATGTTTAATAGTTATGGAAAATATGGTCTATAGTGGGATAAATATTGATTATCGTAAATTAGGTGCTCTACATGCTTTATCCGCACTTACTATCGTATCACCAGGTGCGAGAAATTCTCTATTTTGGCTATATGAATCTGTAACTATGTAATTATAAAATATATTTTTGTGTTTTTGTAAATATTTTATGTAAAACTATTAGGGTTTATCGTTTAAAAAAATATAATTATAGAAATAAATAATATTATAGCATAAACGACTTAAAAAGACATGACATTAATATGTATAATCATAATGGTTAGAGCATCTAAGACTTCCGATAAGACTACCACTGAGACCAAGCCCCGTGCCAAGAAGACTGCCGCACCCGCAGCAGTTGAGGCCGCACCCGCACCTACCCCCGCACCTGAGCCAGAGCAGGTTGTTGAGGCAACCGAGGCCGACCAGGCAACCGGTTTGAGCCAGAAGCTTGCTGAGTTCAGTGCTAAGCTCCAGCAGCTTGTTGGACTTTTCTCCAGCGTGAAGAATGACTTCAAGACCCTCGAGAAGATTGTTTCCCGTGAGATGAAGGCCGCTGTCAAGGCCTCTGCCAAGAAGCGTAGAAACACCGGCAACCGCAAGCCCTCCGGTTTCATCAAGCCCACTCGCATCAGTGACGAGCTTGCTAACTTCCTTGGAAAGGAGATTGGTACCGAGATGGCTCGCACTGAGGTCAGCAAGGACATTAACGCATACATCCAGGCTCACAAGCTTCAGGATGCCAGCAATGGACGTATCATCCATGCTGATGCCAAGCTTTCCAAGCTTCTCAAGCTTCAGAAGACTGATGAGCTTACTTACTTCAACCTTCAACGCTACATGAAGCATCATTTCCAGAAGGCGGGTGATGCCAGTGCTTAAATTATAAAAAATACAATCAAAATTTAAAACGTTATAAAAAGATACAAGACACATAAAAATTATAAAACCACTAAAACATATAAAAATTGTTTATATGTTTTCATATCCACACTGAATTCTATATAATATATATATATAGTTTTATACTTAAACACAAACAGCTATATAGTATATCTCATTATGAGTGATTTCAATACCGTTATATCAAATGATTTAAGTGTTAAATTAACCAATTACATCAATAATAACAAAAATACCAAAATATGTATTTTGACACCCTGTTTCGGTGACATATGCCATGTAGGTTATATTAAATCATTATTAAATACCATTCAGGTTTTTGAAAAACTTAAACTCGACATTCTGGTTGAATTCTGTAGGAATGATAGCTTAGTTACTAGAGCAAGAAATAATTTAATCGCAAAAGCAATGACCGATACGTCCATTACACATTTTTTGTTTATTGATAATGATATATCGTGGAACCCAGAAGATATTGTAAAGTTACTATGTCACGATAAACATATTATTGGGGGGGTATATCCTATCAAAAAATATAATTGGCATAAACTATTAACTCAAAATTCTGATACTAATAACTATGATTCTATTCATAAAATGAAACACCACAAAGACAATTCTGTAATAAGTAAAATAATTACCGATGAAGACTATATTCGTGCACGATTAGTTGATTATAATTTAAACTACTTAGACGCACGTATTAATATTACTAATAATATTGCCAAGGTTAAGCATGTTGCGACCGGTTTTATGATGATTAAACGAACAACTATTGAAAAAATGATTACTGCTTTCCCATCTACTAAGTATATTGATGATGTAAATTTCTTAACTCCTGATGAAAATAATTATGCATATGCACTATTTGATTGCTGTATAGAGAACAATTCATATTATTCTGAAGATTGGCTATTTTGTAATCGATGGATAAATATGGGTGGTAATATTTTTATAGATATCACTATTTGCCTCGACCATACTGGATTAGAAGATTATAAAGGTGCATATATAACCTCCATTGTGTAAAAAAATATTATCACAAATGATACATTTTATGCAAATATAAATCCTTCCTTTTCCATTATTTTGTTGAGTTTTTCTTTATTATATTCTGTGCTTATTTTCAA
>Ga0181567_10002701_pt1 | contig 13207 bp, 12 predicted proteins | sample 101ome_14_FD_133761 | JGI IMG/M metagenome (GOLD analysis project Ga0181567, IMG submission 133761) | Coastal salt marsh microbial communities from the Groves Creek Marsh, Skidaway Island, Georgia - 101403AT metaG (megahit assembly) | ecosystem: Environmental > Aquatic > Marine > Intertidal...
CGTTTTCAACGAGCATCATATAGTTGGTGATATCCAACCCCGTGTAAGCATTCGACATCCCGCCATGCTCTGCGGTGAAGGCCATAAAACCGTCTGGCTCAGGGTACTGGGCCGAACCCATGAACAGCATATGCTCGAGGTAATGAGCCATCCCGGGGTAATCCTCGGGATCAGACGCCGCACCGATGCCCACGCTAAGCGCAGCGGCAGATTTTTCGACCGTAGGATCACTGACCAGCATGACCTCCAACCCATTTTCGAGCGCGATCAGGTCATAACGTCGTTGATCATTGGGGCTGGTGACGACCTTCGCCTCTGCGCCGCCAGCCCCCTGATCTTCCTTGGTCGCATCACAAGCGGTGATACCCAGCAGCAGCAAAAATGCCAGCGCAATGCGCATGACATCCGCGAATGGTGCAGCCGGGCGGTCATCCCGCGGGGCATGACCCCTCGTTTGCGTCCTATTCATCATGGGTCAGCGACTCCTCTCGCCAGGCCATCGGGCGTCGTCAGGCAGGTGATACGCCAAACTAGCTGGCGGAGAGGGCATCTCTGGCAGGCCAGGCAGACAGCAGGGCATTGACCATGGTTGCAAGAGGAATGGCAAAAAAGACGCCCCATAGCCCCCAAATGCCGCCAAAAAACAGCACGGCAATTACAATGGCGACAGGGTGAAGATCGACGGCCTCTGAAAACAGAAGTGGCACCAGCACGTTGCCATCAAGCACCTGTATCACAAGATATGCCCCAATCACCCAATAGAAGTCGGGAGTGACACCAAATTGAAAATACGCCACAACCACAACAGGTAAAGTCACTAGCGTCGCACCGATGTACGGCACAATGACCGAAAGCCCTACCAAAAGCCCCAGTAGCGCGGCGTAGTTCAGCGAGAAGAGCGCGAACACAAAATAAGAGGCAAGGCCGATAATCAACACCTCAATCCCCTTACCTCTCGCATAATTGGCGAACTGCTGACTTAGCTCACCCCAGATACGATCCAGAAGCGGTCGTTTCTCGGGAAGAAACCCCGCAAACCAAGCAACGAGTTGCTCCCGATCTTTGAGAAAGAAAAATACCATGAGGGGGATCAGAATCAGGTAGACGATCGTCGCTAATACGCTGGGAATAGAACTCAGGCCCTTGGTCACCAGTAATTGTCCTATCAGCGCCATCTCGGTCTGAATGGCGGCGGTCAGCTCATTGACCTGCTGCTGGGTGAAAAACACCGGGTACTCCTCGGGCAACGTCACCAGCACCTTGCGGCCCGCTTCAATCATGGCGGGGGCTTCGCGCAGGAGCGCCACCGACTGCCGCCAAACCAGGGGCGCCAAGCCAAAAAGAAAGGCAAAAAAACCACCCAGAAACACACAAGTAGAGGCCGCAACCCCGACCTCGGCGGGCAGGCCCCGATGCGTCAGGAAATTGGCGACACCCTGCATCAGGTAGGCCAGGATTACGGCCACCAGCACGGGCGCCAGGACATCACCAAAGGCGAGCATGGTGGTAAACGCCAGAGCGATTATCACCAGCAAAATAACGGCTTCTTCCTCGCTCAGGTAACGGTGGTACCAGCGGATTAAGACTTCTTTCACGATGAGTCAGATCCTCGCATCAGGCCTTGGTGATAATGAGTCGTATCACCTCATCCGGCAAACGCTCGCAAACTACTGCGTGGCCTGCCAGTCTCGCGAAACTTTCGAAGTCGCGCTCCGATCCCGCATCGGTGGACAACACCTCCAGTGATGCCCCAGAGGGGATGCCACTCAAGGCGCGTTTTGCCATTAACAACGGCATGGGACAGCGTTCGCCACGAGCGTCAACAGACGCCATCGGGACAGATGAATCTTGCATGCTGCCAATCCGCATTTTCGAGAATCGCCAGTATATCGTTTCTTGCCTGCGATAACGGCAGGATCGGGCACTTTTACCTCGCGGATAATCCACCAGTGACCTCCCAAGTGAGCTAGAGTGCGCCCATGCAAATCAGGATACTTACCGCCGCTCGATCTGCCCTGCTGGCGCTGCTGTGCTGCCTCCCCGCCTTTTTACCCGCGAAGGCCGATAACGACGATCTCAAAATCCCGAATCTGGGAGAGTCCAGCACCAGCCTCTTCTCTGCCGACTATGAATACGAACTGGGGCGAATGTGGCTGCGCAGTTTCAGGGGGCAGGCGCCCTTGGTCAACGATCCACTGCTATACAGCTATTTGGAGAATCTCGTCTTCGAGCTGGTACAGCACAGTGAGCTTCAGGATCGTCGTATCGAGCTGGTTATCGTCGACAACCCAACCATCAACGCCTTCGCCGTGCCCGGAGGCGTGATTGGTGTTCACAGTGGCCTGTTCAACTACGCCGTGACGGAGGACGAATTCGCGACGGTCATGGCCCATGAAATTGCACACCTGAGTCAGCGACATTTTTCGCGAAGGATGGAGCTGGCGCAGGAGCAAGGCCCGATGCAGTTGGCGGGGCTGCTGGCTGGCATAGTGCTGGCCGCTACCATCGGCACGGACGCAGGTCTTGCGGCCATGACAACGGCGCAAGGGCTCGCCCAGGATGCGCAACTTCGCTATAGCCGGGCCAATGAGGCGGAGGCGGATCGCGTCGGTTTGCGCACCCTGTTTAATGCCGGCATGGATCCTTACGCGGCACCCCAGATGTTCGAGAGAATGTACGCCGCTACCCGCTATAGTCAGGGTGATCGCATTCCCGAATTCCTCCGCACCCACCCGCTGTCGGAGAAACGCATCGCCGATACGCGTGCTCGCGCCATGCAATATCCAAAGCAGATTCGCTCCGTGAGCTTGGACTATCAGTTGATGCGGGCGCGCGTAGCGGTGCAGTCTGCGCCAACACCGGAGGCCGCGGTAGCGCAATTTCGCTCTGCGATGGAAGGTGACCCAGTCTCCGCAGAAGCCACTGCCTATGGCTTGGTGCTGGCACTGACGGCTGCGGGTCGAGCGGATGAAGCCGCGCTCACCCTTGACAGCATTTGGTCTGCCAGCAGGGACCGCGTTGAATACGTCATGGCTGCCGCAGAGATCGCTATGGCACAGGGAAACCCGGACCGCGCCGTGGCAGGTCTGGAACGCCGCCTAGAGCTCTCACCGGGGAACCACCCACTGACCATGGCCTACGCCAATGCGCTGCATCAGGCGGGCTCACCCCACCTCGCAGAGGCGGTATTGCTTGAGCAGTCCCGCAGGGTGAATAGCGATCCAGGGTTGTGGTATTTGCTCGCAGAAGTGCAGGGATTGGCGGGCAACATCGTGGGGCTTCATCAGTCGCGGGCCGAGTACTTCATCTTGGTCAACGCGCTCGATGCTGCCGAGGCGCAGTTAGGATACGCACAGCAGTTGGTTGGCAACGACTTTACGAGGGCGTCACTGATTAATGAGCGCATGCGGGATATTCAAGAGATGCGCGCCGCGATGGACCGAAGCTAGTGCCGCGCCGGCCAAGTTTTTGGTGCCCAGCGCCCCTTTGCGCCGCATCAAAGCCAGAGGGCGCCCTCCCCATACACCCACAAGGCTGGCACAGACACCCTCAAGGCTGAAGCGTTTTGGCGAAATCCAACATGCGCTCCAGCGGCCGCATCGCCGCCAGCGCTAAAGTCTCCGGCACCTGTATTTCGTTATCGCCGCGATCAAAAACCGCAGCCATCGCCTCGAGGTCGTTCATCGCCATCCAAGGGCAATTGGCACAACTGCGGCAGGTAGCACCCTGCCCCGCGGTGGGCGCAATAATGAACTGTTTATCGGGCGCTGCCTGGGTGAGCTTGTAAAAAATACCCTGATCCGTCGCTACGATAAATGTCTGGTTGGGCAATTCGGTCGCTGCGCGGATAATTTGCGTTGTTGATCCGACCCGATCCGCGAGTGCGATCACGCTGGCGGGCGATTCCGGATGAACCAATACTGCGGCCTCTGGGTGGACCTGCTTAAGATCACGAATACCCCGCGCTTTAAATTCCTCATGCACAATGCAGGCACCGTCCCACAGCAACACGTCGGCACCTGACTCACGTCGCACATAATCCCCCAGGTGCCGATCCGGCGCCCAAATAATCGCTTTATCCTGAGCGGCAAGATGCTCTGCCACATCGAGCGCAATACTGGACGTTACAACCCAGTCAGCACGCGCTTTTACTGCCGCAGAGGTGTTGGCATACACCACGACTTCCCTTTCCGGATGGGCATCGCAGAAGGCAGAAAACGCTTCGATCGGGCACCCCTCATCAAGAGAGCAGGTGGCCTCCAAGGTCGGCATCAGTACCCGCTTGTGGGGTGTCAGTATTTTCGCGGTCTCGCCCATAAAGCGAACGCCCGCCACGATCAGCGTGTCTGCCGGATGATCGCGCCCGAATCGGGCCATTTCGAGAGAATCTGAGACGCAACCACCGGTAGCCTCGGCCAGTGCCTGAATCTCTGGCGCGGTGTAGTAATGGGCCACAATCACCGCATTGTGATGGAGCAGATGCCCGCGGATCGTGGCCTCCAGTGCCTCGCGACGCGCGTCGGACAATGTCACGGTCTCGCGGCGATCGAGATGCGTCTGAACCTGCTCGCGGATCTGGTCGAGTTTTTCCTGGGCTATGGACATCGCGGGAGTAAAACTGGGACGTTTGGTAACACTAGCATAGTGGATAGAGGTTTATTCAGATCACCGGTTTTTAAAATTGGCCGCTCTTTTTTCGCGCTGGGCCAAGATGCCCTCCTGCACATCCTCAGATTCGGCACAGGCGTTTGCCAGTGAGTTGGCCTGCGCTCGATCCAGCGCACCGACCTCTAATCCCCTGATGATAGAAAGCATACTGGTGACCGCCATCGGCGCCAGCGCCAGCAGAGATTGCGCATAGCTATCTGCCTCAGACCGCAACTGGGCCGCCGGGAAGACGCGGTCGATGAGGCCGAGCGCCAACATATCGTCTGCCGAGAAGGCCTCTGCGGCGACCAACAGTCGCTTCGCAAGAGGGACACCGAGTCTTCGCGTCAGTCGTTCAATCCCTGCGACTGGATAACACAAACCGATTGCCGCGGCGGGTATGCGCATCACCAGCCCCTCCCGACCCAGGCGAAAATCGCAGCTCAACGCGAGTTCGGCGCCCCCACCGAACACATTGCCGGTCAGCACCGCCACCGTCGGCATGGGCAGGCTGGCGATCTGGTCTGTCACTGACTGGAAACGATCACCATTCAGTGAGCCATCCAGAATCTGGCTCAAGTCCGCCCCGGCACAAAATATCCGATCATCTGAGGAAGTGATAAGCAGAACCCGGGTTGTCTCATCCAGCGCCGCGAGCCCTGCTTCAATGGCATCGAGTTCCTCTGACCCCAATGCGTTTCTGCGGTTAGGGTTATCGAAGGACAGTGTGGCTATGCCGTGCTGCTGTCGGAAGGATAGGGTGTCGGGCACGTTGTCTCTCACCTTCATTGGGTGGGGCGCCAGTGTGGCATACGCCCCCCCCAAGGCCCAACTCGGCATTCACTCGGGCGTGGCACCGCGGGCACACAAGCGCCTGCAAGGCACTCCCCCTGGGCCAACTTTAAGAGTTACCCGCTTTGTCATGCCTGCTGCCGTGGACAGGTTCAGTAAAAATACTTAAAGTTCGAATTCTTGAACTTTGAGGATGACCCGAGCGGGTCAAAAGGACCCTTAACCGCCAGTGGAACACCTCAACCCCGATCAAAGATCACCTTTTAGCCGTGGCTTGCAGCGCGAAACCAAACGCGCCGCGGTGCTGTCCTGCGCCGCCAAACTGTTCAACACCAAAGGCGCCCGGTCCACCACGCTGGCCGATGTTGCCAGCCGTCTTGGGTTGACCAAAACCAGCCTCTATTACTACGTAGCCAATAAAGAGGACCTGATTTACCAGTGTTACGAAGCCAACGTCAGACAGGCTCATGCCCAACTCGATGCGGCCGAGAGAGACGCCGACGCGCCGCTTGATCAACTTCTGTACTTTTTGGAAAGCCAAGTTGCGACCACGCTGCGATCTCTCGACGGAGAAGGTGATTTTTACGCGGCACCGCTGGAGGTCGCCTCGTTGACAGCGGGGCATCGTCAGGCACTCGAGGAAGGATACCGACGTTTACTGCGACGCCTAATTGAGCTGATGCAGTGGGGCATTCGCCAGGGAACGATCAGGCCCTGTAATCCCGTAGTTACCATTCGCGCCATCTTGGGCGCGCTCGACTGGTCATTTTATTGGCTCTATGAGATGCCTAGGGAAGAGGCCACCATGGTCAGCGATGTGCTCCGGGATCTGTTTAGCAACGGATTACTGGCCTCGACCGGCATCTCTGGAACCGAGGCACTGCCCAGTCCTGAGCATCTTCCGGTCGAAGAGGACGTATTTGATCGCGACACCCAAAACCGGCTGAAGCAGGAGGCATTCCTCAAAGCCGGTACGCGCTGCTTCAACCAGAAAGGCTTCAGCGGGACCTCGCTTGACGAGATTGCAGAACAGCTGCAAGTCTCCAAGGGCGCCTTTTATTATCACTTTGCCAATAAGGAGGCGCTGCCAACCCAGTGCTTCGACTACACGCTGGACCAACTCGAGCGAGTGATGGCCCGCGTCGCATCACTTGATGGCTCCCCCGTTATGAAGCTCGAAGTCGCCTGTCGACAAATTTTTTCACTGCAAAATTCCGATCAGGGCCCACTGGTCCATTTTAATGCCATTACTGCGCTACCGCCTGCTGTCAGACAGCGACTCCTGACGCGACTGGGATCAGTGCACGGCACTCTCGAGCGCTTTATTGAAGAAGCCGTGCGAGAGAGGCAGTTCCGACCCGTGCCCGCCGGCATCGTAATTCAGTTACTGACCGGCGCGCTGAATGCCGCAATGGATCTGGAAGAGTGGCAGTCGATCGAATCGGTTGAGCGTAGCGCGGGAGATTATTTTTCGGTTTTCTTCCGGGGACTTCAGCCGACCCCCTCACCGCAGTAAGGAATGGTGCGTGACAGATTTTAACGATGTGATAGGGCAGATTGCGCCCCGGCAGACAGGCGCTCTGACATTTGTTGGCGACAGTCTCCTGCCCCAAAGCCGGATTTTTGGCGGTCAGGTCGTGGCGCAATGCCTCATGGCGGCTAACCAGACGGTTGCACCTGCCCTGGAGGCACACAGCCTGCACGCCTATTTTTTAAGGGCTGGCGACCCCACTACGCCGATTGATTTCGATGTCGATCCGATTCGAGACGGCCGCTCTTTCTCCACGCGTCGTGTCGTGGCACGACAAGGGGGTGAGGCCATCTTCAATACGTCGATCAGCTATCACGTCGAGGAAGCGGGGGTTTCCCATTGCTTCACCATGCCGGATATTCCGGCTCCCGCAGATGAGGCGGACGATTTGTCCGGTTTTGTTGGATTGAGCACCAAACCGGGCGACCCTAATCTGATTGACCTTTACCGGATAGAACGACAGCGAGTAACGCAGTACCTCGCAGAGGAGCAACCGCCCATTGGCCGCTCCTGGTTTCGGACCGTCGGGTCATTACCGGATGATAAGACGGTTCATCAAGCCGCCTTGGTCATGATTTCGGACTATTCTTTGCTCAGTACCGTTTTTTACCCCCACGCCTCCACCAACCCTTTTAAAGATTTTATGGCGGCGAGTCTCGATCATGCGGTGTGGTTTCACCACCGTGGCGAGATGGACAAGTGGGTACTTTATGACTGCGACACGCCCCGCTCGGGGGGTAGCAGAGGATTGAGTCGCGGTTTTCTCTGGGCTCAGGACGGCACGTTGCTGGCGTCTACCGCCCAAGAATCGCTCATGCGACTGAAACGCCGTTAATTGATCACGCTCCTGAGCATGTGACCACGGCTTACCCACCGCCAGTTGTCGCCCTCGATATATAAATGGTGCACCGAGCCATTACCGGGCAGGCACTGCAACACAGCATCATCCCCCGAGACCCTCGACTCCACAGAATTGATAACCAAAAAATGGGTAAAGATCACGGTGGGTGTCGAGCATTCCTGCAACGCCTGAAGCAGACCCGATCGCCACTCCGCGACCGACTCAGGGAGATCCTGCCAGCATGCCTTAAGGACCTTTTGAATCCATGCGTGGCGCTCGCTCAGCGCTCCGGGCGATGGTAACTCGATAAAACGCGGGTCACTCACCAGACCCTGATCTCGCTGCACCGCGAAAGGCTTCCCGGTCTCGAGCGCGCGGCGTTTCGGACTACTGAGCAACGTCGCGGCAGCAGGCACAACCGGCGCCAGGTGCTGTGCGGCGGTCTCCGCCTGTTGATGTCCGAGATGGGACAGGCCTGGATCAATATCCTCAGCAAAGCCGGCCTCAGCTTCACCGTGGCGCACCAACCAGATATCTGTCATGACAGCCGCATTAACGATAGGTGACCAACGATTCACCCAACTGCTGACTAAGCAACTGCAAGTGCGCCGTATCGTTAAAATTGGAGAGCGAGATGCGTCCGCGGGAGAAAATCAGCCGCGTGATTGAGCAATTGAATACCGGCTCATAAAAGCCGTAAATCTGGTCATGCCGCACGCCCAAAACCCAACTGACCGCGGTGGCAATCGTGCCACCCGATGTGAAAATCGCGGTGTCACTGCCCCCTGCTGCGCGTGCCATGGCGTCCTCCAGTGCCCCCCTAACGCCCGCCAGATAATCAGGCCAGGACGCGGTGTCGGCCAAGGGCGGGCAGTCGGGCGACACCCAGGCATTAAATACCGCCTGAATCACCTTTTGATACTGCTTGCTGTCGGTCCGCCCAGCCTTTACCCGCTCGGCAAACGCGGCATCCTGCTCACATAAAATGGGTAGCAACGCGGCTATTTGTCCCTCGTTGTCCACTTCGTTCAAGCGGGGGTCAATGTGCAAAGGGGTCGTTTCGGGCTGACTGGCTAATACACGCTCTCCGGTTTCGCGTTGCCGAGACAAATCGCCGCTGGCGGCCTGTGCGAAATGCAGGCCGACATCAGCGAAGAACCGCCCCGAAACATCGGCCTGTCGCTGCCCCAAGGGTGACAGTTGATCGTAATGATCACTGCCGAAGGACGCTTGACCGTGACGAATAAGATATAGAGATGCCATGGCTACGCCGCCTCCTGCTGACGGGAAAATCGGACGCGCCGCGGGTAAGGGTAAAAATCCTCGACAAACCCATCGCGCAATTTGTTCTGTAAGCGAACCCAAAAATCGGCGTCGTACAAGTCAGCGTGCTGGGCATCAAAAGCTTTGCGCGCCCGGGCATTGCCAGAAAAGAATAACCGAAATTCCTCGGGGAAAATGTCTTTGGGCCCTACCGAGTACCAGGGCTGCCCTGACATTTCATCCATTTCATCCCGCGGCGGCGGAATACGACGAAAGTTGCACTCCAGCAGCGGTTCAATCTCATCGTAGTCATAAAAAACAACGCGGCCGTGTCGGGTGACGCCAAAATTCTTCAACAGCATATCCCCCGGAAAGATATTCGCCGCCGCAAGCTGTTTGATTGCATTGCCGTAATCATTCATCACTTCGTTCACTTCGTCGTCGGTCGCATCCTGCAGGTAAAGATTCAACGGATTCATGCGCCGCTCGACATAACAGTGCTTGATAATAAGTGCGCGGCCATTAACACGAATTTGCGACGGGCAGGTGGCGCTCAACTCTTCCATGAGCTCTTCAGAAAAGCGACTGGCGTCAAAGACGAGATTGTTGAACTCCTGAGTGTCTGCCATGCGCCCTGCCCGATCCCAACGCTTCACCAGATGGTATTTGTCTTTCACGATTTGGTGCGTCACTTCCTTGGGCGGGGTAAAACGATCCTTGATGATTTTGAAAACGTACTCGTATGACGGCAGGGTAAATACCGTCATCACCATGCCTTTGATACCCGGCGCGACAATGAATTGATCCTCGGTTGAACGAATATGCCGGGTCGAGGTCCGGTAAAAATAGGTCTTGCCGTGTCGGAAGTGCCCGATAGAACTGTAGATTTCCGAAATTTCCTTCTTTGGCATCAACTGTTGCAAGAACAACACATATTGGGAAGGAATCGATGCATCCACCATGAAGTAACTCCGGGTGAATGAAAACAGCAGGCTCACTTGATCGGAGCCGAACAAGAACGCGTCCAGATAGACCGCAGGCTGGGACGGGTTGTCGTTATGGAGCACGGGTAATACAAAGGGCATTTGGTCGCCATCGCAATACAGGCGCCCGACGATGTAGCAGGCCTTGTTGCGAAAAAAGTGATGCTCCAGCACCTGGAGCTCGACACCGCTTCGGTTCACATCGAAATGCACCGCCATGTGTCGCTCAATGGCGGCACAAATGTTGGTGACATCCCGCGCCTGATCCTCAAACGGAATATTAAATGCATAATCATCGAGCAACCGGTTGAACGCGTTTGCGGCGTCCGCCTCCACGGGGTAGTGATTGACTACGCGCCCAATATCAACGGGGGGAACATCCCCCTGGGGCGAGAACACAAAAGCGTATTCATTGCGAATGGCACGATGACCAAAATGGGAATTGAAAATCGAGTTGTAGAACGTTTCGGCGATCTCAAAATTAGTCATACCTCGGACCAGATTCGCGTAGATACTACGCGTTCCGGACCAGAAGTTGAGATCATCAATGTGCTCCCCCGCGATGTGGCGCGCCACACCCAGCGTTTCCATGACTCTCTCTTTGTAGACATCGATGCGACGACTAGAGACCTCAGCCATGTCAGCCCATTCCGCTTGCTCAAAGCGCGTGCGCGCAGCCAGCGTGATGTTTTCGAATTCGGCGAAATAGGCGTAAAAACCGTTCAGAACGACCCGGGCAAAACGCTGTTGTCTATCCAAAGGGGTTCCCCTCGCGAATGTCAGGGGAGTGTAGGGGGCCGCATGTTTCGGCGCAATTTGCGCATGCCGCCAATCCAGCGGTCATAGTTTTGTGATTTATTCTGGGCGTACTGCAACACCTGCTCATGGGGCAGAATCAAGAAACGCTCTTCCCTGAGACCCGCCACTGTTGCCTCAGCCACCTGCGCGGGACTGAGAATGCCGTCAAGCCCCGCGGCACCGCCATCGCTGCCGCCCAGCATCGCCGTATCAACCGCTTGGGGGCATAGACAACTCACGCCGATGCCATCGTCGCCATGGGAAATCGCCAGCGATTCTGCGAAACCAATCGCCGCGTGTTTGGTGGTGGCATAAGCAGCGGTATAGGGCTGGCTCAGCAACCCCGCTGCAGACACGGTGTGCAGAAAATAACCCTCACCGCGGCGAATCATGGCGGGCAGACAAGCCCTAGCAGCATAGATGTGCGCCATCACGTGGACTTCCCAGTTGCGCTGCCACACCTCGTTTGCGCTCGAAGTCGCCCAGTAATCACCGCCATCCAGATTAAGGATGCCTGCATTCGAGCAGAACAAATCGACCTGACCGAACTCGGCTTCGGTATCAGCCACCATGGCGGCAATCTGCGCTTCATCACGCACATCTACGCTGTGACTTTTACCGTCCAGCTCAGTGGCCAGCGCAGCAGCAGACTCGGCATTGAGGTCGGCAATCACCAGACCCCGCACCCCCTCGTCACGAAATCGTCGGCATAAGCCCTCTCCGATACCACTGGCTCCGCCAGTGACTACGACGACCTTATCCCTGAGTTCCACGGTCAGGCAGCGTAAGCATTTTCGATAAAGCGATTGCGATGGTAGGTCGCATCGCCAAACGTTGTGTTGATCATCATGAGTCGCTTGGCATAGTGACCAATATCCAGCTCGTCGGTCATGCCCATGCCGCCGTGCATCTGGATCGCCTCACCAAAGATGTGCTTGGCATTTCGGTCGATCAACACTTTCAGTGCATGAACGGTCTCGGCAGCCATCGCCGGATCCTGCTTGTACTCGCAAAGGGCTTTGAAAAGTAATGACTTGCTTTGCTCAAAGGCCATCATGGTATCCACCATTCGGTGCTGCAGCGCCTGATAGGAGCCGATCGCCACGCCGAATTGCTCACGAGTCTTGGTGTACTCGAGTGTTTTGGCGTTGAGGGTCGCCATGATTCCTACCGCTTCCGCAGCAAGCGCAATGATCGCCTCGTCGGTTAATGCGTCAACTACCGCCAGTGCACCACCCTCTTCCCCCAGTAGGGCATCGGCACCCACGGCAACATCCGTGAACGTGATATTCGCCACGCGTTGACCGTCCATCATGGGGTAACTCATCTTGTCGACCCCTGCAGCCGCTGCCTCCACCAAAAACAACGACAATCCATCGCGATCAAATTGTTCGCCGGCAGTGCGCGCCAGAACCACTAGGTGGTCGGCCTGCTCGCCATTGAAAACCACGACCTTCTCACCGTTGAGCACAAAACCGTCACCGGAGCGCGTGGCGGATGTTTGGCAATCGTGAAGCGCAAAGCGACTCTGTCGCTCGACATAGGCAAAGGCGCCCAGCACTTCGCCACCGATAACTCGCGGTAGCCACTCGGCTTGCTGGGCCTCACTGCCAGCGCGCTTGATCAGGCCGCCAAACAGCACCACTGTGGGGAAATAGGGCTCGACCACCAGGCCTTTACCCAGCTCTTCCATCACCACGGACAAATCAACGATATTGCCCCCGAAACCGCCGTGCTCCTCGGCAAAGGGGATCGACAACCAACCAAGCTCAGCAAACAACTGCCAATTATCTCGGCTCATCCCCTGCTCAGAGGCAACAATCGCCTTGCGGGTATCCCAGTCGTAGTCGTCCTGGACGAAACGCGCGATGGAGTCCCGGACCATTTGTTGCTCTTCAGTAAAATCAAAATTCATGGCGTTCGATCCTCACTCAAGGCCCAGCACGTACTTGGCGATAATATTTTTCTGCACCTCATTGGAGCCGCCATAAATTGTTGCGGCACGGCCATACATATAAGAGCGGCGCGCGTCAGTCGCAAATTCATGGCCCAGCGCATCGGGGTCCAGATCAATTGGCAAGACGCCCTGGTAATAGGCCGCGATTTCCATTAGTAACTCCTGAGTGGCCTGCTGAAGCTCCGTGCCTTTGATCTTGAGCAGGGAAGACTCCGGACCCGGAAAGCCACCCGCCGCCTGCGTCGCCAACGTGCGCAGCTCTGTGAACTCCAGCGCCATCAACTCCACTTCGATATCAGCAAGACGCTGCTGAAAGCCCGGGTCGTCCAGCAGTCGCTGCCCGCCGTTCTCCTCCTTGGCAGCGACTTCTTTGATGACTCGGACCGCACGTTTGA
>Ga0181567_10002711_pt1 | contig 13181 bp, 13 predicted proteins | sample 101ome_14_FD_133761 | JGI IMG/M metagenome (GOLD analysis project Ga0181567, IMG submission 133761) | Coastal salt marsh microbial communities from the Groves Creek Marsh, Skidaway Island, Georgia - 101403AT metaG (megahit assembly) | ecosystem: Environmental > Aquatic > Marine > Intertidal...
AGTGAGGAGAAACGCCTCGGAGAATCACTGGCAACGGTTCTCAAGCGTGGGGGAACGGTTCTGATGCCTGTTTTCTCACTCGGCAGGGGCCAGGAAATGCTGGCACTGATTGATCGTTACAAGAGACGCGGCATCATTGACGAAGAGACACCGGTCTACACGGCCGGCATGATGCGGGCCATTGCAGAGGTCTATGACAAAACCCGCTTCAACACACCCCGTCTGAACGAGGAATTCCAGGTTTTCGGCGTTCAGCAACGTCGTCTCCCGCGCTCGAATGATGCGCTCAAGGAAGCACTCAAGAGGCCCGGCATCTTCTGTGTCGGATCCGGGATGGTGTTCGAACGGACGATTTCGAACAAGTTGGCCCAGCAGATGATTGGCAATCCCAAGAACGCAGTGTTTCTTGTGGGCTTTGCCAGGGAGGATTCACCCGGAGATCGTCTCCTTACGGCACACGCGCAGGGCAAGGGAACGGATGTCATCCTCTCTCAGGCCAAGGGTCCACAGCCCCTGTGGTGCGATGTGGACCGCTTCCGGTTCTCCGGTCACAGCAACCGTCGGGAGTTGCTTTCGCTGGTTGAAGAGCTGAATCCCAAAAAGATTGTTCTGGTTCACGGAGAGAAAAAGGCCAAAGAGTGGATGGCCGACAACATCCGTTTCTTTTTTCCGGACATCGAAATCCATGTGCCGGCCGAGGGCGAGACGCTGACGCTCTGATTCAGGGCCTTTGGAGCCGACGGCGCGCAGTCTGCGGGCTGCGTCAGTTCCAGTTCACGAAAGGCATCCATCGCATCCGCTTCTTGTTGCCGGCCCCGTTGATCAGGCCGATCTGGATACCCTCGAGTTGGCGCGTCCAGTTCACGATGCCGATCGTCAGACCCTCTTGCACGCCCCGGATGCGGTTGAAGGCGGCAATGGATACTCCTCGTTGGCGGCCGTCATGATCGATCTTGAAATACCCCGGAGCCAGGCTCAATGCGTAGACATCGTGTCCGCCAGCGGCAAACCCGGAGAGGATGATGCCGCGAACATTCGTTGCTCCGATGCCGATACCCGCCACGTGAATCCCCCTGAGCGTACCCCCTGCGCCTGCAGCCACGCCACTGAGCGAGACGCCTGTCATATGCTGACCAGCGCCAACACCGACACCGGAGATGGCAATGCCCGTGATGTCGCGTCCGGCGCCGGCGCCTAACCCCGTGAAAACAATCCCCCTGATATCCTGCCCGGCGCCGGCGCCGAGTCCCGCAACAACTACCCCCCTGATATCCTGCCCGGCGCCGGCGCCAAGCCCCGCGAGGACCATGCCGGTCAGCGACGAATCAACGCTGATACCAAGCAAACCCAAACCGATGCCCGAGAGGGCGCCTGCACCCGTCAGGGGGAGCCCCAGTGCCACGCCGTTCACCTTCCCGCCCGGCCGTTCCCGCGGTGTCCAGACCGTGGCGTTGATCCCGCGCACGCGCTGCATGGCCCGATCCCTGAAATTGATCCGCAGACCGGTCACTTCCTCCGAATCGCCGATCGAGATACCGGTATCGCGGACCGTGAGATCCAAGGATTGCGCCCCTGCGGGCAGAACCATCAGTAGGGCCAGCAGGAGCATCCCACCGCGCAGAGAGGGGATGGGGTCTCGCAGGGGAGAAGGCATCGTCACGACCGGATAGTGTAGGTCATTTTGCTGTCGAAGCGCCCATGGTACCGTTTTCTGCCAACGATCGCGCATGCACCCACAACGGCTCCAGCTGTTCAATCATGGGATCGATGCTGTTGAAAACCGGATACCAGGCTTCGCTTCTGTAAAGCCGCTGTGCCATGCGGGCCTTCAGAACCACTTCCAGCGTGGCGCGGTAGGCCTCCAGATCGTCTGCGGTAAATGCCTTTCCATCGGCGGCCTCGTCAGCGGTATCCTTGAGGCCATGCTCCTCGGCGTAGGCCACGAATCCGTTCCAATGTGTCGGCTGAATCCTGAATTCGTTGAAGAAACGGTCGGGATGCTGCGCCCATTCCTGCCGCATGGCCATTCCCTCTGGCGTTTCGAGGAATTCCCTGGCATACAGGAACGCCCAGCCTCTACGAGTAGAGACCTGTACGATGTCGGCATTCAGGTCAGAGGTTGAATCGGGCGGGATAACCACATCGGGCATGACGCCGCCACCCCCGAACACGACCCGGCCGTTACGCGTGCTGTAGCGGAGGGAATCAGGAAAATGGGACAGATATTCCTCCGGACGGTAGGTGGCCTCTTCGTAGTCGTCGTATTTGGTCACGTAGTAGTCGTCCAGATCCCCTGTTTCGTATGGTGTCTGGATGAGGCGACCGCTCGGCATGAAATACCGCGCCACCGTCATCTGCACAACGCTTCCATCTCGAAGCTGAAAGGGTCGCTGCACCAAGCCCTTTCCGAAGGTGCGTCGACCCACAATGAGGGCACGGTCGTGGTCCTGGACGGCACCGGAAATGATTTCACTGCCCGAGGCTGTCTGTTCATCAACCAGGATGATGATGGGCTCCTCGGTCAGCAATCCGCCCGGCGAAATCCGGTCAATTTCGTTTTCACGCGGATCCCGACCCTCGGTTGTCACAATGACGCCCGATCCCGTCAGAAGCTCATCTGCAATCTGTACCGCTGTCATCTTTATACCGCCGGGATTTCCGCGCAGATCGATGATCAATTGTTGCATTCCGAGGCCTTTCAGCCGGGTAACGTGCTCCACGAACTCATCGTGGGTCGTCATGGCGAACCGACCAATGCGTACATACCCTGTCTCTTCGTCCATCATGTAAGAGGAGTCGACGGAGTAGAGTGGGATCGTATCCCGGGTGATCGTTACGTCGAACGGCTGCGACCTGCCAGGACGCTTGATGGAGATGACGACATCGGTGCCCACGGGACCCTTGATCAGGTTCTGTATCTGGATACTGCCCATACCGACAATCAGGGAGTCATCCACGGCAAACATGCGGTCTCCAGCCATGAGTCCAACGGCTTCTCCCGGGCCATCAGGAATGGTGGATGTGACCTTTGCCGTGTCTTCGGCGGGCGCTTCGAACCAGATGCCGATCCCCCCGAACGTTCCTCTGTAATCGTCCTGTACCCGTCCGATGGCCTCGGCATCAATGTAGGCCGAGTGAGGGTCGAGCTCGTCCAGCATGGCGCGGATGGCGGATTCCGCCAGCACAGCCGGATCCATGTCTTCGACATACTGGCGATTTATGAGCAGGAACGTGTCCTCCATCTTTTGCAGCTGCTCATAGGTATCCTCGGGTCCGAAGAAGGAGTCAATAGTCAAACCGAGTCCCGTGCCGATGGCCAGCACAAGCGAGAAGGGGAGGAAAAGGTGTTTGAATCCAGGAGTCATCAGATACGATGGGGGTTCGGTGGGAGTCCGTTGGCTAGGTCTCGGTTGATCAGGAAAGAAGGGCGCACATCAGGATGGAGACGTGGTACTGATTCGGTCAACGACAGCTTTTGTTTCAGTTTCCCGTCCGGAAAGGCCGTTTATGCGGCTGCTGGGCATTTTTGGGGCACGCCCGGCGGGAGACGGATACGGCCATCTACCGAAACTACCCCATCCCCATTCCGTATGCAGCAGGCATCGTTTTTGAGAGGCATCCATCCACACGGAGAGACCATATGCGATCGGCACTTCTGATTGTTGGCACGTTGTTGCTCGTTATCGGGCTGGCCTTTTTTGCCGGTACCGGCACCTACAACGGACTGGTTACAGCCGACGAGTCCGTCCTGCAATCCTGGGCAGACGTGGAAACCCAGTACCAACGCCGGGCTGACCTGATTCCGAACCTGGTGAATACGGTGAGCGGTGCAGCCGATTTCGAGCAGGAAACGCTGACAGCGGTCACGGAGGCGCGTGCACGGGCAACGTCCATCAACTTGTCCGGCGCAGATCTGGGAGACCCTGCACGTATGGAAGAATTCATGGCGGCCCAGGAATCATTGGGTGGTGCCCTGGGGCGGTTGCTGGTCGTTTCTGAAAACTATCCGGCCCTCCGCGCTACCGATGCCTTCAGGGATCTTCAGGTCCAGCTGGAGGGCACGGAGAACCGTATCAACGTGGCCCGCCGAGACTATAACAGCGCCGTGGCAGCCTACAACGGCAAGGTTCGACGCTTTCCCGGCTCGATTGTAGCTTCGATCACAGGTTTCGAGACGAAAGCGCCCTTCGAGGCGCGCCAAGGCGCAGAGGATGCTCCCGTCGTAGACTTCAACTGACTCGGCTGCCGCTTGACGTCTTCACTGTCCGATCCTTCTGCTCCACCGCGCATGCGCTTGCTGCCTCATCATCTGCCTCGCAGGATCGTCCTGGTGCTACTGGGAGGGCTGCTGTCCTGTTGCGCGCTGCGAATCGGGAGTGCCGCGGCACAGGTTCCAACGGTTTCAAGCAGCTTGGTGACCGACCTGGGTCAGTTTCTCGAGCCCATGGAAGAGCGGGCACTTGAGCGCAAACTAAGGACCTACGCCGATACCACGTCCACACAGATTGTGGTCGTCACGGTTCAGGATCTGGGTGGCATGGATGCGCAGACATTCGCCCTCGAGTTGGGCAGGCAGTGGGGTGTCGGTCAGGAAGGGCGCGATAACGGGGTCGTATTGCTCGTCTCACGGGCTGAACGCCAGATCCGGATCGAGGTCGGCTACGGTCTTGAGGGTGCCCTGCCGGATGCCTTGGCCGCCCGGATCATTCGCGATGTGGTGACGCCATCGTTCAAACAGGGGCAGTTTTTTGCAGGGATCAGTTCCGCAGTGGATCTGATCATGGCGGCCGCAGCAGGCGAGTTCGAAGGATTGCCAACAGCTCCCGGGTCTGGAGACCGGGGAAGGGGCAACCCTCTTTTCATTTATCTGGGATTTCTGTTCCTTTACTTCATTATCTCCGCTTTCCGAAACAGAGGAAACGGACACCGGGAATACCGAAAGGACACACGGGCAGGCCTGCCGATCATCTTCTGGGGTGGTGGGTCATACGGTCATCGTGGTGGTGGATTTGGTGGTGGAGGCTTTGGTGGCGGCGGATTCGGTGGTGGCAGTTTCGGTGGCGGTGGCGCCGGAGGTAGTTGGTAGCACGTATGAGTCGTCTCGATCAGTTGTTGGCATTTCACGCAGAAGAGCCGAACGATTCGTTCGTTCTGTTTGCCCTGGCCGCGGAGTACGTCAAGTTGAAGCAGTTCGACAAGGCGCTTTCAACCTTTCAGACGCTGCATGAGTCAAATCCCTCCTATGTAGGGCTGTATTATCACTACGGGAAACTGCTCCACCGGATGGGACGACGGGACGATGCAGCAGCCATGTACCGGGAAGGAATCGCTGTAGCCACTCGCCTGACTGATTTTCATGCCCGCTCCGAATTACAATCCGCCCTTCTGGAAATGGAAATCGAGGAAGATGACCAGTGATGTTTCGCGGGCAATCCGTCTGAAGAGTGTTCTCGTACTGTTCTGCCTCGCAGGATTCATCGGGAACGGCTCGAGCGTGGCTGCTCAGGATCGGAGCGCACCGGAAATCGTCTGGTTCACCGTGCGGCCCGGAGATACATTGTTCTCCATTTCGCAACGCTTTGATGTACGCGTCGAGCAGCTTCAGCGTTGGAACAACCTGGCCGATGCGCGTATCCGCGCCGGCATGAAGCTTCGGGTGCTTCCCCCACAGTCATCTGGAGATGAGGATGCAGAGCGAACGCCCACCCCCGGCGCCATCCCGCTTGACGACCCGCCGTCGGAGGCACCCGCGTATCCTGATGACGATGTAACCGGGACCCAGATATCGTCGCTGGGAGGAGGTCTGGCAGGGGTTCCTGTCGATGCAGGCCAGACCGTGTATTCCCTTGCCAATCGGTATGCGCTTTCTCCCGATACGCTCTTGGCCTTGAATCCGGACCTGAACACGGTCCTTTCGGAAGGCATGCGCATCATCGTTCCCGAAGATCGCGTCGTGCGGCAGCGTACGGTATTTCGAGGGGATACCCTGTTCAGCATCGCTCGCGACGAGGGGGTTTCGATCGAGGCCCTGCGTCGGCTGAACAAGCTGACCGGCTCCACGCTGCGGGTGGGCCAGCGTTTGCAGATACCCTCGGCCCGCGTGGACGAAACAGAGATGCTTCGCCTGCCCCCTGCAGGCGACTATCCGATGCGGCCTTTTCCCACTCTGCTTCATGGCAGAGCGCTTTCAAAGGGACGAGTGCTTCGTCCGAATGCCTTCCTGATCGGACATCCTTCGCTCCCGGTCGGGACAATCGTGGTAGTCAAGGCGGGCGGCCGGTATGCCTTTGCCGAGGTGGCTGAACGAACGGTATCGCCCGACCCCCGATTCATCGAGGGGTCGGATGCCCTTCTGAGTGCATTGTCCCTCAGGCCCGGAGATCAGGTGTCACTCTTTGCGGTTCAATGAAACCGCTTTACGCCATGCACGATGCGAGCAGAAACTCTGATGCCACACCGGTGCACGGGGATACGGACATGGAAGGCACGCCCGGGTCCTATGAAAACGGGACCGCTTCGTCGCGACCCGTCCGTTTTGGGTACTGGTCCGCCACCCGATCTGCCACCTACGGGTTTTTGGCAGCGCTGCCGCTCTTCGGGCTCTATGAAAGTTTGATTCTTCTTGTCAACGCCGATCGTCTGTCTCATGTCAGGGTGGGGGCCGACCTGTGGATCAAACAGCTGATGGCGCTGCTCGAAGGAGTTACGGGTGGGTCACACGTCATCCTTCTCGGCGTTCCGGTTGTTCTGGCCGGCCTTTTCGTGTTTCTGCACGACCGAAAACGACGCCCGCCCATTCGCCCAGCCTGGTTCGGATGGTTGATTGGCGAAAGCCTGGTCTATGCGACGGGTGTAGCCTTCCTTGTTTCGACCGTTGTCGGACTGATGTTCGCCCTTCATCCGATGTTGGGTAGTGCTGGCCACGTCCTCCACCCGGCTCTGATGATGCAGGAAGTCGAGTCCTTGTCTGCGCCTGCCATGCTGGTCCTATCCATCGGGGCGGGCCTCTACGAGGAGTTGGTTTTCAGGGTGCTCCTGGTAGGGGGATTGTTCTGGATCTTCAGAAAGAGGGTCGCCCGTGCGTGGCTGGCCTACGCCCTGGCTGCTGTTATCGGTGCTTTCCTCTTCTCTGCCGTCCACTACATGGGTCCTCTCGGCGATCCGTTCACGCTGGCATCCTTCACGTTCCGTTTGCTGTTCGGTTTGGCGCTCAATGCCGTTTTTCTGCTGCGCGGATTCGGGGTCGCCGCATGGACGCATGCGTTATATGATGTGTTGGTTGTGACACAAATTCTTGGTTGAGGACGTACAACCACGAGCATGCCATGCCTCCGGCCGCTGCCGGTCGGATGGATCAAGCGCTCAGGCATTTTTCACCCGTAGAAACCACTCGTTATCATGAATGGAATGAGGACAGCTGCCCTCATGGCGGCTCTGATTGTGTTGTTTGCCCTTTTGGGACAGGCTTTGGGGGGAGAACAGGGGATGATCACGGCATTCCTGTTTGCCGTCATGCTCAACTTCGGATCCTACTGGTTCAGCGCTTCCATTGTGCTGAAAATGTACCGAGCCAAAGAGGTGGGTCGTAATGAAGCCCCTGAGCTGGTCGACATGGTGGACCGTTTGCGGCAGCAGGCAGGTCTTCCCATGCCCAGGGTATATGTGATCCCCTCGGATCAGCCGAATGCGTTTGCCACAGGACGCAATCCAGCCCATTCGGCCGTGGCTGTGACCAACGGAATCGTTCGCATGCTGACGAAGGACGAACTTGAAGGCGTCATTGCTCATGAGCTGGCCCACATCCAGAACAGGGACATTCTGACGGGTTCGATAGCCGCAACGATCGGGGCCGCTATCACCATGCTCGCCCGGTTTGCCCTCTTCTTTGGCGGTGGAGACAGGGATCGTGGAAGCGCCGCATCTGCCCTTCTGATGATGATTCTGGCACCCATCGCTGCCATGCTGATCCAGATGGCCATCTCGCGTTCGCGGGAATTCGCCGCCGATAGGGATGGTGCCCGTATTTGTGGAAAGCCCCGGGCGTTGGCAAGTGCGTTACAGCGCCTGCAGGCCGGAAGCGAGCGGATTGCCATGGAGGGAAGTCCTGCAACCGCTCACATGTTCATCGTCAATCCGTTCGCAGGAGGTATGCAGGGCATGCGGCGCCTGTTCTCGACCCATCCCTCGACCGAGCAGCGTGTTGAGCGTCTCATGAAAATGGAGGGCTGACCATGGCAGGGGGGTACTGGCACGTCATACTGATCACGTTTGTCGGTTTTGTTGCATTGGCAGCGGTGCTGCTGGTGCCGGTATGGCGTTTCCTGGCCCGTGAGGAGGAACGTGCTGACGGGTTTACCGATGCTGTCGAGGGCTCGGGAACGGCCTCGTCTCCGGCGTGGGTCAATGATCTTGTCCTGGAAGCTGAGACGGACCCTTCGATTGATGACGGCGAAAAGGGTGGATCCGCGGGTCCCGTGTCCTGAGGCCTTGGTGTCAGGGGACGCGGACAGAATCCCCCTCGACCTCGAACGTGATCAAGGGACGCATCTTATCGAGCGTCTTTGGTCCGATACCCCGTACCGCCAACAGGTCCTCAGGTGTCCGGAATGGGCCATGCTGCTTGCGATAGTCCACTATCCGGGCAGCCATGGCCGGACCGATTCGCGGCAGGGCCTGAAGCGTCCGGATATCGGACAGATTGATGCTGATGGGGAAGGGTACCTTGGGCTTTTCGAGAGTGTCGACGAGCACCCATGATTCGACGCCTGTGCGACGTATCGGTAGATGGTCGTAGGATGCCCCGTAACCGGTGTGGATGGTGTCCGTTTGAACTGCGAGGCCATCGACGGAGTCGGCACGCGCGGTAAGCACCTCAAACAGACTGTCCATCTCAGCGTACGAATGCTCCGAAACGGGTGGGGAAGTAGCCTTCACCACCCGGATCACATGTCCCGACAGCAGTACCAGGAGTACTACGATCATGGCAATGGCTTCCTTCTCCGAGCAGATCAGGCGTTCACGGATCGGGTAGAGTAATCGGTGTTTGAAACGGGAAACCATGAATGACCTGCGTGATCTGACAATTCTTGGCGGGGTGCACGGCCGAGGGCTGCTGTGCCTTTGGTCCATTGACACCCGCCGCCTTCGACAGTAACCTCCCGTCTCCCCCCTCCGCCTTCACTGCATGCCATGTCCTCTACAGGTGTCATCCATACTGAAGCCATTGTCCTGAGGGCCATTGATTACAGCGAGACGAGTCGGATCGTGACGTTGTACACCAAAGAGATGGGTAAGACAGGCGTCATGGCCAAAGGAGCGCGTTCGGCACGGAGCCGATTCGGATCGACGCTGGATCCCATGTCCCGTATCGCGGCTGTCCTCCACGTGCGTGCGGGGCGTGATCTGAATATTCTCTCAGAGGCATCCCATGTTCGCCATCATTCGACGCTTCGGTCAGAGTTGGTACGGGTTGAGTCAGGTCTCCGGATGGTGGAATTGGTCAACGCGCTGCTGCCCGAGCGGGAAGCCAACACGCCCATATACGGCTTGCTGGCTGCCTCCCTTACCGCCTTGGACCACGCATCGGCACGCACCGGGAATGTGTGGCCATTCTTTCAGCTGCGACTGGCCACCTTGTTGGGCTTCGGTCCTTCATTCAGGCGGGATGAGGTTCAGGACATGCAGGATGAATTCGGATTCCTGGATCTACGCACCGGCCGGGTGGGGACGACTGTTGAAGAGGGATGGGTCCCCTTGAGGGCCTACCGAAGGACTCTTCGTGCCTTTGCTATCCTGGCCCGGGCAGAGCTCTCGGACGTCCTGCGCCTCGAATTGTCCGAGCCGGAGGCAGAAGACGTACAGGGCCTGGTTCGATCGTACCTGCAACATCACGTGGAAGAGTCCTATCCAACCCGCAGTGCCCGCGTGTTTGCGCAGTTCAGGCACCAGGGTTGATTCCGATCCCCGGTTTTTGGCAACGCACCGTTGCATGATTGTGCGTATATATGTATTATATGTGCATAGCAATGCGGAAACGGTGCCTCGCAGTAGGTGAACGATCCCGCCCGCATTTCCAACGTATTCTGACCCCTTCTGACCATGGCACGTCGAGGATTGACACAGAAACAGGCGTCCTTTCTGGATTACCTGAAGGATTACGTAAACGAAGAAGGAGATTGGCCCACGTACAGGGAAATATCCGATGCCTTCGGATTCCGATCGCCCAACAGCGTGACCCAGAATTTGCAGGCCTTGGAGAAAAAGGGGTTCCTGGTCAAGGAAGATGATGGATTCTATTTTCCGCAGGAGCGTGACGTAGAGCCTGAGGCTATCGGTATTCCCATCAAGGGTATCATCACGGCAGGCAAGCTGCAGGAAGCCGTTGAGGAGAATCTGGGCACCATTTCGCTTGAGACCCTCTTTCCCGGTCTGGACAGGATGTTTGCCATTCGCGTTGCGGGGAATTCGATGATCGGAGCCAATATCAACGATGGCGATTATGTCCTGCTCATGGATGACGACATTCCCAATGGGGGAATAGGTGCTATCCTGTATGATGGGGAGACGTCGCTGAAAAAGGTCTTCTACGATCGGGAGGGGCTTCGTCTCGAGCCTGCCAATGAGGAGTACGATGATATCCTCATTCGCCCGGATGTGTTCGAGGAGGTTCGGGTTCTGGGCCGGTATGTAGGCCACGTGAACCATACGGGAATCCATCGGCATGGCCGTCGGGCCGTAGCCTGATCGATCACGTCGCTGGCACCAACGGTGCTGAAGACCACGTCTGCCGCTGCCGATGTGCGTGTGCAAGCCTGCTTGGCTCCATGCGCCCGTGCAATGGGGGAAGTTCACGCGTCTGATCGCCGGCGCTCCCGGAACCGTTTTTCGGCCGTACATTAGAACGCCGATAGCTTCGTTCACCTTCCCCTCGATCCATGCGCGCCTTCTGGTTTCCACTCCTGGCCGCCACCATCATGTCTGCGCCCGCCGTCGGGCAGGACGTCGCATTCTCTTGGGATCATGCCACCATCTACCGAGTGGTCACCGACCGTTTTTCCAACGGAGATTCAGGCAATGATTATGCCTATGGCAGAGGGCTTGACGGTGAGGGACGGGCCTATGAAAAGGATCCCATTGGGCACCTCTACGGCGGCGATCATGATGGTTTGCGAGGGTGGTTGACTGAAGGCTATTTCTCGGATCTTGGCGTCAATGTTCTTTGGATGTCGGCTCCGTACGAGCAAGTTCACGGCTGGATCGGGGGTGGTGATGGCGATATTCAACTCTACGCCTACGAAGCAGCGTGGCCTTTCGATTACACGGATCACGAGGAGGCTTTCGGGGGAGAGTCGGCCTTCCGGGGACTGGCTGAGTCGGCCCGGGAAGCCGGACTGAAAATCATCGTGGATGTGGATTTGAACCACGTAGGTCCTCCGACCATGCATGACATGGCAGCCTATGGATTCGGGGGGCTGACGGGAGAAGGATGGCGCACATGGCAGCCTTCGAGCCGGCTCGGATGGCAGTCCTATCTGGCAGATCAGGTTACCATGGTGGATTCACTGGAAGCATGGCAGCGGTGGTGGGGCAAGGAGTGGGTACGGGCCGATATTGTTGGCTACGAAGCGTGCGGGCAGGACCAACTGACGCGCTGCGAAAATGGTATGCCCGATCTGCGTTCTGATGTAGAGGTTTCATCCCTGCCGGATTTTTTGACACTGAAGTGGGGTCCCGAACGGACAGCTGCTGAAAAGGCGACCCTCGATGCGTTTTTTGAGCGAACCGGGGCCCCACGCACGGCTGCCAATCATGTCGTCAAGTGGCTCGTTGACTGGATACGCGAGGCTCCCATCGATGGCTTTCATGTTCGGGAGGCTGCCGGGATTGCCCCTGACGTACTGGCGCTCCTGTCCAGGGAAGCGGGCCGGGCGTATCGTGCGCGGCTCGAACAGGGCGAAGGTGCCCCTGCGCATCCGTTTCTGATTATCCACGACATGGACGCCGCGGTCCCCGCTTCATCGGCAGACGTCCAGTGGAGACCTTTGACGGCGCATCGTTCCACGGCACTTCTGGCGGCCGATGTGCAGGCGTCCCTGTCCACCGATGCGGACGAAGTCGCTGGCTTGCCGATACGCTTTCTTCCCGGTCCGGTGAATGAGGTCGAGCGCGCGGACATAGCCTCGTTGCTGCTCTCGGCGGGACCTGTCGCCATCCGGTATGGTCAGGAGGGGGGCAGGGTGCCTGCTCCTTCCATTTCCGATGAACGCCACCGCAATCAATCGCCCATGGATTGGACCGCTATCGGCGATGACGAGCCATCCTTTTGGCGTCTCCTCGGCCACTTCAGGCAAGCGCATCCCGCCGTAGCCCGAGGTGGGTTTGATATGCTGCAGCCTGACCCCTTTACGTTTCACCGAGGCGTCCGGATTGGCGCCTCGACGGATCAGATCATTGTCGCATCAGACGTATCGGGCCGCACCCGGATCAATGTATCCCTTGTGTGGCCGGACGACAGCGTGTTGCGCGACGTGATGACGGGAAAGCTCATCTTCGTCTCCTTCGGGGAGGCAGCCCTCACTCCCCACGAGTCCGGCTTGGTATTGCTGGAAGAAGTCGCAGAATGACGCGGGGGGCTGGCGGGATCGTGTGATCCCGCCAGCCCCCCGCTGAAAAGCCTGTTCTTGGATGGTCAGGCCGTCACCTGGGAGGTGTTGAGGAAGTCCCGCAAGACGTAGTGCAGGATGCCTCCGTGGCGGTAATACTCCACTTCAACCGGCGTGTCGAGACGGCAGTCCGTATCAAATTCGACCGTCGTTCCATCGGCACGCGTAGCCGTCACACGGATCGTGCTGAGCGCCTTCACCTCGTTGTCGACTCCGATCGAGAAGGACTCCGTTCCGTCCAGTCCCAGGGAATCGGGCGTGTCACCCGCCTTGAACTGCAGCGGGAGGACGCCCATGCCGATGAGGTTGGAGCGGTGGATGCGCTCGTAGCTCTCGGCAATCACGGCCTTGACGCCCAGCAAGAGGGTTCCTTTGGCCGCCCAGTCACGCGATGAGCCCATGCCGTAGTCCTTTCCTGCCAGGACGACGAGCGGCGTGCCGGCTTCCTGGTATTTCATGGACGCATCGTAGATCGGCATCGTCTCATCGGTAGGGAAATACCGCGTGATGCCGCCCTCC
>Ga0181567_10002719_pt1 | contig 13151 bp, 6 predicted proteins | sample 101ome_14_FD_133761 | JGI IMG/M metagenome (GOLD analysis project Ga0181567, IMG submission 133761) | Coastal salt marsh microbial communities from the Groves Creek Marsh, Skidaway Island, Georgia - 101403AT metaG (megahit assembly) | ecosystem: Environmental > Aquatic > Marine > Intertidal zone...
CGTTGAGACGCACGTTCGTCGGTGGGGTCGTGCGCGCACGCGCGCGCGCGCGCGTCGGGTCTCGCGACGGCGGGCATCGCTTTGTGACGCCAGTGACGGTCGCGGTATCGCGCGTCGACGCATGGGAATCCGACGCGCGCGCGGGGCGACGAGGGGCGAGGACGGCGAGGACGACGCGCCGAGCGCCAAGCGCGCGCGCGGGGGCGACGATGACGACGAGGAGGAGGAGGACGACGACGAGAACGCGCGAGAGGAGGTTCCGCTCTTCATGTGTCTCGGACAACTCAAGTGCGCGCGGGGCGGGTGCGTGCCGTGTCGACGCGCCGTGTTCGCGGCGGCGGGCGCGCAGAACGCGCCGAACGCTCGGCCGGAGACGTGCCCGAGGTACGCGCGAGATGCGAGCGGAGGGTCGGTGAAACGCATGGGACTGTATCGAAGGGAGCGGCGACGGCTGCTGACGGTGGGCGACGGTGATTTTTCGTTTTCGTTGGCGCTGGCGCGCGCGTTCGGGGGCGAGGGCGTCGTCGCGACGTCGTACGAGACGAGGGAGTCATTGGAGAGCATCTACGGGGAGTCGTGCGCGAGAACGTTGGAGGCGTTGGCAGAGACGGGGGCAACGGTGGTGCACGGGGTGGACGCGAGCGCGTTGGACGAGACGTTGCCAGAGAAGTGTCGAGGCGAGAAGTACGATTGCATAGTGTGGAACTTTCCCTGCGTCGCGCGCACGGCGGACGGAACGGCGCAGGAGGCGGCGTTGAATGGTTTCGACGCGCGAAGCGCAGAGGAACTCGAGGCGAATCGAGCCCTGGTGGAGAGCTTCGTGTCCGGCGCCTCCTCGTATCTCGTCCCCGAGAAAGGAGAGATTCACATCACGCACAAAGTTGGCATGCAGTGCGACTGGTCCATCTCCAAAGCCGCGTCGTCGTGCCAAAATTCAGAGCTCACGTGCGCGGGTGCGGTTGTGTTCGATCGCATGTCGTATCCGGCGTACAAGCCGAGAAAAGCCTTGGTGGCGAAAAGTTTTCCCGTCACAGACGCGCGCACGTTCGTGTTTACAAATTCTTCGGATGGGAAAGCAGACACGTTGGATCCATCGTCCAAGCTCGTGAGTCGGGTGGCGAAGTCTTAGGTAGCGGAATAGTTTTGTCAACAGAGTTCAGATGATCTGTCTTTTCTAACAAAATGATTGCATCAGCTATCAACAATACAAGACGAAAGAGTGAATAAAGTGGACTTCTTAAACAATCCCGCCAATATCTTAAGCTCCACGAACGCCGGTGAGGCCCTTTGCCAATTGTTTGACGTTCTTCACGCCGGCTCTCGTGTATTGGTCATTCTCCCAGGCGGCGCCTCCGGCTCGGCAACCACCCTCCCACACGTGGACAAACTTGTCCATTCCGTGGTAGTGCTTCTCAAAGATTTGTCTATAGTACATCTCTTCTTTACTGTGCGGAGGGTTAATCGGATACATAGATTCAGCCTTGGCAAAATCTTCATCAGAAACTTGTTCTTCGCAAAACTTTTGGAGGTCGTCGACCCAGTTCAGGCCGACGCCCTCACACTGCATCGCCTTCGTGCGCCAAAGCACGGGATCCGGGATTTCACCGTCAAAGAGAGCGCGAAGTGCGTGCTTTTCCGGCTTCGCTTCACCTTCGATGGTTTTGTACTTCGGATCGACTTCCATGACGGCGTCGATGACTCTAGGATCCAAAAACGGCACTCGAGCTTCCAAACTGTGCGCCATGGTCATGCGATCAGCGCGTTGGCAGTTGACGTTGTGCAAGTGCCCAAAGATACGTCGGAGCTCGTTGTGGACGTGCTTGGAGCTCGGCGCGTCTCTGAAGTAGAGATAACCGGCGAAGAGTTCATCGGACCCTTCGCCAGTGAGAACCACCTTGACGTGCTGGGAAGTGAGCTTGGCCAAAAAGTAGTTCGGGATGGCGGAACGAATCAATTCCGGTTCATACGTTTCGAGATGGTAAATGACGTTTTCGATGTTCGCGCACGCTTCTTCAGAGGTGAAGAGGTACTCATGGTGCTTCGTTCCCAGGAACTCGGACATCATGCGCGCGGCGGTGACGTCCGGAGAGCCTTCTTGACCAACCGTAAAGGAGAGATACTCTTGACCGCTCTTTTCGAGGAACGGCTTCAAGACGGTAGAGACAACGGCCGAATCAAGACCACCAGAAAGGAGAAGTCCGATCGGGACATCCGCCATGGTCTGGTCCAAGATGGCTTCCTCGAGAACGGCGCGAACGTGTGACGTATCCTTAGTGCCCACCGCGTCGTCAAAGTCCCAAGCCGGGTTGTACCACTTCACGAATCCTTCCTCCGGCGTCCAGTAGTAACCAGCCGGGAATTCCTCGATGCGGTCGCAATCTTGGTCCACGATGGCCTTGAGCTCAGAGGCGAACCACATGACGCCGTTTTTGCCGTAGCCGACGTACAGAGGCTTGATACCGGCGTGATCACGCGCGGCAATCATGTGATCGCCGTCGTCACCAATGACGACGAATCCAAAAATACCGTTGAGCTCTTGCACAAACTTTGGTCCGAGATGCTTGTACAATTGCAGCAACACTTCCGAGTCGCTCCCAGTTTTAGCCGCGGTTAACCCATACTTGGCTTGAAGCTTTCGAAAGTTGTAAATTTCACCGTTCGCGCACACCGCGTACGTCTTTGCGCCGTCCTCGTACACGATCGGTTGTTTGCCACCCTCCGGATCCATGATGGCCAGGCGCTCGTGCGCCAAACCGTACCGCTTCGAGCCGTAATAGCCCGAGCCGTCGGGTCCTCGCGTGCGCATCCTCGCGCTCAGTTCGCGCATGAGCTCCTCTCGGCCCTCCTCCATCGCCGCGTTCGGGTCGTACATGCCCAACACCGAGCACATCTGCGCCCCGTGCGCGCCCGAGGCCTGTCATTCGTCGAAAACCGCGGTACGCGTTCGTCAGTCTTCCGCCCCGAGCGCGGGGTCTCGACGAGACCGTCGTCACGAAATTCGCGCCGTAGTCGCACCTTTCTCGCGCGCGAGGGCGCGTCCGCGAGTAACGCCGCATTGGCAACGCATCGCCGCGATCCATCGACCGCGAGCGAGCGCCCCGCCATCTCGCTGCGCAGCGGCATCGCCCGAGGCGTCACCGCACCCATCCGCGCCGCGCCGCGCCGCGCGAGGCGTTCACCGACGCGCCCGATGGGCGCCGATCGCGCGTGAGACGCGCGCATGACGACGTCGATGTGTGTTTCTCGAATGTGTGCGATAGAGCGTGCTCGCGCGACGACGCGCGACGAGCTATGACGTGACAGCGAGACGCCGACGCTTCGGTCGGTCGACGCACTTTTTGGGCGCTTGGGCACCCGAGATGCGCGGCGACCGACGCGGACGACGCGCGCGCGCGGAAGGGCAGGGGGTGCGAGCGAGTCACGACGCGAATGTATCGTCGGTCGAGAATACGAGCGTGAGATTACAACGTCGAGCGAGCGAGCACGTCATCAATCCGTTTGGTCCTGGAAGGGCGACGGCGCGGCGGACTCGGGCGCGGGGCCGGCGGACGCTTGTGCCGTCGTATCAGGCGTCGGCACGTCGACGCCGATGAGTTTGAGAATATTCATCGCGCGCTTTTGCGCCTCGACGCGCTCCTTCTCTAACGTTTCGAGTTGGGCGAGCTTGTCGTCCCACTTGGCGTCTCGCGCTCTCGCAGTCTCGAGTTCGAACGACATCTCTTGCACTTGCAAGTTTTGAATAAATTCCTTCAGACACTCCGCGATGCCGTATGAATCCACGCCGTCATTATACGCCTGTTCGATCCTATCCACGAGCTTTCGCTCCTCCTCGACCGGAATCTCCATCAACTCGTCCATCGCGCGCTGCGCCGGTGACGCCGTCATTGTCATGACGGCTTGCGTCATCACCTGAATGATATTTTGCAACACATTCAGCGTCTGCGCGTTCTCCCCGCGCTTCTTACTCTCCGAAAACACCAGATATCCCGCCCCCAGCACCCCGGTCGAGAGTTCGCCCGCGTTGGCGCTCGCCTTGATGTTCTCCACCATCTCTTCCCACGAGCTCGCCTGCATGAGCCGGTTGAACGTCTTCACGTCCTCATCCGTCGGTTGCGTGGAGATCCCCGCCATGGATTCCGAATCCGCGCGAACGATCGGTCGGCTCGCGCGTCCGCGTCTCGTCGCGACGTTCGCCACCGAGCGTCGCGCGCGCGTCTCGAGCGTTCGGCCCGCGAGCGCGCCTCGTCGACACGCGTACGCTCGAGACGCGCTCGTCGCCATGCCACGGCGGGTGCGATCGACGCGAACGAACTTGAGTCGTCGTCGCGCGCGCGCGTGTATCGCCCGCGCGCGCGACGCGCGACGCCCGCGCGCGGCGGAGGACGCCCGCCGACCCTCGCGCGAGTTTTCCCTTTTCGGCACCGTGGGACTCGCGACGATTCCCGACTCGTCATTCACACGACTCGTCACACGACTCGTCACCGAGTCCCCCTCCTTGGCAGTTGGTGCCGGTCGAACCCCGCGTCGCGTTCGACACACCGCGCCGACGCTCGCGCGCGCGCGTCGCCGTCGAACGCTCGCGCGTGGACGTGGGAAGAGTTTCTCCGTCGCTCGCGCGCGTCTCGCGCGGCGTCTCGCGCGAGAAGACGCGCGAGAGGCGAGGGAAGGCGACGACAACGTGAGGCGGCGATCTCGCGGTGGGGGCGCGTCGACGACATGCGCGGTCGGAAACGCGCCGAGACGGACGCGGAAGGGCGCGCGGAGGATGCAGACGCGCCGGGGCCGAGTCGTCGGCGGTTGACGAGCGCGAACGAGGGCAGAGCGGCTGAGGCGGATGTGTTGCGGGTGCGTGAGAACGTCAGACGAGACGACGGGGACGACGGCGACGCGCGGGGACGACGAGGGATGAGGCGAGACGCGCGCGACGGGGGAGCCGAGGGTGGGTTCGTCGCGGTGGACGGTGAATGGTGGATGTGGATGCTCGTAAAACGCGCGACTGACGAGTACACGTGACTTTGCGCGCAGACGATCGCCGATTTGAAGCCGGAGACGAGGGATAACTTGTTGAACGAACTTCTCGCACGATACGGACAGTCACCGGGAGCGTCGCCTGTGGCGACAGGTACGTCGCTGGGGACGCCGGTACACACGCCGGTGCACACGCCGACGTCTGTTGGCATCGGATCGCCGGGTGTGCAGCCTTTGAGCGCGGCGTGGAACTGGCGACAGCACGCGTCCGAGTGGGAACTCAAGTCTCTTGCATCGGCGCTTGGACTTCCGAACGCGGGGACGCGCGCCGACCTCGTGAATATTGTGCAGAAACAATTGCAAGACTTGGCGGAACCGGCAGAGCAGTTGAGCGTATCGTTGTCGAAAATGGCGAGGATTCTGGGTCACAACGAGAAGATCAAGTTGGGCAGAGGCGACAGCTTGGCGGCTACCAAGGCGGCGTTGCTCAAGTTGCAACAGCGCGCGACGGCGCAGGCTAAAAGCGTGCTCGAAGTGGATCCGTTTCAGGTGATGCAAAATCGCGATCAAGGCCCGTGTGTTTTAGATTTGGCGTACCTTTACATGGATTTCGTGCAGAATGCGTTCAATACGATGATGCCGTTGTTGCGAGGCGAGGCGACCGGAGCGATTGAAGCGGGATCTGTTGCGTCTCAGCAACTCAACCGATGCATGTTTCTCATTTTTAAGGTGATTGGCACTTCGACGAATGAAGGCAATCTGTACGACCCAAGACGTGCCGGGCGATTTCTCGTAGAACTGGGCAAGTTGCGTAGAGCTTGGAGAGTCAACTGCGGAACCATCAAAGGCTTGAGCGCGCACTTGGATGAAATCTTGGAAGGCGTGGATAATCCCTCTGGTTCTAGTGAACAGACGGAATTTGAGTCCTACGATCCGACGCAAATCATTCAATTGACGCCGTATGCGCTCACCGAACTTCACGAAAGCTATCACGGACCGCCGTCGCACACCACAACGGCTTCTCACGATCAAGAACCGACGGATGTTCCCAAGTCTTGGTCAGAAATCTGGCGATCGGTGAGCGGAGCGAGCACGCCGCTAGCCGGAATGACGCCCGTGGGCGATGAGCATCGTGGCGAGTTCAGTGATGCGCGACCGAGTGACGGTGATGTTCCTCCTGCTTCGCGCGCGTCTCAGCAAGGCGTCGAAAACGCGATTCCTTTGAGCGACGCCGTCGCGCGTCTCGTTCACCAGCGTGACCGTGAACAACATCAGCGTCAGCGAGAAGATGAAATGTCGGACGTCGAACCTAGTTCAGTCGGAACGGTCAGGCAGTTTACTCAGAGAGCGTTGCGATTTTTACCGCGAGGGGGTAGTGACGTGGCGCCTCCGGCGCCGTCGTCGGGAGACATCGTCGACCTTCACGAGCTTCATGGAGTCAACAACAACACCGCTTCTCAGAGTGAAGGACACCGTCATGCGAACCATCGAGGACGCGGTGAAGCGACAGCGAGCGATCGCCATTTCATGGACTGGTTGAATGAAGGACAAACAGAAGACTGGATGCAACCTCCACCGGAGAATCAAGGCGACGACCAGCCGACCGAAGCGGCATCAGAAGCGCGAATTCACGCTTCTCGGCTCGCGATGAGTACGCGTATGAACGCGCGATTGACATTCAATGAGCGCGGTCAGGCTGTCCGCGTTCCGGCGCATCAACCGATTAGCCAGGCTAGGATGCGCGAAGCGACCGGTATCACGCGACTCGTTACGGCACTGTCGACTCGGCTTCGATCTGTGTCTGCCCCTTTGCTAGACACTGGAAAGGGTAAAACCAAATCACCGAACACGATCAAGTTGTTCGAGCACATCGCTCGGTGGGAACTGCTCGGTTACTCGAACTCTGAAGAAGTGGCTCAGTTGGGTCTCGGCAAACCAACCCTTCTCTGCGAACGTCTCGCAGTACAATCTGCCAAGGATGGTCGCTGGTGCGCCGTTCTCGGTCGTTCGCTGACGGTCCATTGCATGCCAATGCAGATATGTATCATGAATGGTTTGCTCAGTGAAACGAACGGTGAGTTTACGGCAAACGTCGCTCCGGCGTCCATGTTTTGCACAGCCGTGACCGTCGTCCTTCGCATGGTGTTCGAAGCGTATCACAACGCTGGCGGGCCTCCTTATCTGAGAGCAGCCAGTTGGTGGAAAACGCTCGCGCATCTTGCCGATGTTCTCATCTGTTGGAGCACGGGTTCAAACGGTATCTCGGCCACTTTTCCGAACACCGGCAATCCCGGACGCCACGAAATGAGCGACGTCGCCGCGAAGGCGATTCTCACTGGCTTGGCCATGGAACGTGGACCCGCGCACAGTTCGTGGGGTAAATTGTTCGCCTACGTCGCACCACGGCTTTGTCACGATTTAGCTGACGCCGAGGTTCCCGTGACCGTGGTTGACTCAGTGAGCGGCATGTGTTTCCTCTTTGCGCGCGTGGTTTCAGACGCTTCTCTGAGAGACTCGCGCTGGTGCGAAGCTGTTCAGCTCGCTCAGGCAACGATACCGGAGAAACTGACGCAGAGTTTGACTGACGCTTCTATCTGGGCGAAGCAAGTTCGCAAGACGGTCGAAAACGCCTCGCGTGCGTGCGATGCATACATGGACGACCCGACGGCGAGTAGCAACAACGATCCCGTCGTGGCGGGGGCTTCGTTCCACGACCGTGCAAACGTCCGCAAGGGCGTTCGTCTCGGGGTTCTTCTCGGTTTAACCGCAGCTTTTTCTCAAGTATCCGGCGTTCGAGTAAAATCTCGTTCGAGCTTACAGATTCCGACGGACAACGACACGGCTGAAGCGAAAGGAATCATGACGCGCAAGTCTCGACGATCCGACGACGTTGTCGTCGATCTCGACCCAGTGGTCGCTTCACTTCAGGATTGCATAAGCGCTCTGGCGCGAATCGGCGCTCCCTTGGCCATGCTCGGATGGGCGTTGGACGGCGGACACAAAGGCATTCGCGGAGGACTCTCGCTTTTAGGCAATTCGCGTTGGTTGAGCGACATGCAGGGCGAATTCCCCGTGTACAGTCCAGCGCAGCAGATCGTGGACATGACGCAGCTTTTGTTACACACGTTCGCGGAGCTTCGTCCCGCGGGCGCGACGGCCGCGAACGCCGTCAATGCGCTCTTGACGGATCCAAAGTGGCACAAAACGTTCTCCATGTTACAGGCTGTGACTCCGAACATGTTTTATTTCGGGAGCTCTCTTGATTTGATTGGCGCGTCGTCGGACGTGTTCCCTCATTCATTCAAAATAGCGCGTCTGCGGAAAGACTTGAAGCGCCATGCGCAAGAGTTTCAAAACACGTCGTCTATCACGCTGGTGCTCGACCGCACGTCACCGTGCCCATCGGCGTGGAGAGCCATCAATTCGCTGTGTCGGCGCGCCCTCGTGGGTCGTTCCCTGAACGCCTCCTTTGAAGGCGAGGACGGACTCGGCGACGGCGTCAATCGCGAGGCGATGCAGATTCTCGTCGATACCCTCGCGAGAGGTTCGCCGTCGAAACCCGAAGAGTCTGTGCTGTGCAATCTCGCGTCCGACAATCCGAACACGTCATCATTTCTGACGCTTCGTCCGGATGCGCCACTGCACGCCGCCATGTTTTTTGGCAAAGTCATCGGTCTCATCATCTCGAGCAACGTGAACGTCGTTCTCCCCGTGGCGCCGTGGATCTGGAACGCTTTGCTCGGTCGAAAAGGTTCGATCTCGCAGCTCTCCGCCGTGGATGAAGATTTCGGTCGAACGTTGATGTCTCTGTACGAACATCCGATATCTCACGAGTCAAACAAGTGGGTCGAAATGTCCGGTTTAACTTTTACGCGAACGGTGCGCTTGGCGAACGGAGAGATGTCCGAGTTCGAATTGATACCCGACGGACGAAACATACTCGTCAACGATCACAATCGTAAGCAATTCGTTCAGTAGTACGCCTGGAATTCGATGGAATTGGTGCAAGGCGAGAGCATCGACGCCGTCGCGCAAGCCGCCCGAAAGGGACTGTGCGATGTCATCCCCGCAGAGCTGCTCTCATCGCTGTCACCCGTCGATCTCGAACGTTTGGTGTGCGGGCTCCCGAAAATATCCATAGAAGCTTGGAAGAAAGCGACGATATACGAGCCTCGCGTGTCCACCGCGGATGAGGAGCGACAAGTTGAGTGGTTTTGGGAAGCCGTCACCAACTTTGCCTCCACCGACCAAGCGTTGCTCCTCCACTTTTGGGCCGCGTACACGCACTTACCGCACAGCGGCTTCGACGGGTTGAACTTTAAGATTCGTTTCGATGAAAAGCTTTCGACCGACCACCTTCCCATGGCTCAGACGTGCTTTTTGACGCTACGCATTCCGAAGTACACAAGCGCCGAGCAGTGCTCGCAGCGTTTGCTCCACGCCGTGCGCACCGGCAGCAGTGGATTCGGCTTCGCGTGAGTCCGTCAAACGAGCGATGTACACGTGTACACATGTAAACTACCTCGCACGATGTATCCGTAGTCAATACGTGCGAATCATTGTTTATAATTCATTTAGATTCATTTTTCCACCGCGGCGACGTTTAAAACCGAGGAGCGACAGCCGGGGCGCCTCGCGTGCGCCTCACTCTCGGTCGCGGCGCGCGGCGCCGCGACGGCCGACCGCGCGCCCGAGAAGAGCGCACGCACATCATGACGTCGACGTCGGCACCTCTGAGCATCACGCAACAGTTCGAGCGCTACGTGTGCGCGACGCACCGTGACGACCTGCGAACGATGCTCCTCGCGTCGGATCCGCGCGCGCCGTACGCCGTGCACGTCGATGCCCTCAAACTCATCACCGCGATACCGGTGCTGGGAAACGCGCTGCTGCACCGACCGCTCGCGCTCATGCCGGCGATGGACGAGGCGCTGCGCTCGGCGCAGGGGGCGCTGTTCCGAGAGACACAGGAAAAAGCGGCGGCGGGCGACGGGGCCGCGGCGGCAGAGGCGAAGAGAATGTCGGTGAAAGAGATCGTCCGAGCGCGTCTGGACGCGCACAGATTGTGTGAGACGTACCCAGAGCTCGTACCCGGGATCGGTAACATGCGGACGACGCACGTGAATCGAATGTGGTGTCTGGAGGGCGTGGCTGTGCGCGTCGGGTCGCCGAAATCGTTGGAGGCGGAGCACGTGTTCGAGTGCGTCAAGTGTGGACATCAGTTTTTGATACCGGTGAACTTGGAGGAGGGGAGCGGTGGTGAGCCGCCGCCGGCGTGCCCGCGGACGAAACCGTGCAAAGGGAAGTCGTTTCGAGAGGTGCCGGCAGCGAGGCGAATGGTGCGAGACTACCAGGAGATTCGAGTGCAAGAACCAGTCGGTGGTCTGTCCGGTGGAAGCACGCGTGCAGCGGCTCGGGCGATGCTCGTTGTCTTAGAGGGCGATTTAGTCGACAAAGTTCAAGCGGGCGATGACGTGAAAATGGCCATCATCGTGCGCCGTCGGTGGCATAAATGCGCAAGAGAACAAAGGTGCCAAGTGGAGCTCGTCGGTCACTGCGTCAGTCTTCAAGTCGCTCAAAAGCAAAAGGAAGTTGAGCGCGTGATAAACGATGAAGAGACTGCATTCTTTGCATCCTTTTGGCGAGAACACGCATCGAGACCCTTCTACGGACGAGATATGATTTTACGCGCGATGTGCCCGCAAATCTTCGGCATGGCGACGCCGAAACTCGCGCTCATGCTAGCTCTCATCGGTGGGGTGCCTCGACGAAACGCCAGCGGAGGACGCGTGCGCGGCGAATCGCACATTCTCTTAGTCGGCGATCCCGGCATGGGTAAGTCGCAGCTGCTCAAGTACGCGGCTGCGGTCGCGCCTCGAGCGATTTTGACCACCGGTATGGGTTCGAGCGCTGCGGGTCTCACCGTCGCCGCGACGAAAGAGTCCGGCGAATGGGCGCTCGAAGCGGGCGCATTAGTCTTAGCCGACGGCGGCGTGTGCTGCATAGATGAGTTTGACGCCATTCGAGAGGCGGAGCGCGCGACCATTCACGAAGCCATGGAGCAGCAGACGTTGAGCGTCGCCAAGGCGGGCATGGTCACGACGCTTCGCACTCGAACGACGGTGATCGGGGCGACCAATCCCAAAGGTGGTCAGTTTGATATGGGGTCGAGTCTGGCGGTAAACACTGGCTTGGCGCCACCGCTACTCAGTCGATTCGATTGTCTGATTGTGCTGAGAGACGATCGAAAACCTTCCTGGGATCGCGCCGTGAGTGCTCACATTTTAGAAACACACGCTCGATTAGGGGCGGTAGAGGATGATGCGTCCGCGGGCACGCAGAGCTCCGTCGATCGCCGCCGATCGTCGGCGTCGTCACTCTGCGTCGGGCCTGGTAGTTCCCAGCTCTCGGACGGCGCGAGGTGGGGTCGAGCTCTCGAAAAGTGGGGATCAAACCGGGACGCGCCGGCGCCGCCGCCCGTCGAACGCGAGTCGCCGCGAAGAACCGATTTGCAACGTCATCTGCAAGACGAGAGCGTCGCCGCGTGGCCGTTCGAGCGAATACGACGGTACATTGCTCACGTCAAGAGCACGATTCATCCCGAGCTAACCACTGATGCTGAACGTTTGTTGACGGCGTACTACCAGGCACAGAGGCGCTTGGAAGGGCGAAGCGCGGCGAGGACTACGATTCGGATGCTCGAATCGCTCATTCGTCTCACGCAAGCGCATGCGCGTCTCATGTACCGCAGCGTCGCCACGCGTCTCGACGCCGTCATGGCCGTGTGCTTAGTCGAGGCTTCGATGCTGTCGCTCGCGCCTTTCATCGACCTCCCCTCGACAAGCTCGGGATTCGCCGACGACATGGACGCGAGCGCGCGCGGCGTGGAGGCGCGTCTCATGCGAAAGCTCGACGAAGAGCTGGGAGCAGGCTGGCGCGATGCCGTCGGCAACAAACGAAACAGAGAAGATGATGTGATCGAGGACGATGAGGAAAACAATTGTAGTCGCGGCAACGTGCGTAGGTAGATTCTGTAAATTGTTGATTTCAACGAATGTTTGAGCGAGACTCCCCGACTACTTCTTGTGCTTAGGGTTCTTTTTCGGGTCCTTCTTCGCGCGCTGAGCGTCGATCGACTTTCGTTGACCGGGCTTACCCTTCGCATCCGGCGACATGGCCTCGGCGAACGCCGCGAACGGGCTCTTTTGCACGGGCTCCTCCCACGGTCGCTTAAACTTGGCGTCGTCCTTTTCGCCCCGACCGAGCACGTGCACTTGCACTAAATTACCATCCCACAGATTCAACGGCATCATGATGGATTGCAACAACAGCGGCGGGACAACTTTAAACGAAAAGTGCAGCACAGTCACCATGATGCCTCCCATGATGTTGCTCGTCAGCACCTTTCTGAACTCTCGCACGTCGTGTTCGTACAACGAAATTTTCTCCGTCTTCGTCTCCCCAGTCTTATCGTCCTTCACCTTCACCTCGCACGTATCCTCCTCCAACTTTTTCTTCTTACCGACGATGCGCACCCACAAAAACGCGAACGCGAGCGCCAGCGCCGTCGTGGCGACGACGAAGCACATTCGAATCTTCATCACGTGCGTCGGGTCCTTGTAATCGATCCCGAGTCTCTTCCCTCCCATGAGCAACACCGGAGAGATGAACATCTTCGGCGAGATGGTGGGCGGCGTCGGTTTCGCATCCCCTCCCGCGCTCGATCCGCTCGCCGCCTTGGTCACCGCCGCCGCCGTCGTCGTCGTCGTCGCCTTGGTCGCCGCCGTCTTCTCGTTTCTTTCCTCGTTCCCTCGCGCCGCGTCGCCCGCGTCGGCCCTCGTCGGCGTCGTCGCCTCTTCAATCGTCACCATCTCCACCGTCGTCGTCGTCCGTCGTCGTCGTCCGTCCGTCCGTCCCGCACTCTCGCCCGTCGTCGCACAGATCCGCGCCCCAAACGGACACCTTCGCGCGCCGCGCGCCCACCGACGAGGGTATCCACACAGATCCAACAAAAACCACCCGTCTACGTTCCAAACATCCGAGAATATACCCACCCTCGTGTCCGAATATACATACACACCACACGAAACCACTTCAGTACGATACCAAACGTCCGATTTATACGAATACGACGACGTACACACGACCCACGCACTTTTTTTATCACCTCCATCGAAGATCTC
>Ga0181567_10002720_pt1 | contig 13149 bp, 12 predicted proteins | sample 101ome_14_FD_133761 | JGI IMG/M metagenome (GOLD analysis project Ga0181567, IMG submission 133761) | Coastal salt marsh microbial communities from the Groves Creek Marsh, Skidaway Island, Georgia - 101403AT metaG (megahit assembly) | ecosystem: Environmental > Aquatic > Marine > Intertidal...
AAGATGAAGATAAGGAAATTTTGAAGGGAGTGGATTTGACTGTGGACGCGGGTAAGGTTCACGCCATCATGGGGCCAAATGGGTCTGGAAAGTCTACGCTTTCTTATGTGCTTTCTGGTAAAGAGGGCTATAACGTGACGGATGGCTCGGTTGAGTTAAATGGTGATGATATAATGGAGCTGGAACCCGAAGAAAGGGCCGCTCTTGGTCTCTTCTTGGCATTCCAGTATCCTATTGAAATTCCGGGCGTGGGCAACATGACGTTCCTGCGAACAGCTTTAAATGCGCAACGGAAAGCTCGCGGTGAAGATGAAATCAGCGCGACAGATTTTTTGCGTTTGGTTAGAGAAAAAGCCGCTACGTTAAAAATTGATTCTGATATGTTAAAACGGCCTGTGAATGTTGGATTTTCGGGTGGTGAAAAAAAACGCAATGAAATTCTACAAATGGCTATGCTCGAGCCTAAAATTTGTATCCTTGATGAAACAGACTCAGGGCTTGATGTGGACGCAATGAAACTAGTGGCTAACGGAGTTAACGCTCTTCGTGATGAAGGAAGAGGATTTTTGGTAATAACACATTACCAACGCTTATTAGATCATATTAAACCTGACGTAGTGCACATTATGGCAGATGGTAAGATTATTAAAAGTGGTGGTCCAGAGCTAGCCCTTGAAGTTGAGAATAATGGTTATTCTGACTTATTGGACGAGGCTTCTTGATGGAAATGTCAAAGCATAATACCGATGCAGAACTTGAAGTTAAAAAATCAACTGTTTTAAATTCTGGTTGGAGTGCCAAGGCGCGCAGTGATGCTTTTGACCGAGTAGCAAAGTCAGGTTTGCCGACTGCTCGTGATGAATACTGGAAATACACAAACCCAAAAACCTTAACGAATAAAATAGTTGAGAAAGCATCACTTGTAACGGAGCATGAGAGTGATATTTTTAAAAGCGTAAGCCCACTTAAAATTGTTTTTGTTGACGGTAAGTTTTCTCCTGAAAAATCGGATAAATTAATACTTTCGGGTCTCTCAATAGAGCGGTTAGATACGATAAAAAAATTAGATTTGCATTGGGCTAAAGAGTTGTACGGCAGGTATGAAAAGTTAGGTCAACTGTCTGTTTCTCGCCCTTTGGCTGCCTATAATACTGCTTATGCAAATGAAGGTCTTATTATCCATGTAACGGATCGGGTTGAACGCCCAATAAACATTATTTACGAACATGAAGATGAATATTCAGATGTAATTCTCCACCATGTAATCAAAATTGATAGCAATGCTGAGTTGACATTGCTTGAAAGTGGAGCAGCTGCTGCACGTTTAAACCAGGTATTAGAAGTTGAAGTTAACGAAGATGCAAAGTTCAACCATATTCGAGTTTTAGGTCGGGATCATGAGCGCAGAGCTGCCACTCATATCTTTGGTGAACTAAGTAGAAGTTCCACATTTAAGTCTTTCACTCTTACAGTAAATGGTATTTTAACTAGAAATGAGTGTTTCCTTAATATTGCCGGCGATGATGCAATGGCACATATTTCTGGTGCTTGCGTAGGTGACGGCGATTTCCATCATGATGATACTGTATTTGTAACTCATGATGCGGTCGGCTCAGAGAGTAGGCAGGTTTTCAAGAAAGTTTTGAGGAATGGTGCTACTGGGGTATTTCAAGGGAAGATTCTTGTAAAACCAGATGCTCAGAAAACAGATGGGTATCAAATTAGTCAGTCGTTACTTTTGGATGAGGACAGTCAGTTCTTGGCAAAGCCAGAACTTGAAATATACGCAGATGATGTTGCCTGCTCACACGGTTCTACTTCTGGTGCAATTGACGAAGACGCCTTATTTTATCTTACGTCTAGAGGTATTTCAAAACCAGTTGCGATAGATATGCTTACAATGGCCTTCTTAGCAGAGGCAGTCGACGAAATTGATAACGATAATTTAAAAGATGTTATACTTGAGCTTTTAAGTGGCTGGTTAGAACGGCGTCGATAATAATGTCTGTAGTTTCAAATGTTATATATACCTATCGATCGCCCTCAAAAGCATTTGAGTTCATGTATGGTCGCCCAACCAACGAGGCAACATCTCTAGGTTATTTAATGGGTGCATGCTTTCTAACTTACGTTGCGCAATGGCCGTATCTTGCGCGGCAAGCACATTTAGAGGACTTTAATTTACAAACTAGTTTAGCTGCAAGTTTGTTGGCTTGGCTATTGATCGCGCCGCTTTTATTATATGTCGTTGCCATATTAGTGTACTTTTTGCACAGAGTATTAGGGGGTGGTAAGACATCTGGACAAATCAGAGTGGGTCTCTTCTGGTCATTCTTTGCGGCAACGCCGATGATGATGCTTTTCGGACTTGTGAAAGGGTTCCTTGGCAGCGGAACTGCCGAAAATGTTGTTGGGTTTTTTTGGTTTATGGCCCTATCCTATTTTATCCTTTGCGCAGTGGTTCGTGCTAAGGTTGGGGGTGCTGCTCAGTGAACCAGATTTATTACCTGGCTAAGATAAGTATTTTGAACCCTGAAGAGGCAACGAGCATTCTATTTTCTAAAGGCTGGAGCGTGACGGTAGCTGCTATGGTTCTGACTGCAGCAACTTGTATAAGCACAATTTTGGCTTTTATCCCAAACCCTGATGTTTCGGAAGAGATCCGTGCAAATGGATTAATGTTTTCGCCGATCAGCACAGCGATTATAGTACTTATATCCTCTTACTTAGCAGCATTTTTTATTTCCAGAGGTGGCGCTTGGTTTGGTGGCGTAGCAAATTTTGGTCAGATTTTGTCAGTTATGGCTTGGACCCAGGTATTACAAGTAATCTTTCAAACGATAGTGGTTGTTGTGTTATTTATTCTGGCCCCACTTGCGGGGATTGTGCAAATTGGATTTGTGATTTTGGGAGTCTACATTCTTATTTCGTTTGTTAAGGCAGCGCATGGATTAACGAGTTTGTTGATGTCCGGTATTTTAGTTATATTAGCGTCTTTATTTGCCTTTTTGGGCACCGGCATAATTTTTGGCGGTGTTATAAACAGGTTGTTATCATGATAAACGTAAACAAATTGCGATCAGAATTCCCAATACTCTCGCGGGAAGTTAACGGGAAGCAATTAGTCTATTTAGATAACGGTGCTTCCTCTCAAAAACCTCAGGTAGTAATAGATGCTGTTTCTAATGCATACTCAAACGAGTATTCCAATGTTCATAGAGGACTCCATTATCTTTCAAATTTAGCGACTGATAAGTATGAGAATGTCCGATCTATTGTACAAAAATTTTTGCGTGCTGAGCATGAAGAAGAGATAGTTTTCACATCTGGAACAACAGAAGGCATTAACCTTGCGGCTTATGCATGGGCAATGGAGCATCTAAAAAATGATGATGAAATCATTTTGAGCATTATGGAACATCATGCTAACATAGTTCCTTGGCATTTTTTGCGTGAGCGCTTTGGCGTGAAGATTAAATGGGTTGATTGTGATGCGAATGGCAATCTCGACCCACAGGCTATTATTGATCAGTTTTCTGATAAAACCAAATTGGTTGCCATAACGCATATGTCTAATGTTTTAGGGACTGTAGTTGATGTAAAAACGATATGTCATGAAGCACGAAAGCGAGGAATCGTGTCTTTGGTAGACGGCTCGCAAGCTGCGGTTCACATGTCAGTCAATGTTAAAGATATAGGATGTGATTTTTACGCAATCACGGGGCATAAATTATGTGGTCCCTCAGGGTCGGGTGCAATTTATATTAAACAAGAAATTCAAAAAAAAATGCGACCATTCATTGGTGGTGGAGATATGATAAAGGACGTTTTTACGGATAAAGTAATTTATAATGATCCACCAATGAAGTTTGAAGCTGGTACGCCAGGCATTGTCCAGACGATCGGTTTTGGTGTCGCTTTGGAATACATGATGAGTATTGGTATGGATAATATTGAAGTGTATGAAAGTGAGTTAACACTATACGCGCGTCAAAAATTGGAAGGTTTAAATTGGCTAAATATACAAGGGAAACCGAGTAAGAAAGGTGCAATCTTTGCCTTTACCTTGGAAGGCTCTGCTCACGCTCATGACATTTCTACCATCTTAGACAAGCAAGGCATTGCGGTTAGGGCCGGTCAACATTGTGCGGGTCCTTTGATGCATCACATGGGAATTAATGCATCATGCAGGGCTTCATTTGCGTTTTATAATACTAAACAGGAAGTTGATAAATTACTGTCGGGTTTAGAACTGGCTCGTGATCTGCTATCTTAATGGTAAGCTTTACTGCCGTTTTTATTGCAACTAGTCCAGAAAATAGATAGTATTTTTTCGGCAAAAACGATCTAATTATTATTGTTAAATAACTTAGAATCAAACTTTTTTGATTTAAGAAACGCATGATTAAGGGTAAAAAAAATAGAAAAGCTTTTGTAGAAGAGATCTCGGGTCTCCAAAACATTGTGTCTAATTTCAGCTCTTCTGATCAACATTATACAAATGTCATGAACAGATTGGTTGACTATTCACAGTCTAATGAAAAAGAAAAGGTTAGACTGCTATTGCGAGTTTTAAGTGCCTTCCCCCAAGTGAAAAGGGGAGTGAAACGCCAAGACTACAGATCATTTCTTTTAGATTTTGAAACTCAGGTTTCAAAATTGGGTTTAACGGACGATTTTCTCAACGAGGAGTTAACCGAAAAGGAGCAGAAAATAATTATTCTATACCGCGATGAGAACATTTTAAAGAAGTCAAGGATCATAGAATTCTTGAATTCTGATATTGTAGAGCCCTCTCAGCATTCATCGCTAGGTAAGTCGAAAATGATTACAGATTTATTGCAACGTTTAAAGACGTCTTACGATCCGTCCAGTGATACATTGCTGGGTACAGACTTGGGTATAGGCCTTGAAGAGTTTCAAGAAGATTTACTTGCAGTAGAAGAAGAAAAACGAATTCTTTTGTTTCGAATAGTTAATGCCCTACGAGGTGGTTTTATAAAAAATGAGCTTGCCTCTTTTATCTGCCAAGAGATTATTAACTCTGGAATAATTGAAGATAAACTCAACAAAGAAGAATTAAGTGATGAGTCAAAAATTATTGAGAAACTAACTGTTGCTGAAAAATCTGGTGATTTTCAGCGTTCTAGAGAAATAGCTGAGAGAAAAAAAAGCCGAAGCCCAGAGCCTCGTTATGATAGTATTTTTTGGGCAATCGCAATGTCTGTTTTTGCGGTAGGGCTGTGGTATTTTATAAACTCATTGTGATTGTGAATGCTTTATTTTAAATACTGGGCAATCTGAACTTTCTTGGAGTAGCGAGATGTCTATTAAATCGGAATACAGAAAAACGTTAGTTATACGTGGCTTCCAAATGTTAGTTATAGGCTTTATTTTTAATCTTGGTGTAACAATTATTGGTTTACTGGCCCTCATTCAGTTTTTCTGGATGCTTTTTGCAAAAGAGAAAAATAACTTCATCGCTGATCTTGGTACATCTATGAAAAATTGGTTTGGGGAGGCCTCAGAATTTCTTTTAGCTTCGAGTGAATACAAGCCTTTTCCCTGGTCCAAATTCTAAATATCCCCAAACGGTATTAACGAAGTAAATTCATACTGAGATATTGTTGGTATTCGGTAAATTTTAGTTTTTTGAACGATTGGAATTTAAATTGGTTTAATAAAAGGCTGAGGTTTAACTACACATATTCAGATGGTTGGCTGGCTCTTATTCTACAATGCGTCCATGTAGCGAAATTCTCTTGTAGCGGCACCGTCTAAAACCCTTATGGCCTCTTGGTACTCGGGACTATTATAGCCTGCGTCTGCAGCTTCTCTAGACGGCCACTCTATCAACACTGTTCTCGTAGCAACACCTTCTTCACGTACTAGGTAGGGAATACCTCGAGCCAAAAATGTTGCTCCAGCGCTTTTCATGGCTGGACCAGCTAATTCTGCATAAGCTGCTAATTTTTCTGGGTTGCTTACGTTATGGTATACCACAACTTGATAAACTTTTGTCACTGGAGTGCCTTTCATATTCCATATTTGTCTATTTTTGTAACAAAAAGTCTAACATTTTTAATTTTGATTCATAAAGTAAAATTTTTTATTTGCTTTCTTGAAAAAAATTAGACCAAATAGTAAAAAATTGACCAGTTGGTAAAATATTTAATTAATTTTTTAAAATGTGGAGATTTTAGAATGTCTAATAACTCAGAGGTTGGAGGCCCTCTCGCTGGCAGACTTGACCAGATATCGCTGAAAAAAAACTTTTCTGATTTGCATCCGCCCTTAGATAGCCATGAGGCGGCAGTTGCAGCAGACCGATGTTATTTTTGTTATGATGCTCCATGCGTTACTGCATGCCCGACGGATATTGATATCCCCCTTTTTATAAGACAAATATCAACCGGGATGCCTGTTGCCTCTGCGAAAACGATATTGGATCAAAATATATTGGGAGGTATGTGTGCGAGGGTCTGCCCCACGGAAACTCTGTGCGAAGAAGCATGCGTTAGAGAAAAAGCGGAAGGTAAGCCTGTTCAGATTGGTCTTTTGCAACGTTATGCAACCGATGTCTTGATGAATGTTGATGATCACCCCTTTGAGCGAGCTCCGTCTACAAACAAAAAAATTGCGGTCGTAGGGGCAGGACCAGCTGGATTGGCGGCGGCCCATAGGTTGGCACTTTTGGGCAATAACGTTGTTATATTAGATGCAAAAGAAAAACCTGGTGGCTTGAATGAGTTTGGAATAGCTGCATACAAGTCCACAAATGATTTTGCCCAGAAAGAGGTGGAATGGCTATTGAAAATTGGAGGTATTAAAATCAATTATGGTAAATTGCTTGGCCGTGACTTTAGTTTATCTGGGTTAACAGATGAATATGATGCTGTTTTTATCGGAGCTGGATTAGGTAATGTACGTAGTTTGGATATTGATGGTGAAAGTTTAGGAAATGTGCAAGATGCAGTTGAATTCATATCATCATTAAGGCAAGCGAAAGATTTGGCTGAACTAGAAGTAGGATCGAATGTGGTTGTGATTGGTGGAGGAATGACAGCAATAGACGCTGCAGTTCAATCAAAGCTACTTGGTGCCTATGACGTTACCGTTGTTTATCGACGCAGCATGGAAGAAATGCCAGCCTCTTTATATGAGCAAGAACTAGCAAAGTCCAAGGGTGTCAAATTTATTTACAATTCACGTCCAGTCCAAATTGTAGGTACTGAAGGAATAAGCAGTATTAAGTTCCAGAATACTCAAAATGACACGGAATTCTCGTTGCCAGCTGATCATCTTTTGAAAGCTATTGGCCAAATAATGGATGAGTTGCCGCTTGAACTTTCTCGTGAGAATAACAAGATAAAAGTTGATGAAAATTTTAAAACAGATGTAGCCAATGTCTGGGCGGGTGGAGATTGCACCAGTATAGGCGAAGATTTGACTGTAACTGCTGTAGCACAAGGTCGTGATGCAGCAATAAATATTCATGCTTCATTGAGTGGAGAAATATGATGGCAGATTTAACAAGTAGTTTTTGTGGAATAAAATCACCCAATCCATTTTGGCTGGCTTCAGCACCCCCTACAGATAAAGAATATAATGTTCGTAGAGCTTTCGAAGCAGGGTGGGGAGGTGTAGTGTGGAAAACACTTGGTGTAGAGGGGCCGCCAATAGTAAATGTCAATGGCCCAAGATATGGAGCAATATGGGGCGCCGACAGAAGGTTGTTGGGATTAAATAATATTGAATTGATCACTGATAGGCCATTAGAAATTAACCTCAAGGAAATGAGGCAAATTAAAAAAGATTTTCCAGATAGAGCGCTGGTTGCTTCGGTAATGGTGCCTTGTGAGGAAATGTACTGGAAAGACATTATTCCGCAGATTGCCGAAACAGGCGTGGATGGCTTTGAACTAAATTTTGGCTGCCCGCACGGAATGTCTGAACGTGGTATGGGATCCGCCGTCGGTCAGGTTCCTGAATATATCGAGATGGTAACTAGGTGGTGTAAGGAGTCAACAGATTTGCCTGTAATAGTAAAGTTGACGCCAAATATTACTAATATAATATATCCAGCTACTGCTGCAAAGAATGGTGGAGCAGATGCGGTTAGCTTGATTAATACAATAAGCTCAATTGTCTCAGTAGACTTGGAGAATATGGCGCCAAATCCGACCATTGATGGTAAGGGCACTGCAGGTGGATATTGTGGTCCAGCGGTAAAGCCTATTGCTCTAAATATGGTTGCGCAGATAGCAAGAACAGATGTCACCGCAGGTCTTCCAATATCTGGAATAGGCGGTATTACAACCTGGAGAGATGCTGCTGAATTCATGGCGCTAGGCGCTGGAAATGTTCAGGTTTGTACTGCAGCTATGACGTATGGTTTTAACATAATTAATGAAATGACTTCTGGCTTGTCGTCTTGGATGGATGAAAATGGATATACTTCAGTTGATCAATTGGTAGGAAAGGCAGTTCCCAACGTTACTGATTGGCAATATTTAAATCTAAACTATATTACGAAAGCTCGTATAGATCAGGAAAAATGTATTGGATGCGGGCGTTGCTATGCGGCTTGTGAAGATACTTCGCATCAGGCAATTACAATGAGTGAGGATCGCGTATTTGATGTAAAGGATGATGAGTGCGTTGCATGTAATTTGTGCATTAATACATGCCCAGTGGATGATTGTATTACTATGGTTCAGCTACTACCTGGTCAAATAGACGAGAGAACAGGACAAGTTGTTGCTGAGAAATACGGTAACTGGACTGAGCACCCTAATAATCCTAGTAAGGTTGCAGCAGAATAGTACTTTTTTAAATTGCGGTCTTTAAAGAATTAATCTTGCTTTAGACATCTGGTAAAAAAAGTTAGCAAGAAATCTTCTGCATCCTGAAATATCCTGCTTCGTTTCTTGGTGTTTAAAAGAGAATATACTTGAACATCAAAATCTGCGTAATGCTGCGTCATAGACCAAATTGAGAAAATAAGATGATAGGGATCTACGGGAGCAATTTTTTCTTCCGAGATCCATTTATTTAAAAGTTTGACCTTATCGTCTACTGTTTCTTTTAGACTTCCAGCAAGTATATTTTGTGTAAGAGGAGCGCCGTGCAATATCTCCGTAGCAAAAAGTTTACTTTCTTGTTTTTTTGTTTTGGACATTGTCAGCTTTTTTTGAACATATTTTAGTATTTCCGTAAGTGGATCTCCATTTTCTGAAATATCTTTTAACGGTCTAATCCATTCCTCAAGTAAACTCTGCAAAACTTCTGCGTAAATTTCATCTTTGCTGGAATAATAATATAAAATATTAGGTTTTGTTAGCCCACAAGCTTTTGCGATTTTGTCAAGAGTTGCACCCCTGAGTCCAAATTCTGAGAAGACCTGAAGCGCAGCCTTTTGTATTAAAAGGCGTTTTTCACGCTGAATTCTAGTTTGTTTAATCTGTACAATCTTTGTCATAATTATTTTTTAGTAAACTAAAGTTGCTCTCACGCAAATTTTCGAACTAATTAATTTTCTTTATGCACTATGTTCGAACATTTTCTTTGCAATCAAGCAGATTTGTTAAATAGTTGTCCATTTGGTCAAAAAAATATTGACCCAGTTACTGTATATGATCAACTGTTTTAATGTATCTTGGAATCGCATCGGCTTACTGGGCATCAGAGGGAGTATAAGTATGAATGGCGTTAAAAATTTCAGAATCGATCCTGATCGGCTTTGGGACAGCTTAATGGAAATGGCAAAAATAGGCCCAGGTGTTGCGGGAGGAAATAATCGCCAGACTTTAACAGATGAGGATGCGGAAGGCAGGGCCTTATTTGAAACTTGGTGCAAAGATGCAGGAATGACGATGGGTGTGGATAAAATTGGCAATATGTTTGCGACTCGTCCAGGAACGGACCCGACAGCACTTCCAGTATATGTGGGCTCTCATCTTGATACACAGCCCACTGGAGGAAAGTACGATGGTGTCTTAGGTGTGTTAGGTGGGCTTGAAATAATACGCACATTGAATGATTTAGATATAAAAACCAAACATCCAATTACTGTCGTAAATTGGACGAATGAGGAAGGAACCCGTTTTGCTCCTGCTATGCTTGCTTCCGGTGTTTTTGCAGGAAAGCACAAATTGAATTGGGCCTATGACCGCGTTGACAGTGAGGGAAAGTCATTTGGCGACGAACTAAATCGCATTGGTTGGGTCGGCGAAGAAGAAGTTGGTTCAAGAGACATGCATGCGATGTTTGAGCTACATATCGAACAAGGTCCGATATTGGAAGCCGAGAAAAAAGATATCGGGGTGGTTACACATGGCCAAGGATTGCGTTGGATCGAATGTAAAATCACCGGGAAGGAGAGCCATACTGGATCAACACCTATGTCGATGAGAAAAAATGCTGGTAGAGGTCTAGCATTAATTACAGAACTTGTTCATGAAATAGCAATGGCTAATCAGCCAAATGCGGTGGGTGCGATTGGTCATATAGATGTTTATCCGAACTCTAGAAACATAATCCCTGGCCAAGTAGTATGCACGGTTGATATGAGGACACATCTTTTGGATAAGTTGAACGGAATGGTTTCTGAATTTCAGGAGAGAGCACCTAAGATCTGCAAAGACATTGAAGTAGATTTTGAATGTTCGATAGTAGGTCAGTTTGATCCACCTGCTTTTGATGAAAATTGTGTTAATGCAGTTCGAAGTGCTGCTCAGGAACTTGGCTACAGTTATATGGATATAGTTTCTGGAGCTGGCCATGATGCATGCTGGATTAACGACATAGCCCCTACTGCAATGATCATGTGTCCCTGTGTTGATGGCCTCAGCCACAACGAGGCTGAAGAAATCTCGAAAGATTGGGCTCAAGCTGGCACTGACGTACTTCTACATGCTGTGCTTAATACAGCTATTATTCAATAGAAAACCGGAGAAACAAGATGTCTACAGTTATAAAAAATGGAACTATCGTAACACATGATCTAACTTATAAGTCAGATATTTTGATTGAAGGCTCTGCTATCTCGGAGATTGGTGCCAACTTAAAAGGAAATAATGAGTTGGATGCATCTGGTTGTTACATAATGCCAGGTGGAATAGATCCTCACACCCACCTGGAAATGCCATTTATGGGGACTTACTCGAGTGATGACTTCGAAAGTGGGACAAGGGCAGCACTCGCTGGTGGAACAACTATGGTCGTAGATTTCGCCCTTCCCAGTCCCGGTGAGAGCCTTTTAGATGCAATAAAAAGGTGGGATAATAAATCTACACGAGCAAATTGTGATTATTCCTTCCATATGGCTGTTACTTGGTGGGGAGAAAAAGTTTTTGATGACATGAAAACTGTTATCGAAACGAAAGGGATAAATACATTTAAGCATTTTCTTGCTTATAAAGGTGCACTTATGGTGAACGATGATGAGCTTTTCGCGTCTTTCTCCCGATTGGCTGAACTAGGTGGCACTGCTATGGTCCATGCTGAAAATGGTGATGTGGTAGCTGAATTAAGTGCAAAATTATTAGCAGAAGGAAATACGGGGCCAGAAGCACATGCCTATTCTCGTCCTTCACAAGTAGAGGGAGAGGCAACCAACAGAGCAATCATGATTGCAGATATGGCCGGCGTACCTCTTTATGTTGTCCATACTTCATGTGAAGAGGCCCACGAAGCTATAAGGCGTGCAAAGCAGGCCGGCAAAAGAGTGTGGGGAGAGCCCCTAATTCAACATCTAACTTTAGACGAGAGTGAGTACTTCAATAAGGACTGGGATCACGCAGCTAGACGTGTAATGTCTCCGCCATTTAGGAATAAAATGCACCAAGACAGTCTCTGGGCGGGCCTTCAATCTGGATCTTTAAGTGTCGTTGCAACAGATCATTGTGCATTTACTACAGAGCAAAAGAGGTATGGTGTCGGTGACTTTACAAAAATCCCAAATGGGACTGGCGGTCTGGAGGACCGTTTGCCTATGTTGTGGACACATGGTGTTCGCACCGGCAGGCTGACCATGAATGAATTTGTTGCTGTAACATCAACAAACATTGCTAAAATACTGAATTGTTATCCTAAAAAAGGTGCCGTTTCAGTAGGAGCTGATGCAGATTTAATAGTTTGGGATCCAAATAAAACAAAGGTTATTTCCGCAGATACTCAACAGTCATCCATTGACTACAACGTTTTTGAGGGACAAAAAGTTTTTGGTTTGCCGCGCTACACTTTGACTAGAGGACAAGTGGCTGTCACAGATGGAGAAATCAATACTCAGGAAGGCCATGGAGAATTTGTGGCTAGATCAGGAAATACGCCAGTTAATAAAGCACTATCCAATTGGAAGGAATTAAATGCGCCACGCCCAATCAAGAGAACTGGCATACCCGCCAGTGGTGTTTGATTTGACACGCAGGCGATTTACAAAATGAGCCCTAAAATCTTTGCCAAATCATTGGATTTAACATTTTCGACGAATGATGGGCCAGTTCATGCCCTCAAAGATGTTAATCTTGATATCAATGAGGGTGATTTTGTTAGTTTTATAGGGCCGTCAGGTTGTGGTAAGACTACTTTTCTACGAGTTCTTGCGGATCTAGAAAAACCAACTGGTGGCAAAGTACAGATTAATGGGGTTTCTCCGATGCATGCAAGAAAGAGTAGAGCATACGGTTACGTTTTTCAGGCTCCTGGTCTCTATCCATGGCGAACAATAGGTAAAAATATCAAGCTTCCCCTCGAAATAATTGGATTGAGTAAGCAGGAGCAAAATGATCGCGTTGAAAGAGTTTTAAGGCTTGTCGATTTACAAGATTTTGAAAACAAGTTTCCGTGGCAATTATCTGGGGGCATGCAGCAGCGAGCATCAATTGCAAGGGCTTTAGCATTTGATGCCGATATATTGCTTATGGATGAACCTTTTGGTGCCTTGGATGAAATTGTTCGAGATCATCTTAATGAACAGTTATTAGACTTGTGGCGGACAACAGGCAAAACAATATGCTTCGTGACTCATTCGATACCCGAGGCTGTGTATCTTTCCACAAAAATAGTAGTCATGTCACCCCGTCCAGGAAGGATCATTGATGTTATTGAAAGCACACTTCCAAATGAGAGACCTTTAGATATCAGAGA
>Ga0181567_10002748_pt1 | contig 13093 bp, 10 predicted proteins | sample 101ome_14_FD_133761 | JGI IMG/M metagenome (GOLD analysis project Ga0181567, IMG submission 133761) | Coastal salt marsh microbial communities from the Groves Creek Marsh, Skidaway Island, Georgia - 101403AT metaG (megahit assembly) | ecosystem: Environmental > Aquatic > Marine > Intertidal...
ATAATTTGAACTCCACCTTTATTAAACTTATCTGCTGTTTCTTTAGAACCAATCCTATATCTTGGTTTTGTATTAGTTATAGTAAAGCCTTCTTTATAAATCTTATCGTCTTTATCAGCTACTATAAGCGTATATTTCGCCATATTGACCTCCTGCTTTAGTACTTTAGGCACAATGCCAAGGTGCACAAGTTAGAATTTAAAAACCTGGTGATATTATAAATAGATTCTTACTCTTTAATTAAGCTATAAAATTTTATCAACTGAATAATTAAATAACTTTGTGCTATTAAAAATTCAAAAGGTAATTGAGCTAACAACCCTAAGTAGATCAACCATTTATCGATTAGTTGAAATTGGAAAATTTCCTAAGCCAGTAAAGCTTACTACTAGGACAATTGGCTGGGTTGAGGAAGAAGTAAAAGAATTTGTTCAAAATAAAATTGACAATAGATAAACACTTCTTGAATTCTGACATTTAAACGAAGTGTCCAGTTTTTTAGATAATTAGAATCTAAAGACTTATGAAATATTTAGTTTGAAAAGTTAAGCAAACATTTCTTGTTGAGTTGGTTCATTAGCAACAGAATTAATCTTTATACAAGTGCCATTTCTTTCAAAATTCTCAATATCATTCATCAGTCTTACTAATGATCTTGATAAGGCATATGCTAAATTTACTGGAACAGCATTTCCTATTTGCTTATATTGAGAAGAGGTAGAACCCTCAAATTTCCACTCATCTGGGAATGTTTGAATCCTTGCATACTCTCTGACAGTCAAAGGTCTTGTTTCTGAAGGATGACAACGTTCAGTTTGTTTTTGAGCTGGTGCGCATGTTAAGGTCAAACTTGGCTCATCCCAAGAAAGCCTTCTTGCCATCCCAGTTTTTCCTCCACCAAGGTAGAAACTTTTATTCATGTACTCTTTTTGAAGCTCAACTGGCAAGTCTCGCCAATAACCACCCTCTGGCACTTTGCTAAGTATTTCTTGTTTTCTTAAAGGGTAGGATTGGCCAGGTGATTTTGGTACATTTTTTTCATAAAGCTCGCCTTTTTTAAGAGCATCTCTCATTGTCATTATTCTTTGATAGGGCGATGGCCAATTAAATTCCACTAAATTCGCAAGATCTTTCCTTATGGCTAACAATATCAAGCGTTCACGTTTTTGAGGCACTTGATAGAAAACAGCTTTCATAATTTTAGGTTCAATTAACTTATATCCAATGTCATCAATGACATTCTTAATAGAGCTAAGTGTTCTGCCATTGTCATGATTTAATAGACCACGAACATTCTCAGCCATAATAACTTTAGGATTAGTTTCTTTTACGGCTCGAGCAAATTCAAAAAATAAAGTACCTCTAGCATCCTCAAAACCTAATTTTTTGCCAGCATAGGAGAATGCTTGACATGGAAAACCACCAGATAGTATGTCTACTTTATTGTGAAATTCTTTGAAATCAATATTTGCAACATCATCATGAATAACATTCCATTCTGGGCGATTTTTTTTGAGGGTCAAACATGCATTCTTGTCAAAATCATTTAGAAGTATAGATTTAAGTCCAGCTTTCTCAAGTCCGATAGCAAGACCACCAGCTCCAGCAAAAAGTTCAATAACTTTATATTCTCTTATTGGGGTGACCTTAAACTCTTCTTCCCAGTTAGAGTTAAAGAGCAATTGGGCTTGCTCAAACTGTTCTAATTGGCTTTTATGATATTCACGATAGTTGTTGTTAGGATTTCTAACTGGAACAAGTTTTCCATTCTTATCCCATCTTCTCAATGTTTCCTTAGAGGTGCCAAGAATATCTGCGACTTGAGCAATTGAATAATATTCTGGAATCATAGATTGCAAACATTGGTCATGGTTACAATTTTAATGTAAAAAATTAATACTAAAGGTAAAAAATAGAATCAAATTGTTTTGGAAAATTTGATGAACCAATTTTATTAAATACTCTTAATATCTTATCAGTAGGATTAGGGGTATTTGTAACCACTCCCCAAAACTCATCTGCTATCCTAGCTTCATCAGAAGGAATCAGAGGCTCAACTTTTCCAGCTTCCTTCGACCAAAAATCTCCCTTATGGGGGTTGAATGGAAAAGCAATAAAACATTTTGTTAGTGGCGGCTCATTCCTAAATGCTTGATATGTATACCAACTTAAAATATTCGAATTTAACTTAGGGCCAGTACCAGCATTAATTTGTGTTGTTTTAACATCAATTAAATATTCAATATCATCCACTTTTATCCATAAATCAATGCCTGTACCCTTGGGAATTTTTTTATATTTAGATGGAACAATTTTATTTGTTTTAATATATTCCTTAACCTCCTCATAAAAGGTCTCATGAGACAATTTTGGATTAGCTAATTTTCTAACTTCAAAATCAGATATAAGATGGCGAACCTCTTTCGGGATCTCTGGGACACTGGAGTTAAATTGCTTTTGATCAAATACTTTAAAACCAGAAGCTTGAGCATATTCAGCTGCTAATTTTTCCCAGACTTTTGTACCAAAAGAGGTCATTAGGCCTTGCATGATACTGGCCACTCTTCTCTCTTTAGGAAAAATCGGATCTAGTACATGGGTAGTATCGATTTTCTTATTTAGAAGATATAAAGATATAGACTCTTTAATTATTTTTTCTGTTAATTCTTCTAGTGTTTCTGACATTTAGGTATCAAGTTGAGATATACCTACTTATAATACGGGAAAAGGAATATAACTTATCAAATTCTGATTTAATAATGGATTTCTCACACCTAGTCTCAATAAGAAAAAAACTTAAAACAGAAATTAAAAACAAACTTATCTCTAATGAAGAAAAAGTTAATGCCCAAATTATCCATAGATCATTAGCAATTCAAAAGAATATTTGGATTAATACTTTTGCAGGTGGTCATGAATCAAAATACTTCAAACCAGCAATATATTCCCTTTTGCACTTCTATTACAACATTAACAAAGACTCTAAAACTAATAACCAGCCTAAAGTCGGAGATTTATACCAAAAAGAAAAAACACATTACAAAGTAATCGAGGTGGGAATAAGCAGATTAGAGAGCAATGAAGATGAATTTATTAAGCTTGAGTTTAAAAGAAAGAAAAATCTTTTAAAGACTACTATACCAATTGAAGATTTATATTCAGATTACGTCAAAATTGAAGCAACTGATGGCCCAAATGTAGGAACTAAAACAGATATTAGACCTCTTTTAGATCTTATGAAAAATCTAACAAATGAGGCTAAACAGATAATAACTTTTAAAAAAAAATTTGCAATAATTTGTTCTGAAAAGAACTTCAGGGAAAGTTTTGATGCATCAGAGTTAAAAGCTTTTCCATACGAGTACATCACAAAGAAGGAAACAGTAAAGACAAATTTTCAATTTGAAGATGTTCAGTTCTATTTGGCTCCAGATTACGAAACTATTCAAGATCACCTTTTAGATAATGGAGTTAATCTTGACTTAATTGTAGTAATTGGAAATCATAAACACCATGGTTTAAATAACGATTTAAATAGAGGATTATTAAAGCAAACAATATTTATCTCAAACATTCAACCAGATATCGATGGTTACCTAAAGTGGGAATGGACATACCCAGAAATCATACAGTTAAAGCATGGTATACAAACTAGAAGAAATACTGTTATTGAAGTTGGAAATGAACTATTTGAATATGCAGTTAGAGATTTTTTTGAGGAAATTTCCAGATTAGAAAAAGAATGTGGCATTAAGCTAAATTCTATAAATAAACATGTTTCAGATTTATTTAACTTTGTATCTCCATCGCAAGAAAGCGAGATAAATGAAAAGTTAACTTCTATGCGTCATAGCTTTGAACGTCATTTACAATCTGTTTTGTCATCAGAGTTCAGTTTTATAGGTTTGGAATATGAGGAGACCTTTGAAAAATTAGCATCTCTTTATGAAATAGCCCAGAATGAAATAACATTTATTAAAAATGTCAAAATTGAAGCGCTTAAAAATTTTCATAGCACTGATAATGACGAAAATTTGTCAGACTTGCCTAATTATGTCCTTATTCCAACTGGCCAAAACATAAAAGAATGGAAAGATGCATTTGGAAGATTCAAATTGTTTTCAAAAACTCGTCCTTTAGAAGAGTTAATTAGCGATGAATTTATAGACGAATTAATTAATAGTAAAAATGAAGAAAATCCAATTAAACCAATAAATATAAGAAAGTTAAAATGGTTAGATCATCCATCAAGTATTGTAGTTTTTGGTTTGGAAAATTCTGAATTTTTTAAACTTATGTACGGAGGCATTCACAATATCAAATGGATCATGTATCGGGATGAGCATGAAAAATATAAAAAATATCGAAAAGATTATGAATTATCAATAAGAAGGGAACTATCGTCAGAGGATAGGTTTGAAATATCTGGAATTGAATATTTGAATAAGTCTCATGAAAATGCAGAATATGAAGAGCAAATTAATGAAACATCGACCATTGAGAAGCTATTTAACTATGAAGTAAAAGAGGGGATTTATTCATATGCCAGCCGTTATGATAATTCTCCTAAGACGATTATTTACACCAATGGCTCAAAATCTGAATTATTTAATGATACCCAAGTAGTGCTTCTTGAGAATGATGAAAAAATACTATGCGCTGTTTCGGATTTACAAGCGGGTGATATTGTCAGAGTATATGAAAATCAAAACCGTGAAGTTCTTGAAAATATTCTTTTTCGTCATGACAACGATGGAAAGTATCAGAAAATTCTTGATATGTCATCGAAATTCAAAGAGGTTATAAGAAAATTTCTCAACACTGAACATCGATTTACACGAGCTGTAAACCTATCATTACTTTCTAGCACCTTTGATGTTAGTAAAGAGACAGTATTAGGCTGGATAGAGGAAAATTCATCTACTAAGTTCCCTCAAAAAATTAAAAACTTTGAAAAGCTTAATTTAGTATCAAACGCTGAGTTAAACTCAATTATCGAGGCAAAGGAAAAATATAACGCTATTAGAATTCGTTTGGGAAGGGATTTAAGCTCTGAAGTTAAAAATTATTTGATGCATCGCTGTAAAGGTGAAATACTGAGTGACTTTGATACAGGCTTTATAGACAAAATGGTAAAGTTAAATATGCCAGTAAGAACAATTGAAGATATTGTTGATAGAGAGGTGGAAGAGGTTGTCTGAAAAAGAAGTCAATATTTTTAGAGATACTATTTCTGAGCAAATGCTTGGGCCAGGTAGTAATAAAGATTTTCTATCTAAGGATATTGAGAATGAAGTAATCAATCAATATCCACTCGTCAGATATTACACAGGGATAATATTTCCCGAAAAATCCATGAACACTCAAGGGGATCTTGATAATGAGTCTCTTGAATCTGATTCTCAAGATGAAGGTCTATACTTTGAAGATACCGAAATTGAATCTGGCAATATAACTGATGAAAAGTCTGAAATTAGAGAAGATAAAAAAAATGAATCTTCTCTATCAAATCATTTCTTTCCATCAAATATAGGTATTACATTCTGTATTCCTGATTCAGAAAAAAGTGTTAGGGTTGTTTTTTCTTTTTCTTTGTATGAGCAAGCAAAATCAACAGATGTTAAATTAAAAACAAGTCAGCAAATATATCAAGTTCTCACTGGAGATGAATATGGCTTCCCATTGAAAGATATTCTTTTATATGAGTCAATTGATGAATATCAAGGAAGATTATCGTTAAAAAGAAACCTTAAAGGAAAGATGGTTGGCGGCTATACAGAAGAGTTCGCAATTTATAGAGATTGGTATAACTCTTCTGAGAAGGATTTAAAATCAATAATTTATCCAGCATATAAACATCTTGAAGAGCTAATATCCACAAATCTATGGAGAAGAAAACCATATGATTTCAAAGTAGAGATTGATACTGATAAAGAAATATTTAGTCCGAGACAATTTATAGATTTTCCTCATGCTGGCTATACGATAAAAATTATTAAGAAAGAGAAAAAAAAGTTCGTAAAAATCCAATTAGTTAATTTATTTCCTGCCCTTGGTAGTGACTCTTATTCAAACACCAAAGAAGTTCTAAATCAGCAGTGTTTATTTCAGTCTTCAATTAAGATTCATTGTGATAAGTTTTTAGAATACAAGTCTTATAACCCATCAAGAAAATCTTTTGATTCTGAGCATGACAAACTTGAATTTCTATACAGAGATATGAATCATTTCTCTATTGGTCATAATTGTGCCACAGAATGGGATCCGATAGATAAGCCTACTGAAGTTAAGACTTGTTTTATTCCTACCTATAATCTAAAGTCAACCAAAACAAATATAGATAATTTAGTCGATATAAGTTTATTTGATATATCGATTTGGGGAAAACCTAAAGAAGTCGTTATTGGTTTATTGTCTGAGTTTGTTGATGCTTATGGAGATTGGATTAACAATCAAAAAACTTTTAAAGAGTATGAAATTCCCAGTGAAATAATTTCCAACCTTGACACCACTCTTTTGAGGCTAGAAGAGGGTGTAACTTTGTTAACTGAAAATGATGACCTATTTCAATGCTTTCAATTAGCTAATACTGCAATGCTAATTCAGTTTTCATTGAAGGGTGATTTTTTTAAAGAATTACAATCTCAAGAGGACTTATCTGTGCCTCCATTAGAAATTCAAAAAAATATAGGCTTAAGGCCTTTCCAATTGGCATTTCTTTTGATGAGTATAGAGAGTTTAATTAACAAAGACTCGATGTACCGTAATAATTATGTTGATTTGATTTGGTTTCCAACTGGAGGTGGAAAAACAGAAGCATATTTGGCTGTTGCTGCACTTAATATTATTTGGCGAAGAGTTGCAAATGAAAATTATGATGGTGTTTCAGTCATTATGAGATACACACTTAGACTTTTAACTGCACAACAATTTGAGAGAGCTGGAAAACTTATAACTGTTCTTGAGTTTATGAGGCAAAAATTTCCTAAATTGCTCAAGAGTAGTGAAATATCTATCGGTCTATGGATTGGAGGATCATCAACTCCTAATAATCTTGAGACTTCAAAAGAGGTTTTAACCCAAATAAAAAAGAATGGAGAGTCGGCAAATCAATTTCAAGTTGATAAATGTCCATGGTGCGGAGATAAATTGATTCAAAAACATGACCATAGTTATGTTTATGCATTTGATGTACGTGACAGAAAAAAAGACATTAATATTAAGTGTCTTAATAATAACTGTCATTTTAGTAAATCATCTATCCCTGTAAAAGTTGTTGATGATGTTTTATACAGCTCACCACCAACATTGCTTTTTGCTACAGTTGATAAGTTTGCTACCTTAAGCTGGGTTGAGGATGGTCATAAATTCTTTAATAGCCTTGGAGATGACACTAGTTTAGCTCCAGACTTAATTATTCAAGATGAGTTACATTTACTTACTGGTCCATTGGGCTCAATTGTCGGAATTTTTGAATCCGTTGTTGAAGAGCTTTGTACTAAAAATGGAGTTAAACCAAAAATAATTGCTTCAACAGCCACTACTAGAAATACTTCGGAGCAAGTTAAACAACTTTTTGGCAACCGAAATGTAAATATTTTTCCACCGCCAGGTATTTCATATGATGATAGCTTCTTTGCTAAAGAGTCCAATGAAAGCAATAGAAAATATTTGGGGTTTATGCCAACTGGTAAAACTGGCGTTGATAGCCAGATTCATATGCTGAAAACAATACTCCTTGCCAGACTGAGAGTGTATGAGGCAGAACTTGAAATTAATCCATATTGGACAATTGTTTCTTACTACAATAGCTTAAAGGATGTCGGACGAATGTCCAATAAAGTTGGTGATGAGCTTCAACAACTGCTCAACCAAATTCAAAAAAGACTTAAACATCCAAGTGATAATAACTTTAATTATTACAATTTGTCACAAAGAACCGAAGAGCTTACTTCTAGAATTACTAGCGCAAAAATTAAAAATACGTTGGCAAAGTTAGAATCAGATTTTGCTTTTTTTGATTCAGATAAAGGCAATCTAATTGTTGATTCGTCGAAGGTTATTGATTTAACTCTAGCAACAAATATGTTATCTGTTGGAATAGATATAGAGCGCTTAAATGTTATGCAAATAAACGGAATTCCTAGAGATACTGCAGAATATATTCAGGCTTCATCTAGAGTTGGCAGAAAGGATAAAGGTTTGGTAGTAAGCATATTCGACTCTAATAAGGCTCGAGATAAGTCTTTTTTTGAGCATTTCATGTCTTTTCATCAATCTTTATATAAAAGCATTGAACCTTTAAGTATTACACCTTTCACTGAGAATACTATAAAGAAGATGGCCACAAGTCTTTTAGTTAGTTATGTCAGACACAAGAAAAATCTGAATAAAAATAATTCGATTCAATATTTTGAAATATCTATGGCTGATGATCTAATTGAAGTGCTGGATAAAAGATTTCCTAATAATCAATCAATAACGTACTTTAAGGATAAGATTTATGAACTTGCAAGAGATTGGATTGAAAAAATTGAACAAGAAAATCCATTTAAGTACTATGTAAATTCATCAGATGCAATACTTTCAAAACCCAATCAAGCCATAGAATCAGATAATATCTGGATGACTATGCAATCAATGCGTGATGTCGATACAAACAGTATGATTCAAATTGAGTTAACTAATAATAATGAGTAGATATATAGAAACTCAAACTAGGAAATTGATTGGCTCACTGGCAGGGGTTGGTGCACTAGTTGAAGATATTAAAGGGGTGGTAAAAATTCTTCCGTTGGAAAAATGGAAATTTTTCAAAGAAAATAAACATTTAGATACTGATAATCATTTAAATGATACTAGATTAATTTACAGATTAAAGCATGATAAAGGCTTCCCAAATATTAAGGCTCTAGTTCAAGTACCCTCCAACTCACCAAAGAGCTTTTCAAAAAGTCAAAATCTCCTACCAGAACATCCAGACCGTATTGTCTCTGGTAGATATTTTCCAGAATGGATGTTTTGTCCAAAATGTAAAAGATTTAATCGCATCTCAAAGTGGTTAAGAAGATGGAAAGGTGCTGTTGAGCAATATGATGCTCCAAATATAAAGTTTGCAATGGACAACTTTATCCCCCCAAAATGTGGTTTTTGCTTCGAAGAATTAAGAAAAAATAAGAAAAAGAATCCATCTCCAGAGCTCATACAAGTTCGCTTTGTAATGACGTCGGCAAATGGAGAAATACAGGATATTCCTTGGGATAAATGGATTGACATTAAAAAAAAGGGAATATATCAAGGTGGAGAGGTTATCGATCTTAGTGATTACTCTCAATGCTGTGAAAATCCTGATTTGTATTACATTCAAGGAGATAGAGAAGATTTCACAGGTATACGTGTGGAATGCAAAAGTTGCAAAGAAAAACAAAATCTCAAAGGCATGTTTGGGTTAAAAGTTTCACTGAGAGATAGTAGTTCGCATTCATTGAAAGCCGTTGTGAGATCAAGCAATAGTGTTTATTATCCGATTCTTGTTCATAGTCTTTTCCTTCCTGTAGAAACTCAGATTTCAGAAAAAGACCAACAAAAAATTATTGCATTAGGTAATAAGGGTAAATCTGCAGATGATATTGCTGATTTTTATGAACAATATAGTGTTGAAGATATTAAAACCTTTCTGAATCAGTCTTTTGATGATGGAAGTCATAAAGAAACTGATTATCGAAGGAGTGAATATAAATTCTTTTTAGCTCATAAAACTTTTAGAAAAGACAGTTTTATTTTTCAACATGAGAACCTAGGAAATTTAGTCAAATTTGGAATTTCGAATCTTACTAAAGTATCAAGACTCAAGATGACTACAATTCAAACTGGATACACTAGACAAGAACCCTTAGATGCAGATTTGTTTTTGAGTGACGATTACGGAAACATAAGACCACAGTACACCTCTACAAAAGGAAAAAATGCTGAATACTTGGCAGGTATAGAAAATTTTGGAGAAGGAATTTTCATAGATTTTGAAAATGATTTTATCAATAAAAAGATACAGTTTAGAGCTACAGAGCTGCAAGATATTTTTTCTAAAAGTAAAAATAGTCCACTTTTTAAAAACAAATTTGATAATTGGGAGCATATGGGTAGATTCATGTATGTACATACTTTCTCCCATTTGATAATGAAAGAACTTGAGTTTTCTTGTGGTTATCCAACCGTGTCTTTGAGCGAGAGGTTATTCGTCGATAATGGAGAAATGCAAGGACTATTAATATATACAGTTGGGGGTTTAGAAGGCGGATATGGTGGATTGTCTTCCCAAGCTGAGGCAAATAGATTTGAAAGATTAATTGATAGCGCATTCGAAAGAGCAGAGGATTGTTCGTCAGACCCTATTTGTTACCATTCTGAAGGGCAGGGAATTGGAGAAATGAATATGGCAGCATGTTATTCTTGTGCATTAGTTGCTGAAAATGCTTGCGAGGCATTTAACTCATTTTTAGATAGAAAAATCATCTTGCAAAAATAGAAATGAGTAATTTAATTGGTATAGTTGACATTGAAACTACTGGTTTTATCAAAGATGGTGGACTTATTGTTGAAATTGGCATTGTTTCATTAGATATTGTAACTGGAGAGATACAACCTATTTTTAGTTCAATTGTTCAAGAGAAGGGTTTTTCTGAAAAACATCTTAACCATCCTTATGGGTGGATTTTTAAAAATTCAGACTTGAGATTTGAGGAAGTAAAAAATGCCCCATATTTAGAAGATTTACTTCCTGAAATTCAAAGAATATGCGACGGATTTGATAATGGGCTTACTGCGTTTAATAAAGCATTTGACTTCACTTATCTTAAAGATAGAGGATTAAGCTTTAAAGAATTAAATTGCATTATGTTGAGAGCAACTCCGATAGTTAACCTACCACCAAATCCTGGCTTTACTGATCCAAAGTGGCCAAGTGTTGAAGAGGCATGGGCATTTTTTTTTCCAGACAGAGCATATACTGAAAAACATCGCGCTCTTGATGATGCACTCCATGAAGCTGAAATAGCTTATGAAATCTTAAGAGTCTCTAAATAAATTATTATGAAAATAATTCCTAATGATAAGCTTGAGAAATCTGATTTAGTAATCGATGCTATTTATGAGGGTACGGAAAACATCAGAAGAGAACCTATTAGCACGCTTCTTGAAGTACCCAATCAAAGTGGATTTAGGAAAAAAGGAGACTGGAGAAATCCTAGTTTAGTTGTGCTTTATTCCTCCATGGAAGATGATGATTGGCCAGACAATATCGATCAATATTCTGGAATTTTTACCTATTACGGAGACAATAAAACTCCTGGAAATCCTATTCATGAAACAAGTAAAAAGGGAAACAAAATTTTGTTATATTCATTTGAAAGAGCACATGATTTAGAAGAAAAAAATTCAATAATTCCACCTTTTTTTATATTTACTAAGCATCCAACCTCTAATAGCTCACGTTCAGTTCAATTTAGAGGTCTTGCTGTCCCAGGAAATCCAAGCCTATCACAAACTCAAGATCTTGTAGCTATATGGAAATCTACACACCAAGGAAGGTTTCAAAACTATCAAGCTAAATTTTCGATACTTAATATTGGAACAATTAAGAGAAGATGGCTAGATGATTTAATCAACGGAAAGGATGCATTTAAAAATGCGCCAGATGTATGGAAGCAGTGGATTTTGAAGAAAAATTACAATGTCTTAACTTCATCGCCAGTATTAAGCACAAGAAAAACTGAGCAACAGATCCCAGATAATAAACTCAAAAGAGACTTAATAGACTATCTCCATCAGAGATATGCTCATAATCCTACAAAATTTGAACCCTTTGCAGCAAATTGGTTTGTAATGTTTGATAAAAGAGCAAAAATTGACGAAATTACACAAGCATCAGTAGATGGAGGAAGAGATGCTATGGGTACTTATAGATTAGGATTAACTAAATTAGATCCTGTCAATGTAACTTTCTACCTAGAAGCTAAACTATATGCTCCTGAAAACAGCGTAGGAGTTAGAGAGACATCTAGGCTCATATCAAGGATTCGTAATAGGCAGTTTGGAGTTCTCATAACTACATCATATATAGCTCCTCAAGCATACAAGGAAATTAGAGAAGATAATCATCCCATAATTTTAATTTGCGGAAAAGATATAGCTGACACGCTCGTCGCTCGTGGCTACAATTCTATTGAAAAATTAAGAAATTTGTGTGAAAGTATAGACTTAAGATTCTGAACTGATTATTTGGCATTTTATGAAAAATATGTTACAAATACAAAATAACAATAATTTGTGCGATATGGGTAAATCCGAAATAATTTCAAGACTTCTTACTTCTAGAGAAAAGGAAGTCATTTCAATGCGATTTGGCATCCCAGATGGTAATGAAATGTCCCTTGTTCAGATTGGTAACTGCCTAGGGTTGACTAGAGAAAGAGTAAGACAGATTGAGAAGGCTGCTCTTATAAAGATTAAAGACCACCCGTCAACACAGTTTATGAAAGATTTTCTTTAGACTTTAAATGGACTAATAAAAATTAAAAAATCTTATTTACAATATATTTAAATTTTAAGTAGAAAAAGAATGAAGCTTAATGTCATATCGGGTTGGAGAGCAAAATGGCTTATATTGACCATATTTTGGACAGTAGGGGTCATTCTTTATAAGAATGATGTAACTAATGGTTTATTGCTAAGTTCAATGAATTTCGAACTCTGGTATGCAACCATTAAAGCATTTACACTTCCTGCTGTTGCATGTTATTTCTGTATTGATGTATTTAGATATGCATTTAGAGTTAATGAAAATCAGTTAACTTAAAATGGAATATATTGCCCTGAACCTTTTGCTTTGGACAATTTACTATATGATTAATGAGTAGAAACACGAGTAGAAATCTCCCCATTAACCCTATAATTCAAGCATAGAAGGGGATGGAGTTTTTGTTCAAATGATATTCTCTCCACCAATCTAAATTCTCAATAACCCTTTTAAAACAAAGTCTCTAATAAAGTTTTTTGTGTAAAGTAATGTACATGAAAAAATTTGTCTATTTAGTTA
>Ga0181567_10002767_pt1 | contig 13051 bp, 10 predicted proteins | sample 101ome_14_FD_133761 | JGI IMG/M metagenome (GOLD analysis project Ga0181567, IMG submission 133761) | Coastal salt marsh microbial communities from the Groves Creek Marsh, Skidaway Island, Georgia - 101403AT metaG (megahit assembly) | ecosystem: Environmental > Aquatic > Marine > Intertidal...
AAACCCCCAAGATGTTCAAATGTCTCGTCTGAATCGCCGCCAAAATTTTTCTCACTCTCCAAGCCGCTGTGTATTCGTCCCTCACGTGATGGTCCACGACTCTTCGAATGAAGCTCATCGCCTCTTCACCCATTTCGCCGTACCAGCCAAGTGCAAACGGCACGAATTCGCTCGTCAACCCATCCAAAGGGACGAAGTTCACCCATGCGGGCGAGCTTCTCTTCTTCTCTTCTGCGCCCTCTAAGTGGTTGTCGACTGCCAGAATGTCAGTGCCACGGCGAGTGAGTGGCGCCGCGTTGGTGAGATCAAACACAATCTTGACGTTGTCGTCGAAGGCGTTGTCAATGACCATGTCTGGTCGATGTTTCTTGCCTCCCTCGACAAAGCAGCTTCGTGAAAAGTCTGCATCTTTCTCGAATACACACGTTTTGCCTCCGCTGAGTAGTTTGTTCATGGTGGCCCCAAAAATGCGCATCACTGCATCGTGTCGCCGTCTGGTGCCCCAATGGCCACTCTTCTTGTGGTCCCACAAACTCTGGAAGCCCATCCGTTCCGCGAACGTGAATTTCTCGTCGCCCTCGCCTGCGACAATCGGTTGCGCGAGAGTGAGTCGCAAGACGACCGGCAGCGCTGCGTCCGTGATGTAGTTTGCACCTCGGAAGCCCGCAGCGTCGACCCTGTTGTCGTCATCGATTGCTTTGAAACTCGTAAAGTCGAGCCCGCCTTGAATCGATTCGATTGCTCGCCATCGGGACCGCGCGCTTTCAAAATCACTTATACTGTATACTCATACGGACTCACTACTACGGCAGAAAATTCGACGCGACGACGCGACGACGACGATTGTGGCGACGAGACTCGGCACACGCTGAATTACATGTTGGTTCTACGCGACGGACGCATCTTGTTCACCAAAGCCGGACACAAGAGCGTTTTAAGGACCCCTAAGTGACTTTGCTCATGCATGACGATTTCATCAGATTTTGGGACGCCAACACGAATCGAGCGCGCGTTTCATTCGAGTCTCGTCGTGGCGTCGGCGTCACACTCGCGCGGACGTAAAAAATCCACGCGTTCGCGCGGGTGTGCGACATGCGCGGTGACGAAACGTGCGATCGCGACGTCGAGCGCGCCGGCGCGGTCGACGCCGTCGTGGACGCGGCGCCCGCGACGTCGTCGGTTCGGGGGAATGGCCGCGGGTTGGCGTCTCCGAGCGTCGAAGCGCGCGCGCGCGTGCTGGGCGGTAAGGGCTCGAAGACGCTCGGGAAAAAAGTCAAAGACGTCGTCAGCATCGTCGACGTCTATCGCATCAGGCCTCGAAAGCCGTCGCTCATCGGCGGACTCGTCTCGGTCGCCATCATTCCTGCCACCGCGATTTTCGTGTGGGCGCTGTACGCCGATTTGAAGACGTCGCCTCCCGTGGAGAGTCAAGAGATCATGTGGACCTACGACGAGGGTCCGTACGAGGCACCGCTTCGATGCGAAGCCCCTGGAGGGTGCTGGGTGAGCAACAACTACGGGGACGACTCCCACCACCCCTCCGGCCTCGTCGCTGAGGAGAAAGATTGTGTCTTCCTCGGGTACAAGGAGAACAAAACCGTGCACCTGGCGTACAGTTTCGAACCCTTCGAGGGATTGAGCGTCATCGCCGCGAGACCTTCGACGCCGGATCCCAATTTTAAGGTGGCCTCCATCCTCTCAGACATGAATTATTGGAAGGGACGATTCATCTATAACGAAGGCGTCATGCCGTTGTGGTCGTACACCATGGGAGGCATGACCACGGTGACGTTGGTCATCACCCACAACGAAACGCTTACGGGCGTCGGGGCGAAGCGCACGGAATTTTTCCTTCACCACATCTCGTCCGAGGACACCATTACGCCCGGCACCACGGGAAATAACACCAAGTGCGAAGACGGCCGCCCCTCGTCGACTCACTTACAGGCGAGGTTTCGTCTCGCTCCAGAATTTTACAAGGTGACCGTTCGACGCGCGTGGAAATCCTATCTCGCCTTCTTCGGCGCCTCGAGCGGGGTGTGGGCCGCGTTTGTCGCGTGGGGATCCATTCTCGTCGCGACGTCGGAGTCGTTCAAAGGCGTGATGTGCGCCGGCGCCGGCACCGCCGGCGCCGCCGGCGCCGTCGCCGCGGCGTCGTCCCGCATGGTCACCGGCGAGTGAGAGTCGCCGTCGCGTCAGGGAAACCCATACAAAAAAGGAAGGCAGTGCAGGGTGTGGTCGTATGAGTATACAGTATAGAGATACCGTCAGTTCCCCAATAACGTGCCTTAAAATGTTACGGTCGATTTGAGCGACGCCGCGCGGCGCGTCGCGCACGACGTGCGCGACGATCGACGCGCTCCTTTCACGAACCCGAACGCGTAGAAGTCTATGAAACATAATAATACATTTTTCCAAGCAAGTCTATCCATGGTCTACGCGTGCGCGCCTTTTTTTCGTCGCAAGCCGTCGACGTCAAAGTCGCGGGCGTTGTCGAGGTCGTTGACGGCGTCTTCGTCGATCCATCGACGGTCGTCGTCGTTCGTGTCGGCAGTCACCGGAAAGTCACGAAGTCGAATCTTTCCGAATACTCGCAAAATCCACGCACCCAACGACGGGCTCGTTTGAAAGTCTTGGCCCAAGGATCGCATCGTCGCGCGTTCGGTGAGCGACAACGCCACCCGCTCGATCCTTTGATACCGTCTCCGCATGGTAAACGTCGACCCGGAAATGAACGCGCGCTTCGACTGAAAACTAAACATGAGTTGAACGCGCGCGCCGCGCGTGTTTTGACCTCCCCTGTGATACGTTCTCGAATCGTACACCAACGCCGACCCTTGGCGCGTCGCTCCGACGACGCCGATGACGTATTTTGTCTTCGCGTCCCACGGCGGATGAAACGCCACCGTGTTATCCGTCGGATCAATGCGCACGTGCGCGTTAAAAAAGTCCATCTCTCCGTTGGTAACGCCGTGAGTCTCGGGGATGTCTATGCGACCATTTTCGAGATAGACGTCTCCGAGACCGTGCGCGCGAATCGCCTCCGTACTATTCAACTCGTACGCGACGGCGCGCATCAAATTCATCGCCGAATAGACGTCAAACTCGACGACGGGATTCGGCGCGTTAAAAAACAATTGCGTCGGCCCGAGATCCACCGGTGTGTCTTGAAGCGACACGAACACGCTCACCAACCGATCGCCTCCGTTGACCCCGTCCGCGTCGGTGTGCAGACGTTGCTGCGGCGACCCACCGCACGTGACGAGCGCGCTCAGCTCCACGAGTTCCGCTTCGTCGTCGCCGAAAATATCGACGAGCGCCGGTTTGAGCTTGGAGATTATTTTATTCATCGAACGCGTCACCGTTTTCGTGAGTCGAAGAGACAGATCGAAACGCTCTTGGCAGTTTGCCAGCTTTCCGAGACACCCGGAATCCTTCTGATACGCCTGTGAACTTCTCAATAAATCCAACACGTGCGCTCGCGTCTCGTCCGCCTCTCGCTCGCTGAGCACGGGATCGGTCGTGAAGAATCCATACCACTCGAGCGCGCTCGCGAACGCGCCTCGCGTCTCCTTGTTCAATTCGAGCGAAACGCCGTCACCGGCGAGCGAGCGCAACGCGCCGCCTCTCTGTCGTCGCTCATCGGGCCAACCGAAGAGACGACGTCGCGCCGTCAGCGAGCGCAATCGCGTCGGCGCGTCGATGCGACACGCGCTCGAGTCTCGCTCCAGCGCCCTCAATCGACCCTCGGTCGCCGTCCAGGATGACGAGGGTGAGGATTCATCCTCGATCCTCTTCGCGCCGCTCGTCCGGAAGAGTCGCACGGACGCGCCGAGAACGAGCACGAAAACGACGAGACGCTCGAGCGCGCGTTTCGCGCGTCTGACGCGCGTTCGCGCGCGCTCCCCACCGCGTCCGCGCACCATGGCGCGTCGAGCGGTGAGGCGTGCATGAAATCATCGAAAACAAAATATCGCACCCTCTGGTGCGGGACGACGAGGCGTCAGAGCGCGGCGCGTGGATCGCGACGCGGGCGGCGTCGAGGGACGAGCGCGCGATGGTGACGACCGATCGGGCGACGTCCCGTCGGTCGAGCGCGGCGGCGGCGCGGCGGGTGCGACGAGCGAGCAAGTCGACGGTGATGGTCGCGGTGATGTTGGTGCTGGTGCTGGTGACGACAACGACGCTGGTGATGACGACGGTCGCGGCGGCGGACGACCGCGGGGGTGGTGACGTGGAAACACCAGACGCGATCGACGAGGCGTTCATGGCGTGGTACGACGCTCGCGCGGCGGTCGGGGACGAGACGGCAAGGACGCCTCCGCCCGTGTACGCCAACACGGCGGCGCGCGGACGCGACGACGCGACGCGGGGGATCGACGCGCGGAGGCAAAGAGGATTATTCGGGAGCACAGCCGCGCGCGAAAAGGGTGAAGAGTCCAAGTCGCGAAAGAGAGGAGGCGTCGGCGACGACGACGTGTTGCCCAAATTCCGAATCCGCGACGCGTTGACGGCGAGTTCGCCGACGAGAGCGCTGGGCAAAGAGAACGACGAGTGGGCGCTGGCGCTTGAACTCGCGAAAGAGCGCGCGAAAGGGAAAGCATCGAGATATTCTCCCTTCGTGGAATCACTGTACGAGCACACACCGGCGGCATCGACGCGCGTGCCAAAGAAAGCGAGTGTGTTGTTGCGCGGACACGCGGCTGCGGCGACGCTCAAGAGATACCAGGACGACGCGATCGAAGGATGGAAAAAATCTGAAAAAATATTTAAAAAATTTCCAACAATATTTTCAAGCGATGACATCACGCGAGAGGCGTTTGAAGAGGCTTTGGCGATCGTGCGGGCCACCGCGCTTGCGGCGACGAGCGACGAAGGCGTCGTGCGAGCGCTCGTGCCGATGGCGCATTTAGTCCCGCACGACACGCGAAGCGCGGTGCCGTGCGTCAAAATCGTCAACGACACATTCGTCGTCAACGTGGACGAGTTTAATGAGGGAGAAGAACTCGTATGTAGTCATGGGAATTTTTCAGACGCGGAGACGTTTGCGAGGTTCGGCGCCGCCGCTCTCTACTCTGCTGAAAAAAATTCAAACGACAAGATAGTGTACCGATTCGCCGAAGAAGAGCACGGTGAAAAGGATTTTTCACAGTGTGGATCTCCGGGAGAGACTGGATTCAGAGAGCGCGGCGCGACGAAAGCTCTATTGTGCAAACTGAGACTCGCTGCGGCCAACGCGACGGAGTGGCGCGCGGTTAAAAATTCCGTGCACGCGCTTCGAACGAAACCGCTGAGCGAAGAGAGCGAAATCGCGGTGTATGAAGCATTGTTCACCACTTTGATCGATCTGCTGAACTCGTACCCGAGCAGCGACACGGAAGATGAGGATCTTCTCGCCAGACGAGAATCCTTGTCGCGAGACGAGCGACTCGCCGTCGCTATTCGTCTCCGTGAAAAGCGTCTCGCGTTGAGCAGTTTGAATCACCTCCAACACACTGGGCGGAAACAGTTTGGCGGGAAACTTTTCGACGCTCACTTTGCGAGCGCGTTACCGACGCCATTCAGCGTGGGTAAGGATGAACTCTGATGGACGCGCGCGGCGACGGTGTACGCTAGTAGAGATGAATGTATTAATACAAAAGTAATAATTCGCGACGCGCCGCCTTTAAAAATCGACATACTCTGGAACCGAGTTCAGCACGTCATCGAGCTCCGTTCTGAACTCTTCCTTCGCCCTGTTCGTTTTACCCCCGACGACGATGCCTGTTTCTTCCTGAATGGCCCAAATCTGCGAGTGAGAAAGCAAACTCAGAAACGACGTCACCATGAGTCCGGCGAAACCGGCGTACACGAGGGGAACGCCGGGATCCGTCTTCAACTCCAATCCGGTGCTTCCCTTGACGTCGCCGACCACGATTTTCAATCCATCGACGACGATCGGCTTTTTACTCTCCGGACGACGCACGCCGACAAAGGCGCCCTTGCTATCGTACACCGCGACGCTCTGGAAGTCTCGAGCGACGAGCGAAATCCCGCGGTTCTGATCCCCCTCAAAGTCTAACGGTAAGAATGTTCCCCATATGCGCCCTTCGAAACCAGCTTTTCCTTCGAGCGACGCCATCGGGAGCACGTACGTCTGTTGTTTGCCCCCGACTGAAACGCCGTCCGCGGCGTCATCCGGGCTGCTCGGCGTCTCCACAGTCACTTGCATGGATGATAACGCCCAATCCGTTTGGTACATGGTCACGCCTCCGACTCTCAACGGCACGTTCACAGAAATGGTTTTTCTCGACGTTTCTTTCCCTTTCGGGTCGACGACGCTCAGATCGGAATAAAACTGGGACACTTGTCCGTTCGGCAAGTAGTCAATCGTAAAGTCGTTCACTTGTACGGTGGACTTTGCGACGCTAGGCATCGACGATAGGAGAGAGCCACGAGATAAACCCGAGGCGATGTCGAAGGATGAACCATCGGGAACCATCACCGAGCCACTGAGTCCGCCGAGACCGCTGTACGCGGCGCCGCCCAGCGTGAATAACAACGCCGCGTGGACGCCAATTGGCGCCAATCGCCCTATGAGCCCCTTGAACGCGTACATTTTCTTGCCTTTGATGAACACTTGATATCCACGCTCGGCTAATAAATCGCTAAAATCATCCAGTCTCGCGCGAGGCACGGATTCGGCTTCATCCATGGCGAGAAGCGTCGCGCGACGATCTAAAAATTTCCACTTCGCGGCCACCTTCCACACCGGCCATTGCCTCGTCACCGTACACGCCGTCAGAGACGCTCCCAAGAGGCCTAGTAAACCTAAAAAGTACCATGTGGTGTAAATGTGATCGAGCCCAAGGTCCAAAATCACGGGGAAATCGAGAAATCCGAGGGTTGGATTTTCAGTCGGGTAGTTTTCGACGTACCACGAGTACGACTTGTTTTGCTCTATGACGGTACCTAGCGCTGAAAACCCAGCGATGATCAACAACTCACCGATCGCGAGCGGTAACGAAGAGAGCGATTTCAACGTTTTCTTCCCCATGGCGGGTAACTCTTGCTCAAACAGCCATCGTCTGAACGCGTCGTCGTCGTCGTCGTCGCTCTTCCCTCCGGCGCGGCTCGACGACGCCTCGCCGTCACCCAACTCGGGCGCGCTCTTTACCTCTCGCTCGCTCGTCCCGCTGGGACGCGCGCGCGGCACCCACGCGCGTCCCCGTCGCGAGCTCGCGCTCGAGGCGCGTCCGAGCGCGCTCGACTCGCCGCTCGCCCGCGAGACGGAGGCGCCGCGCCGAGCGACCGATGTCGACGCCACGCGGCGGGGCCGATCGCCGACGACGCGGGAGAACATCGCGGCGCGCATGATGACGCGACCCGCCGACGATTCTTCACGGGCGGGCGACGCGCGCGCGATCGAGTGCGGGACGCGCGTCGCGTTCTCCACTTGTAGAGCTTCACGGGGGTGGAGCCAAAACCCTGGCGCCCGCGCGAAGACGCCCCGCGGCGCCTTCATTCGTGACGAGACATCAATCATCAAATTCAACGCTATCGCTATCGCTACGAGTATTCTCATCACCATCGTCATCACCATCGTCGTCGTCGCCATCGTCGTCGTCGCCATCGTCGTCGTCGCCATCGTCGCTCTCGTCAACCTCGTCGCTATCGTCGTCGCCATCATCATCACCGTCGTCGTCGTCGCTCCCGTAGTCGACGCACGGATGAAAGTATTGAATTCTCAGTTGCTCGGCGAAATCGCCGTCGCACTCGTCGAAGATGATGTTCGACGCCGTGTCGCCGTGGAGAAAGTGCGTGACCATGACGTCCGTCATGCCCGCTCCGGTCGCGGCGCCCCAATACGGGGCGATGTAGAAGAAGACGTAGAAGGCGACTTTGTCGAGACTCCGCGGCGCGTGTCGTCTCGGCCACTCCCTGAGCGGGGAAGGGCTCGCTACAGGATTGTCGTCTCGGGAAAATCGAAACCCGCAGGAGCACTCGCATCGAGGACACGTCACCGGGCACCACTTGTATCCTTTGAACCAACTGTAATCGCCGTGGCTGACGTCGTTTTCGACGTAAACGTCCGTCGTGTAATCGAGAGACGAACGTCCGAGGAAATCTTCGTACCGAGCCCACACATCGCGGAGCGGTTCCTCTACGTCTGTAGATTTGGGAGGATCGCTCGCGAAGACGCAATAGCGCGAATAGAACCCGTTGGGGTTGAACAAGACGCGAGTGATGACCGACGACGGAAACTTTTCGCCACCCTCGTCGTCGTGTGCGCGAGAGCGGCCGCAGGAACCGAACGCGTGACTCGCCAGAGGACGCGCCATGCGAGTCTCGGTCAACACGTGCCCGCACTCGTGAACGACGGGAACGTGCGCTCCTCGCCAAAAGAATTTCTCGAGCTTGATGCGTTCTAAAATCAGCGATAAACGCGAAACCGTGTCGTCCGTCGATAGGAGCAGCCATCTAAAATCGTCGTCCAGCGCGAGACACGGCACGAAGTGCATGATCCAAAAAGAAAACTTTGTCGGATGACGCGCGCCGCGCGGAAGCGTCTCTTCAATCTCGTCCCAAGAGAGTCCGCGCCATGCGTCGTCACCGTCGCCGTCGTCGTCGCGGTTCCCGCCTGCGTCGCGCGCTCTGAGCGCCTCTATGATTCTACTCATCAATTTTCTCGCATCTCGAATTCTACTTTCGCTAATCGTCTCCACGCCGAGACTGTACACGTCGAGTCCGGAGCACACGTCCGTGTCGAGCCACGCCGAAGGGGTGAGTCGCGTCGCGATCGGTTCGTCGTCCCGATGAGCGTCGGCGCGGTTCGTCGACTCTCGAAAATTGAAATCCGCCGGAAACCCGCACCAAACCAACGAAATCGCTCGAAATTCGACGACGTCCGGATCGTCCGCGCCGCACGTGCGCGTGAACGCGTCGTCCTCCGCGTTGGCGCGTCGCGTCTGATGTCCGTTTTGATTTCTAAACATCCACTGACACAGCGTGCCGACGCCCCCGTAAATCGCCGAGCGTCCCCTCTGGTACGCCCCCGGCACACCGACGACGCCTAAAACGTCTAAATCTTGAGCGACGGTGAAGTGACTCGCGTCGCCGGTGAAGACGACGAGACCGGTGTCCATTCTCGCCGGCGCGCCGCCGCCGGCGACGACGCTCGCGGCGCCGTCTCGAAACGCCGTCGCCGGATCCTCCCCCCTCGTCTCGTCCCATCCCTCCAACCCTAACCCTCGATCGATCGAACGCGCGTACGCCACCAACTGTCGCGCGCGCGTCTCCCCGTTCGCCGCGCCGACGGTGAACCTTTCGACGGCGCGTCTCGGCGCGTACAACGCTTCCCCAGGAACCAACGCGCGAAGCGCGCTCTTCACGTCCGTGATCACGCACGTCGGTCGATCTCGAGGATCGTACGCGACGCCTCCCCCTCGTCGTCCTCGATCGTACCCTCTCACGCGCGCCAACGCCCCTCGAATCCGCTCCGCGTGCGCATCCATCGCCTCCTTGGCGACGAACGCCGACACGACCGCGTCATCGTCCTCGTCATCGTCATCGTCGTCATCGCCGCCTCGGTGCGCCGATCGCGCCTCCCTCGCCGCGACGCGCGCCGCACCGTTCCGAGTCGCCCCCATCGTCTCCACGTCCACCCTCGTGCGCATCCCGTCGTCCCGCGTCGTCGCACCCCGGACCCGTCGTCGTCCCGCGCCGTTCGGCGAGGTCGAATCGGCGAATCGAGGCCGACGTGTACATCTTCCTTCATCGGCGTCGAGTGGTTCGTATACGTGATCGACCGTTCTTCATAGTGTGTTCCTTAGAAATCCTAAGGTGTGGGCGTCGACACGTCGTCGTCGTCGTCTCCCGGTCGCGGGTTCGCGCGAGGGGGTGGACCGGTCCTGACTCGTCGCAGGTGGAGGTATTTTTTATCTCTATGTAGGTATCTCTACCTATTAGATAGATACCATTAAAGTTCACTCACTATATATAATATGTGATGTTCACATGATACAAAAGTACGTCACGGTGCGACGACGGCGCGACGTGAGGGACGACGATAACACCCAATCGCACCACGTCTCCATTCATCTCTCCATCGTCCGTCGCGAACGCGCGACGACGGACGAACTCGCGACGTCGTTCGACGTCCGGCGTCCGACGTCCGACGTCGCGCGCGCGCGCGAACGCGAGACGGCGAGGACGTCGCGATGACGGCGTCGAGGAGGAGGACGAGCGCGAGGAGGCGGTGGAGAACGAGGCGCGGGTGCGCCATCGTCTCGTGCATCGTCGTCGCGTGCGCGTCCGTGGGCGTCGAGGCGGCGAATGCGGCGGCGACGGGCGTGCGAGGATATTACGTCAACGGTCGAGGCGAGGCGACGCGGCGATTGGCGATGGAACACGGGTTTTCGGGGATGTTTGACGAGGGAGGATTGACGCGCGTGGGCGCGGTGGACGCGACGAGAGCGTCGACGCTCGTCTCCGCGTACGAGAGCGAGGCGTGTAAACGCACGCACTGGGCGAAGAGTGGGGATTTAGCGATCAGTATGTTTAGTGGGGAGTACTTGGAGCGACTGGGGGCGTCGTTATCGCACCTGGAGGCGATATATAAGGCGTACGACGACGGCGCGAACGCGGCGTTGATTTTGGAAGACGACGCGAAACCAGATTTGATGCCGACGTGGTCGACCGATTTGGACTCGTACGTCGAGCGATTGCCCGAAGATTGGACGTTGGTGCAGCTGTCGGCGTTGGGTCGGGAGTCTGCCGTCGAAACGCTCTTTTTTGACTGGCAGAGAGAACGCTCGCGTGCGCCGGGAAAATCGCTGTCGACGCTTCCGAAGGGCGTTCGACGATTACAGGGCACGCAAGCGTACTTGATCAGTCGACGCGGGATGAGTCGATTAGTCAAGGCGTATCGAGCGCCGGGTGGTAAGGTGGACGTGTGCGCGATGACGTGCGTGGAGTTTGAAGAGTGCGTCCTCGCCGACGGCGTGCACTTGGACGAACACTACCGCGTCGCGACGCCGCCGCTCTTCGTGCGACGCTGGGCGTCGGACGACGCTCCGAGCGGGAGCGGGATCGATTATCTCGATGATTCTCGACACATGGTGTACAGTTGGGCGGTGAGCCTGTCGTTGACGAAGGGTCTATCGGCGAATATGCGAATGGACGGGGAGATGATTGCGAACGTTCTCGACGAGGGATTAAAAGTTCCCGATCGTTTAACCCCGAACTCGTTCGCCGAACACTTTAGATATTACTGCAAATTGCACCACGGAGGTGGTGCGAAGTGTTCTATCAAGAGGAGGCACTTGACGAACCAGAAACCGCCCAAGCCGCACCGCGAGGAGATTCGCGAGGTCGTCGTCGATGAACGACGCGACGCCGACGCGACGCCCGACGCGACGACTCGCCTTCGGAGAAATGAATCCTCCCTGGGACGCGTCGCCTTACAACGGGACATGCCACCGCCGAAGACGAACCTATTGTTTGATTACGCGACGTCGACGCCCTTCATTTCCATGTACATCTTCGGCGCTGTGGCGGCGGGCGTCCTCGTCACGAGCTTCGTCAAGCGACAGGATTTCGTCGCGAGCGCGCCGGACGAGCTCGAGGTGATTCTTCCGATAGACGCTCAAACGGAGGAGTACTATAGCTAACTAGCGTGTGTAAGTATTACACCATACATAGATAGAAGACATACTGACGACGACGACTATTCATCCGGTTTCATGCGTCTGGCGTTTTTAATCTTGTCCTTGAGCTCTTCGTAATCCCCCGTAAAGTCAAAAATCAATCCCAGATTATCGACGACTTGGTGCCACACCTCGCACTGTCCACACTGTACCCACATCGTCCCCCGCTCCAGAACGTCCGGATTGATCATGCGCATCGTTCGCCCCTCGCACTTGTTACACGTAAACGTCATCTGCACCCGCCGCCGCGTCCTCGGGAGCTGCACGCTCGCCCGCTTCGAATCAGCAACCTCGTCGTCGTCGTCGTCGTCGTCGTCGTCGTCGTCGTCGTCCGCGCGCGCGGTGCCGTCGCCGAGAACGTTCGCGCGTGCGATCGTTCGAACCCACGCGTCGACGACGTTCGCGTCGCGCCCGCGTCGCGACCATCGCGAGACGACGGCTGGTGGACGCCCTGCGCTCGCAGCCGCGCGAACGACGGAGCGACGCGTCGCGGTGGCGGCTGCGGAGCACGACGCACGGGCATTAGACGACGCTCGAACGCTCGCGGTCGTCGCGCGGGGCGCGAGACGCGGCGCCGCGGTGATCGTGAACGACATGAGTGGATTGATGATCGACGAGCGCTCGCGTCGACGAGTGCGGGCCTCGCGCGGAGCGAGAGGGATTTCATTCGATGGATACTTTGGTCGCGTTTGTTTGGTGCTGTGGTTGCGTACGAATTACATAAACCGCCATTCATTCCTTCCGCACATCATTATCATTGCTAGCAATCATTTTGACTAAGTCTGGCGTGGTGTTCCATCGCAGCCGACTTAAGCGAGGGAAGCGAGGAGGGCAGCCGCGGTGGACTGGACGTCAGCGAGGAGAGCGGTGGCCGCATTTTGGTCCTTTTGGCGGATGGCGAAGTCGAGGTTTTCGAGCTTCGCGTAGAAAGCCTTCGCGTCCGCGGAGTCCGCACCCTTGGTCTCGACGAGGTTGTTCACGTCAAAGCGGAGGGTACCGACTTGGCGGCGAAGTTCGTTGGACGCTTGCGTCCAGTACTTCTTGCCGACGTACTCACCAACGTCGTTGTTGATGCGAGCCTGCGAGAGAGGTGGTAAAAACAAACACGAGAACAATCATCGTCAGTCTCTCGCGTTCCGGCGACGACGCGAAGAATCAAGTCAAATGAAATCGATCAAATCACCGCCGTCGAGCGCGCCGCGCCCTCTCGCTCGCTCTAAAATCGAATACGCACCACGGACTCGGTCGCGCGAGCGACGGTTTCCTTCGTGTTGAGCTTTTGGAAGGAGAATCGGGACGGACCATCCGATCGCGGCTTTTGGTCCAAGTCCAAGTCACGAGCCTGCGTTCAAAATCAAACAAAC
>Ga0181567_10002771_pt1 | contig 13044 bp, 6 predicted proteins | sample 101ome_14_FD_133761 | JGI IMG/M metagenome (GOLD analysis project Ga0181567, IMG submission 133761) | Coastal salt marsh microbial communities from the Groves Creek Marsh, Skidaway Island, Georgia - 101403AT metaG (megahit assembly) | ecosystem: Environmental > Aquatic > Marine > Intertidal zone...
AGGTCATTTGTGTTTTATTATCAGATATAAATGCGGGTTTTTGGAATTTTGATCTCAATTTACTTAATGATTTACTGAGTGATCCTGATTTACCTTCAGGTCCGAAGGTCATTTGTGTTTTATCGCTTGTAAATCCTTTTCTAGATTTCCCGAATAATTTACTTAATGATAATTTAGATCCATCTCTTGTTATAACTTCACCTTTGGGTAAATTAGATTTACTTTTAGAATTCATTATTTCACCGGTTAATATTGGCGAAGATTTTCCCCCCTTATTTATGCTAAATAATCTAGAAAGTGTTCCCTTTTTGCTTGGATTCTTGATAATGGGTGATTCCGAACCTGGTTGAGGACGACCCTGTCTCCCATTAAAACTAGGTGGTTTGCTTGGTGGTGGTGGTGGAATATCTTTATCTTTTCCAAACATTTTAGAAAATGTCCCCTTCTTTTTAGGAAAACCCTTTGATTCGGATTTCTTTTTTCTACGAAAAAATCCTTTTTTGATTTTTTTAATACGGTCCTTTGGTGTTTTTCCTACTGTCATAGCCTCCCCTTGAATAGGTTTTTTAAATCGAGAGTTCGGTTTAAAATTGCTCCCTGGTTGAGGGCGACCCACTACACCATTGATTTCGGGGGGTTTACTAGAAGGAGGGGGCGGGGGTTCATCTTTATTTTTAGATTTTTTTGGACCAATGGAGAAAGCTGGACTATATCCTTCAGAAATTCTTTCTCTTCTTGCTTTTCCTTTACTATAATTTCTCTTTTTTTTACTTTTAGGTGTTCCCATACCCCCATCGCCCGATCTACCTCCATCGCCCGATCTACCTCCATCGCCCACCCCCTGTCTGACCATATCCCGAGCTTCTTCACCAAAGGAACCTTTATTATATCTATTTGAGTCTCTTTCCATTAATTTCCTTTCGCGTTCTAACTCTTTTTCCATTAATTTTCTTTCGCGTTCTAATTCTTTTTTCATTAATTTTCTCTCTCGTTCCAACTCTTTTTCGCTCTTTTCCATTTGTCTTTCAAAATCCCTTTGTTTTTTATGATTTCCTTTTCTATCTTGAAATGAATTATCGCTAAAGTTTCTTTGTAGGTAATCATCCTCTCTAGATTTTTGATAATTACTTTCTTGACTTCTATCATATATTTGATCATATCTTTTATCAGATTTGCGAGATTCATCATCCTCTCTAGACCTTTGATAATTACTTTCTTGACTTTTATCATATCTTCTCGAATCACCATCTCTTCTATCATATCTTCTCGAATCATCATCTCTTCTATCATATCTTCTCGAATCATCATCTCTTCTATCATATCTTCTCGAATCATCATCATAATCTCTTCTATCATATCTTCTCGAATAATCACCATAATCTCTTCTATCATATCTTCTCGAATCATCATCATAATCTCTTCTATCATATCTCCCTTTATTTTCTTGCCATTTTTCCCATTGGTTTTCTCCCCATGTTTTCATTTTTGTAATAGCATCTCTCGTTGTTTTATTTAGTTGAACAACATCTAATTTTAGATTATTTTTATCTTTTTCTTTAAATGGAACAAAATAATAAGAAACACGATTATGCAGAGTCATTTTATTTTTTGAAGTAGAACATCTCAAGATAGATAAAAATCCTTTTATAAATGTCTGGCAATTGAAATGAAGGAAATCATAATTAATAGGTAAAAATAGTTTAGACAATGTATATTTTCTTTCCATTTCTTCTTTCCGCGTGATGTAACAAAAATCTCTTTCATTTCCATTATTATCTTCATAAATATCATTTTTCCAAGAACCAACTAGTGGTTTTATTGGTAATTTTTCTCCATTTGGTTTTATATTTCTAAGAAAAATTTGAGGCAAGGGTTGCTCAGACAAACTTTGAAATAATTTGTTTGCTAAACTTCCGTAATTCCTGTATCTTCTGCTAAATTCAAAATTGCCCAAACACACAATCCCAAATGTTGAGTTCGAATTCCCAAGATCATTTGAATTTCTATCCCTTGAAGATAAATTACAATAGTCTCTCATTGTAGGACCCATTACGGTTGGTTCATATCTTCTACTATTTCCTATTCCATATGAATATATATTTGAATCTTCGGATATTTCTGAATCAATTATAATTTCTATATGAGTTAACCAATAACTAGCCATATTGTTGTATAATACAGGACTTGTATCATATTTTCCCCTTCCTATTGAAGTGGGACAATGTGTAATTAACAAATAAGCCTTCATTTTACCAACTGAATCAGGAAAGTTTCTATCAATTTGATCATTATAGTCGTCCATTAATGAATTAAATTCGGATACAGTTGTCATGTTAAATTTAAGCCCACAAGAAAAACTACTTAATCTACATTTCATAGGTTTTTCAGGAGAACCAGTGGGTCTTTCTTTAAGATCCATATAAGTATGGCCATTTTTATCAATTCTATTTTCAACTTTTCCGTTAAAGTAAACGCGACTCCCCTTAATTGATTGTGCCAATATATTAAGTTGTTTGAGTAAGTTGAAATTCGTAGGAAATTTTTTCATTAATTTTAATGATGATTTTTTTATTTTGTCTTTTAAACTTCTCTCTTTTGTCCCTCTACGATAATTTCTTGAACGATTTCTCTTTTCCACATATTTTTTTATTTTTTCTGAAAGCTTTTTCCCTTTACTTTCAAGACTCTTCATAATATTAGTACTTCTAGATGGATATCTTTTATAATCTCTTCTTAATCCTTTTCTTCTCCTATTAATAGATGAATCATTTTCTCTATTAGGCATCTTACTATAACATATATTAAAATTTTCTATTATTTATAGATTATATTCTTACAAATGACAAAGTTAAACAAATATCTATGAATATTCCTAAAATTTTTAATTCAAAAAGTAGAGATAAATTATTATATTCTGATCATAAACCTGTTTTCTCAACAATTGAAATATAAGGGGATTTAGACTATTTATATTTGTAAATATATAGAATGCCTTTTTCAGACCAATCCGCTTTTGGAGAAATAGATGAAAATGATTCATCTAATGATTCATCTATTAATAGGAGAAGAAAAGACCGCAAATATAGAATTCATGTAGGAATGCACGAAACCGGGATGCCCGAGCATGAAAAAAAATACTGGTTGAATAAATATTTAAAAGAAGCTGATAAGGGTATAGTTGAACCAGACAAGGAACTTTGGGTTTTTGAAGAAATTGATCAGGATTATCCATTGGGTGCTAAGGGGGCAATCACGATGCAAGTGGAGAATCATATGAAATACCCCATTGTTCTATATTACTACTCGAAAGGTAAACCTAATAAGAAGTCTAAGTTTACTATTAATCCGGGTATGAGACAAGAAGTCTTTACTTATCATGGAACAAAATGGAGGATTGAAAAATCGGATGATAATGAATATTATAGTGAATGGATAATGAATAAGAATAAAGGAGGATTACAGATATATAGAGTTAAAAGAGAATATGTGGGGGTTAAAATAGGTCGCTTGGGGTCAGAAGTCATTAGGAATTTGCCTATTGTGAATATAGAGGAACTCGAAAAATATAAAGATTATGATTGTCAAAATGGAAGATTCTTACCATATGGCTATGAAAATTCGACAGCAATGCTTATGAATTCTGATTGTCAACAAGGTAAAGTAAGATTAAAAAGAGTAGGAAAAATAGACAAACATTCCGGAAAAACTTACAGTGTTCTTAGTCGTATACATGAATTTCCACACGGTGTATCCGCACAGACAAGATTAACACCGGAACAAAGAGAATGGTTTAAACCAAAACCAAACCCCGGTCCCAAACTGAGTGGCGGTCAACTAAGAGATCATCGATTCAAATTTAGTGATTACTTTAAAAACAGAAAAGTTAATGTTCAAATAGGAGTAAATGAATATGAAGTCGATTTAAGTAAAGTAGATTTAGTTGTTGCTGGTATGTGCGTTGAACTCGTAAATGGTGGTAGATTCAGGGTCTCACATATCCCCGAGGATTCAACTGCTCCGTATTATCGTCAAAGAGGTTACAATACTGGTAATACAAAAATAATAACTCTTGAACTACCTGATAATCAACTTATGAAGGGAAAAATAGAAGTAACAAGAAATGATATTAAATGCGCGCGCGTATCAGAATTTCATGAACAAAATGCTCCTTTTAAAAAAGAAGGGAAATCAAAAAAATCAAAAATGAAATCAATAAAAAAATTTGCATCAAAAATTTCTCCATTTAATAAAAAGAAAAGAAGAACAAAAGGGGGAGGTAAAAAAGGAAAGACAAAAAGAAGTATCCGAAAAAGTGGCAAGAAAAAAAAAATATCTTAATTATGAATAAATTCTTAAACTATATTAAATGATTCTGATATAAAGAGTCTAATTATTATTTTAAAATTATAAATATATTTTCAATCTGAATCACTTAATAAATAATCAGTGATATTTTGTCTTCTTTGAGGATAATAATCATAATCAAACGAGCTTTCTCTATTAGGCATCCTTTATTTAATATACATTAAATTTGATATTATTTATAGATTTGATATCATTATAAATATAAGAACAATGAAAATTGAAGCAATGCTCGCTAAAGAGTTTCAAACAGGGATGACACCTCTGAAAAATGAAAAAGAATATAAAGAAGCACCCATTGGATGGGTAGCATCAGAGAAGTTTGACGGATACAGATGTATCTTTGTCTATGAGAAAATTGATGATAAACTAGTAGGAATGTTTTATTCGCGGAATGGAAAGTCTTTTATTGCTCCAGAATGGTTCACTCAATCTATGCCTTCATATGAACTTTTAGGAGATTATGGAATTGATGGAGAACTGTGGGCAGGTCGAGATAATTTCGAATTAGTGGGAGAAGTTCGTAAGAAAACACATACATCTGAGAGTTGGGCAAGTATACAATATCAAGTATATGATCTTTGTCATTCAGAAAAGCCCTTCACTGAAAGATTGAAAGATCTATCTTATATGACTAAATTTACTCGAAAATGTTGGCCTATAAAGATGAAAGAATCTAATATTGTATTGCCCAAAGGTGTAAAACAATGTCCTTTGAAATATGCCAAACAAACAGTCATAAAATCTGTCAAACAAATGAAAGATTTGTATCAAGAAATTATTGATAATGATGGAGAAGGATTGATGTTGAAGCATCCAAATTCTCCTTATATTGGAGGAAGAACATCTTATCTTTTGAAAGTCAAACCGTCTCTTGATAGAGAAGCAATTATTATTGACTACAAAATGGGACAAAAAGGTAGCAAATATGATGGATTCTTAGGAAGTTTCATTTGTAAACCACTCAAGAATCATGATACATATATGTCTATTGATGAAGATGAAGACCATGTATTTACATTATCTGGAATGGATGATACAATTCGAACAAATTTCAAAGAAACGCATCCAGAAGGAACAATTATAACTTATGAATGTTCTGGATTTACAACCAAGGGTCTTCCTAGATTTGGAAGATATCTTCGAATTAGAGATGATGTTATTATCAAAGAGCATAAAGAAGAGAAGCAATCGATTGAAAATCTATCAAAAGTGATAGATATATTTGTTCAGATGGAAGATTATTATCGCAAAAATTATGATACATTCAGAGTCAAGACATATACAAAAATAAATAAGATTTTGAAGACATTGAAAAGTGATGAGCAATTGAAACCAGAGAACTTAACAAAGATTAAGGGTATTGGTCAAGGTACAATCAATCGTATTTGTGAAATAGTTGAAACCGGTTCTCTAAAAGAATGGACTAAGCTTAAGAATAAAAAGAATCCTCTGGAAGAATTTCTCAAGATTCATGGAGTAGGTAAACAGCACGCAAAGAAACTTCTCGAAAGTGGATTCACCACAATAGATGATTTGAGAAAATGTGAAACAATTTCTGAACATTTGAATGATACTCAACTGAAGGGTCTTCATTATTTTGATGATATTCAACAAAGGATCCCCTATGAAGAAATTCAACAACATGAAATTTATCTGAAGAATACTTTGAAATCAATTGATGAAGATTCTGAATTAACGATAGCTGGTTCTTATCGGAGAAAGAAACCTGATAGTGGAGATATAGATCTTCTCTTGAAATGTTCGAACAAAAAGACTTATGATAAATTCATTGATAAACTTACTAGCGAGGGATATTTAACATGTCAGTTGGCGAGAGGTTCTAAGAAATATATGGGTATGGGAAAATTAGATATTTCTCCTTGCAATCGAAGAATAGATATTATGTATACAAAACCAGATGAATATCCTTTCGCAATTCTATACTTCACCGGTTCAGGAGATTTCAATCAAAAGATGCGTTCGGATGCATTGATTATGGGATATACGATGAACGAGTACTCAATAAAATATACCGAAAATAAAAAGAAAGTTGATAAGACTTTTCTTACAGAAAAAGAGATATTTGATTTCTTAGGCTACGATTATTTGAATCCTGAAGATAGAAAATAATATATATACCCTTGTAATTCTACATTAATTTTTTATTTTCATTTATTATATGTTAATCAATGTTTTAACTTATAATATGAGCTGGGCGACGCAAGTTAATAAAGAACTTGGTAGTGAAAAAGACTTTGTAAAAGCTTGTAGAACCAAATATAAACGAGGCGGTAAACAATGTACCGATAATGCTGTAAGAAAATTGGGAAAATTGAAACAATTACATTTAATGGGTATTCAAGAGGTAAATTCGGCTATTGAAAAGAAAATTAGAGCTGTTCAGCCATATTTAAAAGCACACGAAAGAGGAAAAATTGGCAGATCGATTGTTAGTTTAATGTGGGATCCAACTATTTTCGGGAAAAAACAAAAGAGCTACTCTTTTAATTTAAGTGGTAAAGAAGATGATAGACCATGTTTAATTGTATTAACACAAAAGGGGGATGAAACATTCATATTAATAAATTTACATTCTCCCTGGGTAACTGAAACATTACCTAAAATTCTGTCAAAAGAAATAATGAATTCGGGAATAAAAGAAATAATCAATGCTTTCAGTAATGAAGATACAAAAATCATTGTTATGGGGGATTTTAATGACGATAAAGCATTAATTACAAAAGAGAAACCATTGACAATTACATTAAAAAATAAGAGAAAATTGAAAACTAAAAAATCTAAAAATATAAGAGTTAAATTGAGTCATAATAAAACAAAAAAACAATTACAGGCAAGTTTAAAATCTTGTTGCTGGCATGAATCGGGACATCAATGGGGGCATTTTACTAATACAGGAGACTATATTCTTACAAATAATAAAGTTAAACAAATATCCATGACTATCCCTAAAATTTTCAATTCTAAAAGTAGAGATAAATTATTACATTCCGATCATAAACCTGTCATATCAATGATAAAAATATAAAAGAGATTTAAGAAAGGTAAATTATTTAATTTTAAATTTTAATTCCAAAACTATAATAAACGATTATATATATATATATATATATATATGGACATTTTAGAACTAGACGATCCAATAATATTGATAGGGAATAGATTGCCAAGTAGACTGAATGCTTATAAATTAAAATTATTGTATAACTGTAATATTTTCACTGTACAAGATCTCATTGATAAAACTAATGAAGGAAAGTCAAGAAATTTATCTAAAAAACAAGCACTACAGAGTATTATTCGCCGCCACAATGAAATACCACAAGCAAACGGTTACGATGTTGTATTAAAATTTTGTATAGAAGTTAGTGATTTTCTAGACGATAATTATCCAGCACAACTAGCACTTGCGCGCTCCCGCATTGTGGAGAAGAAGACCCAGCTGGCGCGGCTGGAGGCTGAGGAGGCTGAGCTGGAACGCAATCCGAAAGAAGGGCCGTCGCATGCAGCTTGGCGGCACGACCTCGCACGCGCGCGCATCCACAGTAGGAAGAAGAAGGAAGAGCTGGGGGCGGCGGAGGCTCGACTGGCTGAGCTGCAAGGCACTCCGAAAGAAGGGTCGTCGCTTGCAGCTTGGTGGCACGAGCTCACACGCGCGCGCACCCACAGTATGAAGAAGAAGGAAGAGTTTACGGCGGCGAAGGCTCGACTGGCTGAGCTGGAACGCAATCCGAAAGAAGGGTCGTCGCATGCAGCTTGGCTGCACGAGCTCGAACGCGCGCGCATCCACAGTAGGAAGAAGAAGGAAGAGTTTACGGCGGCGGAGGCTCGAGTGGCCGAGCTGCAACTCAATCCGATAGAGCAATCTTCGCAAACAAAGGGGATTCTTGAAAATATATTGGAATATTTACAATTAGTTTTCATTTCGAAGTGGAATTTTTATTTAGATGGTTTAGAATCATATAATATGAATTATCGAGATGGAAAGATAACCCAAGGAATGAATCATAAAAAATCTATTTTAGATATAATTTCTAAAGATCCCGAACTATTAAATGTGCAAATTGTGAAAGTTGGAGATTTTAACAAACATGTAGGTGATACAGAATATATAAAGGACGGGAAAAATACAATTTTTAAATTTCTGATTTATTTCTCAATTCTTAATATCATCTATTCAAATAATGAAAATAATCCATCTATGATATTCAAGAAAGATGAAATATACAATAATGATAATTATGGAATTATAAAATTTATTCAAGAATTATTAGAATATGTTCCTTCAGAAGAAATACATTCATTAATAACATATTCGGAGAATGCAGAAAAATTGTTAAAACATAAAAAGACTATAGGAATGCATATGTTGACCCCAGATGATGTTGCGAAAAAATTAAAATTTCAAGAGGAAATAACTTCTATTCTAAAAAAAAAAATATCTCCGTCCGGTGGAAAATCACAACCTACTTCTTCTTCGGAGGGGATTCACAAAAGTGATACAAATCCATATATTAGTTGCAAGCAGGTGGAGAGGGATAATAAATACGGCGGGCGGATATATAAAAACATAAATGTAATAGTTATTGATCCATATACACAATATGTGGTTAATGTAAAGAAAATCAAAAAAGTATTTTCAAAGAAAGATAGACTTAATCATGGGACATACGCCATTACTTCCTCCAATTCACCTAGAAAAGGTGAGATTAATGTACGCATTGAAGATACAGAATATATGGTCCCTGTAAGTAATATTATTATAACAGGAGTTTGTGTAGAATTAAAAAATAGACAAGAAACAAAAAGGGAAAAGATTGGAATAAGAGTTTATGAAAACATAACGGGAAGCACTTTAAATACAAATGGCAAACAAACACTATCTAGTGGAGATGTTGTAAAGATTATAGATATTCCTTCAGATGAAAAAGAAAGAGTTAAAGTACAATTTTTTGATGAAGATCTTAATACATTTATACAAAAATATATTTCCCCTATTCATATAAAAAAAGAGGTATTTCTGAGTGAGATAAAAGCGAATCTTTCGGTTAAAAAGGGAAGAAAACAAGTGAAATTTAATCCAGGGTTGTCTTTTAGTCGAACACAGGGTGAGACCATGAAAGGACCATCTCAGGTGCGTACTGGAGGTACTGCTCGCGTAAAATCAATAGACGATTCGGATGTTCTACGATCACGAGGGGCAGATGTGGCGGCAGTCGAAGCTCGACCTACTGGATTGCGAAGTTCTCCGAGATCTCCAACGCCTTCCGCTGATAGAGAACATGGGTTGGCTCCAAGAGAAGCCCCCGGGCATCGACCTACTGGACTGCGAAGTTCTCCGAGATCTCCAACGCCTTCCGCTGATAGAGAACATGGGTTGGCTCCAAGAGAAGCCCCCGGTAGAAAATCCACTATTTTCTATCAGGATGAGTACTGGACGCCGAATATATCCGTTCAAAATTCTGGAAATGGAGTGAATAAATGCTGGTTAAATGCCCCATTATATGTAATTCTTCAAAATAGGGATATCCGTAATAAAATTATAGAATTAAAACAACAGCTAAGAGAAAGCTATGATAGCGAGGATATATTTATAAATACACTATATGATTTAATAGTCAAAGATGAATGGGGACAGGAAACATATCAAAAAGTAATAACAGAATTTGAAAAAATGAAGGAAGAACAAGATAAATATATATCAGCCGATGATAAAGCGGAAAATTCTAGATTGAATTTATTTTCTTCTCTTATAGGTGATATAGAAACTCAGAAAGCAAATATCTATAACTATGCATATTATGACGCAAACGAGACAATACGATTCCTCATACTTGCTTTTAGAAGGATCGGGATAGAATTAACTTATGGGATTTCTCAACCTGGGATAAGACTAAATTGTAACCCCAGTCGGTCGAGAGATGATCCGTGTCATAAAGATGATGGTTATAAACTATTGGGATTAGTTCAGTCTTGGAGAGTTTCGCAAGATAGAGTTCAACAGAGTTGGAGACAGAGGGAACAGGGGAATGCGGGTCATTTTATACCATACATTCCATCCAAAGAAACAAATATTGATGCGGAGAGTATTATCGACAGATATGATTGGATGAATTTTGATGCACTTTATGATTTTTCGGGAAGAATTGAACAACCTTTATCTGAAGATGAGGCATTTTCATATTTTATATGGTATAAACCAACATCACCTAGATCATCAACATCGCCTAGATCACCAACATCATCTAGATCACCAACATCGCCTAGATCACCAACATCGCCTAGATCACCAAGTAGATCATCCGAATCTTCTAGATTATTTGAACCAATATCAAAGGATTCTGTATTTTTTCCACCTGGATCAATGGCCTCATCGAGACGCTTATATGGTGGAGGGAAAAAGAAATCTATCCGTAAAAAGAAATCTCTCCATAAAAATAAAAAGACAAAAGCAAAAAAGAAATCGCGTCGTAAATATACCATGAAAAAATAAGAATATAAATTCTAAACTATATTAAATTCTAAACTATATTAAATATGAATGAATCTTTGAGTAATGCGGGATTAAGAGTAAAATTAAATACAAATGATTCTTTAATAGATAATTATATTCGATATTCAAAGCGCAAATCATTAAAAAGAAAAAAGAAGAAGAAAAAAAATATAATCACCCCTATCAAAAAAATAACATATAAAAAGAATAAATCAAATGATGAAATAAAAGAAATTCAAAGTAAACCTTCGAAAAAAACTAAGAAAAAGAAAGAAACTAAACAAGAAAAAAAGCAAGAAACTAAACAATATATAAAAAAATCCGAGAAACAAGATGGAAATATCAAAAAAATATTTATAGATAAAGATAAATTGACAATTGATCCAGATAAGAAAAAGAAAGGTGTTGGATTACCAAGTTAGAATATTATATTTTAAATATCTTTTATTTTAAATGGAATCACAAATAAATTTGCTATATTTAGCCAAACCTGTTTATGGTGGATGGGTTACATTTACAGCGCATCTATCTCATAAATTAAATAGTCCAATTTATAAGATAGCAAAAAGAACAGAAAAAAATAATAGAGATTATGGATATGAAAGAGAATATAAAAATATGAAAATAGAAGATATTTTAAAATTGAAAAATATTATTATTACAGCAGTTGATAAACATTATTGGGGATATTTACATTTATTTCCAGAAGATACGAAAATCGTAATTCACGACCCAACTGAATGTAAAAATTCAAAACAAATTAATCCATTAGTAAAAATATCTGAAAATAATCATATCCCGTTATTAAATAAATTGAATGTTATAACTATTCGCAAATCAGTTCAAGATTATTTAAGAGATAAATTCACTATTGAATCTCAATTAATATTTCATCCATTTCACACATATGAAATTCCTAAAAACGGAGGTCTTGATAAAAAATGCGTTTCAATTTCTAGAATTGATTTCGATAAAAATACAGATTTGTTATTGAAAGCAAATAAAAAACTAAATGATAAAAATAAAATTTATTTATTTGGAGCTGAGAATAGATTATATGTTCATCATAAATTAAAAGATCTTGAAATTGAAAAGTATTGGATGGGCAAATTTCCAAAGAATATATCTCCAACATTTAATTCCCATAGGATTTTAAAAGATGCAAAATATATGATTGACATGTCAATCATAAAAGATGATGGTGGTGGGACTCAATACACCTTCTTGGAAGCTATTTATGAAGATTGTTTATTAATATTACACAATGAATGGATTAATAAAGGAACAATATTTAAATCGGGATATAATTGTTTGGGTGTATCTAATGAAAATGAATTGATAGAAATACTTGAGAATGAGATTTCTGATTCGAAATATAATAGTATTCTAAAAAATAGTAAAAAACTATTGAAAAATCATATAACAGAAATTACATTCGATTCATAGCAAAAGCTAGTTTCTTTGTAGGCATTAAATGAATATATTGTTTGACAACATTCCAATGAATAGGTTTCTTTGTTTGTTTGTATATATCATGAATATCGTAAATGAGTGGATTCAAGTAAAATTCAATTTTATCTTTATCTTTCTTTTTATGTATAAAAACATCTTTATAAGTGTGGAATAGAATACCTGTTAAATCATGGACTTTATTTCTGTAATCATTAAATAATTCTTTTTTCATAGGATAATATTTCAAATAATCCTTCAAATTACCATTTCTTCGCAAAGTTAAGTATTTTATCAAATCATTATTACTATTAACATTTATTTCCATAATATCATTAAATTTATTATTTATACATTTATATCTAGCAAGTTCGAACTTGATAGTAAACCCTTTCCATTTCCAATTATTTTCATTTTGTATATATATCTTTATCGCTTCTTCAATAGAATTATAGTAAACAGGTGTATCAATATTTATCATTTTTCCTATTTCTGTGATATCTTTTTTAAGAGGTTTATTATTTTCATCAAACTCATAAATTTCTGTTAAAAAAAGTTTATTTTCTTGTATTGGTGTTACATTACAATTATCTTTATGTTGCATTACAAATGAATAACAATAATTTTTATTCAATTTTTCATAATCTATATTCGAGCATTCATCAAACATATTACGAAAGGATTTTTTATCTGTCCATTTGTTATAACCTCCAATCTCA
>Ga0181567_10002782_pt1 | contig 13025 bp, 9 predicted proteins | sample 101ome_14_FD_133761 | JGI IMG/M metagenome (GOLD analysis project Ga0181567, IMG submission 133761) | Coastal salt marsh microbial communities from the Groves Creek Marsh, Skidaway Island, Georgia - 101403AT metaG (megahit assembly) | ecosystem: Environmental > Aquatic > Marine > Intertidal zone...
ACTCCGCTTCATCAATGGTGAATCCGGAGTAATACTGGTAAGGCAGTATTAAGACAGTGACAAGAGTCGAAACAACGAATGGTTTCGCTTCCTATTCCTCCGCCAGTATTAACCGGTTCAGGTTCAAAGGGTTTGATCTCAGGCCGAAGCCACCCCCTAGGAAAGTGCGGACTTTAATACAGTGTTTGCCTTATTACAAGTAACCTGGTGACAACAGCTGCCTGTCATCGTCCATGATAGAACGATAACGTGAAATGAAGGTTTTAAAGAGTTTAGTGCGTAGTAATTTTTTTCTGGATGAGATTGATGGCCCTGGCTTCCCGCTGAGTTTCAGTTCCACTCACAACATCATATTTAAGGCCATAATGATCCAGTTTCTGGATATATAACTGGAACAGCTCTTCCCGGCTGTCTGCAGATTCCCTCAGCGGGTCGTGCTCCCAGGGTACATCTGTATCACATAAGAGGTAATGGCGATTGTGACTTTCCAAAAGACTGTCAAAGGAGTTGAGAATCCAGGAGTGGCAAAAACCAAAGCGGACTTCACTCCAGACAATCAGCACGAGCAAATCAGTATCACAGACCAGGATATCGGGGGAAGAGACCAGACTTCTGGATTCGGCATCAACTTGTTGCCTGGCGATTTTCAGGAGATCTTTTTCGTCGTACTGAAAATGGCTGTCGTTATCCATTTTATGGACAAGATAATCTCTGGCAACTTCCGGTACAAGTGGCGCCCCCAGGGATCTGGACAGCCTCTCTGCCAGAGTTGTTTTGCCACAGGATTCAGGTCCCGTTAGTACCAGTAATTCAGTAATCTCAAACCCTCCCTGGAGTGGTGACAAGGGAACTATCCAATGTCATGGTCGTATAAATATTGCCTGTGCTTCACAGTCTAGCACCGAATCAGAATCCTGCTCGAAGACAGTCAAGGCCAGCCGTTATTCCTGTTCAGCCTCTTCCTGCAGTATGCCCCAGCTCTCGTTTGCCCGCGCAATGAGGTAAGCATGGATGGCATTGACATCGCCTTCATCGAGAATGTCGGCAAAAGCAGCCATCCCTTTTTCGACCAGAGTCCCTTCCAGCACAATGGTGTTGAATTCATTGTGCGTGTCGATGGACATGAAGCGGAGGTCTTTTTGGCCACCAACAGCATCCTGGCCATGGCAACGGGCACAGGTTTCATTAAATAGCTGGGCACCCATGGATACTTCCTGTTCTGTTGCAGTCAGTGCCGGAGGCTGCGGCGGCATGGAGATGCTCAGTGTCTCCAGGGGAGGGAGTTGATCAGTGCCACCCAGTTTAAAAACCAGCATGCGCGCAGGGCTGATCTGGAAATTATTCCCTGATGCCCGTGCCACAATGGCCCGACCTCCACCCCAGCCAGCATTAACGGCAATATACTGTTCGCCATCCACTTCATAACTGATCGGGCCAGCCAGGGCCACGGTCTGGATAGGCATACTCCATAACTTTTCACCATCAGTAGCGCGATAAATAACAAAATCCCTGTCAATGCTGCCCTGTGCCACCAGGTTGCCAGCTGTCGCCAACGTACCGCCTGAGCCTACATCGGAGTGGGGTACGCGCCAGGCTTCCTGTTGGCGAACCGGATCCCAGGCCGTCAGCCAGGCACTGCGACGTTCATTCATCAGACGGGCCTGTTCAGCGCGGCGCTCCGGGTTGGTCTCAAACCCCCAGGCTGGATTCGAACGAAATTTTTTCGGGGTGAATTCTCGAGCCACTGACAGGGCAATCCAGTCTTCCTGCACGGTGTAATACACCAGGCCCGTGAGGGGACTGTAGGACATGGGTTCCCAGTTATGACCGCCACCGGGACCCGGATTAAAGAGGGCGGTTTCGGTGCCGAAATCCGCATCAGGATTGATGACAGGGCGACCAGTAAGCATATCGATGTGACTTGCCCAGGTGTTTGGTACAAACTCTCGGGCGGAGAGTAATTCACCAGTGGAGCGGTCGAGGATATAGAAAAACCCGTTCTTGGGCGCCTGCATGATGACCTTTCGGGTTTCACCATAAAGCTCAAGTTCGGCCAGCATCATGGGCTGTGTGGCCGTGTAGTCCCATTTTTCACCGGGCACTTCCTGATAATGCCAAACATAGTCGCCTGTATCAGCATCCAGGGCAACGATGGAGGCAAGGAACAGGTTGTCACCACCGCCTGGGCTGCGGAATTCTGCAGCAAGAGGTGAACCATTACCGGTTCCAATGTAGACAAGATTCAGTTCCGGATCATAGACAATGGAATCCCAGACTGTCCCTCCGCCGCCCAAGGTCCACCACTCTCCATTCCAGGTTTCTGCGGCCATACGCATGGCCTCATTTTCAAAGCCTTCTTCAGGATTGCCGGGCACGGTATAGAAGCGCCACTTGAATTCACCGGTATCGGCATCCCAGGCTGACACAAACCCACGAACGCCAAAGTCCGCACCACCATTGCCGACCACGACTGTGCCGTCAAAGACACGGGGAGCACCGGTAATGGTATAAGGCCACTCATGATCTGTAGTCTGTGCTGCCCAGACTTCTTCTCCTGTGCCGGCATCAAGCGCGATCAGGCGTCCATCAAGCGTGCCGATGATGACTTTGCCTTCCCACACTGCAAGGCCACGGCTTACTGGTCCGCAGCAGGCGTAACGTCCCCATTCCCTGGGCGTTTCAGGGTCATATTGCCAGAGCAGTTCCCCGGTTTTTGCATCCAGGGCATAAGTCAGGGTCCAGGCGCTGGTAAGATACATGACCCCATCAACCACAATAGGTGTACCTTCCACGCCACGGAAGGTATCCAGGTCAAAATGCCAGGCCAGACCCAGATCACTCACGTTGTTTTCATTGATCTGGTTGAGGGGGCTGAAGCGCTGCTCCTTGTAAGTGCGACCCCATGACAGCCAGTTTTTGCCATCCTCCTCATCCATTAGACGTTCGTGTGTAACATTGCCCTGGGCCAGTGTATTACTGAAAAAGCCGAAGAGCAGCGTGAAGGCTGCCATGCGCATGAACAAGTGATAGGGAATATTCATAAAATCCTGGCTTTTGAGGTGGTGTTTTGTGATCGGGTTTTCAGGCACTTTAATCTCTGTGAAACAGTACTTCAGGGAAAAAAATCAGCACCAGGCGGCCGGCCTTCGCTGCCCCAGCGTTCGGAGGAGTCCCAGTGCTCATCAATTTTGCCGCTGACCGGATCCAGGCGAAAAACGTCAAACCAGGTCATGTTATAGATTTCATCCGGGTTCTCCCTGTCCCTGACCTTTCGGGCCCACATCACCACCACCATGTTGCCTTCGGCAATGATGTCGATGATAGGAAAGTCCGAGGTGTCTTTGACAGCCCTTGGCGGGCGGGCAGCCCCAATGGTGGTAACAAAGAGATCGCGGCCTGATCCTACATTCGGATTATGCTGTATATAGCGCTCGGTCATGTAGTCTTCCACGAATTCCATATGTCCGCCTTCATAGACGATACGCCAGAAGTCCCACACATGCTTCTTGTTGCGCCTGAGTTTCGGGTCATCACTTTCCAGTAGGGCATGCTGATCTACAGCTGGAACGAGCGGAGCTGGTGTCATAAGCTCCTGTGCATGGGTCGCAGGCAAAATCAGGAGAGCAGCCAGGGTCAGGCTAATGGTATTTTTCATTCATGTTCTCCATGTCCGCATCGAGGCCAATGGGGAGTGCCTGTTTTATCAATGCCTGACCATTCATTTGTCCGCGCTAACCCTGTAATAAAGTCACTGTCCCCAGTATCACACTCGATATTTCTCAATATCAGTTAACGGGATTACCTTCTTCATCCAACTCTACGATGGGATAGCCAAGCTCCGCCAGGGATTCACCGACAACTTCCTTGTCGCCGACTACGAGAATCTTCATCTTGTTCAGAGGTAGATGTTCCTGTGCCAGTTGCAGGATTTTCTCTTCGGTCATCCCGGAGATCACAGCCTGTTGCTGGCGCACAAAGTCTGACGGCAGGTCATACGTAATGATCTGGTCGAGCAGTCTTGCTTTTTGCCCCGGGGTTTCATAATCGCGGGCCTCACTCTGGCCGATTGCATCCTTCGTGAACTGGAGTTCATCAGGAGTAATGCCATTTTCACGGTAATCAGTGATTTCATTAATGAACTGCACCACGGAATCGGCAGTGGCATCAGTCCTGACACTGGCCGAAGCCGTGAAAGGCCCTGGCAGTTTGGTCGCAGAAAAATTACTGCGTGCACCGTAGGTATACCCCTTGTCTTCACGCAGATTCAGGTTGATGCGACTGTTAAACGCGCCTCCAAGGGCATAGTTCATCAGGTAACGCTCCCAGTATTCTCCTGCAGCATCATAAGTCACGTCAGTAAGATATCCCACCCGGATTTCTGATTGTGCTGCACCGGGTTTGTCGACCAGGTAGAGGGTGGTTTCATCAATGTTGGTAACTGCAGGCTGGGCATTAAGCTCGACTTCCTCGTTGGGGAGGGCATCCAGGAAGGCAAGTTTGTTGATGGCTTCCTGCTGCGTCAGTTCGCCGACTACGGATACCTTCAATGCCTGGCTGACCAGATTTTTTGAGGCAAATGCCTCAATGTCTTCCAGTGTAATGCTTTCAAGGCTCGGAATGCTGCCGGCAGCAGAAACGGAAAAGGCATGATCATCACCGTAAATGAGTTTCGGATAGACGATCCCCGCTATACCGGAAGGCTCTTCCTTGCTGGCCTCGATGGCTTCTATCTGCTGTTGACGCAGGCGATCCAGGTCATTCTGTGAAAAGGCCGAGTTGTACAGCCTTTCTTCGAGTAGCTCAATCGTGGCATCCAGATTACGGAGCAGGGACTGGACTGTAATTGTAAAGCTGTCATTGCCGGAGCTGACCGAAATTCGGCTACCCAGTTTGTCCAGTTCATTCTCAAATTCTTCAGCACTGAAATTTTCCGTACCTTCATTCATCATCTGGGCTGTAAGGCTTGCTACGCCATATTTGTCCGGTGACTCCAGCAGGTGTCCACCATCGAAGTCCAGGCGCATACTTACCAGTGGGACCTCAGCGTTGGCAGTACCGATAACCTGTATCCCATTGTCGAGCTCCTGGCGCCAGAAATCCGGCATGGTAACCAGTGGATTCGGCGGAGGCGTGGGACGTACTGAACGATCAAAGGATTCTGGCGCATCGCGCATTTCCAGGTTGTCTGTTTCACTCTCCATGCGTGGCAAACGCTCAGGAATTTCAAAGTTGTCAGGCTGGGCAACGATATCTTCTCCACCTTCAGGTACAACACTGAGGTAGATGGCTGGTTTGTCCTTGATGTAGGTGCTATGGACCCTCAGCACATCTTCCCTGGTGAGTGATCGTATGGCTTCCAGTTCCTGCTGAATATAATTGGGATCATCCAGAAACGTTTCATTCGAGGCCAGTTGGGTTACCTTGCCGCTTACACTGGCCAGGCTGTTGATCAGTGAGGCTTCCTGGGTAGATTTGTAAATCTGCAACATATCGTCGGTGATATCTTCCTCGCTGAAGTTGGCCAGGATTTCTCGCATTTCCGATTCGAAATCCGCCAGCGGAGTACCCGGGAAGGGCAATACAAGGAAGGTGACCAGTCCGGCCAGTTCCTGGTTGAAGTTGAAACCGGTGGATTCAATGGCCTTCTGGGTGAGGATAAACTCCTTGTAGAAAAAGGACTTTCTGCCCAGGGAGATAATTTCATTCAGGGCTTCGAGTGCCGGACGGTCAGGATGATCCAATGGTATGGTCGGGTAGGCAATAAACAGGGCAGGGAAGCGGATATTTCTATCTACATAGGAAATGAAGCGATCCTGATCCAGCTGGGCCGGCTGTTTACTATCATCTTCCACTGGCGGGCCGGGGGGAATCTCGCCAAAGTATTTTACGACCAGTTCCATGACCTCTTCTTTATCAACATAACCACCGATGGTGAGAGTAGCGTTGTTCGGACCATACCAACGCAGGAAGAATTTTTTCAGGTCATCCAGGGTGGCAGCATCCAGGTCTTCAATGAAACCGATGGGCATCCAGGAGTAGGGATGGCCGGGAGGAAACATGGCAGTGAATATTTTTTCGGACCAAAGACCATAAGGGCGGTTCTCATAATTCTGGCCGCGCTCGTTTTTCACGGTATCGCGCTGAACCTCGAATTTTTCCTGGGTTACTGCATCCAGAAAATAGCCCATGCGGTCAGACTCAAGCCACAACATGGTTTCGAGCTGGTTGCTGGGCACTGTTTCGAAATAGTTGGTGCGATCAAAAGACGTGGTACCGTTCATGGTGCCGCCGGATTCGGTAACGATACCGATATGCTCTTCATCGGCCACATGCTCGGAGCCCTGAAACATCATATGCTCGAAAAAATGGGCAAATCCTGAACGTTTGGCTTCTTCCCGTGCGGAACCTACATGGTAGGTAACATCCACATGGACCAGCGGATCAGACATGTCTTCATGAATAATGACAGTCAGGCCATTGACCAGTTCATATTTGCTGTAGGGAATAATGATTTCATCACCTTCAGCTTCCACCTGCTCAACCAGCGTGTAACCGGATGGAGGCGCAGCCATGGTGGATTCGGCAACAGTTGTTGCCTCCGGCGCAGAGGGATCACCGCAGGCAACCAGAGTGAATAGAAAAGCAGTGACAAGGATTCTACTGGCTGTATCAGGGATTCTGAAAAGCAATGACATTCTCGATCTCCTTTTGGGTTTTGGTTTTTTATACGGATATTTCGGCTCCGGGGACCGGTGATTAAAGCATATCCCCCTATACTGTCCAAGAATCGAGAGGTCAGAAAGAATAGAGGTATGACAGTGAAAAAGACCCGTAAAACTGGGCTTTCTTCTGTTTATCGAATTCCCGGGTTCTGTAGACATGGGAATAGGAAAATCGAAATTTCTTGTAGGTCCCGGCAATTCCGGCAGCAATGTCTATTACAGCATCCCGGTGGTCTACAGAATGGCTGTCTCTGACAGTATTACCGTCCAGGAAAATATTATTGGCTATAAGCCTGCCGTCGGTTGCGATGATTCCATGCAATCGAAAAGGAGTATTGGCTGTCTGCCGGGCTCCCGGCGAAAGATTGTCTCCACCTGGGCGAATGGTGGACATGCCAAAGTCATCTGGGAGGTTCCAGCCGATACGGAATTCAAGCCCGCCATTGAGGTAGCTGGCAACATTACCGAGACTGGCCCCCCAATGGGTAATTATTTCCATCTGCAAGTCATTGAGGAAAGGAGTGCGGGTTCTGCCATTGCGGTGCTTGCGCTCGAATATCAGCTGGAAAGCAGGTTCATTCCTAAGCTGGTTATCCCATCCCTGAAAGAGGTCCAGTCCGCGAATCCTATGAACCAGGTTTTGGGCTTCGCGGGCCAGTGCTGCCGCGCCGACCACACCAAAATTGAATTCTGTCGAGTGCAGGGTGTCCTGTGTCCTGGCATGGTAGCCAAGACCCAGGTAAAGATATCCGGCATAGGGCCGGTCATCCGGATCAAGTGACACCCGCTTGTCATCAGATGGTGTAAACATCAGTTGTCCAAGACTGACCACCATATTCTGTCTGACAGGATCACCGGTCGGGTTTGCCGGTGAGGGATGCACAAACTCGAGCATACCATTGAGTTTTTCCACCCAGGGATACTTCTGGCCGCTGGGATCCTGAAAGCTGTCCAGTGGAGGTGATATTGAGGAAAGTCGATATAGTTCAGGTCGGTATTGGCAAAAAGATCATTTTCCAGGAAAAAAATTCAGTGACCATGGTGTTTCATCCTGACCGTTTGCGACGGCAGGAAAAAGAAGCAATAAGATAATTGGTGTTAGGAATCGTCCCGTTGTCATTGCATAAAGATAGCGGTCTACCAGAGCAATTTAAAGGTTCAGGGTGCCCTGTGGGTAATATTCACTGTCGGTCTGCTGTATTATGGGCATCATCGGCTGTCGAACGTCAGCCAGAGAACTCCGGGAAATATTATTTACGTGGCGATTCAACTGGTCAGACTCAGAAATGTGCCGTCGGACGAACTGGAAGAGCTTTATGCACTGATGGAGGAGAATGACATCGAGGTGTATGAAACTCCGGCTGGTAACTGGGGAATCTCCATGCCGGCATTGTGGCTCAGGCATGATGATGATCATGCCAGGGCAAAAGCTTTGCTGGAAGCTTATGAACAGGAGCGTTTCAGGCGTGTGAGAGAAGAATATGAGAGCCTAAGACAGCAGGGCAAATCGAGAACATTTATGGATATCGCCAGGGAAAATCCTGTCCGCTATATTCTCTATATCATCATGATTGGCGCGCTTGTCTATATTTCCCTGGTGCCTTTTCTTTCCCTGATTAACTGATAACCAGGACCATAACATTTATGAGCAGTCCCCTGATTCGACTCCACCCCCTCGACTTTCAATGGCCAACTGCAGACCCGTTCCTGTTCTGTGCCTTTCACCAGGATGATTATCCGTGCGGCAATGAAGCTCTCGGCCCCGATGCATCGCTGGCTGGCCGTTCCATTGGGCAGGACTTCGAAAAGCGCGATGGCTGGCGCATGTATCACGGCGACAAGGTTCCGGGCTTTCCCGGCCATCCCCACCGGGGATTTGAAACAATCACGATTGTGCCGCAGGGGCTTGTCGATCATGCCGATTCCCTCGGGGCAGCCGGTCGATACGGCAATGGGGACGTCCAGTGGCTGACTACCGGCAGAGGAGTTCAGCATAGTGAGATGTTTCCTCTCATAGAACGTGAATCTCCCAATCCTTTGCTGCTTTTCCAGATCTGGCTGAACCTGCCGGCGGCCAGCAAGATGGTTGACCCCCATTTTGCCATGTTCTGGAAGGATCAGGTTCCGGTAGTGTCCGAACTGGATGCCGACGCTAACGATATCAGGGTGGAACTGATTGCAGGGTCATACCACGGGTTGAAAGCACCAGAACCACCACCTGATTCCTGGGCATCACATCCTGAAAGCCATGTTTGTATCTTGCTGGTGGAGCTGTCTCCAGGGGCCTGCTGGACTCTTGAGGCTGCCGTTCCAGGACTGGGTCGTATGCTCTACTTTTATGAGGGAGAGACGATTGAAACGGCGGAGCAGACTATAGCCGTCAAACATGGGCTGGAGCTGGATTCCGGGAAAGACCTGTCAGTGAAGGCCGGAGCCCGCCCTGTAAAATTACTGCTGTTGCAGGGACGCCCTATTGGAGAGCCCGTTGCTCATTATGGTCCGTTTGTCATGAATTCGAGAGAAGAATTGCAGCAGGCATTTCTTGACTACCAGAAGGATCAGTTCGGTGGCTGGCCATGGCCAAGACATGACCAGGTACACGATGAAAGAGGGCGCTTCGCCCGTTACGCGGATGGCCGGGAAGAAGAGCCTGATCGGGGTCAATGCGCGGAAAATGTATGACAATTTTCATTTGGAACGTTATCGAGAATTATTTTTAGGTACAGGTAGGGGCTGATGTCCTGAAGAAATTATGGAAGAAGAACTACAGCAAGCACAAAAAATTTATGACCTGGTCGTGAACTACATGGTCACCTACAGTTTTCAGATACTCGCAGCCATAATCATTATGGTGCTGGGGCTGATTGTCGCCCGGAAAATTTCGAATTTTCTTGAAAACTTCATGGTGAAGAAGGGCCTTGATGTCACGTTAAGCCATTTCACTGCCAGCTTTCTCAAGATTGTTATTCTCACGTTTGCTGCGATCATTGCACTGGGCAAACTCGGGATCAGCGTCACACCTTTTGTTGCTGCTATCGGTGTTCTGTCTCTGGTTGCAGGACTTGCCCTACAGGGCTTACTGTCAAATTATGGAGCCGGGGTCAGTATTATTGTGGCTCGTCCCTTTATTGTCGGTGATACGATTTCTGTCCAGGGTGTTACCGGAGTGGTCAAGGAAGTGAAGTGGCGTACACGGTATTGACCAATGAGGATGAAGTGACAATTAAGATTCCCAACAAGCATATCGTTGGCGAAATCATTTATAACTCAAAAGCAAACAGCATCATCGAAATGTCGGTGGGAATAGCCTATGGCTCAGATACCGACAAGGCCGTGGATGTGATCTCGGCGGCTATCCTGGCAACCTCGGGAGTGATCAGTGAGAAGCCACCCCAGGTTGGTATTGATAATTTCGGTGACAGCAGTATTGATATAGGGCTGAGGTATTGGGTGCCTACAGAAGCAATGTTTGAGACCAAGTATCGGGTAAACCAGGCTATATTCAGGGCGCTGGCTGACCACGGCATTGAGATACCTTTTCCCCAACGTCATGTGCATCTTTTTGGAGAGAACGAACCCTGATGCTGCATGGCCTGCTGCTTGCCGGTGGTAAATCGTCCCGAATGGGACGTGATAAAAATGAACTGGTCTTCAGGGGTAGAACCCTGCTGGATCATGCTGTTGATATGCTCATGGAAGCGGGGGTGGAAAATGTACTCATCAGTGGTGATATACCCGGTTACGAGAGCCTGCCAGACCTGATACCAGAATGTGGTCCTCCAGGTGGCGTCTATTCTGCGGTACAGCATCTTGCCGCTAACAGGGTACTGGATGGCTCGCTGCTCATGGTCATTCCTGTGGATATGCCTTTATTAACTGCCGAGACCTTGTCGGCTCTTGTCGACAACCTTGAAGGAGCTGATAGTGTGCATTACGCCGGTGAAGTATTTCCCTGTGTTTTCAGGTTAACGAACTATTTTAACGAATACCTCATGGATATATTCCGTGAGGAATCCACTCCCGGAGGAATACGGTCCATGAAAAGCCTGCTCAGGGCTTTCAGGGAAAAAGTAGTCTCAATTGATGGGCTGGATACAAATGTGTTCAGGAATGTGAATCATCCGGAAGAGTGGAAGGCGATTCGGGACAGTTAGCCTATCAAGGATGCTGACTACTGCTTTGCGATCATTGCCGGCATAAGAGAGCCTGACATAATCCTGACATAAAAAAGCCGGTCTGAAGACCGGCTTTTTTGTAACTGCCTTATGGCTAGTGAGATACTTCTTCCTCGGACTCTGCCAGGTTTCGTCTTTCTTCATTGTAGGCCAGGTACTGCTTCTGCCACTCAGACATGGAGTCGGTGGTTTCAACCTGGACCGCTGTTACCTTGTATTCAGGACAGTTGGTTGCCCAGTCGCTGAACTCAGTGGTAACCACATTGGCTCCCGAGAGCGGGTTGTGGAATGTGGTATAGACTACGCCTGGCTGCATGCGGGTCGAAACCATTGCATGCATGGTGGTATCTCCCTTGCGGCTGGCAATCTTGATCAGGTCGCCATCCTTGATGTTGCGTTCAGCAGCATCTTCCGGGTGGATTTCCAGGATATCTTCCGGGAACCATTGGTTATTCTCGGTACGACGGGTCTGAGCACCCACATTGTATTGGCTCAGAATACGACCAGTGGTAAGAATCAGCGGGAACTTGCGCGTGACTTTTTCTTCGGTTGGAACAAATTCTGTTATTTCGAATTTACCCTTGCCGCGAACAAAACCACCGACGTGCATGATGGGCGTGCCGTTTGGCGCGGCATCATTGACCGGCCACTGCATGCTTCCTTCCTGGTCGAGGCGCTCGAGACTGACGCCGGAGAAAGCGGGGGTCAGTGCAGCGATTTCATCCATGATTTCGGCGGACGAATTGTAGTGCATGTTGTAACCCATGGCCTTGGCCAGATCACAGGTAATTTCCCACTCATGCTTGCCCTGTTTGGGTGACATGACTGCACGCACGCGGCCCAGACGACGCTCAGCGTTGGTAAAGGTGCCGTTTTTCTCAAGGAAGGACGTCCCTGGCAGGAATACATGGGCAAACTTGGCCGTTTCATTCAGGAACAGGTCCTGAACGACTAGGCATTCCAGGTTTTCGAGGGCTGCTTCCACGTGGTGGGTATTTGGATCTGACTGGGCAATATCCTCACCCTGAACATACATGCCCTTGTACTCACCACGGATGGCTGCATCGAACATGTTCGGGATACGGAAGCCGGGTTCTGGATCCTGTTCCACGCCCCAGGCTTCTTCGAAGGATTTACGCACTGAATCATCACTGACGTGACGATAGCCCGGGAACTCATGTGGAAATGAACCCATGTCACAGGAACCCTGGACATTGTTCTGGCCGCGAAGCGGATTGACACCGGCACCATCCTTGCCGACGTTGCCGGTGAGCATTGCCAGGTTAGCCATGCCCATTACCATGGTCGAACCTTGGGAATGTTCGGTAACGCCCAGACCGTAATAGATGGAAGCGCGGCCTGCTTTGGCATACCTTCGCGCAGCTTCACGCACATTCTCGGCATTGCCGCCCAGCCAGTCAGCTACTGCCTCGGGTGCATTTTTCGGATTCTTGATGAATTCTAGCCATTTACCGAACTCTTCCTGATCACAGCGGTCATTCACGTAATCCCAGTCAGCCAGGTCTTCCTCGACGATGGTGTAGGCCAGGGCATTAATTAGCGCCACATTGCCTCCTGGGGTCAGTGGCAGGTGAATGCTTGACTTGATATGGGGAGATTCAACGAGATCAATTTTGCGGGGATCACAGACAATAATCTCGGCGCCGTCACGTAGGCGTTTTTTCATACGCGAGGCAAATACCGGGTGCGCATCGGTGGGATTGGCACCAATGAGCAGAACCAGGTCTGTATGTTCCACGGAGCGGAAGTCCTGTGTTCCGGCAGAGGTGCCGAAGGTCTGTTTCAACCCATAACCGGTTGGCGAATGACAGACCCGGGCACAGGTATCCGTGTTGTTGTTCCTGAACGCCGCTCGAATCATTTTCTGGACCACCCATACTTCCTCATTGGTACAACGGGAAGAGGTGATGCCGCCGATTGACTTGCGGCCATATTCTTCTTGGATACCCTGGAACTTGTCAGCGGCATACTGGATGGCTTCTTCCCAGCTCACTTCTTTCCATGGATCGGTAGTTTTTTCGCGAATCATGGGGCTGAGAATACGGTCTTTGTGCGTGGCATAGCCGAAGGCGAAACGGCCTTTAACACAGGAGTGGCCATCATTGGC
>Ga0181567_10002792_pt1 | contig 13013 bp, 7 predicted proteins | sample 101ome_14_FD_133761 | JGI IMG/M metagenome (GOLD analysis project Ga0181567, IMG submission 133761) | Coastal salt marsh microbial communities from the Groves Creek Marsh, Skidaway Island, Georgia - 101403AT metaG (megahit assembly) | ecosystem: Environmental > Aquatic > Marine > Intertidal zone...
GCCATGGAATTTAACGCGGATTCTTGCGCCCTCTACCTCTTAGACGAACGCACGGACGAACTCGTCTTACGGTGTGCTCACGGAGATGCGCAAGGCCAAATAGACCGCTTCCGTCTCGGACAAGGTATAACAGGTGCCGCCGCGTTTCATCGGAAGATCATACAGGTTTCTCACATGCAGCAGGATCCGCGCTATGTATTGCGATCCAATCCAGATGCGCGATCCCAATTCGAAAGCATTATAGTCATTCCGATTAAAGAAGGAGACGATCTTCGAGGCGTAATTAACCTGAAGAGCCGCACATTGCGACGGTTTTCTGAGACAGAGATCCGCATTCTTGAAGACATCTGCCCTCTTGTCTTAGCGCTTTTAAACGCGGTAGAGGTAGATGAGACAATGCGTCGACGTTCAGATGAGGTTCGAGCTCTAAATGAACTCGGACAGGCTATGAACACAGGTCTGGAACTAGATGAATCGTTAGAGCTCATCGCGAGTTTGGCGGCAGATGTACTTCGAGCTAGAGGTGCTGCGATTCGACTGATTGTTGAAGATGGATCCCTTGCATTAGCCACTGTGTTGACGGAGTCCGGAGGGGCACTAGATCCCGAATACGAGAAGAGAATTGCCGAGTACGTAGCTGCGACAGGTGAGCCCATCATGATCGACGACGTGCGCTCCACGCGCGACCCATCGGCGCTGGGTGCCTCTATGGCATGCGTACCGTTGGTCTTACAAGATAGGATTGTTGGTACACTCACGCTCTTCGATAAGTTTGGTCCACTGGGCAGGGAGCGAAGGCGATTTAGCGTTGATGATCTCAACATGCTATTTGCTCTCTCTAGTCAGATCGCTGCAGAAATAGAAGATATCCGGTTGACGGGGCGCCTGCAGGAGTTGGTTCGTAGTGAGAAACAGCAGGGAGCGGAATTACAGCAGCTATACAATCGTTCTTTGGCTTTTTTACAATCAATTTCCGACGGGCTGTTGGCCATTGATAAGAAGGGCTATGTAGAGGAGATAAACGCAGTTGCTGAAGGTATACTTGGCCGGCAGATTTCGGCTGGTGAGCGGATACTCGCTGACGAGTTGGTCGACGACAAGCCTTCCCTCAGTTCTTGGTTGGCAGATGGAGGACAATTTAACAATCGCGTTATAACACTCCGAACGGTCAGAGGAAATGCTGCTGTTATGGCCAACCTGCAGCCCGTGTTGAACGATGAAAAACGAGTTGTGGGTGCCGTTTTAACTTTTCGTGAAATGGGGGAGGTTGGCCGTCTAGTTAACAGGGTTATTGGTGTGCAGCGAACGTATACATTTGATGATATAATTGGCACCAGCTCTGTCATTGAAAAGGCCAAGGAGTTGGCTCGTATTTCAGCGAGTACTGGCTCAAATATTCTGATCGAGGGAGAAACGGGGACGGGAAAAGAGGTCTTTGCACAGGCAATTCACAATGCAAGTGCGTTTAATGAGGGACCGTTTCTCGCTGTAAATTGCGGAGCGATCCCGCGCGATCTTATAGAGAGTGAACTGTTTGGGTATGTTGAAGGTGCATTTACAGGCGCAAGCAAAAAGGGCCGTTTAGGTAAGTTTGAGCTAGCAAGTGGGGGGACTATTTTTCTCGATGAAATTGGTGAACTCCCCACGGAAGTTCAGGTAAAGTTGCTGCGCGTTTTGCAAGAGAAAAGTATTGTTCGTGTCGGGGCAGATCGAACTATTCCCATAAATTGCCGGCTTATTGCCGCAACGAATCGCTCTCTGATGAGAGAAGTTGAGGAAGGTCGTTTTCGCCGAGATTTATTGTATCGGATTAATGTGATGAAGTTAGAAGTGCCTCCTTTGCGCGAACGGGAGGGAGATATCTCGCTTCTTGCCGAGCGTTTTATGAAAACCTTCGCAGAGCGCAACGGCAAAGTCGTTAAGCAAATAGCGCCTGACGTGTTGAGTCGGTTACTCAAATATGACTGGCCTGGGAATGTGCGTGAACTAGAAAATGCGCTGGAACATGCCATAGCACTCGTGAGGGATCAGACAATTTCTCTAACCGATATGCCTGCGAATGTAATCGAGACCACTCCCTCGCGTGATGTCCAGCATATGGAGTTGGGTTTTGAGCGGGCAAAGGTGAACCATCATGAAGCAGTGCTGCAATTGCATTTGGAGGCGCTTCGGGCAGAGGCCGGCGATGTCTCAAAAGCAGCTGAGAGGCTCGGCATCAGTAGGGCAACGTTATATCGACGGTTGAAAGAGTACGGCTTGGCTCGAAATTCTCAGTATTGATACTTTCGTCTTATAAATGAGATGAATATGTATAGGTTGTTATCGCTATAAAAAATAACTACTTAGATTTTCCTGAGTTGATTTTCTGTATCAAAAATGAGAATGCGTCAATTATTTGTCTATATTATCCTTGTAAATAAATTATTGCGTAAGTCAATGTTTTTTTAAGGATTATATTGCTAAGTGTGCCGTCGATGTGCCTGTGGTATTGAATTTGCTATTACCCTTTGTAGTCAAAGTTTTGTCTATAAAAAAGGGGCACGTCATGGACAGTAATGTGATTAAAGGCAAGTGGCACATCTTATGTGAGGCAGATGGATGCGACATGGAAGCGCGCACGGCAGGTCTCTGTCCTCGTCATTACCAGCAGGTGCGCAGGCATGGGCGGCTCACTCCGGAACGTGAATATGGTAAGAGGGGTGAAAGCTGTCTGGTTGGTGGCTGCCGAGAAGAACAAGTGGCAAAAGGCTATTGCTTTCGTCACTACCAGCAGGTGCGTAGATATGGACGGCTTACCCCTGAGCGCGAGCGTATATACGGGCGAAAGGTATGCGATGTGCCCGGTTGCGAAGAGCGACACTCGTCTCGTGGCTTTTGTAAAAAGCACTATATGAGCGAATATTACTTGCCGAAGATGGCCGAGAAAGATCTGCGACGGACTGCATGACCTAGTCATAGAGGTGCATAGCGCCTCTGATAAAGAACGTACTCTTAGCGGCGGCATTCCTCCCTATTTTAACGGATGCTGCCGCTTTGTCGTGAGAGTCTTGACAGACTAAAATTCCAGTCGTATCTTTGTCGGTCTATCATGAGTTTTTTGTGAATAGAACTGCGTGCGCGGGAGTAGCTCAGTTGGCAGAGCGCAAGCCTTCCAAGCTTGATGTCGCGGGTTCGACTCCCGTCTCCCGCTCCACTAAGTTTCGGCCGATTTTTAGCCGATGTAGCTCAGTTGGTAGAGCGCATCCTTGGTAAGGATGAGGTCACCAGTTCAAACCTGGTCATCGGCTCCAGAAAAATAGAAGTCTTACTTAGTACACTGACAGACTGTGAGTAATCATGCCGAGAGAGCAAATAACATTGGAATGCGAAGGGTGCAGTCGTCGTAACTACACTGCAACCAAGAACCGCAGGACCCAACCGGGTAGAGTTGAGTACAAGAAGTACTGCCGGTTCTGCCGCAAACACCACGCTCATAAGGAGACCCGTTAAAAGGGTAGGGTCGTAGCTCAATTGGTAGAGCTCCGGTCTCCAAAACCGGCGGTTGCAGGTTCAAGTCCTGCCGGCCCTGCCATTTTTACGCTGCTTGGGAAACGGTTAAATAGGTAATGTGGGCAAAGTTAACAAACTTTAGTAAAGATGTCCGAGCTGAGTTTGAGAAGGTCAGTTGGCCAACGCGTGAAGAGCTGCTCAATTCGACGTATGTCGTTTTGGTATTCTCTGCCGCGTTTGCAGTTCTCATAGGGCTTTTCGACTTAGTCATATCGTTTATCCGAGGAATTATTCTCGGATAGTTCATAATCCAATAATTGGTACGCGCTTTTCTGAATCCCTTTGGGTTGAGGAAAGCTGAGCGATGGAAGTTCAGATGGCAAAGCGCTGGTATGCTCTGCATACCTACTCAGGACATGAGAACAAGGTAAAGACGTATATAGATACGCTCATTGAATCCGATGCGGCAGATGGAGCTATCGGACAGATCGTTGTGCCTACAGAAGAAGTAGTCGAGCTGCGCGGCGGTAAAAAGAGGGTAATCAAAAAGCGTTTTCTGCCTAGTTACGTGCTTATTGAGATGGAAATGTCCAAAGATGCATGGCATCTCGTGACCAATATTCCGGGTGTGACCAACTTTGTCGGACCCGCGCGTAAGCCGCAGCCGCTTCGCCCGGAGGAAATCGATCACATCCTCGGACATATAGACAAGCGGAAAGATCAGGAAATTGAAGAGATTCCGTTTGTGGTGGGTGAGCAGGTCAAAGTCAATGATGGGCCTTTTAAGGATTTCGTTGGCACCGTCCAAGAGGTATTGCCTGAAAAGCGGCGCCTCAAGGTAACCGTAAGCATATTCGGCCGCGGTACTTCTGTAGAACTCGATGTGCTACAAGTCGAACCAGTTGAAGAAACAACCTGATTAGAGAAGGGGTTTTCGTCCCATGGCGAAAAAGGAAGTTGCACAGATTAAATTGCAGGTGCCGGCAGGTCAGGCCAATCCGACCCCGCCTGTAGGTCCTGCACTTGGCCAGCACGGCGTGAATATTATGGAGTTCTGCAAGGCATTCAATGCGCAGACTCAAGAACAGGCGGGTTTAGTCATTCCCGTTGTTATCACTGTCTACGCAGATCGCAGTTTCTCTTTCATTACTAAGACGCCTCCTGCTGCAGTCCTGCTCTTGAGGGCAGCCAAGCTCAGTAAGGGGTCTGGAGTTCCCAACAGGGACAAGGTCGGGAAGGTCTCACCCAGCCAGGTTAGAGAAATTGCCGAGTTGAAAATGCCGGATTTGAATGCCTCATCGATTGAGTCTGCCATGTCCATGATTGCAGGAACTGCTCGTAGTATGGGGTTGTTGGTAGAATAGCGCCGAAGATAGAACGAGAGGATTACGGTTATGGCCAGAAGTAAAAAATATTCGCAGGCGTTGGAAAACGTAGATCGCGACAAGGCATATACTATTGAGGAAGCTGTTGGTTTGCTCAAGAGCTTTCCCGCGCTGAAGTTTGACCAAACGGTTGAGATTACGCTCAATCTGGGGATTGATGGTCGTCAAGCTGATCAAATCTTGCGTGGTACAGTCATGTTGCCGCATGGCACGGGAAAAGACATCCGCGTTTTGGTAATCGCGCAGGGAGAAATTGCGCAGGAAGCCGAAGAGGCCGGTGCTGATTACGTTGGTGGAGCAGATCTTGTCGCTAAGATTGAAGGAGGATGGCTCGACTTCGATTTGGTCGTAGCCTCGCCTGACATGATGGGTCAAGTTGGTAAGTTGGGTCGCGTTTTAGGGCCTCGTGGGTTGATGCCTAACCCGAAAACGGGGACTGTTACTCGCGAAGTTGGGCAGGCTGTTCGCGATGCCAAAGCTGGCCGCGTAGAATACCGGGCTGACAGCAAATCCGGCAATAATGCGCAGGCTGCCGTTGGTAAGCTTTCATTTGAAGCAGAATCGCTCGTCGAGAACGTTAAAGCATTCACCGAGGCGATTATGCGTGCCAAGCCAGCCGCTGCTAAGGGGCAGTTCGTTAACAAGTGCGTTCTGTCTTCGGCCATGGGACCAGGAATCAAAATTGATCGCTCGCAGCTGGCAGCCTAAGCCAGACAGCGCTTGAGTTAGATAAGGAACTACAATGCCTACGTCGGAAAAAGTAGATAAGGTTGAAGAGTTAACCGCAGCAATGTCCAATGCTAAGGCCATTTACCTGGCTGATTTTACAGGGCTGGATGTGGCTAAGGTTACGGGCTTACGGAACAAGCTGCGCGAGGCTGAAGTGGGCTATCAGGTTGTTAAAAACAGGTTGGCGAAACGGGCTGCTGCAGAGGCCGGGATCTCTGGCTTGGATGAACATCTGATCGGTCCAACTGCTATAGCCTTTACAAACGAGGATCCAATTGCCCCGGCTAAGATCTTACAAGACTTCGCCGATGAGGAGGACGATACCTTCTCTATAAAAACGGGTTTCATGGACGGCCGAGTTCTGTCTCCCGAAGAAATAAAAGTTTTGTCCAAGTTGCCGTCGCGCGAAGAGCTCTTGGGTAAAGTTTTGGGAAGCGTTCAGAGCCCGATGTATGGTTTGGCGGGCGTTCTGAACGGTCTGTTGCGCAATTTGGTTGGCGTAGTTGCAGCCATCGAAGAAAAACAAAAAACAGGCGATGCAGAGTAAGCCTGTACTCATAAACAGTTTTCGAAATTATCCGCAAATCCCTTAGGAGGTCTGGACAAATGAGTGAAGAAACGACAACCAGCGAAAAGGTTGCTGAGATTATTGAGACGATCGGCGGCTTGACGGTTTTGGAACTGGCCGATTTGGTCAAGGCGTTAGAGGACAAGTTTGGCGTATCTGCAGCCGCGCCCGTTATGATGGCTGGTGGTGCTGCCGCGGCAGGTGGTGGTGAGGCTGCCGCTGAAGAGAAGGATTCTTTTGATGTAATCCTCTCAGGTGCCGGCGATAAGAAGATTCAGGTCATCAAGGTCGTACGCGAAATTACCAGTCTGGGCTTGAAAGAGGCTAAGGCCATGGTTGATGAAGCACCCAAGGCTGTCAAAGAAGGCGTCAGCAAGGACGAAGCTGAGGACATTCAGAATCGCCTGCAGGAAGCCGGCGCTACGGTCGAGATCAAGTAGAGGGTTTGTTCATAGGCACTTTCATTGATTTTCTCCGTATATATTCTGCATTTTGCGGTAATTAATTAAAGCTCATGGTTCGCCAGCTTCCCTTTCGGTGAGGAAGCAGGTGTCTCCATGAGCTTTTGCCTTAACTAGCAATAAGGAGTTTTGACTTTGGCCAAGACTGACGGCAGTATTGAGAGGCACTCTTTCGGTAAGATCAAAGAAGTTGTGGAGATGCCGAATCTACTCTCGGTGCAGATCGACTCCTACCAGGATTTTCTGCAGTTGGGTGTAGCGCCAAGGCGGCGCCAGCGCAGAGGGTTGCATCTGGTTTTTGAGAGTATTTTTCCCGTTACGGACGCCCAAGGGATTTTCTCGCTTGAGTACGTTGATTATTCCATTGGCAACCCACGCTACAGTGAGGAAGAGTGCCGCGAGCGCGGTATGACGTTCGCAGCGCCTCTACGCGCCACGCTGCGATTGGTCACGCGGGATAAGGAGAGTGCAGACAAGCCCGTTAAGGACATTGTTGAGCAGTCCGTCTTTTTGGGCGAACTGCCGCTTATGACAAATCAAGGCACCTTCATTGTCAACGGCGCTGAGCGCGTTGTGGTAAGTCAACTGCATCGGTCACCTGGGGTCTTTTTCGACGAAACGGTGCACCCGAACGGTAAGGATCTTTATTCAGCTCGCATTTTGCCTGCCAAGGGGCCATGGCTTGAGTTTAGTATGGACATAAACGATATCATGTATGTCCACATTGATCGACGCCGTAAGCTACCCGTAACGCTTCTACTCAAGGCGCTTGGCTTCTCGAAAGAAGGCGAAGTCTTAAGCCTTTTCCGCGACGATGTCGAAGTCTCAGTTGATGAAGAGTTGGCTGGCCGTCACAATGCGGGCAATGATGTAGTCAACAAGAGCACTGGTGAAATTATACTTGAGGCTCATGACCTAATTACCGATGAAAAAGTTACCGCACTCCAAGAGGCTGGGATTAAGAAGATCACCGCTTTAGTTGCTCCGGAAGGAAACGATCCGGGCATTATGGAGAACACGCTCAACAAGGACCCGAGTGAAGGGGAAGAAGATGCCTTAACGCGCGTCTACAACCTGCTTCGCCCCGGAGATCCCCCCAATATTGAAACGGCGCGCGGACTGCTTGAGCGCCTCTTCTTCCAACCTAAGCGTTACAATCTGGGTGACGTTGGGCGATATCGTATTAACCGGCGATTGGATGTTGGAATTCCATTCGAGAGCACCATTTTGTATATGGAAGATTTTCTCTCGATTATTCGCTACCTCATGGGATTGCGTGTCGGGCAGGGTAACACTGACGATATTGATCATCTCGGCAACCGCCGCGTGCGTTTGGTGGGGGAACTGCTTGCCAACCAGTTCAGCATTGGTTTAACGCGCATGTCGCGCACGATTCGAGAGCGAATGAGTCTGCGCGATGAGGATCAGGTTACTCCGCATGACTTGGTTAATGCACGCGCCGTTTCGACGGTAGTCCAGGCGTTTTTCGGGTCTAGTCAGCTTTCGCAGTTTATGCAGCAGACTAACCCACTTGACGAGCTTACGCACAAGCGTCGTTTAAGTGCGTTAGGGCCAGGTGGACTGAGCCGTGATCGCGCAGGTTTTGAAGTACGCGATGTGCACTACACTCACTATGGTCGTATCTGTCCTATAGAGACGCCCGAAGGTCCGAATATTGGTCTAATTTCTTCGTTGAGCACGTATGCTCGCGTTAACGCGTTCGGGTTTTTGGAAACGCCCTACCGCAAGGTTGTTAACGGACGCGTAACAAATGAAATAGAGTTCCTTACTGCAGCCGAAGAGGATAAGTATACCATCGCCCAGGCAAATGCGCCTATTGACGATAAGGGCAATTATGTCAATCCACTCGTAAAAGCGCGTCGTCGCGATGACTATCCAATGGTCACGCCCGACGAACTCGAGTATATGGATGTGTCGCCCAAACAGTTGGTTAGTGCCGCAGCCGCACTTATTCCGTTCCTCGAACACGACGATGCAAACCGTGCGCTAATGGGATCAAACATGCAGCGTCAAGCGGTGCCACTGCTTTTTACGCAGGCCCCTTTTGTCGGAACGGGTATGGAAGGCAAGGTTGCTCGTGATTCAGGTGCGGTAATCGTCGCTCGGAATCCGGGGCAGGTCGTCAATGTGAGTGCAAACCGTATTGTGGTTCAGCGCGATAAGAAACACAGCACGCCGCTTACTCCGCTGGATATGGCCGATACGGATGAGTATAAGCTCACAAAATTTTCCCGCTCTAATCAGGATTGCTGTATTAATCAGCGGCCGCTAGTTAAGGTGGGGGACAAGGTTGGCAAGGGAGATCCACTTGCAGACGGGGCCGCTACAGAGCGCGGAGACCTTGCATTAGGCATGAACGTACGCGTCGCATTTATGCCTTGGAACGGTTATAACTTTGAGGATGCCATAATCATCAGCGAGCGTCTGCTCAAGCGTGATGTGTTCACCTCAATTCACATAGAAGAATTTGAGCTTCAGGTGCGGGATACCAAGCGTGGTCAGGAAGAAATAACGCGCGAGATTCCCAATGTGAGTGAAACAGCGGTTCGGAACTTGGATGATGAGGGCATCATACGCGTGGGAGCCGAAGTTGGTCCCGGCGATATTCTGGTTGGTAAAGTCACTCCTAAAGGCGAAAGTGAACTCTCTCCAGAAGAGCGTCTACTGCGAGCGATTTTCGGTGAGAAGGCCGGAGATGTTAGAGATGCCTCGCTTAAAGCTCCTCCTGGTATGGAGGGCGTGGTAATTGATCGCAAGGTTTTTTCTCGAAAAGAGAGAAGCGAAACTTCTCGTCGCAAAGAGAAAAATGCCATCGCTGAGATAGAGGCCGAAGCAGAAAGCAAAAAAGAGCGCCTTCTCAGTGAACGCAATCAGATGCTGATTGAGATTATTGGTGACCAAAAGCTGGGACGTTTGCGCTCCGTAGAAGATGAAAGTGTCGTGGTTCGCGAGGGCACTCAGATGAGCGAACGCCTGCTGGAGCGCATTGATTTCACGTCTGTGGTTCCGGAGGATGGTTGGACCGGAGACGATGATGTAGATGCGCGCGTCGACCAGTTGTTGCGGTATGCCGGAGAACAGTTGCAGCTGGCAGACGAGCAGAAAGAGCGTGACGTGGAGCGCCTAACTCGCGGCGATGAGCTTCCTCCAGGTATTGCTCAACTCGTGAAGGTGTACGTGGCTAAGAAACGCAAGCTGTCGGTAGGCGATAAGATGGCAGGCCGCCACGGGAATAAGGGTGTTGTCGCCCACATCGCTCCCGAAGAGGATATGCCTTTTGGAGAGGACGGTAGGCCGGTTGATATCGTCCTCAATCCGCTTGGTGTACCGTCGCGTATGAACCTCGGGCAGATTTTTGAAACGCACTTAGGTATGGCTGCTAGCGCACTGGGAATGCATGTCGCTACGCCCGTATTTGATGGTGCTGCTCTGGGCGAGGTCAAGGGACTTCTGAAGGATGCTGGCTTAGCCGAAGATGGAAAGCAAGTGTTGTATGATGGTCGAACGGGAGACAAGTTGGATAAGCGGGTTACCGTTGGCTACATATACATGCTCAAGTTGTCCCACCTTGTGGCGGATAAGATCCATGCTCGTTCAATTGGACCATATTCACTGGTTACGCAGCAGCCACTGGGTGGAAAAGCGCAGTTTGGAGGCCAGCGCTTTGGTGAGATGGAAGTTTGGGCTTTGGAAGCATACGGTGCGGCATACACGTTGCAGGAAATGTTGACGGTTAAATCCGATGACGTTGCTGGTAGATCAAAAATTTACGAAGCGATCGTCAAGGGAGATAATCCGCCTGAACCGGGTATACCTGAATCTTTCAACGTCTTGGTTAAAGAGCTTCAGAGCCTTTGCCTTGACGTCATTCTAGAAGATAGCAGACTCATTGAAACTTACTAATCTGAGCGGATCCGCAAAGGTCTATACGCAAAGGGGGCTGATGTGTTAAAGACCGCTAGTGCATCAAGAAAACCAACAGATTTCGACTCGATTCGCATCCAGTTGGCTTCGCCCGATACCATTCGAGCGTGGTCGCATGGAGAGGTGACTAAACCCGAGACCATTAACTATCGCTCGTTTAAGCCAGAGCGTGATGGCCTATTTTGCGAACGTATATTTGGGCCGGTTAAAGACTGGAACTGCCACTGTGGCAAATACAAGGGCATTCGTTACCGGGGTGTAGTATGTGATCGCTGTGGCGTTGAAGTTACGCAAGCAAAGGTTCGTCGTGAGCGACTCGGTCATATCGAACTGGCAGTTCCCGTATCTCACATCTGGTATTTTAAGTCACTCCCATCTCGGATCGGTGCACTGCTCGACATATCGATGCGTAATTTAGAGCGCGTTCTCTATTACGAGTCTTATGTCGTATCCGACCCCAAGGATGCACCCGACGTCGAACGCTTTCAACTCCTCACCGAGGAAGAGCTGATCGATCTGCAGGAAGAGGGATACGATCCTGAGGTCGATATGGGCGCGCCCGCCGTAATGAATCTGCTGGCCGAGATTGATATTGAAGAACTCTCTGCAGAACTGCGGACGCAGGTTCGCATGGAAACCTCCGTGCAGAGGAAACAGGAAGCGTTAAAGCGCCTCAAGGTGGTCGAGGCCTTTCGCCAGTCCGAGAATCGTCCTGAATGGATGATATTGGATAACATTCCTGTGATTCCACCGGATTTACGCCCGCTTGTCCCACTCGAAGGTGGGAGGTTTGCCACGTCGGATTTGAACGATCTGTACCGTCGGGTGATCAACCGGAATAACAGGCTTAAGAAGCTTATTCAGATTAAGGCTCCTGAGGTTATTTTGCGCAACGAGAAGCGCATGCTGCAGGAAGCAGTCGACGCACTCTTTGACAATGGACGTCGGTCACGTGCGGTGCGTGGCGATGGTAACCGCTCTCTCAAATCTCTTAGCGATTTGCTAAAGGGGAAACAGGGCCGTTTTCGTCAAAACCTGTTGGGTAAGCGCGTCGATTATTCGGGACGTTCGGTCATTGTTGTTGGCCCCGAACTGAAGTTACATCAGTGCGGCTTGCCCAAGAGTATGGCGTTGGAATTATTTAAGCCATTTGTAATCAAAAAACTTGAAGAAAAAGGTTTGGTTCAGACCGTCAAGAGCGCCAAGAAATTGGTCGAGCGCGAGCGCCCTGAAGTCTGGGATATTCTCGAAGAGATTATCCAAGACCACTGCGTTCTGCTAAACAGAGCGCCGACACTGCATCGACTTGGCATTCAGGCTTTTCAGCCCAGTCTTGTAGAAGGTAAAGCGATCCGTCTGCATCCATTAGTGTGTGCTGCATTCAACGCCGATTTTGACGGAGACCAGATGGCGGTGCACGTCCCGCTGTCGTTCGAAGCTCAAATTGAGGCCCGTATGCTCATGCTCGCCGCAAACAATATCCTCAAACCGGCTGATGGTGAGCCAGTTATCATGGATAACCCGCAGGATATTGTGTTGGGTTGTTACTACTTGACGAAAGTGCGCTTCAGCGAGGCCGAAAAAGAAGATCGTTGCTTTGCTAACGTGTTGGATGCACGCTCAGCCTATGAATCGGATTGTATAACCTTACATCAACCTATCAAGGTGCGTGTCGAGGGTGAAATAATCGATACGACTGTTGGTAGGCTGATCTTCAATGAAGTGCTTCCTTCCGAGATCGGCTTTATCAACCGCACTATTGACAAAGGTGACATAAAGAAGATCACGTCCGACGTACATCGTTTGCTGGGTAATCGGCAGACCGCCGAGTTTGTCGACAGCCTGAAACGCGTTGGCTACAACTATGCTACGATGGCAGGCATCACTATCTCTATCGATGACGTAGTTGTGCCGGATGCCAAGACGGACCTCATAGACGAGGCCTTGGGCGAGGTCGAGAAGATACGCGATCAGTACGCCAACGGTATCATTACCGACGGTGAACGCTACAACAAGATTATCGATGTATGGACACATGCAACTTCGAGCGTATCCCGCGCCGTACAGGGTACCTTAGAGGCCGCAGAGGATGGTTTCAACTCAGTCTACATAATGAAGGATTCCGGTGCTCGCGGTAGCGAAGACCAGATCAAGCAGTTGGGCGGAATGCGTGGCTTGATGAACAAGCCTCAGAAAAAGCTGACAGGTGCCGTTGGGGAGATTATTGAAACGCCCATCATCGCCTCTTTCAAAGAGGGTCTCTCGGTGCTGGAATACTTTATCTCAACGCACGGAGCCCGCAAGGGACTGGCGGATACGGCTCTGAAGACCGCCGAAGCTGGTTATTTGACCCGTCGTATGGTAGATGTTGCTCAAGATGTCGTTATAAGCGAAATCGACTGTGGTACGAGTCAAGGGCTGTGGGTCGGTGCTTTA
>Ga0181567_10002794_pt1 | contig 13004 bp, 15 predicted proteins | sample 101ome_14_FD_133761 | JGI IMG/M metagenome (GOLD analysis project Ga0181567, IMG submission 133761) | Coastal salt marsh microbial communities from the Groves Creek Marsh, Skidaway Island, Georgia - 101403AT metaG (megahit assembly) | ecosystem: Environmental > Aquatic > Marine > Intertidal...
AGAACGTTAATCGTTTAGAAACAGTCACTTGTATCTCGGTCAACAGACCGTGGAACTTGAGAAATGGCGCGCTCGGGAAGATTCGAACTCCCGACCCCCAGATTCGTAGTCTGGTGCTCTATCCAGCTGAGCTACGAGCGCATCCTTGGCTTTTTGCAAAAAAGGCGGCGCTTTGCAGCGGCGCGCATTAGTGTCGTCCAATACGCCGGAACATAGGTCAAGCCTGACGTGCTTGCAAGTGAATATTAACCCTTCTTCATCCACTTTCTTTTGAGGTGACTATTATGGATGATAATGGCGGTCTCAAGTCCTTATAGCAAAAATAGAGCGTCGAGCTTGCTTTGGCTTTACAGCTTTTGCGTGAAACCGATATGATGGCGCGGCAACAGGCCCAGGCACATTCGTTTTTGGTCAAGGATGGATAATATGACAGAACCGCGCATCAAATCATTCCCAGTGTCGTGGGAAGAGTTGCACCGAACCTCGAAAGCGTTGGCATGGCGCCTGCTTGAGCTTGGCCCCTTTGAAGGGTTGATCGCCGTCACACGTGGCGGGCTGGTGCCAGCTGCCATTGTTGCGCGAGAACTAGAAATTCGTCTTATCGATACGGCTTGTATCTCGTCCTACTCGGGTAATAAGCGTGGTGAACTTGATATTTTGAAACCGTCACCAACGGCAGGGGATGGCAACGGATGGCTGATTGTTGATGATCTTGTCGATACTGGCGAGACTGCGAAAGCCCTAAAAGCCATGATGCCCAGAGCTCATCTGGCAACGGTTTATGCAAAACCGGCAGGCCGGCCGCTTGTTGACACTTTTGTCACTGAAGTTTCACAAGATACATGGATTTTCTTTCCTTGGGATCTTGAGCCACAACCATCAACGCCGATCATCGGCCAGCGTTAGCCGGTATCCGGAAGAAAAGTTTTCTATGTTTGCAAAATCGTATACCTGTTAGTAACTCTGGCTAAATCGTATGACATTTACGTCAAGTTTGCTCATGCAAATGGTGCCAAACTCATACAAAACTCGCCAAATTTGACAAAAATTCAAACTGCGTTGTAGCTTAAGCGACCGTTTGATCGCTCTAATGCTACTGTTTTAAGTCAAAATCCGTGTCATACAGGCGCAAACATCATTGACAGATAAGAGTATGCCGCCTATACCCCGCACTCAGTGATTTTTGTTGAGTAACAGTTATAAAGGAGCGTTCAGATGAAACGCACCTATCAGCCTAGCGTATTGGTTCGCAAGCGCCGTCACGGTTTCCGTTCACGCATGGCCACCGTTGGTGGTCGCCGGGTTATCCAAGCCCGTCGTGCAAAAGGTCGTGCGCGCCTCTCAGCGTAAACGCGTTTTGAAGGATACCTGTTTCTGGTGTCTGAGATGAAAACCATACCGTCACGTGCCGGGTTTATCGCGGCGCGTTCTAAGGGCGAAAAAGCCCTTGCTCGGGGCCTAGTGATCCAAGCCGTCTCGTACGAATCGGATGAATGGCGGATCGGGCTCACTGCTACGAAAAAAATTGGTAATGCCGTCACCCGTAATCGGGCTCGCCGCCGTATGCGCGCTCTGGCGCGCGAGCATTTGTCAAGGCTTGCCAAGCCGGGTATGGATTACGTGCTCATTGCGCGCCATGATACTGCGACTGCGAACTGGCAAGAGATGGGGCAGGGGCTTGAAAAGGCGGTTCGCTACCTGCATCGCGCCATTGCTGCCAAATCAGCACCACTTCCAAAGGCACAGTCATGAGCCGGGCTGGCGCTTTTCTGCATAATGCTGCGGTAAAGCTGTTGCTTGGGCTGATCGGCGCGTATCGCCTGCTGATCTCGCCGCTTTTGGGGGCGAATTGCCGGCATTTGCCAACCTGCTCGCAATATGCGAAAGATGCAGTAATCCGACATGGACCCTTGCATGGATCTAACTATGCGCTAAAACGTATTCTGCGCTGCCACCCTTGGGCTGAACCAAAGGTTGATCCAGTGCCCGAATTATTGAACGGACAAACGACCGTTGAAAATAGGAATGCCAAAAATTAAAGGTTAGGTGAATGACTCCCGAAAATCGTAATCTGATTCTGGCTGTTGCGCTGTCAATGGCTGTCTTATTTGGCTGGCAGATATTTGTCATTCAGCCCGAAATCGAAAAGGAACAGGCACAGCAAGCCCGGATTGCTGAGCAGCAAGCGGCCAAACGCGAAGCCGATATTGCTGCGGGTACGCCAACAATTGCTAGCAATGGCAACGCGGCAAACCCAACGCCCGGCATGACCGTGCAGGAAATTACCACTGCTGATAACGCTAAGCGGATCACCATTGATGCATCGCTGGTCCAAGGATCGTTTTCACTGCAAGGTGCACGCATTGACGATATTGTCCTGACAAGTTATCGGGAGACACTGGACAGCGAGTCTGACAATATTCATTTCTTTAAGAAGACCAGTTCCAAGGCGCCGTTTTTTGCCGAATTCGGCTGGGCAAGCTCGGATGCTGATCAGCCTATGCCTTCGGCACAAACCTTGTGGAGTGCTGATCGTGATCTATTGTCGCCGTCAAGCCCGGTGACATTGCGTTGGAATAATGGCAAGGGGTTAGAGTTTACGCGAAAAATTTCGATAAATGATGATTATCTGATTACTTATGATGATACTGTCACCAGCACGCTAGGCAACGCGATCACGATGTATCCGTTTGGTCTGGTCCGTCGTCAGGGGACGCCGCCAACAAGCGGTATCTATATTTTGCATGAAGGCCCGCTTGGGGTGTTTGACGAAACCCTCAAAGAAGAAGATTACTCTGACTTGAAAGCCGCGGCTGCTGGCGGTATTACGGTTACCCCTGAGGGCACTGGTGGCTGGATTGGCATTACTGACAAATATTGGCTGGCCGCTCTATTGCCATCGCAGCAGGAAAAATACACATACAGCTTTCAGGCTTTGCCCGGTACTGCCGACCGGTATCAAGTTGATTACATCGATAATAGGGGGCTAACACTAGCAGCGGGGTCTGCGGTCAGCACTCAAGGCCGACTGTTTGCGGGTGCCAAGAAAGTTGCGCTGCTCGATTTTTACAAGGAAGAGATGGGCATTCCAAATTTTGATCTAGCGATTGATTTTGGCTGGTTCTATTTCCTGACTAAGCCATTCTTCTATGCACTTGACTATCTGTTCCAGCTGTTTGGAAATTTTGGGGTTGCGACTCTTGCCTTTACAGTGGTGATCAAGCTGGCATTCTTTCCGCTGGCCAATAAATCATACAGATCAATGGCAAAAATGCGGATTCTAACGCCAAAATTACAGTCCCTTCGCGAACGTTTTGGTGATGACCGGATGCGCTTAAATCAGGAAATGATGGCTCTCTACAAGGCGGAAAAAGTGAATCCGGCAGCGGGCTGTTTACCCGTTCTGTTACAGATACCGGTGTTCTTTGCGCTTTATAAGGTGCTGTTCGTAACTATAGAAATGCGCCATGCGCCATTTTTTGGTTGGGTTGCTGATTTGTCGGCGCCTGACCCGACATCAATTTTTAATATTTTCGGATTACTTCCTTATTCAGTCGATTTTCTACCCCCGTTCCTGCAGCTAGGCCTGTGGCCTATTTTCATGGGCATATCAATGTTTCTGCAAATGCGGTTGAACCCAGCGCCGCCGGACCCGATACAAGCCAAGATATTCCAATGGATGCCCGTTTTCTTCACATTCCTATTAGCTACTTTTCCGGCTGGTTTGGTGATCTACTGGACATGGAACAACCTCCTTTCAATGGCGCAGCAATGGTATATCATGAAACAAGTGGCGAAGAGCAGCTAGCCAGTGTAATTGAGTCTGGCCGCCTTTTATTTGCCGGCCAGTGTGATTTCATTGCCGCCGCCAATAACATGAAGGCACTACCGCCGGTGACCTTGCCGGAAATATGCTTTGCAGGTCGTTCAAATGTTGGCAAATCATCGCTGGTCAATGGCCTGACCGGCAGGCGGATGCTGGCCCGCACATCACAAACCCCCGGGCGTACCCGGCAATTGATTTTTTTCAATTTGGCGGACCGGCTGCAATTGGTTGATTTGCCGGGCTATGGATATGCGTCAGCGCCAAAGGCCGACATCAAAGCATGGACGACACTGACGCGAAAATATCTTGCTGGCCGGCCATCGCTGCAGCGGGTGTTTTTGCTGATTGATAGCCGCCGCGGTATTGGCCCGACCGATCACGAGATTATGGCTCTGCTAGATGAAACGGCAGTGTCTTGGGCGGTGGTCATTACCAAGGCAGATAAACAGAAATCTGAAGCCCTGGCAAAGGTTTGTCGGGACACTCAAACTAAAATCAGCAAATATGTTGCGGCTTATCCGGAGCTGTTTGTTACCTCATCTGAGGATGGCACCGGAATCGAAGCCTTGCGGGCACATCTGACAGGCTTTGCCTTGCCTAAAAATGGTCATAATCCAGCTTTGCGCTGAAAACCGAATTAAATTGCGTCAAGCTATTGCGCAATTGGCCGGATTGCCGATAATCACCGCGGTGTATATGTGGTGCGCCTGTGGCAACTGCGTCCTTTTTCTATAAAATCCGGCCTCGGACGGGCCGTACTTTAAAGGCTATTAAGATGGAAAACTCAGCCGACCAGGTGCAAATTGATCTGCTTGCCAAAACCGGGATGCTTGTCGAGGCGCTCCCTTATATGCGTCGCTATTCCGGCAAAACCATTCTGATTAAATTCGGCGGTCATGCGATGGGCAAGGCAGATTATGTAAACGCCTTTGCCGCCGATATTGCGCTGCTTGATCAGGTAGGCGCACGGCCGGTCGTTGTGCATGGCGGCGGCCCGCAGATTGGTGATATGCTGAAGAAACTGAAAATCGAGTCCAGCTTTGTTGACGGTCTGCGTGTAACTGATGAGGCAACCATTTCGGTTGTTGAGATGGTGCTTGCTGGCGGCATCAATAAGGCGCTTGTTGCAGCGATTGCCAGTGCCGGGGGACGCGCGGTCGGGGTTTCGGGAAAAGACGGTGGTCTTATCACCGCCCGTAAATTAATGGCAGTCTCAAAAAGTAATGATAGTGCAATCCAGCAGGCGGTTGATCTTGGCTTTGTTGGCGAGCCGGCGCATGTTGATGTGACCGTGCTGAACGCGCTGATGGCGCATAATATTATTCCGGTGGTTGCACCAGTTGGTAATGGCGAGGATGGTAAGACCTACAACATCAATGCCGATACTGCTGCCGGCGCAATCGCCGCGGCGCTGAACGCAAAACGAATGTTGATGCTGACCGATGTTCAGGGAGTCCTGGATAAGAATGGTAAATTGATCAGCAGTCTTAAGATTAGCGAAGCTGAAGCGTTGATCCATGATGGTACGGTTTCAGGCGGGATGATCCCCAAGGTCGAGACCTGCATCGACGCGGTGCAGGGCGGTGCTGAAGGCGCTGTTATTATGGATGGCCGCGCGCCACACGCCTTGCTGGTCGAGCTTTTCACTGAACATGGTATGGGTACCATGATCACTGCCGATTAAATCTGATTTTTTTTAAGAAAGAACGATAACCGTTATGACCGCTGCTTTTCCAACTGATTCAATCGGCGATTGGGTTTTTGATCTGGATAATACGATCTATCCGGCGAAGACGAACTTGTTTCGTCGTGTATCGGTACGGATTACCGAATTCGTTGCGGCGCATTATAATGTTCCCGCTGATGATGCGCGGGTGATTCAAAAGGATCTGTTCCATCGCTATGGAACGACCATGCGCGGTATGATGAGCGAAGAAAACATTCAGCCTAAAGTTTACCTTGATTACGTCCATGATATTGATGTCAGCGATCTGGCTCATGACGATGAATTGGATACAATGCTGGCGGCCCTTCCCGGTCGGAAACATATCTTTACCAACGGCACCGTTCCACACGCAGAGAATATTCTATCCGCTTATGGTGTACGGCATCATTTTGATAAGATTTTTGATATTGTCGCCGCAGATTATATCCCCAAGCCGGATCAATATGCGTTTGACTGTTTTTTGCAGCAAACCGGCATTGATCCGAATGGCGCGGTTATGATCGAAGATATGGCAGCCAATCTTCGGCCGGCTGCGGCACTGGGTATGCGCACAGTCTGGCTGGCAAGCGACATTGAATGGGCAAATCGCGGCTCTGATGAACCATTTGTGCATCATAAAGCCGATGATCTGAAAGGGTTTTTGCGGTCGCTTGCGCTTGGCAGGTAAGAGATAAGCACCGATTAGAAGCGCCAGCTGGTTTATTAACCCAGTTCATTTATGCTGTCATGGACGCATGAGCCGGTAACAGCTATAAGGGTGATGAAGGGTGGCTGGCCTTTCAAAAGCAAGGAGAGAAAAGAATGGACTTGGCGCAACTTGAAACCGAAATCAATGCTGCATGGGATAATCGTGACGCCGTAACAGCGGCAACCAAAGGGGCGGTGCGTGACGCTGTTGACGCGGCACTTGCGATGCTTGATTCCGGCGCGGCACGCGTTGCCGAGCCGCTGGGCAATCACCAATGGCAGGTTAACCAATGGCTAAAAAAAGCGGTGCTTTTGTCATTCCGTCTTAATGATATGCAAACCATCCCAAGCGGCACTATCTATGAGGGTGCTGGTGAGTCAGTCTGGTGGGATAAGGTGCCGCCGAAATTTAGTGGATGGGATGAAGCGCGGTTCCGTGATGCCGGTTTCCGTGCGGTTCCTGGTTGTATTGTCCGCCATTCGGCGTTTATCGCGCCAAATGCTGTTTTGATGCCAAGCTTTGTTAACCTTGGCGCCTATGTTGGCAGCGGCACGATGGTTGATACATGGGCAACCGTCGGTTCCTGTGCACAGATCGGCAAGAATGTGCATCTTTCAGGTGGTGCAGGCATTGGTGGGGTTCTTGAGCCGCTTCAGGCTGGCCCGGTCATTATCGAGGATGATTGCTTTATCGGCGCGCGTTCCGAAGTCGTTGAAGGTGTCGTCGTGGAAACTGGCGCGGTGCTGTCGATGGGTGTTTTTATCGGTGCGTCGACAAAAATTGTCGATCGGGTAACAGGTGAGGTTTATATTGGCCGCGTCCCAGCTTATTCAGTCGTTGTGCCGGGTAGCCTTCCGGGCAAGCCGTTGGCCGATGGATCACCCGGTCCGTCACTTTATTGTGCGGTTATCATCAAGAAGGTCGACGAAAAGACCCGTGCCAAGACATCTGTGAATGATCTTTTGAGAGATTAAGTCAATGTCTTCCTATGCTATTCAACTTGCTCAGAAGCTTGTGCGCTGTCCGTCGGTTACGCCGGCTGAGGGCGGTGCGCTTGATCTGTTGCAGGATGAATTGGACAAGCTGGGTTTTGAATGTACCCGGTTGCCATTTGGCAGTGGTGAAAAGCGGATTGATAATCTGTTTGCTCGCCGTGGCACCGATGGCCCGCATTTCGCCTTTGCCGGTCATACTGATGTTGTGCCGGTTGGCGATATCACGCAATGGCAGCAAGACCCATTTGGCGGTGCGCTTGTTGATGGAAGGCTATATGGCCGTGGAGCGGCCGACATGAAAGGTGGGGTTGCTGCCTTTGTTGCCGCAGCGGAAATGTTTGACGCTGCAGAACAAGCCGGCTCAATTAGTATGATCATTACCGGCGATGAAGAAGGTGATGCCAATTTTGGCACGGTCAAAATGGTTGAATGGCTGAAAGCGAATGATCAGGTCCCTGATATCTGTGTCGTTGGCGAGCCAACCAATCTGGCTCGTCTTGGTGATGTGATCAAAAATGGCCGCCGTGGCAGCCTATCGTGTCATTTGCGGGTTGATGGGGTGCAGGGCCATGTTGCCTATCCGCATCTGGCGGATAATCCGATCACCCGCCTGCTGGCAATGCTGGCACCAGTGAATGGCACTGCACTTGATGGCGGTAATGATTATTTTGACCCGTCAACGGCGAATGTGACCAGCATTGATACCGGCAATGAGGTTGGCAATGTGATCCCGGCCACGGTTGAGGCTAGGTTTAATATCCGGTTTAATACCGAGCATAAATCTGAAGATCTAATTGAATGGCTGGAAGAACATTTTGATAACATCGGCGGCCAGTGGACGGCGAATTGGCGTGTCTCGGCATTGCCTTTTGTAACCCCTGCCGGCAGGCTAACCGAATTGATGCAGGACGCAATCTTGGCAGTAACCGGCCAAACACCGACCCTATCGACCAGCGGTGGCACGTCTGATGCCCGCTTCATTACCACAATCTGTCCGGTTGCAGAATTTGGCCTTGTTGGCCAGACCATGCACCAAATTGACGAATATGTTGATTCGGCTGATATTGACCAGCTTGCCAAAATCTATCATCAAATGCTGGTTCGTTTTTTTGAGGGTGAATTATAAATGGCATCATGGCCTGATCTATCACCATCCAGCCTGTTATTAATGGTGCGCACAACGCTGCTTGTGATGGTTGGTCGGCGGCCAGCAATCGGCAGTTATGATGAGACCCCATCCGGTTTGTGGCAAGCCATTGCCGCGTCAGTTGTCTTTACCGTTCTGGTTACCATCTATCCGGGGCTTGATAGCACGCCCGGCCTGTTTTTTGCAGCAATACTGCTTCATGTGATCGGTATTGTTCTGCTGGTTCTAATGATAAATATTCTATTGCGGGCACTTGGCCGGCCAGCCAAGCTATTGCCCTTTGTCGTGCCGTTTCTGTGGATTGAAAATCTGCAACAGCTGCTTGGCGGCATCATCCAAAGCCTTGTCGTGATGACTGACGATCAGTCTTTACTTATCATGATATTGCCGGTGGCGGTCTGGACCTGCTACTGGCTTTGGCGGGTTGGCCGCGATATTGTTGGCAAAGGTGGCTGGGTGGCGGCTGCCTTTATTGGCATCTCATTCATGATTGATGTCAGCCTGCTTTATATGCTTCAGTCCCGACTACCGGCAATTGTTGGGTAATCAACGCCAGTAAGGTAAAGGCCTTGTGGCGGGGCTGTTGGGCCTGCGGCACTGCGGTTGGCGGCATATAATGCGGCTTTGACATCATCGGGCTGCCATTTTCCGGTTCCGACCAGTGCCAACGTACCGGTGATGTTGCGCACCTGATGATGCAGAAATGAACGCGCCTCGACATGAAGATGAATTTCATCGCCTGCCATTTCAACATCGAGACGATCAAGCGTGCGGATCGGTGACTGAGCCTGACATTGCCTGGCCCGAAAGCTGGAAAAATCGTGCCGACCAACAAGATGTTTGGCCGCGATTGCCATACGTGCGGCATCAAGGGGTTGCTTGTGATGCCAGACTCGCCCAGCATCAAGTGCAGGCGGCTGGCGGCGGGGCAATATCCGATATAGATAGCGCCGGCTAATGGCGCTGAAGCGGGCATGGAAATCAGCCGGAACCTCTATGGCTCTCCGAATGCTAATTGGCACATGGGTAAGATGCGCATTCAGTGCCTCCATCACGCGATTTGCGTTGAATTTATCGGGAACGTCAAGATGCGCGGCCTGCTGGGTTGCGTGAACGCCGGAGTCTGTCCGCCCGGCACCAGCAACCGCCACAGGTGCCAGCAAAAAGGCCGCTGCCGCATCTTCAATTCTGGCCTGAACCGTGTCGCCATTATCCTGGCGCTGCCAACCGGCAAAAGGGCTGCCATCATATTCAATGGTGATGAGAATACGCCGCGTCATAGGTTTGATATGCCGGTTTCTGATTGCAGATGATCGCCAATTTTCAGCCCTGCGCCATTTAAAAAATCAACGGCCAACATAGGTTTTTTTCCTGCTGGTTGTACGCGGGTGATCGCCAGCGCACCCTCACTGCACGCAATCATCATGTTGCTTTCGCAATGTTTGCTACCCGAATCTTTACCAAGAAAGATTCCCGCATCAGCTGCCATATGTTCGGCGGGTCGAGGCACCGGATGCGCCTCAAGAATACGCAACCGTCCCTTTGGCCCACCACACCACGCTCCCGGATAGGGCGTAAAGGCACGGATATGACAATCAAGTATGCTGGCTGGTTGTTGCCAGTCGATCATCGCATCATCAGAGGTGATTTTAGCCGCATAGATCACCCCGTCATCGGGCTGCGGGATCGGGGCTGCCAGGCTAGTGGGGGCGCCGTCAATAACCTCGCCAAGACAGGTTGCGGTCAACGTGGCCAACCGGTCATGCAGGCTTCCGGCGGTGTCGCTTTTGCTAATCGGAGTGCGTTGGCTGCAAACAACCGGCCCGGTATCAAGGCCGGCTTCCATTAGCATCGCGGAAATGCCGGTTTCAGTGTCACCAGCTTCGATTGCGCGTTGGATTGGGGCTGCTCCACGCCAGCGCGGCAATAGTGAGGCATGGCCGTTCAAACAGCCAAGCCGGGGGATCTCCAGAATTGATCTTGGCAGTAATAATCCATAGGCGACAACGACAAACAAATCAGCCTCATGCGTGGCAAGCTGCGCCTCAATATCGGTAGATTTCAGATGTGTTGGAGTAAATAGTGGGAGGTTTGCGGCGTTTGCATAGGCTGCAACCGGAACGTCTTTTGTTTTCATGCCGCGGCCCGACTTTTTCGCTGGCTGGCTATAGACGGCGCAAACATCGTGGGTTTTGACAAGCCGATCAAGCGTGGGAATGGCAAATGCCGGACTGCCCATGAAGACAATGCGTTGCTTGACGCCCGAATGATGCTGCCGGCCGTTACTAGGGCCGAGCATGGCGGCTGAATGCGAGGCAGTCATATTTGGCCCCCGATTAGTTGCGTGACGCGGATTGACGCATTTCCTTCACAACCCGGCGCAGGATCATATCACGTTTCAGTCGTGAAATATGATCGATAAACAATACCCCGTTTAAATGGTCAATTTCATGCTGAACACAGGCCGCCAATAATCCGGTTGCGACCAGTGATTGGCTTTTGCCGTTCTCGTCTAGATAGCGGACTTCGACCTCGGCCGGCCGTTCAACATCTGCCGTTTGATCAGGAATTGACAGACAGCCTTCCTCAAGCACCGAAAGCACATCTGACTGGCTAATGATCTCCGGGTTGATCATCTTGAACAGCTCAGGGTTCTCATCCTTACCACAATCCATGACGATAATACGCTGGCTGATATTAACCTGCGGTGCGGCAAGCCCGATGCCGGGTGCATCATACATTGTCGCTGCCATATCATCCAGCAATTGACGCGTGCCGTCGGTGATTTCGGCAACCGATGTTGCGACTTTGCGCAAAACCGGATCCGGCACTTTGATAATTGGTATAAGTTTGGCAGTGGCTGGCATGATCGAAATTTCCTAAATATGCACGCGACCAATATGTGAATATGGCCAATCGAAAATGGCTGATATGACGGGCCAAACACCCTGTCACCCCACGGTGGGTTGTTCTGCTTTCATGGATTAGAAGATGGTGTCGTTGCAGTCAAGTTGCTAGCGTGGCAAACTTGGCGTGGGCAGGATGATGAGACCTGCCTGAAAGCATGTTTGATCAGTAGTATATTTGATCGATAGTATATTTAAAGGCGAATGGCTTTACCGGGCAGGGGCTATGTAGGTGATAAAATGACCAGCACAGAAATGATACTGATCCTAGCCCTTGTGGGCGTGATATTGCTGGGGCTGTTGCTATTTCGGCGTGGCCAGACACCAGAAAACGGTGAGGATTTTGCCGAGTTGCGCGGCCAGCTTGCCCAGATGGCAAGCCAATCCAATGAATTGCAACGGCTAATCGCCGAGCAGATGGCTAAAAGTGAGGGAAGACTTGGCAATCGGCTGGAGCAATCGCTACGTGATCAGAATGAACGCACAACCAAATCATTGACCGGCATGGCCGAAAAGCTGGCAGTAATCACCGAGGCAAACACCCATATTTCTGCCCTGAGCAATCAGGTAACACAGCTGCAAAATATCCTTTCAAACAAACAGGCGCGCGGTAGTTTTGGCGAGGTGCAGCTGGAAAATCTTGTGCGTGATGCCTTGCCGGAAAATGCGTTTGATTTTCAGGCCACACTTGGCAATGGTCGCCGGGTTGATTGTCTGCTGCGGCTACCTAACCCGCCCGGACCAATTGCGATTGACTCGAAATTTCCGCTTGAGGCCTATCGGCGGTTGACTGGTGCGGAAAATGACGCCGAACGTGAGGCGGCGCGGCGTTTGCTGGATTCGGATGTTAAAAAACACATTCAGGATATCGCCGAAAAATATATTATCCCGGGCGAAACTGCTGAAAGTGCCATTCTGTTTCTGCCGTCAGAGTCGGTCTACGCAGAAATCAATATTCAGTTGCCAAAGCTGGTTGAGGCGAGCCGCAAGGCGCGAGTCTATATGGCGGGGCCTGATAATCTGATGCTGCTATTGCACACAGTCAGGGCGATCTTGCGCGATGCCCGTATGCATGAAGCGGCGGGTTTGATCCAGACACAGGTCGATTTGATGATGAAGGATGTCCATCGCCTCGAAGAGCGTGTTGGCAAGCTGGCAACGCATTTTTCCCAGGCCGAAAAAGATATCTCAGATATTCAAACCTCAACACGTAAGATTGTCTCGCGGGGCGACAAGATTGAGGAGATTGAGGTGCTGGATGCTGATCAGGCTACACCTGCCGCAGCTGCCGCACCCAAGCCCAATCTGATCAGCTAGAGGCTTATAGCTCTAGCTTGGTACGGGCTTTGAGTGCTTGTGCCAATGTGCCGTCATCAAGGTAATCTAGCTCACCGCCAACAGGCATGCCATGCGCCAGCCTGGTGATTTCCAATGACAGGCCGGCCAGTTTCTCGCCAATATAATGTGCGGTGGTTTGCCCATCAACAGTCGCCGACAGCGCGAGAATCACTTCTGTTATTTCGTCAGTACTGGCGCGGCGGATCAGCCGGTCAATATGCAAATCCTCTGGCCCGCGTCCGTCAAGCGCGCTGAGTGTTCCACCTAAAACATGATATAGCCCACGATAAACCGCGGCACGTTCCATCGCCCACAGATCGCCAACATCCTCAACCACACAAATGCGGCTGCGGTCGCGGCGGTTGTCAGCGCAGATGC
>Ga0181567_10002796_pt1 | contig 12999 bp, 9 predicted proteins | sample 101ome_14_FD_133761 | JGI IMG/M metagenome (GOLD analysis project Ga0181567, IMG submission 133761) | Coastal salt marsh microbial communities from the Groves Creek Marsh, Skidaway Island, Georgia - 101403AT metaG (megahit assembly) | ecosystem: Environmental > Aquatic > Marine > Intertidal zone...
CGAGAACGGCGAGAACGGCGAGAACGAAGGAGAAGAAGAAGGAGAAGAAGGAGAAGGAGAAGAAGGAGGCGCGCGGCGACGTCGCGTACGCCTCGTCGGAGACGACGCCATTCGAGAACTTCTCTCACCCCTCGGCGCCGTGTTTTCAGTCTACCAACGGTTCCGTCGACGTCGAGCGATCGACGCCGCGTTTGAAGAGGCCGCTCTGGAGTGTCGAGTGGACGTCGACGAGGTCAAGTCCAAGGTGGAGGTGGACTGTTTCACTGGAGGTCCCGTGAACGAGGACGACGTCTCGCTCTGTTTGGTCGTCGGCGCGGACGCCGAGCGCGGATTCGTGAAGATTGAAGACGGCGTCTCGAGCGCCATTAGCGTAGCTTTTAGACAACGCATTGAAGGATGCGCGACGTTCCCTCCCGGAACCGTCGTGAAAACGACGGACGAGGCGGGCAGAGAGGTGGTCGGCGTCGTCACGCGCAAATCGGGCGACGACGAATGGAACGTCGCGACGGCGCTCGGCGTCGTTCGTCGCGCACAAAAGGACGTGTACGTCTTACACGCGTCGAATCGTGGGAAAGTCCTCGTGTTCTGGGGCACCGCGCAGTGGTCTCGCGCGCAGCTCTTGGGTGAAATCGCGCGCGGTCATTGGGGACTAACAAAGATGGAAAGTGTCGATGTGGCGAGGCCGGATGCCGCCTATCGGCGCGCCGTCGACGCCGGGCTCGTGTTCGCGCCGCTCACGGAGATGACGGAGACGTTCATGCGCGAGGCAATCTCGGACATGAACCGCATTCGGTCCACGGGTCAGATTGAGCGCGCGGCGTCGCCGGCGCCGCGGTGACGCGACGTCGATTCTCTCCGCCATGTGTACTCTTCGCGCGCGCGCCATGTGTACGCGCCACTGCACGACGCACGCAACGCGATGAACGCACGCAACGCACTCGCGACTGTCTTTGTTTTCCTGTTCGCGCTCCTCGGCGGCGCTCGCGCGTGGGAGTGCCCGACGTTCGACGAGGAAAAGGTGATGCAAGTGTTGCAAGTGTGTCTCGCCGACGCCGACGGCTTGTGCGGCGACGCGTGCGTCCCGGCGCTCGTCAACGGCGCCTTGGCCGTCAAGGACGAGATCGAGATTCCGTGCACAGGCGGCATCGACGGTGTCCTCGAAAACGTCCTCAAGCGATGCACCGAGGAAAACGGAGGCACGTTCGATCCGTGCGACGGCAAGGTGGAAGACGCGCTTCGCCGGTACGCGAGCGAGACGCGATGCGTCGAGGGGGGCACGCTCGCCGATTTCTTGTCGCGCGAGGACCGACGATGAAGAAGATTGATGAAGAAACGCATCGATTCCTTACCACTACATCTGTTTACTACTACTGTTTACTACCACACGCACACACATTGTGAACGACGACGTCTTCATCGCATCTCTCCTCGCCGTAATCGAGCGACGTGTTCGCGCTCTCGCGCCCGTCTCCGTCGCCGTCGTCTCGCCTTGGCCGCGTCCTCGGATTCCTCCGCCCCCGACGACGTCTCCGACGTTCGCACCGCTCGCCCTCGTCCGAGCGGAGGCATCCTCCTCGCGGACTCCCTCACCGGCGGCGGTCGATCCTCCTCCGCCTCCGCCTCAGCCGCGTCGTCTCCGCGCACCAACGCGCGCGCCAACGCGCGTCTCGCCTCTCTCTCGCGTCTCCTCGCCTCGCTCACCGGTTCACCCCACCCGAGACCGACGCGCGCGGATCGACGCACACACTCCTCGCGCTCGAACGCGTCCTCCCTCGTCGACGCGTACGACGACGACGACGACGACGACGAAGACGCGCGCGCCGTCGTCTCCGTCATCGTCTCCATCGCATCCACGAACTCGTTCGTCTCGTCCTCGTCCGCGTCCTCGTCGTCCATCCCGTCGACACCGTCGTCGCGACGAGACGTCATCGCTCGCGCCCTCGCCTCGCGCCGTCGTTCGAGTTCACGAACGATGTCTCTCGCGGACGACGCCATCGTCGCGACGGACTCTCGACTCTCGACGGATGCGATCCGATTCGGATGCGACTGTGATGCGACGGCGATGCGATGCGACGCGTGCGCGGTCACCCAACGCGGTCACCACCCGACGACGACGGCATCGGTCGTCCTCGCGCGCGCGCGTCCGTCTCCGACGTCGCGCGACGGACGCGCACGCGTCGGAGACGAACGCACGATGCAGATGCACCCCTAAACCCTAGACCCCTAAACCCTAGACACCCCGTCGCGTCACCCCGCGCGCCAACTGTTTTTCGCGTCCGTCGTTCCTCGCGGTGCCGTCGCGCGTGCGCGGCGCGCTGGACGCCGGGTCGGCGTGGTGGTACTTTACATAGTACATGTAAAGGACCCCGATATCGATATCTCGAGAGAGAAATATTCAAAGAACTCGTCGACTCGACGACGTCGAGTGGGTGTGACGGCGACTGGAATGACGGTTGACGAATGCGCGAGAAGACGACGCGCGACGACGACGACGACGACGACGACGACGACGACGACGACGACGACGACGACGACGACGCGGGAGAAGACGGGCGATGCGCGTCGCGGCGTGCGTCGCGGCGACGATGTGCGCGTGCGCGTCCACGGCGTCGGCGACGGCGACGATTCCGAACGATGGTGCGCCAGATGAATGCGATGCGCGCGGCGAAAACGTCGTCGATCGCGTCGGCGGACGAAGCGCGTGGACGCGCGCTCGCGGCGTCGACGACGTTTTGTGATGTTTGAAACACGGCCGGGACGTGCGCGTTGTAGACGTCGAGTGGGACGTGCGCGGCGGACGCGTCGTGCGCGTGGGTTTCGGCGGATTCCGAGTGCGGAACGTCTGCGGCCGAGGCGACGAGCGCGGTGGCGACGTTGTTCGCACCGACGATCGGTGTCGCGCTGTAACAGGTCGCGCGTGCGTTGAACACGGCGCCGACGTGCTCGAGCGTCGAGTGCGAAAATTTCGCGGCGGCGAACGCGTGCGTCATCACGCAGGCGGAGGCGACGACGCTGTCTTCCGGCGACGCCTTTTCGGGCGCGTTGTTTCATCGCGCGATGAAGTGCTCTCAATTCGAGGCGCAGTCGACGTGTACCGCGGATTCGGAGTGTGCGTGGGAATACGACACGGACGAGAAAGCGTACACGTGCGATCCGAGCAATCTCGGGACGCTCGCGCTCGCCGAGTGTCCGGCTCTGACGCCGCACATCCAAACCGTTATCAACGCCAATCCGCGAGCGGCGGGACTCGGCGTCGGCGCTCAAGACCTGACGCCGAAACCCACAGTGAGTGGCTCCACAAGCTGCCGTCTCACGCAAACCTTTACGTTGACAGCGCTCGTCGTCGGCGCTCTCGCGCTCGTCGCCCAACTAATGAATAACAACCATCAGGTTTTGTTTTGTACCACGTGTAGTGTTTTCGTCCTGATGTGTAACGTCCCATCTTCCACTAACGCGCCCCGGGACCGATGTAGCACGCTTTAGGGACCGATGGAGCACACTTTAGGGACCGATGGAGCACACGCTTTAGGGACCGATGGAGTACACTTTAGGGACCGATGGAGTACACTTTAGGGACCGATGGAGTGCAATCCAGGGACCGTGCCGAGTATTTTTTCTCGATCGATCGGTCGTTGACGTCGGCCCGCACACGACGACGGACGTCGACGGCGCGGCGGGTGATGCGAGCGATGCGGCGAGCGGTGCGACGAACGACGTGTGAACGCGCGGTGCGCGCGGTGTGTGGGACGACGTCGGCGTCGTCGGCGGTGACGGCGGCGACGGCGGCGACGGCGACGCGCGAGTCCCATCGCCACCATCATCATAATCATCACCAGTGGTCCCGCGATCGAACGGTCGCGTCGGCGGCGACGTCGTCGGCGAGCGCGTGGCGACGGGCGAATCGAGGGTACGCGTCGGCGACGGCGTCGTACGAGATCATCGATCACGAGTACGATGCCCTGGTGGTCGGGGCGGGAGGCGCGGGTTTGCGCGCGGCGATCGGTTTGGGCGAACACGGATTCAAGACGGCGTGCGTGACGAAGCTTTTCCCGACGCGGTCGCACACGGTGGCGGCGCAGGGAGGGATAAACGCGGCGTTAGGGAACATGACGGAGGATGATTGGCGGTGGCACGCGTACGATACTGTCAAGGGGGCGGATTGGCTCGGAGACCAGGACGCCATTCAGTACATGTGCAGAGAAGCGCCCAAGGCGGTGATCGAATTGGAAAAGTACGGCATGCCGTTCTCGAGAACGGACGAGGGGAAGATTTACCAGCGTGCGTTCGGTGGTCAGTCGTTGGATTACGGCAAGGGTGGACAGGCGTATCGATGTGCGGCGGCGGCGGATCGAACGGGACACGCCATGTTGCACACGCTCTACGGCGCCGCGTTGAAGCACGACGTGCAATTCTTCGTGGAGTACTTTGCGTTGGATTTGATCATGGACAAGGGCGAATGCGTGGGTATCATGGCGCTGTGCCTCGAGGACGGTACCATTCACAGGTTCAGATCCCACCAGACCATTTTAGCCACCGGCGGATACGGTCGGGCGTACTTTAGCGCCACCTCCGCGCACACGTGCACGGGCGACGGCAACGCCATGGTCGCTCGAGCGGGCTTGCCTTTGCAGGATCAAGAATTCGTGCAGTTTCACCCCACCGGTATTTACGGCGCCGGTTGCTTGATCACGGAGGGTTCTCGCGGGGAGGGTGGCATCTTGCGCAACTCGGAGGGCGAGCGTTTCATGGAGCGCTACGCGCCGAGCGCCAAGGATCTCGCCAGTCGTGACGTCGTGTCCCGATCGATGACGCTCGAGATTCGCGAGGGAAGAGGCGTGGGTAAGGACAAAGATCACATCTATTTGCACCTGAACCACTTGCCGCCGGAACTCTTGGCGGAGCGTCTCCCGGGAATTTCCGAAACCGCCGCCATTTTCGCCGGCGTCGACGTCACCAAAGAACCCATTCCCGTCATCCCCACCGTCCACTACAACATGGGCGGTATCCCCACCAACTACAAGGGCGAAGTCGTCGCGCCGAAGAACGGCGATCCCGACGCCATCGTCCCCGGTTTGCTCGCCGCCGGCGAGGCGGCGTGCGCCAGCGTGCACGGCGCCAACAGACTGGGCGCCAACTCGTTGTTGGACATCGTCGTCTTCGGTCGAGCATGCGCCAACACGGTGGCGGGTAAGCTCAAACAAGGCGCACCACACCGTAAGATTGCCGACGACGCCGGATCGAACGCCATCGAACGTCTCGAAAAGATTCGCAACTCCACGGGCACGGCGCCGACGGCGATGCTTCGCAAGACGATGCAAAAGGTGATGCAAGAGGACGCCGCCGTCTTCCGAACGCAAGAGACGCTCGCCAACGGATGCACGCGCATCGACGACGTCGCCGCGCAGTTGGACAACCTCAAGCTCACCGACCGCTCCTTGGTTTGGAACACCGACTTGGTCGAGGCGCTCGAGCTCCACAACCTCATGCCAAATGCGCAAACCACCATGCACTCGGCCGAGCGTCGCAAGGAGAGTCGCGGCGCACACGCGCGCGAAGACTTCCCCGACCGTCTCGACGACGCGTGGATGAAACACACGCTCGCGTACGTCGAAAACGGTAAAGTTAAGATTGATTACAGACCGGTGCACGACTACACGCTCGACGCCGAGATGGACGTCATCCCGCCCAAGGCGCGCGTCTATTAAACGACGCGCGACGACGACTCGACTCGACTCGATTCTGCACGATGTTTTAAAATCATACACACACACGCATTGTTCAGTCCATCCATCCGCCGTCCGTCGCGTGATCGCAGCCTCCGTCGCCCTCGCCTCGCCCGCCGTTCGTCGTCCGCCCGCCGGTCTGGTCGGTCGGTCGGTCGCCGCCACTCGCCCGCCCCACCCGCGGCGGTCGTCCTCATTCCGCCCGCGCGCGATGCCTCGCGCGTCCGACGTCGACGCCGATCTCGGGGCGGACGTCAAGGCGTTCGCCTCGACGCTCGGATTCGCCCCGAGCGCGGCGTCCGGGGACGTCGCGCGTGGATTCGACGACCGAGACTTTCGCGCCGAACATCTGCGGCGGGCGGCGGCGGCGTCGACGAAGAAGAAGGCGCGGGCGAGCGAGGACGCGGACGATGCGCGTCGCGATGCGCGAGGACGTCGAGGGACAAAGGCGTCGTCGACAGGCGCGCGCGATGGAGGCGATGGGACGGCGACGAAGGCGGAGGGGAGACGAGGGCGAGGGGACGTCTCGGAGGGCGACGGCGGAGACGGCGCGACGGCGCGGCGGGCGTCGGGGAAGAAACGACCGTGGAATCCTGGGGCGGGACCGATGCCGACGAAAGAGGAGAGCGGTGGTGATGGGAAGGGTACGCGCGCGCGCGATGGCGGTGGAGTCTCGGGTGGGGCGTGGTACGAGACGGTCAAGGCGTTGAACGCGGAGCTCGGCGAGGCGAAGACGAGGACGAAATCGAGCGCGGCGGCGCCGACGCGAGGGGAGCTCGAGGCGAAGGAAAAGATGGCGAAGAGCGCGTTAGAAGAGCGCGTGGGTTCATACGCGAAGAGGTTACAGCGTAAGAGCGACGCGAACGCCAAGTGGTTGGAGATGGTGCGCACGAGCGGTACGGCGAGCGACAAGGTGGCGGCAAACGTGTTGAGCGTCACCGAGGATCCGGTGGCCAACTTAAAAGCGTTGGAAAATTTACTAGGACTCGTCGAGCGCGCGCGCGCGAGCGGTGGAAAACGCGGGGCGGTGCAATCGATCACCGCGCTCGAGACGCTGTTTCGTGAGAGTTTACTTCCCGATAGAAAGCTCAAGTACTTTAGCGAGCAACCGCTCGCGGCATCGGCGGACGCGCCGCACGAACGCAAGCGTTTGATGTACTGGCACGTGGAAGATTCCATTAAGCGAATGTATCTGAGATTTATCGGAGCTCTGGACGAGCTCTCGAGAGATCCTCTGCCCATTCTCAAGGAAAAGTCGCTCAAGAGCGCGTACGCGTTGCTCAAGGCGAAACCGGAGGGTGAGCGTCAGTTGTTGAACATTCTCGTCAACAAACTCGGTGACCCGTCGAGAAAAATCGCTTCAAACGCGTCGTATCTGTGTCTAGAGCTGATCAAAGCGCATCCAGCTATGAAGCGCATCGTCGCGCGGGAAGTCGAGGCGTTCACGTTCAGACGCGGCGTCGGGTTGAAGGCGCAATACTACGCCGCCGTCATGTTGAATCAAATTTCTCTCAGTCACCGAGGAGACGGGCCCGCGTTGGCCGAGCAACTCATCGAGGCGTACTTTGGACTCTTCCAGTACTTGTACAAACTGTCTTTGAAAAAAGACGTCGAAGACGAGGGAGAAGATGCGAAACCTGAGCCGAAGAAGAAGGAGAAGCACCGCCACAGAGACGGCGGGCGAGGGAGAGGCGGGCGAGGCGGTCGCGGAGGCCGAGGCGGACGGGGACGCGGTCGCGGAGGTAAAGACGCGAAGAAACAGGAACAACCGGCGCAAATTGGCGCGGGCGTGGACGCGCGAGTCGTGTCGGCGCTGCTCACCGGTATCAACCGCGCGTTCCCGTACGTGGCGAGCGAAAAGGTTGACGCTCTCATCGATCGCATCTCTCCCGCGCTCTTCACGATCGCGCACTCGCCAAATCTGGGAGGTGCGCTCCAAGCGATGATGCTTCTCTTTCAGTTATTGTCGGCGCGCTCGTCCGTCAGCGATCGCTATTACAGAGCCTTGTACGCGTTGCTGCTCCATCCAGGATTGGCGAGATCGACAAACACCTCGCAGGTGCTTTCGTTGATTTACAAGAGTCTTCGCGAAGATGTCGTCCCGAAGCGCTCCGCAGCCATGGTGAAACGACTTTTGCAGGTTGCCTCACAAGCGCCCGCCACGTTCGCGTGCGGCGCGCTCATGGCGGTGAGTGAATTCTTGGCGAAACAACCGTCGCACTGGAACGCGATTCGACAACCCAGAGACGCGGAGGACGACGACGTCGAGCATTTTAGCGATGTCAGAGGCGACGACGACGACGACGACGGGCGCACCGGTCTATTCGAGGGCGATGAGATGGAACACGACAAGCGCGAATCCGCGAGCGATAGCGAGAAATCATCGGATGATGACGAAGACGCCGGTTTGGGCGCCGAAAGGAGAGTGTCCTCGGCGAGTGAGCGGTACGATATGGAGAAACGAGAACCCATGTACGCTCGCGCGGAGACGTCGTGTTGGTGGGAACTCAACGTGTTGGCCACCAACGCGCACCCGTCCGTTGCCGCGATGTCGCGCACGCTCCTTCAGGGTAAGCCGATCGAATACGACGGCGATCCTCTCGCCGACATGACGCTCACCGTCTTCCTCGACAAGTGGTTACAAAAGAAGCCAAAGAAACGGTCCAAGGGTGGTTCCGACGTCATGCGCGCCGCGAACGCCGACGTCGCCGACGCTTACATGCCGGGCACGGAGGAATTCGCCTCGCTCATGGAGTCCGAAGTTGATCCATCCGACGTCTTCTTCCATCGATACTTTGCCAACAAGGCTGAAACGGCGGCGGCCAAGAAGAAAAAGGTTGACAAGAAGACCACAGAAGATGTGAGCGACGCCGAGTCTGAATCCGATCCGGACGGAGAGTTGCCGAAGAAAAAGTACGATGATAGCGAATCCGAAGGCGAAGAGAGCGAGGACGAACTCGCGGTGCAGGAAATCAACATCGACGAAGCCTCCGACTCTGACGACGAGGCGTTGGCGGTGTCCCTCAAAAAGGTTAAAAAGGACGATTTCAAGGATGACGACTTCGATGAAGAAGCCGACGAAGAGTTCCTCAGATCCGAACGACAAGAGGAAGGCATCGAAGACGATCGTTTCAACCTCGATGCGTTGGCTAAAGCGTACGGTAAACCGCCCGGTTACTTGCTCGCCGAGGCGGCGGAACGCGAACGCGAGGAGGAAGCCAAGGCGATCAAGGCGATCAAACGCGCCGTTCAGGACGGACCGAAGGACGAGGCCGCCGACGTCGTCGTCGAAGATTTCACGAGTGGCGGCGTGTTCGCCTCTGCAGACGATTACGCCGACATGATAAACGACGACGACGCCAACGCCGTGGACCCGTCCAAGCTCGACGAGGACGAGGACGGCGAGGACGAGGACGAGGGTGACATCGAAGTGAACGACGACGACGACGACGACGACGACGACGAAAGTGACGACGACGATGAACCGTCTCCACCGTCTCCACCGCCCCAAAAGAAATCTTCAAAGAAGACGAAGACGAGGACGCCGAAATCGTCCTCCAAGTCTCCGCGCGTCGCCGTCGAGGACGTCCCTCAAACTCGTGTCACGAGATCGTCCAAACGCGTGCGTCGCTAGACATAATAGAAACCATGAAATACGACGTCATCAACAAACAAACAATCTGTTCGTTCGTCCGTTTGGTCGCTTTTTCCTTCGTTCCGTCTCTGAAGTCTCTCTCAAACACATTTGACCGTTCACGACTCAATAATAGCGGGGTCAACGCCGCCGGGAGATTCGAGCGCTGATGATTGCGCGAAATCCAACCTCGCGCGCACACACCGACGCGACGTCGATCGAAAGTGTCGTCTCGACGCGCGCGCGATGAGTGAGATAGGCTTACCTCCGCAATCCTCCGCGAGCACGCTCACCAGAGTCGAGCGCGTGGGCGCGCACTCCCACGTGAGAGGCTTGGGATTGGACGACGGCTTGGACGCGAGGAAATCGTCCCAAGGTTTGGTGGGACAACTTCGGGCGAGAAAAGCGGCGGGAGTGATCGCGAACATGATCAAGGACGGCACGATCGCGGGGCGCGGTGTTCTCATCGCGGGTCAACCGGGCACGGGGAAGACGGCGATCGCGCAAGGGATGGCGAAGACGCTGGGCGAGGAGACGCCGTTCGCCTCCATGGCGGCGAGCGAAATCTTCTCCATGGAGATGTCCAAGACGGAAGCGTTGACGCAGGCGTTTCGTAAGGCGATCGGGGTGAGAATTAAAGAGGAGAACGAGACGATCGAGGGTGAGGTGGTGGAGATTGAGATCGATAAACCCGTGGGGGCGTACGCGGCGACGACGGCCAAGACGGGGAAATTGACCATGAAGACGACAGACATGGAGACGGTGTACGATCTCGGTACGAAGATGATAGAGGCGATCAGTAAGGCTAAAGTAAACGCGGGGGACGTGATCAACATCGATAAGGCGAGCGGGCGCATCACAAAGCTTGGACGGTCGTTTTCGAGATCAAGAGACTACGACGCGATGGGCGCGACGACGAAATTCGTCGCTTGCCCAGAGGGAGAGCTTCAAAAGCGCAAGGAGGAGGTGCACACCGTGTCTCTGCATGAAATCGACGTTATTAACTCTCGCACGCAAGGATTCCTCGCGCTCTTCGCCGGTGATACCGGTGAAATTCGCGCGGAGATTCGCGAGCAAATCGACAACAAGGTTTCCGAGTGGAAGGAAGAGGGCAAGGCGGAGATCATCCCGGGCGTGCTCTTCATCGACGAGGTGCACATGCTCGACATCGAGTGTTTCTCATTTCTCAACCGCGCGTTGGAGAACGAGTTGGCGCCCATTTTAGTCGTCGCCACTAACCGCGGCATCACGAAGATTCGAGGCACCGAGTTCCGGTCGCCGCACGGTATACCGATCGACCTTCTCGACCGTCTCCTCATCATTCACACCGAACCGTACGAAGAGCGCGAACTCAAAGCCATCTTAGAGATTCGGTGCGAGGAAGAAGACGTCGAACTGAGCGAGGACGCCAAGGATTTACTCTGTAAAATCGCGTGCGAGACGAGTCTTCGCTACGCCATTCAGCTCATCTCCGCCGCGTCGCTCAAGGCGAGTCGTCGCAAGTCCGCCAAGGTGGACGTTCAGGACGTCTCCAAGGTGTACGGCATGTTCTTGGACGTCAAGCGATCGACGCAGTTCATGCTCGACTACCAATCCGACTACATGTTCAATGAAACCACCGCCGCCATGGTGCCTTAGACTACACTCACACAATATTGTAATTCCAAAACGTCAACCAAAAAAAAATTCACCAAATCCCTCGCGGATGATGATGATGGACAAACAAACCCTGCGACCGAGGGATCGCATCCGCCTCTTTGCGACGCTCGGTTTCGACGTCGCGAACGCACGCGTACGGTAAAGCCTTAACTTTATCGCACCCTCACGCGGCGCACGGGTTAAAGAAGTGTAAAACGCTCACACTCTCCTTGCTGCATCAGAAGCAGTACTTGGTCCCGCCGTGACTTAGAACTCTCAGAAAACTTTGATCATGCCGTCCGCTGCGGCCATCAAGAAGCAAGGCTACGCCAAGCGCGTGGCCGAATTGTTGGACAACTACGACACCGCCCTCTTGGTCGGCGCCGATAACGTTGGTTCCAAGCAATTCATGGACATTCGTGCGGTACGTGGGGACGCGATGACGCTCGTAAAGCCCTAACGCGGGGCGCGCCCTCGATCTCGGTCGCGCACCGGCGCGTCCCGCGACCGACGATGACATCGTCTCGACGATGACGACATCGTTCGTTTTTTCGCTCGCGCTTATCTCTCGTCTTGTCTCGTCCCGAACGTCGCGCTGACCGAGAGCCGTCTCTTTTCCCCCGCATCGCAGTCCATTCGCCCGGAGTCCGTCGTGCTCATGGGGAAGAACACGCTCATGCGCAAGTGCATCACCAACTACTGCAAGGCGAAGGGTGACGACACGTGGATGATCTTGTCCAACAAGCTCATCGGTAACGTCGGTATCATCTTCACCAAGGGTGACTTGTTGGAAACTCGTAAGAAGATTCAACAATTCGTCGTTCCGGCGCCGGCGCGCGTCGGCGCCATCGCCCCGGTCGAAGTCATCGTCCCGGCGGGTCCGACGGGTATGGAACCTTCCCAAACGTCCTTCTTCCAAACGCTTAACATTGCGACGAAGATTAACAAGGGTACCATCGAAATCCTCAACGACATTGTCGTGTTGCAGCCGGGCGACCGTGTTTCCTCTTCCGCCGCCGCGTTGCTCGGTAAGATGAAGTTCACGCCGTTCACGTACGGCTTGGAAGTCCTCGAAGTGTACGACAAGGGTGCCATGTACCCGTCTGCCGTCTTGGACATCACCAACGAGACCCTCGAAGCCAAGTTCATGTCTGGTGTCGCGCAAGTCGCGTCCCTCTCTTTGGCTTCTGGATACCCCACCCTCGCGTCTGTCCCGCACTCCATCGTCAACGCGTACAAGAACGTGCTCGCGATCTCCATCGGTACCGACTACACCTTCGAGTTGGCCCAAAAGGTCAAGGATTACCTCGCCAACCCGGGTGCCTTCGCCTCCGCGGCTCCGGCCGGCGGTGCTGGTGGCGACGCCAAGGCGGCGGCTGCCGCCCCGGTGGAGGAAGAGGAGGAAGAAGCCGAAATGGACTTCGACCTCTTCGACTAATCGCGACGTCTATGACGCGAGGACCTACCCCCGCATGAGTTCCGTAGGAAAATTAGGTTGTGAAAAGGTCTATTATACCACTAAAAATATTCAAACTAGGCGCCCACGGCGTTCGTTTCCTTGAGGAGCTCGTCAACCGATCGCAGTTCCTCCTCGATGCCGTCGAGTGAAAATTCCGAGTCCCCTCTTGCGGGCGCGCGCCTCTCGAAATCGTACGCCGAAAGCGCGCTGGAAATCTCGAAAGATTCTTGACTGAATGTGCGCGTCTTCGCGTGCGACGGCACCTCCGGTTCGACGAGATCGCGCTCCAATAGACGCTCGCGCTCTTCGTCGGCGTCGCGCGCCATCGCCGCCTCGTCAATTTCCTGAAGTCGAAGCAGCGCCTCGATCGGCGCCTCCAACTCCACCAGCGGTTTGCACAGTTCTATGGTCTCCATCGTGATCTTTCGTAAAAACGCTTGTCTCTCGCGCATGGATCGCATCAGACTCTGCACTTGATGTGAAAACTCCTCTGGCGTGAGCGCCGCGTCTTCGTAGTGGCCGTCCAACTCGAAAATCGCTTCCTC
>Ga0181567_10002808_pt1 | contig 12968 bp, 10 predicted proteins | sample 101ome_14_FD_133761 | JGI IMG/M metagenome (GOLD analysis project Ga0181567, IMG submission 133761) | Coastal salt marsh microbial communities from the Groves Creek Marsh, Skidaway Island, Georgia - 101403AT metaG (megahit assembly) | ecosystem: Environmental > Aquatic > Marine > Intertidal...
AACCAGCGGTGGGGCCATGGATGCCTCGAACCTGCTGAAACCTGCTTTGCAGGGCGGCAAACTGCGGACGATGGGATCGACCACTTATAAAGAGTTCCGCCAGCACTTCGAAAAAGACCGCGCCTTGTCGCGTCGTTTCCAAAAAATCGACGTCAACGAGCCCAGCGTGGAAGACAGCATCAAGATCCTGAAAGGGTTGAAACCCTATTTTGAAGAGCATCACGGCGTGAAATTCACCGCGGATGCGGTCAAAACCGCAGTTGAACTTTCATCGCGCTATATCAACGACCGCAAGCTGCCCGACAGCGCCATCGACGTGATAGACGAAGCCGGTGCGGCACAACACCTCGTGCCGGAAAGCAAACGTCGCAAAACCATCGGCGTCAAAGAGATTGAGGCCGTCGTTGCCAAGATCGCACGCATTCCTCCCAAAAGCGTCAGCAAGGACGATGCCGAGGTGCTGAAAGATCTTGAGAAGTCGCTCAAGCGTGTGGTCTTTGGTCAGAACGACGCGATTGATGCACTGTCCAGCGCGATCAAGCTGGCCCGTGCAGGGTTGCGTGAACCTGAAAAGCCCATCGGCAACTACCTGTTCGCTGGACCAACCGGCGTGGGTAAAACCGAAGTGGCCAAGCAACTGTCCGATATTCTGGGTGTGGAACTTCTGCGCTTAGATATGTCCGAATACATGGAGAAACACGCGGTCAGCCGACTGATTGGTGCGCCTCCGGGCTATGTAGGCTTTGATCAGGGCGGTCTTCTGACCGATGGTGTGGACCAGCATCCGCATTGTGTTCTGCTTCTGGACGAGATTGAAAAAGCACACCCAGATGTCTACAACATCCTGCTGCAGGTGATGGACCACGGCCAGCTGACCGACCATAACGGGCGCACCGTGAACTTCCGCAACGTGGTGTTGATCATGACCTCAAACGCGGGCGCCGCAGAGCAGGCGAAAGAGGCCATTGGCTTTGGCCGTGACCGCCGCGAAGGGGAAGATACAGCCGCGATCGAGCGGATGTTCACGCCGGAATTCCGTAACCGTCTGGACGCGGTCATCAGCTTCGGGGCACTTCCGAAAGATGTCATCCTGCAAGTGGTCGAGAAATTCGTGCTGCAACTGGAAGCCCAGCTTCTGGATCGCAATGTCAGCATCGAACTTACCCGTCCGGCTGCTGAATGGCTGGCGGACAAAGGCTATGACGACAAGATGGGCGCGCGGCCTTTGGGGCGTGTCATACAAGAGCACATTAAAAAACCATTGGCTGAAGAATTGCTGTTCGGCAAGCTGACCAAGGGCGGTCTGGTCAAAGTGGCTGTGAAAGACGGCAAGCTGGATTTACAACTGTCCGGTCCCGAGCGTCCAAGGCTCGAGGGAAAGAAGCCCCCGCTTCTAACCGCCGAGTAATCGGTAGCCATATCATTCCGAAAGCCCGCGAAGATTTCGCGGGCTTTTTTCTTGCCACATGTTAGACGCGCGCCCTACCCTGCCTGAAAACAGGAGACACCTATGCCAGCAATGGAAACCTTCCGCAGTTTGGTTGAGCCCACAGATTGCGATTTTCTAGGACATATGAATGTGGCGCGCTATTTCGCCGCTTGCTCGGATGGGATCGGGAACATTGAAACGGCCCTTGGCTTGACGGGACACGACCAACGCTCGGGTCGTCGCTTGTGCTTTGCGGTGGTTCACGCCGAAAGCGATTTTCTGGCCGAACTCCAGGCGGGGGATTCAATCTATCTGAAAACAGACATTGCGGCGGTTGGCACCAAATCCATGACTTTCCGCCACCGGCTGTACCGTGCTGATGACGAAATTTTGGTGTTCTCTGGCACGTTCAAATCGGCCATGTTCAACGTCGAAACACGGCAATCGGCGGTTATTCCAGATGATGTACGCGAAAACGCCAAACGCTTTATGGTCTCGGATTAACGCTCGGTCAGTTTAAGCTCGATCCGCCGGTTCTGCGCGCGCGCTTCTGCGGTGTTGGCCGGATTGATAGGCTGGTACTGTCCAAACCCGTTGGCAGAAAGCCGATCAGGGCGCAGCCCAAGGCCCACAAGATCTCGGACCACCGACAAGGCACGAGCCTGCGACAGCTCCCAGTTATCCGCAAACTCGCCACCGGGAAGGACGCGGATGTTATCGGTGTGCCCGTCAACGCGGATCACCCAGTCAATCTCGGAGGGGATTTCATCCTGAATATCCAACAGAAGCGAGGCGATGTTGGCGATTTCGTTTTTACCGGCATCGGAGAGATCGGCCTTGCCGGACGGGAAAAGAACCTCGGACGAGAAGACGAAGCGATCGCCAACAATCTGCACACCTTCGCGTTCACCGACCAGATCACGCAAACGTCCGAAGAAATCCGATCGGTATTTGGCAAGCGCCTTGTTCTCTTGTTCCAGACGATCCTTCTCGGCCTGCAGCAAGTCGTTGATTTCCTCCTCGGCCTGACGGCGGCGTCGTTCCTCGGCTGCGGCTCGCGTTAGCGCTGTATTCAGACGATTGCCAAGAGAGGTGATCTGAACCTGGCTGGCCACATCTTTGGCTTCCGCTTCGTCGATCAGTGTTTGCAGCTTGCCCATTTGCACGCGCAAGTCAGCGACCTGCTGGTTCAGAAGTTCCATTTCCCGTTGAGCCTTTTGATTCTGCGTCTTTGCGGAGTTCAATTCTTCTTCAGCTGTCGCAAGAAGTAGGATCGCTTTGTCCGCCTCGCTCATGCGTTCCGCCGCAGCTTCTTCAATCTTTTGTTGCTGCAATAGGGCGTCGGCCAAACGTGTACGCAGCTCGGCGAGCGTTTTCTCGACCTCGGACAGTTTGGCTTGCTGATCCTGTGTTGCACTTTCTGCCGCCAGCTTCGCCTCAAGCGCGCGGGCCAGTTGTTCTTCCAAATCGGCCTTGGCTTCGCCATCCTGCTGTGCCGCCAATTTTGCCGCCAGAGCCGAGGCCAAGCGCGCCTCAAGATCATCACGACTAGCGGTTAATTCGTTTCGGGTTGCCAAGACCTGAGCCAATCGCAATTCCAGTTCAGCGGTCGTGTTGCGTGCTGTTCGTGCAGCGATTAGCGCTTCATCAGCCTCGGCCCGTGCGTCTGCCAAGGCATCGGTCAATTGCTCGACCTGTGTTTGACTGCGCACTTGCGCCGCCAGCGCGGCCTCGGCGGTTTCGTTGGCAAGCTCAGCAGAAGTCCGAGCCGAGGCCAGCAGATTGCTTAGTTCAGTTCGCGCAGCACCTGCTTGATTAACTGCTTCGACGGCTTCCGCACGCGCAATTTTTTCGGCTTCATAACGCAGGTTCAAATCAGCAAGTGCGGCTTCGCCCTGATCGACTTGTACCCGCAATGCCGCAAGCTGGCGCTCTAGCGTCCGCTCACGATCCCGCGCGCGGGACAGCTCTTGATTGGCCAGATCTAACTTTGCCTGTGTTTCATTACGGTCTGCCGTGCCTTCATCCAAATCCAACAAAGCTTGAACCAAAGCAGCCTCGACCGAGCTAAGTTTTGACCCCGCATTTTCACGTGCTTCACGGGCTTTGTTCAAATCGGCTTGAGTATCCTGAAGCTTCAGATCCAGTTCGGCGTTTGCCAGCAACGCAGCGGCCAATTTTTCATTCAGGCCTTCTTCTGCCGAACGGGACGCCGCCAACAGCGTTAGCGTCTCTTCGGCCTCTTTACGTTTTTCTTCCAACGCAAGCGTCATCGCAGTCAGTTCGGTTTGCGCATTTTCCAGCCGTTTGCGCAGCGCTTCGGCAGCGGCGGCTTCCGCCAGTTTCGCCTTTTCTTCTTCTGATAATGCCGCTTCGGTATCAGCAAGTCGTTCACGCAATGCCGCAACGGCCGCTTGCTCGGCCAGCTTGGCTTTCTCTTCTTCCGCCAGCGCCCCTTGGGTATCTTCGAGACGCGCCAGCGTGTCCATAAGCTCTTGTGATAGTGACCGTGCTTTGTCCTCTTCGTCCGCCAACTGCGCCAAGGCGTTCGCAAGGCTTTCGTCGGTTTCTGCATTCTGACTACGCAGATCTTCGACCAAGGCTTGCAGCGCCTCTTCCCGGGCGGCTGCCAGACGTGCGGCCTCGACCTGTGCATCAATTTCGTTCCGAGCCGTGGCAAGCGCCAAATTCAACGCCTCTTGCTCGGACATCAGTTCGGCTTCACTGGCTTCCAGATCGGCAATGCGGCCCAGCGCGGTTTCCTGGTCCGACAAAAGCGCTGCGACCTGATTTTCGAATGCCGTAATGCGGGCGTTGGCATCATCCAACGCATTCGTGCGCGAAGTCAGATCAATGCGCAGCGATGCAATCATCGCGGATTGCGCAGCCACCTGCGCCTCGGCATCTTCCAAGGTCTGCTCAAGTCCGCCAACACGTGTTGTCAACTGCGCAGTCAGGTCCCGCTCAAGTCCCAAGGCATCTGCCAAAGCTGCCACTTCCGAGGACAATTCGGACATCTCGTCCTCTTGCCCCGAAATCGTTTCCATCAGAACGAACTGGATCACAGTGAAAATCGTCAGCACGAACATCAGGACCAAAAGCAGTCCCGTCATCGCATCTACAAACCCCGGCCAGATCGAAGCTTGGAAACGCTGGCCCGTGCGACGGTTCAGCGACATACTCAGCCCTCGCTAAAGGGGCCGCGTTTGGGCGCAAGCTGTTGCAGACTGCGATGCAGTGCTGCGATGTCGTTATGGATTTCGGCCATCGCTTCCTGACGCCCCGCGGACAATTCTTCGAGAATGCGCAGAAGCTGCTGATCCATGCTGCGCAAGCGCATCCGGCTTTCGGCGTCTACTTCTGCCTGACCAGCTGGTCCAATTTTTTCAAGCGCACCGATCAAACGGTTTTGGCCTTCGACAACCTGTGCCAACATCTGAGAGCTATCGTCAGTTCGCAACCGGTCTGTCATTCGATCCATCGAGGCCATCAGTTGCTGCAGTCGATCATCCGCCACGGCCCGTTCATGATCGGATTTGGCGATCATGGCATGCAGCATTTCCATCTGCTGAGACAGGTGGTCGGCCATCATCACCATGGCAGATTGCTCGGACGAGGTGTCGCCATCGGAAGATGCAAAGCCCAGGCGGGTGATGCTGGACAGCCACTCTTCCAACTCGCGGTAAAAACGGTTTTGGCCGTGCCCGGCGAACAGCTCAAGCAATCCGACCACCAAAGAACCGGCCAAGCCCAACAGTGAAGATGCGAAAGCGATTCCCATCCCCCCAAGCTGGGATTCCAAACCCGCCATCAGGCGCGAAAAGACTGCAACGCCAGCCTCGCCCTGTTCGGGTACAAGACTGCGGATCGTATCAACCAACGCCGGAACCGTTGTGGCAAGTCCGTAAAACGTACCCAAAAGGCCAAGGAAGATCAGTGTGTTGACAATATAACGAGTGATGTCGCGCACTTCCTCGATACGCGAAGCAACGGAATCCAAAATCGAGCGCGTCGAACTGGCAGAAATCTGCATCTGCTTTCCGCGCGACCGAAGAAGCGCCGCCAAAGGTGCCAAAAGACGCGGCGCTTTGGTTAGCTCATGACCGGGGTTTTCCGCCGCAAAGCCCTCGATCCAGCGTACCGAAGACACCATTTGCGCAACCTGAAAGAAGCAGGCCAAGACACCGATCACGAAAACACCGGCAATCACGCCGTTCAGCCATGGGTTGGCCAAAAAGACCGACGCCACCCGCGGATAGGCCACGACAACCAACCCCGCCGTCAGGCCGAGCACGATCAGCATCAGAATGATCTGGCGGATCGGTTGAGAAAACTGCGCTTTAACCTCTGGTTCCAGCAGGCCCATTTGGACATCTCCCAAGGCTGGTGGATTTTGAGCGACAATAGGCAATCACGGCTGGCAAGCCAAGGGTTATCCCATCAGATCGCGGACACGCTGGCTAAGCCAGTTCAGATCGGCGTCTTCCAGCCCCACCTCGTTCAAATGAGTGCTGGTGTTAAACAGGTATTCCCAGTTCGGACCGCGCCCGCCAACCGCGCTCGCGATGATCTGCGCCTGCGTCTCCAGATCAAGATGACAATACTGGTCATGGTCGGGATCGATAATATAGGCGACCGCCTCGATACGGCGTCCGTCTTGAAGCCCCAACATGACGTGATCTTCGTAATAGGCCGATGAAATCAGCTCGCGTTCCCGCAAATACGCAAGCACCTTGTCTTCCTCACCGGACTTCACCCGAAAGGCGATACCGTTGCAGACCGCATCGGGGTCTTTATCCAGCGCCAATACCAACCCGGGGTCTTCAACCGTGCCCCTGTGATGGATCGATCGCATACAGAAACTGCGCGCGTATCCCTCAAGTGTTGCTATTTCCGTTTCCGCCGGCTCAAAACCGGGGTTCCAAAGAAGCGAGCCGTAGCCGAATACCCAAAGCGTCATGATCTGGTCCTTGCCTTTCCCCTCCTGCTACCACCATATGTGCCGCAGACAAAAGGGATCGTGTCATGAAACGGCTGACATTTGTTGTAATTGCGGCAGCTCTGCTTTGGTCGGGATTTTGGGTCTTCCAGAGCAACGTTCAAAAGCAAGCGATAGCGCACTGGTTCGAGAACCGCCGCGCCGAAAGATGGGCTGCTGATTATACCGATTTAAGCGTGTCCGGATTTCCTAACAGGCTGGATACCACCCTGACAGACCCACGGCTGGGGGATCCCGAAAGCGGTATGGTCTGGGAAAGTGGTTTTCTGCAACTCTTTCGCCTAAGCTATAATCCCAAGCACATTATCGCTGTTGTGGACAACGCCCAAAGCTATGCGACGCCGCACTCCACACTCAGCGTCACAACCTCGGATGCGCGCGCCAGCTTAAAACTTCTCGACACCGAAAGTTGGGCTGTTGAGCGCATGATCCTTGTGACCGAAGACCTGAACGCCATCTCGGATCAGGACTGGGGTCTAAGCGCAGATGTTGCGCAGCTGTCGCTTGAGGTGAGCCCGGATGAACCCTCTGACTATCGCGTGGCGTTGGATGTCCGCGGATTGCGCGGCACCTTTCCGGATATCATCACGACCTCTGGCAGCAACCAGGCGCCGATTGACCGCTTGACCGCAGATGTGCGCGTCAGCATGAACGCGCCCTTAACGCGCACTGCAGTCGAAAGCCGCCGCCCACAACCCCAAAGCCTGACCGTCAACCTGGCCGAAGCACAATGGAGCGGGTTGCACCTTGCGGCAGCGGGCACATTGGACATCACTCAATCGGGAACGCCAGTCGGTACGCTCACGTTGAAAATTCGCAACTGGCGCGAGATGCTCACCCGCGAACGCGACGCAGGCCGTCTGACGCAATCAGCTCTTGATCAGATCGACTTTGTCTTAACCTTGATCTCCGGCCTTGCCGGAAACCCCGAGACTTTGGATCTGCCGTTTGATTTCAAAAATGGTCAAATCTGGCTCGGTCCCTTGCACATGGGCGAAGCGCCAAGGCTGATCCTGCCCTGATCCCATTCATCTTACCCAAAATACTCCGGGGGAGTCGCCAAAGGCGATGGGGGCAGCGCCCCCCCTACCCGTTCTCAATCAGCGCTCGTTTTCTTGACAGGCGCTCGGCCGAAGTCAGGCGCGGCTGTATCCTGACCGGCTTCGATGATCCCACGGCGGATCGCGCGAGTATGGGTAAAGTAATCGTGCAACATCTGCCCGTCACCGGTCCGGATTGCCCGTTGTAGGGCAAACAGTTCCTCGGTGAAGCGGCCAAGAATTTCCAGCGTCGCTTCCTTGTTGGTTAAAAACACATCGCGCCACATGGTCGGGTCACTGGCTGCGATCCGCGTGAAATCCCTGAAACCCGCTGCCGAGTATTTGATGACCTCACTGTCCGTCACACGGCGCAAATCGTCGGCCACGCCGACCATCGTATAAGCAATCAGGTGCGGGGTATGGCTGGTGACGGCCAGAACCAGATCGTGGTGATCAGCGTCCATCTCATCAACGTTAGAACCCATGCCCTCCCACAAAGCGCGCAATTTGGCGGTCGCATCCGTGTCGGCGCCCTCCGGCACCAGGATGCACCAGCGATTATCAAACAGTTCGGCAAATCCCGAGCGCGGCCCCGAATGTTCCGTGCCAGCCAAGGGGTGTGCTGGGATGAAATGAACACCTTCTGGCAAATGCGGACCCACGACATCGATCACCGCACGCTTGACAGATCCCACATCGCTAACCGCAGCGCCAGGCTTCAGCATGGGTGCGATTTGCTCGGCTACAGCCCCCATTGCACCAACAGGCACACAAAGGACAACCAGATCAGCGCCTTTGACGGCCTCAGATGCACTGTCACAAACGCGGTCACACAGACCGATCTCGCGTGCCGCTGCGCGGGTTTCTGCCGAGCGGGCATAGCCTGTCACCTCGCCAGCAAGCCCTGCGCGTTTGATCGCCCAAAACATGGAGGACGCGATCAGCCCCAGACCGATCAGCGCAACGCGATCATAAACCGGACCGCTCATGTCCGACCCTCTAGAAATTGCGCAATGGCGTGAACCACGCGGCGGCAAGCGGATTCGTCACCAACGGTGATCCGCAAACCTTCCGGCAGCTTGTACCCGGCCGTTTTACGCACGATCAGCCCCTGAGATTTTAGATGGGCGTCACAGGCATTGGCCTCTTCTGCGCTGCCAAAACGAGCCAGTACGAAGTTGGCATAGGAAGTATCGGTCGCCACCCCCAAGTCATTCAAAGCTTTGGTGATCCAAGCGCGCAGGCGCGCGTTGTCAAACGCGCATTTGTTGGCAAAGTCGACGTCTTTTATAGCCGCTTCCGCAGCCGCAAGCGCTGGACCGGACAGGTTGAATGGACCACGAATGCGGTTCAGAACATCTATAATGTCTTTTGGCCCATAGCCCCATCCGACGCGCAAACCACCCAAGCCGTATAGCTTCGAGAAGGTCCGCGTCATAACAACATTTGTCCGCGCTTCGACCAAGGCTGCTCCGCCGTCGAACCCGTCCACGAATTCCGCATACGCCCCGTCCAAAACCAAAAGCACATGCTTGGGCAATTTCTCGGCCAAGCGTAGCACTTCATCGCCGGTCAAAAACGTACCGGTCGGGTTTGCAGGATTTGCGATGAAGACCAGTTTGGTTTTCTTCGTGCAGGCCGCCAGAATGGCATCGACATCCACCGTCCTATCCTTTTCAGGAACTTCAACAGGGGTCGCGCCCGCAGCCAACGCCGAAATCCGGTACATCGCAAAACCGTGTTCGGTGTGGATCACCTCATCGCCGACACCGGCATAAGCGTAGCACAAAAAGCTGAGGATTTCGTCGCTGCCGACACCGCAAATGATCCGGTCCGGATCAAGCCCGTGCCGTGCGGCGATCGCATCGCGCAGTTCTTTGTGGTCCGTGGACGGATAGCGATGCAGCCCGTACGCGGACTTACGAAGTGCCTCTACCGCGGCTTCAGACGGTCCATAGGGATTTTCGTTTGACGATAGCTTGATGACATCTGTCACGCCTTCAAGCTTTGATTGACCGCCCTGATAAACGGCAATGTCCATAATTCCGGGCTGTGGCGCAATTTTCGACATCAATACATCCTCGTTACCGCCCTCTCATATCCGCGGGAAGAGACATAGAAAAGCCTGAAGCACAGCCTGCGGCGAAAGCAGCCAACCGCCCCCGCCGCCGTTGCATTTGGGCAACGCGCTTTAGCTGGCCAAGACGTTGCGGAACTGCCAAGGATCGGTTTCGTCGATATCCTCGGGGAAGTGTTCCCAACGGTCTTGAAGCGGAGTCCAATCAGTGTAATGCGCCTCGACCGGACCAAGATAAGGCCGCTGGACCTCTAGGCAACGGGCGAAATCCATTTCGTCAGTTTCGACAATCCCCGCTTCGGGGTTTTCCAAAGCCCAGACCATACCGGCAAGCACCGCGCTGGTGACCTGAAGACCTGTTGCATTCTGATAAGGCGCCAGTTCACGCGCTTCGTCGTTTGACAGGCGTGATCCGAACCACAGCGCGTTCTTTTCGTGACCGTATAGCAGAACACCCAACTCATCGATGCCTTCAACGATCTCGTCTTCGGTCAGAATGTGGTGCTTTTGCTGCTGGCGACCCGAGCCGAACATCTCGAGCAAGGATAGAACCGCGTCATCCGAAGGGTGATAGGCATAGTGGCATGTCGGGCGGAAGTCGGGCGCGGCTGCATCGCCGACGGTGTAGTAATCCGAGATCGAGACGGCTTCGTTATGGGTCACCAGAAAGCCGAACTGTGGACCAGGTGTCGGGCACCATGTATGCACACGAGTGATCGCGCCCGGGCGTTCAAGCCAAATCGCGGCCTGACAGCCGGTGTCATAACTGTGAGCATTGTCGGGGAACCATTTTTCGTGCGTCCCCCACCCCAATTCGGCAGGTTGGAAACCTTCGGCGATGAAACCTTCGACGGACCATGTATTCACAAACTCGCCGCGCGGTCTGGGTTGGCGGCGGGCTTGCGTGTCACGCTCGGCGATATGCACACCTTTGACGCCGAGGGATTGCATCAGGCGGCCCCAGCCATCACGGTCGGTCGGGGCTGTTGCGTCTTTGCCTGTGTCTTTCGCTAATGTCAGCAGAGCTTCTTTGACGAACCAACTGACCATGCCAGGGTTGGCGCCGCAGCAGCTGACCGCTGTGGTCCCACCCGGATTGGCGGCCTTTTCATCGCGGACTTTCTGGCGCAATGCGTAGTTGGTGCGTTCGGCATTGTCGGTGGTGTCAAAGTAATAACCGGCCCACGGTTCTACGACTGTGTCAATGTAAAGAACACCAAGCTCGCGGCAGAACCTCATAATATCCAATGAGGACGTATCAACGGACAGATTCACACAAAACCCTGCGCCGTCGCTGAACAAGTCGCCCAACACATCGCGGTAATTTTCAGGGGTCAGCGCCGTCTGGACATGCCGGATGTTGCGTTGCGCCAGAAAATTATGGGCGCTGGCATCCGGTTCGATCACGACCAGTTTATCGGCGTCATATTCGAAGTGGCGCTCGATCAGTGGCAATGTGCCCCGACCAATCGAGCCGAAACCAATGATGACAACTGGCCCGTCGATACGGCCGTAAACAGGATAACTCTTTGACATCGGATCCTCCGGTAAACGAAAAAGGGCCGCACCAAAACTGGCGCGGCCCCTGAATTTTCCACGCAGACGCGATTAGTTCTGAGCGTAGTATTCGATAACCAGGTTCGGTTCCATGACGACCGGATAAGGTACATCCGACAGGCCAGGGGTGCGAACGAAGGTCGCCGTCATTTTCGAGTGGTCGGCGTCGATGTAGTCAGGCACATCACGCTCGGCCAGCTGAACAGCTTCCAGAACGACGGTCAGCTGCTTCGAACGATCACGCACTTCGATCACGTCACCTTCCGATACACGGTAGGACGGGATGTTGACGCGCTTGCCGTTAACCAGAACGTGGCCATGGTTCACAAACTGGCGAGCCGCAAAAACGGTCGGAACGAACTTGGCGCGATATACAACCGCGTCCAGACGCTGCTCGAGCAGACCGATCAGGTTTTCACCGGTATCGCCCTTGCGACGCTCGGCTTCACCGTAGATGCGGCGGAACTGTTTCTCGGTCAGGTCGCCGTAGTAGCCTTTCAGCTTCTGCTTGGCGCGCAACTGCAGACCGAAGTCAGACAGTTTGCCCTTGCGACGCTGGCCGTGCTGGCCGGGGCCGTATTCACGACGGTTAACCGGGGATTTCGGACGACCCCAGATGTTTTCGCCCATCCGGCGGTCGATTTTATACTTGGCAGACGTGCGTTTGGTCACGGCTGATCTCCTTCTTTAGGTCGATGCCCGCGTGGGCAACTATGAAGGGCGTTGTCCTCTTGGCCGAAGCCATGACAGGGATCCCCTTGCGGGGCCCACCAACACCAATGAAGCCGCGCTTATACAGGCAGGCGGACCGGAGTCAACACATCTTCGCTCAGAAGACAGGAGTCATCATGCGCGCAATGTTTTTGGGCTGGTTCACAGCCCTATTGCTCTTCCATGGGACCTCGCGTCTTATGTTCATAGGAAACAACATAGGTCGCCAAAAATGATGGATATGAGCGGGAAGACAGTTCTGATCACGGGGGCTGCTGGTGGCATCGGAAAAGCTGCGGCCCAAGTGTTTTCAAAGGCTGGCGCAAATCTGGTTTTGTCAGACCTGAACGGCAACCTTTTGGAAAACGACCCACGCACCTTGGCGCTATCCTGCGATGTGACTGACCCGGCGTCGGTTCAGGCCATGGTTCAGACCGGTGTTGATCGGTTCGGCAAGATTGATGTGGCGATTAACAATGCGGGCATCTCGGGCCCTCGGGGGCGATTTACGGACACTTCATTCGAGCAATGGAACCAGCTGGTGTCCGTGAACCTGTCGGGGGTGTTTCACTGCCTGCAAGCGGAAATCGCTGCCATGTCGAAAACAGGCGGCGGGCGGATCATCAATCTGGCCTCGCTGGCCGGTGTGTCCGGCGCACCGGGACTGGCCGCGTATGGCGCGACGAAACACGGCGTGGTTGGTCTTACAAAGTCGCTGGCGCATGAGTTAGCCAGAGACAATATTCGCGTGAATGCGCTGTGCCCCAGCTATGTCGACACGCCAATGCTGCGGGATGTTACAGATGATACAGGACGCCTGCACAGCGATCTGAACACGTTGGGACGGTTCGGAACCGCCCAAGAAATCGCAGATGCACTACTTTGGATAGCGTCGCCCGAAAACAGCTTTATGAACGGTCAGGCTGTAGTACTGGACGGCGGGATATCGGCCGTCTGAAACCAAAAACGCCGGGAAGTTCACCCGGCGTTTTCCTAGAACTTAAGGCCTGTCAAACAGCCTTACGCCATTTTGCCGGTCCGGTTTGGTGAACCGAGTTGCCTTCGGTATCAACAGCCACTGTCACCGGCATGTCTTCGACACGCAGGCGATAGATTGCTTCCATTCCAAGGTCTTGGAACGCAACCGGTTCGGCC
>Ga0181567_10002818_pt1 | contig 12947 bp, 15 predicted proteins | sample 101ome_14_FD_133761 | JGI IMG/M metagenome (GOLD analysis project Ga0181567, IMG submission 133761) | Coastal salt marsh microbial communities from the Groves Creek Marsh, Skidaway Island, Georgia - 101403AT metaG (megahit assembly) | ecosystem: Environmental > Aquatic > Marine > Intertidal...
GAACAAGGTGCATGGCTCAGTTTCATGCTTTTTCTTGGCATCATTGGAGGTCTGTTGTCTTACGGACCTCAAGGCTTTGTGATTGGACCAATGGCCGTTGTTCTGGCGTATGGATTGATTCGCTTTCTTTCAGGTCAATCCATATCAAATAATTAAAAGCTTAGTCTGCGTCGTAAATGACGACCCGTTCCCACATATCCTTACATTTATCAATGAAGTCTAGGTGAATGGGATCCACCTGATAGTCGTCGTGAGCTTCCATATCTTTTAATACTACAGTGATCGCATAATCGTAACTATCTTCGATCACTGGTCTTTTAGGAGTGGGGGCTGGCGTTCCAATATGAAAACTTTCCACTGAAGATATTTCACCCAAAGTCTTAACCTCGTTGGTAAACACCACTTGTTGATCTTCCGAAAGATCCTTTTTGAGCCAAAAAATTACTGTATGTACTAGCATAGAATCTTCCTATGAAAACGATTGGCTTGTAGCAATAGCCAAGATTATTTTAAGATTGCCCAATAATGGTCTGACCGTTGTCTGGTAGTCCAATTTTCTCAAGTCGGCTAACTGCATGCTTCGCCCAATCTACTGGATTCTCATGCGAAGAAGCACCATCTCCAAAACAGGAACGAAGCATATCCGTATTGATAATTCCCGGGTTGAAGGCTACCGTCGCTAGTCCCTGTGGTAATTCCTGAGCAAGGGAGCGTGTCAGCCCTTCGACTCCCCATTTTGTTGCGCAGTAAGGGCCCACTTCTGGGGCGGTCGATTGTCCCCAGTAGGAACTAAAATTAACGATTATACCATTTCCTCTTTTTTCCATTCGAGGAACAAATGAACGAATCATATTATGAATTCCTCCCAAGTTTATCGAAAGGACATTAGCAAATTCTTCAGGAGAGATTTGAGTGAGAGGAGCGTTTTTATTGATGATTCCTGCGTTATTAACCAGAAGATTTGGCACCCCCAGTTTCTCTTCAACGGATTGAGCAAAATTTTCCACTTCTTCTGATTTACTGACATCAAAAGCCTGAAAAAAACATAAATCTCCGATTTCTTTCTCAAGTTCTTCTAGGGCTTCTGCATGTCGGGCTCCTCCGGCAACTTTCCAGCCTCGTTTATTGAATTCGATCGCCATGGCCCGCCCCAATCCTTTTGAGCACCCGCTGATGCATACCAGCTTACTCATTGAGAAGAATTAGTTTCTAATTTTACGGGAATAGTAGTAGTGGGGCCTTCATATCCCACGCTGCCTGGGCCCTTGTGATGGGGTGGTTGTCGCGAGAGGTTCCAATGAGCTAAAAGCCAAATTGCACCAAATAGAGTAGCAAGTCCAATAATGATAACCCATTCCACCTTACTTTTTTTTGTTTCAGTCATAAAAAAACTTAGTTCAAAGTGGTGGGAGATGGCAGATTCGAACTGCCGACCTCATGCGTGTCATGCATGCGCTCTAACCAACTGAGCTAATCCCCCTCTTTAACGAAACTTTAATCTAATAACCCTGAAAGGGCTGTCAACGCATTGATTTTAAAAGATAAAGCATCCTTTACGAGAAAGGCTTCAGGATGTAAGGATAGAGGTCCTAATGAAAAAAGCTCTCATAACAGGAATTACCGGACAGGATGGATCCTATCTTGCAGAATTACTTCTTGAGAAAGGATATGAAGTTCATGGGATTGTTCGTCGTGCTTCAACTTTTAATACGGATCGCCTGGATCACCTTTACAAGGATCCTTTGGTGGATGACACAAACTTATATCTGCACTATGGAGATCTGGCAGACGCCGTTCAGTTAGTGAAGCTCTTGTATGAATTACAACCCGACGAAATTTATAACTTGGGTGCACAAAGTCATGTGAGGGTATCTTTTGACATTCCAGAATATACCGGTGATGTGACGGGTCTGGGTGCAGTAAGGATTCTAGAAGCAATTCGAGAGGCTGGTTTGGTTGAAAAAGTACGCTATTATCAGGCGTCCTCCTCAGAGATGTTTGGGAAGGTCCAAGAGGTACCTCAGGTGGAAACCACTCCATTGTGGCCACGTTCGCCCTATGCCTGCGCGAAGGTGTATGCCCATTGGCTGACGATTAATTATCGCGAGTCTTACAACATGCATGCAAGCAGTGGAATTTTGTTTAATCATGAATCTCCCCGACGCGGAGAAACTTTCGTAACCCGCAAAATTACCAGAGCAGCCACTCGTATCAAATTGGGCCTGCAGAAAAAACTTATTCTTGGAAATTTGGACTCAAAGAGAGATTGGGGCTATGCAAAGGAATATGTCGAGGCAATGTGGCTCATGCTTCAACAAGACGAGCCGGATGATTATGTAATTGCGACTAATGAAACCCACACGGTTCGTGAATTCATGGAAGAGACTTTCGCATGTATGGATATGGATTGGAATGAGTTCGTCGGTTTTGACAAAAAATACGAAAGACCCGCTGAAGTGGATCTGCTGATTGGTAATCCTGAGAAAGCTAAAAAACAGCTTGGGTGGGAACCTAAGACTACCTTTAAGGAATTGGTTGCCTTGATGGTGCAAGAAGATATGAAGCTGGCCCAAAGAGAAAAGGCATTAGCCGAAGCTAATTTATCCTAATGCCAAAAGTCTTTATTACGGGTCACCGAGGAATGGTGGGCTCTGCGTTGGTGCGAGCGGTAGAACAAAATTGCCCTACATGGACACTCCTTCTCGCGGATCGTAAACAACTGGATTTGCTCGATCAAACAAGCGTTGAACAGTTTTTATCTGACGAAAAACCTGATTTTGTTATCAATGCAGCAGCCAAAGTGGGGGGTATTTATGCCAATTCAACTTATCCAGCCGAGTTTATTCATCAGAATCTGATCCTCAATGCTAACTTGATCCACTCTGCCTGGAAAAATGGCGTTTCCCGTTTTTTAAATCTTGGAAGCTCCTGCATTTATCCATGCAGAGCGGAGCAACCGATTAAAGAGGAATACCTACTGACCGGATCTTTGGAAAAGACCAACGAAGCCTATGCATTGGCAAAAATTGCCGGGCTCGAAATGTGTAGGCATTACCGTAAGCAATATGGGGTTCTTTTTCATAGTGCGATGCCTACCAATCTTTATGGTCCTGGAGATAATTATCACCCCCAAAACTCCCATGTTTTACCCGCTTTGATCCGCAGATTTCATGAAGCTAAAATGAATGATTTGGAGGAGGTTGTTATTTGGGGAACGGGTTCTCCACGAAGAGAACTTATGCATGTTGACGATTTAGCATCCGGACTTTTGTTTTTGCTTGAAAATGAGTCTCCTCCGGACTGGGTGAACCTAGGGACAGGCGTTGATCATTCTATTCAGCAAATTGCTAACTTGGTCAAAGAAGCGGTCGGTTATGAGGGCGCAATCAGCAATGATCTTTCGAAACCGGATGGAATGCCTTTGAAACGATTAGATGTTTCTTTAGCCGAAAAACTCGGATGGAAAGCTAAGATACGACTTGAAGAGGGTTTATTAAGGACTTACGAGGAATTTCGCGATTCTCTCGCAAATAATACTGCCAGACTTTAAGAGTCTTATTCGAACTGCTTACGAAAATTACGATATTCATCCGATAGTTCCCGTAATTGATATCGTAGTGCTTCTACTTCCTCTTTTAGATCTTTAAATTCACCCATGATCACCTCGACCTTTTCCAACCTTTGGTCCGGTGCGGGTACATAGACGGAAGATCCATCATCTAAATTCTCTAATTTTGGAGGGGGGCCAAATTTATGAAACCATCTTTTTTCCTTTTGTCCGGGCCGAGGGTCCATGATCCCGACTAGGGATGGACTTCTTTCCATCATATCCTGAAGAGTGTCCTCCACATCTTGCAAACCGTCGAATTCAAACATTCTGGATGCTCTGGAATTTAATTCACCTGATGTTTGCGGTCCACGGTTAAGTAACTCAGCGACTAGAGACCTTTCAGCCTTAATCAAATCGAGTTCTTTTTCCGCATTGTGCTGAAATTTTGGAACTCTGGATCCAACCAAATCCACCCTATGAACAAGCCTTTTTATTCTTAGCTCTTCAATTGTCTTGGAAATCTCGGCTTCATCAAGATTAGATTTTGGTAAACGGTTGTTTTTCTGGTTACAGGCAGAAACCAGAGAATTCAAGGTCAGAGGGTAATATTCTGGGGTGGTAAGTTCTTTTTCAATTAATGAACCTAGTACCCGAGTCTCTTCAAAATTTAAATCGACCAATAGATTGCTACTATCAGTTTGAGTTCCCTCGGTTGACTCAACTTGATTATGGTCTTCCATAATTTATATCTCGTAGGAAAACCAAATACCTGAAACTGAAAGAAAGCTTATTCGCTAATTACATTTACCAGGCGATGAGGTTTATCAAATTGAACCTTGCCTGGAGTCAGGGCAAATAGAGTAAAATCTTTGCCTAAACCAACATTCGCACCTGGATGATACTTCGTGCCTCTTTGCCTGAGGATGATGTTTCCGGCGAGAACGGATTCTCCTCCGAATTTTTTTACTCCTAAGCGTTTGCTGTTACTGTCTCTTCCGTTTTTGGAAGTTCCTTGTCCTTTTTTATGTGCCATGGGAAAGAGTGGGTTGAAATTATTTCAAATCAATGGATTCAATTTCGACTACTGATAAATGTTGCCTGTGACCTCGACGACGTTTGTACCCTTGACGACGTTTCTTTTTAAACACGATAATTTTCTTATCTTTCTTATTTTCAAGGATCTTGGCAGTAACGGTTGCTCCCTCAATCGTGGGTGAGCCAAATGTTGCCTTGCCTTCATCAACGACCATGAGTACTTGGTCGATTTTTACTTGATCACCTTCATTTGTGTCAGGAAAACGATTCAAAGAAAGCTTATCGCCTTTTTGAACAGTAAACTGACTTCCTTGGGTTTTTATGGTAGCCTTCATGGGTAGAAAAGTTGAATAACAAAACAATTTTCAAGCATTTTTGCAAGCGTCATCTTCTTATGTCTTAAGATAAAACGAAATTATTTCCTTCGCACAGAATAAATCATGGAAAAAGTAAGTTCATCAGAAATACTAAGATATTTTTCAAACTTACCTGTTTTGGAACATTATCAGGAAGCTACCGAAAAAGTAGGACTGTGGAATTCGGAAGAAATCGTTTTTTCAAAAACTTTCCCGAATCGAAATCTTAGACTTTTGGAACTAGGGTGCGGAACAGGAAGAATAAGCTTTGGTCTTTGGAAAAAGGGGTATACCACACTTACTGCCACTGATTTTTCCAAGCCAATGATCCAAAGGGCGAGAAGACTTAATAATAAATTTAAAACTGAAATTATATTTAAAAAAGAAGATGCTACAGATTTAAATTTTGAAGATGAATCTTTTGAAGGTGCAATCTTTGGGTTCAACGGGCTTATGCAAATACCCGGAAGAAAGAATCGGATCCAAGCACTGCAGGAAATACAAAGAGTATTGGTTCCCGGTAGTTATTTTGTGTTCACAAGTCACGACAGAATGATGCCAAAATGGAAAAAGTTTTGGACTGTTGAGAAAAAAAAATGGAGAAAAGGGCAGCAGAATTCTGAACTTTTAGAGTTTGGTGATCGTTTTGAAGAAACTCCCCGTGGTAAACTCTTCATTCATGTCCCCGATGTCGAGGACGTTCGTTCTGATTTGGTTGAAGCTGGTTTTTCAGTCGAGAGGGATATTGTAAAATCCAAAATTTCTAAGGAAACCAATCTAGTGAATCAGTATTCGGACGATTGCAGGTTTTGGATTGCCCGAAAAAAATAGGCTACCCGATAAGGCATTCCATATCCATGTTCATGGTTGCAACACGAGTGGCAGGGCCAGTCATTTTAACATTATAATTGTCGTCGATCACCAGCCCAATTTCTCCTCCTGGCATTTCAACAGTAATTTCTTGGTCACAAGCTCCCATTTTTCGCGCAACCGCACCGGCGGCAGAACTACTGCTTCCAGAAGCTAGGGTGTAACCGGCACCTCGTTCCCAGATTTCAATACGAATGCGGTTTCTATCCAAAATTTGCAGGAGTTGCACATTCGTTCGATTGGGAAATAGAGGGTGATTCTCAAGTTCAGGGCCCAGTTGTTTGGCAAGTGCTTCAGAGATGTCAGTTAAAGGGACTACGCAATGAGGATTTCCAATCGTACCCGCATAATATTTATAGGTTTTGCCATTCAGGTTGATTTCTTCATTTAAAACTTCGCGTGCCTCTCCCTCTACGGATACGGGAATCACATCGCTATGAAAGCTTACCTGTCCCATTTCCACTGAAATAGATGAGGCATCATCACTGACTTCACATGTTACGATTCCACCGAGAGTATCAACCGTGAATGGAGATGACCCAACCTTTTTCTGGTCAAATAGATATCTCGCAAAAATTCGCAGTCCGTTTCCGCTTTTTTCAGCTTCACTGCCATCAGGATTAAGAATTCGAAGACCAAATTCTGCTTTATCAGTTTGGAGTGGCCCAACTAAGATACCATCAGATCCAAGTCCAAAATTACGATGGCAAATCCGGATGATTTCTTCCGAAGAAAATTCATGATCCCCACTTGGCGGATCGTAAACAAGATAATCATTTCCAAGAGCGTGATATTTTTCGAATTTCATAAATTTTGAATCAGTTGTCTTTCACTTTTTGAACTACCCAGTCGATTATTTTCTGATCATCATCACCAGCCCGTCGTACCGCGCCCAAAAATTCTGCAGGATGTATCCTATTATGGTGAAAGAAATTTCGATCCCCTCCACAGCAAAACATGGTTTCCGGAGGAAGTTCTCCACGGAGTTTTGCTTTCGCTTTGGGAATAATTCTCGGGAGCCAGCGTATCCCTTCGATTTCCGAGTCTTTCGCAGGTAAGCTGGTTGGATCCAGTCTCCGGGTGGATTCAATCCGGTTCTGTACTTCCCAAAAATAGTCCCTTCGGTGTTCATGAATGAGTAGGAATGAAGCAAGATCAGGCTCGCCTTCGCATACCCAATCCTCAGCAAAGTCAAAAACATCCATTTTGTTCATCCCTAAACTTTGTAAAAATGACAGGTCTTTTTCTATGGGGAATTCGTCTGCATTTTGATGACCTGATTCGTAAAGGTTTACAGCCCTGTGCCAAATTTCAGCCAAGTTTTCTGTGTGGAAGTTTTTCATTAGAAAAATGAAATTGTGTCTGGGGCGAGCGATGGCAAGCCTGTTTACGCCATTCGAAAGTCCAGTTGTTTGTCTGAGGGGAAAACCTTATCAATCACGACATCAATTTCCTGTCCTAATTGTAATCGATGTTGTGGGTTTTTACAGACGAATGCCGTTCCATTTGAGGATAATCGATAGCGTAAATCTCGAGGGAGAGTCCTAATCGGTACAAATCCGCGGGCGAGAGTGTCAATGATTTCGATGAAGAAACCCCTGCGTGCGATTTCAGTTATTATTGCCTTGTGTCGAACGGGCGGACGTTTCCCCATTTCTTTTTGGTAGATGAACAATAGCTTATCTTTGATTGATTCTCTCTCCGCATCCACACTTGTTCGTTCAGTCGAAGAAAGATGCTTGGCGAGACTCTCAAATTTTTCAGAACCCGACTTTTTCGATCTATTTTTACGAAGATAGTCTTCAATAACTCGGTGCACCACTAGATCAGAATATCTACGGATGGGGGAGGTGAAGTGCAGATAGTCGGTCTTTGCCAGCCCGTAATGACCGTCTGGAGTATGTCTATAACATGCCTGCTTGAGGCTTCGAAGGAATTTTATTCGAAGAACCTGACTGATGGGGTGCTTATTAATGAGGGTAAGTGCTTTTGAAACTTCTTTTTTCGAGGTAAGTTCCCCGCATGAAATGCCAAATAATTGCAGGAAATGGCGAAGCTCCTCCAAGTTTTCCTCGTCGGGGTCCGGGTGTACCCTGTAAATTCCGGGAAGTCCTTTTTTTCTTAATTCTTTGGCGATTGTTTCATTGGCTAAAAGCATCAATTCTTCAACCAGTTGATGACTCTCATCGTTCTCTGTTTGCAGAACCTGTTCAGGTTCTCCTTTTTCATCAACCAGGATTTTTATATCGCCGGAATCTAGATTAAGGGCACCGTTTTGAAATCGGGATTTTCTTAATTTAGAGGCAAACCCCCATAGGGTTCTGATCGATTCTCCAATTTGGGTGAGCATTTTGGTATCGATTTCGCTCAATGGTTTTCCCGGATTTCCTGAGTATCGACTGGGAGGTGGTTTAGCCGCTTTAATTTCTTCAGGGGATTTAGATTGGAGAAAAAGAATGGCCTGTTCATAGGTCAGGCGTTTATCACTCCGGATTACACTTTCAATAACATCAGATTTTAAGATTTTACCATTCTGATCGAAGTGAAAACGAACACATTTGGTCAGTCTATCTTCACCCTCAACCAAACTGCAGATTCCGCTCGATAGGCTGTGTGGAAGCATGGGTACCACCTCACCCACCAGGTAAGTTGAATTTCCCCGTTTTTTGGCTTCCCGGTCTGTCGCAGTTTGGTCACGGACATAGTTTGAAACATCGGCTATGTGCACACCTGCCTCCCAAACATTATTATCTATTTTTTTGAGTGAGATGGCATCGTCAAAATCTCTTGCATCCAAAGGGTCGATGGTGATGGTGAAAACATCCCGGTAATCAACTCGGTGTTTTAAGTCTTCCTTTGAAACCGGAGTTGCAAGTGATTTGGCTTCCTCTTCGACTTTAGCCGAAAAGGTGGGTGATAAGCCAAACTTAGCTAAAATTCCGAGATGATCAGTACTTGCTTCACCCCCCGGCCCGAGGACACGAATGATTTTGCAGGTTGGAATCCTTGCGGGCGGATCCCATCTCACAAACTGTGCCACCACCTTGTCGCCCGGGTTTCCTTTACGTGTATCTCCGAGAATCTTAAAAGGAATGAAGAGTCGGGAGTTTTCGGCTTCCACCAAATATCTACCCAAGTCTTTCTTGAGAAAACCCAGAAATTCGTGGGTTTCCCTACGGATTATTTTACGGACTTCATACCGAGGCTTTTGATCACGGAATTTCTTCTTTCTCCGGTCAAATTTCTTTTTTTTGGGTGGTAATGCCCTTAATTCAACTAAATCACCATGGAGAGCCGTGGATGAGGCTCCCCGTGCAAGGGCTATGGGTTCGTGTCCGGAAGATTCTGCATGAACCTTGGCTCTGCCTTGCTTGCCAAAAAGCAAGGTGCCTACAAAATCTTTTTTTATCGGATGAGGAGAAAGAGATTTAGTCGTCGATCAGTATGACCTGCCAGTCTTCTGGAAGAGCCTGTTCTGGATCTGCTGTTTGTTCGATTTCGGCATCATCATCATCATCGTCTTTGGAGGCGATGTTGAATACTCCACTTTCATCTGCTCCTTTTGTATCTTCGTAAAATTCGACCTTGCCGTTTGAAAACAGAACATGTCCTCCGTCTCCACTCCAGGGAGAATCGGGGTCCCATGTGCCTTCATCCCCTTCATGCCCCCGAGTCCACATAATCGGGAAAGGACCACTTCTAAGATTTTGCTCAAGTTTTGGATTAGCATCTTCACCGGGAATCGCAATGGACCAAGCCATGGCATTCTTTTGATCGTCATCTAAATCACCTACATCAGTCGGCATAGTGCTTGGGATTCCAGCACCGTCTTCATCTTCAGACAAAGCGAGGGCTTTGTCATCCTCGTCAATATACCATAAGCCTGATTCTGTGTTTCTGGTTTTATTTCTGAACCAAACTGCAAAACCTGCAGGGCTTTCTTCATCGAGAGCTTCTCCCTTTGGAAACTTCACTTGCCCTTTATATTTCTGAACAAGGCCTTTATAAATTGAGTGTAAGGAGTCTTCAGCAGCAAGCTGACCGGCTGCTCCAAATATTCCTCCGAATGAGGAGATAGCTATACCAGCTAGAATTCCAATAATAGTGATAACGACCAAGAGCTCGATAAGAGTGAACCCTTTTTTACGATGCTGAGATTTTTTCATATGAGAATTAGTATTTAAAAAGTTAGCAAAACAATTTTCAGTAAGGTAGGGGAAATTTGGCACAAAGGGCAAGCGCCTTCTGCTTAGCGTCCAGCAATGAAGTTTCATTTTCAATGTCTTGCAATACAGCGGTTATGATGTTTGCGATTTCGACCATTGAGTCTTCCAGCATTCCCCGGGAAGTAACCGCCGGTGTTCCGATCCGCAAACCACTTGTTTGGAATGGACTTCGTGTCTCTCCAGGAACGGTGTTACGGTTAAGCGTAACGTTTGCCTTTTCCAGGGCGAGTTGCCCTTGTTTCCCCGTTAATTCCGGATGAGACGGACGAAGATCCAGTAACATTAAATGATTATCGCTCCCACCGCTTACCAGATGAAAGCCATTAGATACTAAAGATTCGGCAAGACAATTGGCGTTGTTCTTAACCTGCTGCTGATAATGTTTGAAATCTTCCTTGGCCGCTTCACCGAAGCAGACCGCTTTGCCTGCAATCACATGCATCAAAGGACCACCTTGATTGCCGGGAAATACCGCTGAGTCGATGGCTTTGCCATACTCTTCCTTACAGAGGATGAGCCCGCCTCTTGGTCCTCGCAAAGTCTTGTGGGTTGTAGTGGTTACAAAATCAGCGTGAGGAACGGGTGAAGGGTGCAAGCCGGCTGCTACCAATCCCGCAATATGAGCAATATCAGCAAGGAGTAGGGCTCCATTTGCCTTCGCGATTGCTCCCATTCTTTCAAAATCGATGGTTCTGGGGTAAGCGGAGGCACCCACCGTGATTAATTTTGGTTTTTCCGTTTCGGCCAATCGTTCGATCTCATCGTAGTCGATATATCCAGTGTCAGGATTCACCCCGTAATTGACCACATTGTAAAGCATACCACTACAATTCTTAGGATGTCCATGAGTCAGATGACCGCCATCCTGCAGGCTCATGGTCAGAATTTTGTCACCTGGTTGGAGCATTGCAAAATACACTGCGGTGTTTGCCTGGCTCCCGGAATGGGGTTGAACATTGGCATATTCCGCACCGAACAATGTTTTGGCCCGCTCAATTGCGAGGCTTTCTGCCACATCCACATGTTCGCAACCTCCGTAGTAACGTTTGGCCGGGTATCCTTCCGCATACTTATTGGTCAGTACGCTCCCAGTGGTTTCGATAATCGCAGGAAGAGTGAAGTTTTCAGAAGCAATCAGTTCAATGTGAGTGCTTTGTCTCTGTTTCTCGTCTTCAAGAACGGCATGAATGGCTGGATCGACTTCAGCGAGAGGACGATCATCCAGGGATTTTGTTGTAGTGGGTTCGACTAAGGCGGTGGTGCTCATTATTAATTTAAATTAAAAGATTACAGGTTTTTCTCAACCCAGTTGAGGAGAGAGGGGAGGGCTTCTTTCATATTTTCGCGACAATCCCTGTATACTTCAAGACTTTGTCCGAATGGATCGGGTAATTCCTTACTTCCATCCTCAATAAATTCACGCATTAAAAATATTTGGGTTTTTTCGGGAAGATCAAAATACATTTGCAGAAGTGCTCGGTGGGACTCTGTCATGCAGAAAATTGCGGATGCATTTTCGGCTGTCGCACGAGTCAGAGCCGCACTTCGATGATCTTTTAAATCGAGCCCGATTTCCTCACATGCCTGTATTGAATTTTCTGATGCCTGATCTCCATCCATGGCTGAAATACCGGCGGAGAATACCTTGATATTTTTTTTGCTCTCTGCTTTCTCCAGGGCATCAATAAACAACTTTTCGGCCATCGGACTTCTGCAGACATTGGCCGTGCAGACAAAAACAATTAGTTTTTCCCTTTTCCGCTCTTTTTTTTCTCTGCTCTTTCGTCCCATTTCGGTACGGAATACTCTTCCAATCAGAGTCTAAAAAAGCAAGGGTTAATCGTATCAGGATCGAGAAAATTCACGGTGTCCAATATCTGACCGAAAATACTTACTCTCAAAATTTACTGCTTCCGCCATTTTATAAGCCTTCTCCTTGGCCTCTACCAATGTATTTCCGATACCCACCGCCCCGAGCACCCGGCCTCCTGCGGTCACGACCTGTCCGTCTTTTTTCTGAGTACCGGCATGAATAAGCACGGCATTATCAATGGAATCGGGGTCTTCAGTAATTATTTCTCCCTTGGGATAAGAACCCGGGTATCCCTTGCTCGCAAGTACCACCACCATGGCGGATTCATTTTTGAAAGCCACTTTATCCGGCATCCTTTCACCTCTTGCAGATTGTAAGAGTAATTCCACCAAATCATCGGCAAGCAGGGGGAGGATCACCTGAGTTTCAGGATCCCCGAAACGAACATTAAATTCCAGAACTTTTGCCCCAGTCTCCGTTAGCATCAATCCGATATAAAGGGTTCCCCGAAAATTGACTCCCTCCGCTTTCAGCCCGGCGAGGGTGGGGCGTACAATTTCTTCCTCATACTTGGAAAGCATCTCCGGGGTCACCAAAGAAGTCGGGGCGTAGGCCCCCATGCCTCCTGTATTCAGACCAGTATCTCCTTCACCCACTTTTTTATGGTCCTGGCTCATGGGCATGGCTACATAACTTTCGCCAGAGCAAATTAGATGCAGAGATGCCTCCTCTCCATCAAGGAATTCTTCAATCACCACTTCCTTTCCGCTTTCTCCGAAACTTTCACCACTTAGCATATCCTCAACGGCTGCCTGTGCATTCTCCATACTTTCACAAATGAGCACTCCCTTGCCAGCAGCCAATCCGCTTGCCTTAACCACGACGGGGAGTTGGCATGTCTGCAGGTATTGAAGAGCGGTAGAAACTTCGGAAAAATTTCCATAGGCAGCGGTGGGTATGGAATATTTCGCGAGAAAATCCTTGGTGTATGCCTTACTTCCTTCTAGTCGTGCACCTGCCGCGTCTGGCCCGTACGCCAGGATTCCCTGCTCGTTGAGTGCATCCACCAATCCATTACATAAAGGCACCTCGGGCCC
>Ga0181567_10002822_pt1 | contig 12941 bp, 10 predicted proteins | sample 101ome_14_FD_133761 | JGI IMG/M metagenome (GOLD analysis project Ga0181567, IMG submission 133761) | Coastal salt marsh microbial communities from the Groves Creek Marsh, Skidaway Island, Georgia - 101403AT metaG (megahit assembly) | ecosystem: Environmental > Aquatic > Marine > Intertidal...
CGAAAGCGTATCCATTCTTCAAATAACTATATGTCTCCATATGAATTTGAAGAGACTATGTTACAAAAAGAAATGAGTTGTTAGAGAAAATATCTTTGTGTCCTGTTTTCTGTTGACAGATCACATCTCAAAAGATAATATTGTCATTTTTCAAAATATGGAATTATATTTGCTTATACGAAAATATAGTACATAATAATGTGAGATCGTAATAGACAAAGAGCTCGTAACTCTGTGTCTATTTAAAGGATATGTCTGTCACCACAAGGAATTGATGACGTCTTGGTCTTACATGTACTATATCGTACAACGCCACTTCAAATCTAATATCGGCCAAAAATATAAATTGTTTAACAGTGATTTTCTAAATTAGAAGAAATAAATCATTGTCAACTTTGAATATATCTCAAATATGAAACTATCAAACTAATTTCTATGACTTATTTTTTATAATTATTAAAATTTATAATAATTATAATTTTAAACAGAATAATTGATATACTTTTACAATTCAACAACAATAAAGGTATAAAAATGAAGTTTTTCAAAAGTATTTTATACAAAGAAAATCAATGTAACAAAAAAGAAATATTAGAGAGCAATGATGAAATTACCCTGAAAGTAAGAGATACAATCAAAAAATTTTGTCGTTTAGGTTCCTCTCGTCCAAGAGTAATCTTATATGACTTTCTTGAAAAAGAACTAAATGTAAAATTAACTACTCTTCATTCTGACAATATTTGGCAGAAAGATCATCCACGTTTTGAATGTACAAATCTTGATGAATTTTGTAAAGAGACACATAGAGTTGTAATGAAGCTCAAACAAAAAAAGAATTTTATTGAAAATAATTTAGTGTAAAAAACTTAGCCTCTCTTTTATGCAAAACCGTCATGTTCAAAAAAGCTTTTATAGTTCATGTCTTCTTCCATGATATGACTATACCACCAAAATTCTAGAAAAGCCTGAGTTGTTTCCAATATCTCTTCTATATCTTCGTCGATAATATTTCTCAGCTTGCTTATCTCTACTCTATATCTATCATGCTCTTCTTTATGTTGATCATAATCAGGGTAATTATGTTCTTTTAGCAACTCTTCTTCGTATTTTAAATGATGCATGACATGTTCATGTAAATCGTCTAGCAAAATCTGAATAAAGCTTTTTTTTGGATTGCTTTTCTCTATCTCATCTATTATTTCATTGAGAACATTAATCACATTTCGATGCTGATAATCTAGGACAGATACACCAACACTAAGACTATCTGACCACTGAAAACGCTCTTTAATTTTTTTCATTTTCTTGCCTATTTCTACCAATATTTATAGAGTATATCACTTTATTGTATACATTATGCCTTATTATAGAACAAAACAAAATTGTACCTAAGGTCAATACACCATAATTAGTTGCAATAATAAAAACATTAGAATTTCTTTAAAAAAATTCAACTTCATTTTCAATAGTATTAAGGTCTCCCTTAAATGCAATTCCTATCATCTCTATATCATTAAGCATAGAAGCATCATACAAGTTCAAGTTCTCCAACTCCTTGTTAAATACTTGAGTTCTCCAATGTTTAAGAGTAAAGAAAAGAGATTCAAAGTAAGTCAAAACAGTTTCAATCTCAGTAGAATCCAATTCATTAGTACCCTCTTTAATTGTATTTGACAAATTTTCAAGTCCCATTCCAAGAATGTTAAATACCGGATAAAAACGTAGAATTTTAGAATACTGAACTATCATACTAGAAAGATCTTCTAAAAGCTCTTTTTTAATCGTACCTTGCAAAAACATAGTGTTGATAATTGCATCCATATCCCCTTCAATATCTTCAAGTTCACTCCAATGCTCATCAAATACATAATCATCTTCTTGATGTAAAACAGTTTCAGGTTCTTCCTCTTTTTTTTCTTCATTTGTAGATGGTGAAATATTAGAAAACTTAAGTTGAAAAATCCTTACCATTTTTTCAAGCTCTTCTATCTTTTCATCGCGTTCTCTTCGAGCTTCTAATAAATCAAGTTGAATCTTTATTCTTGTAAGAAGCACATTTTTATTCACTGGCTTTGTAATATAATCAATAGCTCCAAGTCCTAAACCTACAACCTCGTATGCTGAATCATCTTGTGCAGTGATAAATATAATTGGTATTTGCTTATATTTTGGCATAGATTGTAAAGCTTCACATGCGTCAAAACCATCCATAATTGGCATCTCAACATCCATTAAAATAAGATCCGGTTCAAAAACTCTCGTTAAGGATATAGCATCTTTGCCATTCGAAGCTTCTTCCAAAGTATAGATATCTTCCAAAAAACTTTTAATAAACAAACGATTTGTTTGGTTATCATCAACGACTAATATTTTAAATTTTTTATTCATTATTTACCTTTGGTATCTTAAAAGTATTCATTAATATATTTTATAATTATATTTATTATAATCTTTTAATATACTTATTTGAAATACAAAATTTCTAAAAAAGTAACCTAGATAGCTTTAAAGTACTTTTAGCAACGTAAAAAAGTGCGAGTCCCTATTGCTCTACAAATACTTTAGTAAAACTCTTGAAATATCATCTTCTGTATAAGGTTTAGATACGTAATCATCCATCCCTGCATCCAAGAAACGCTGTCTATCCTCTGCAAGTGCATTTGCTGTTACTGCTACAATTGGGGTAGCTTGAAGTTTATGATCTTCTTCCATAAGCCGTATCTGATGACTCGCTTCTATACCGTTTAAGTTTGGCATATTCTCATCCATTAAGATAATATCGTAATCTTTTTTATTAAACCATTCAAGTGCTTCAACTCCATCATTTGCAAGATCATATGTAAGTCCAAGATCATCTAAGAGCATACTTAGGAGCATCTGATTCGTTTTATTATCTTCAACAATTAGGATATGACCTTCAAAGTGATGGGAAGACTCTCCTCTTTGCTCTTTGATTTTTGGATCAACATACTCTGCATGACACTCTACTATTGGGATCTCAAAGTAAAATTTACTTCCAACTTTGACTGTGCTTTGCACTTTAAGTTCTCCACCCATTTTTTTAACCAAGCTTGAAGCAATACTAAGACCCAACCCAGTACCGCCATACTTTCTTGTCGTGGAATTATCTTGCTGAGAAAATGCTTCAAAAATTCGTTCTAATTTATTTTGAGGGATACCTATTCCCGTATCTGTAATTGCAATATAAACAGATTTTGTTTGTTCCTTATATTCTGTATCAAGCGTAATTACACCACCCTCGTGAGTAAATTTAATAGCATTGGATAAAAGATTAAAAATAACTTGTTTAAGTCGAACTTGATCTCCCATAATACAAGAAGAGATTCTATCATCAGAGTTCTTTTTGAACTCAATATGTTTACTTCCCATCAATTCTGAAAAAATGCCTGATGTTTCAGATATAACTTCATATAAACTTATCGGATGAGACTCAATATCCATATTCCCACTCTCAATTTTTGAAAAGTCAAGAATATCATTAATAATACTTAAAAGTGTATTTCCTGAGTTACGTATCAAATTAAACTGCTTGACTTTTTCTTCATCATCTTCATGTTTTTCCAGTCTCTCAACAAAGCCCAATATTCCATTCATCGGTGTTCGTATCTCATGAGACATATTTGCTAAAAACTCTGATTTGAACTGACTAACCATCTCAGCTTTTTCTTTAGCACTTATAAGATCATCACGAAGCTGTATCTCTTCGGAGATATCTTTTGTTGTGATAAGAAGATGCTGTTTATCTGGCATCAGGGCCACACTCATTGTGATAGTAAATATAGAGCCATCTTTTTTATAACAGCTTTTTTCAAAGTTTTCTATGGAGCCTTTTTCAATAACCTCAGTAATTGCTTCTCTAGCTCTTGGAATATCTTCTGGAATACTCATTCCTATACATGACTTTGTCAAAAGTTCTGCTTCGCTAAATCCTGTAATAGCTACATAAGCTTGATTCACTTTAAGAAAATTTGACTCTAAATCAAGTACCGCTATACCATCAATAGATGTTTGAAATATACTTTGAAGTTCATCTTTTTGAGCTTTAAGCTCTTCGGCCATTATCATTCTTTGTGTGATATCTTTATCAGTTCCCCTATATCCTAAAAGATTTTTATCCTTATCAAAAAATGGCACACCGTTTGTAAGTAAGCAAACTCTCTTACCTGACTTTGAGATATTCCAATTTTCTAAATTTTTGATTACAGAAGTGTTTTTAACTATATCTTCAAAAATAGCAGCTATTCTTTTTGCTTCATCTTTATCCATAAAATAAAATGGTGTTTTCCCTATAAACTCAGATGGTTCATACTCAAGAATTGATTGCATACCATCACTTACATATGTATATGTCCCATTGATATCTACTTCCCAAATAAAATCTGTACTCGAGTCAATATAGTCTTTTAATTTTTGTTGTGTTTTTTTAAGATCATCAAGAACTTGTAGCAACCATATTTCATTCTTTTTCTCTTCAGTAACATCCATAATTACGCCAGCTACGAACTCTTCATATGTAGTTTTGTAGTAACAAACCGAAGCTCTTAAATGTTTAATTACATTTTTAGAAGTAACGATTCTAAATTCGACCTTTACTAACGACTTATTTTGTATTGCAGTTTGAACTTTTGCAATAATTTGCTCTTTATCCTCGGGATGAATGATCTCAAAAACTGCTTTTTGAGAAGGTTTCACTGATGAGTCAAGATCAAAAATTTGGTACATACTATCTGCCCAATAATCCTCTTTTTTACCAAGATAATCTATAAAAACCGCAAGATTTGAAGCTTTTTGTGCAAGTTCTATTTGAAAACCTAATTGTTTTACAACATCTTCTTGTCTTTTTTTCCAATCAATATCTACATGCGTACCTATAATTCTTAGAGGGTTGCCCTCACTATTGGATTCCACAGATTTAGCACGAGCTAAAATCCATTTATAAGATCCATCTTTACAAAGCATTCGAAACTCAATCGCATACTGAGCTAATTCACCACTTGATAACTTCAATGCTTGATCACGAGAAAGCTCAATATCATCTGGATGAACAAGTTTTTCCCATGCTGTAAAACTATTCTCAATCTCATGATCAGCAAATCCAAGCATTTTTTTCCACTGTGGTGAATAATACACATCGCCAGTTTCAACATTCCAATCCCATAAACCATCATCCGTAACTGACATAGCAAGCTCATAGCGTTCTTTAAGAGACTTGTTTTCTTCAGTTTTTTCACGAAGTTTTTGATCTAAAATAGTATTAAACTTATCGACTCCAATTGCAGTTTTTTGTGCTATTCGATTGTAGATCAAATTAATCAAAGCTTGTTCAGTAATTACTCCCAACAATGAACCATTATCTGATGTAACAAGTATTCTCTTGTAGCAATGTTCTTGAATTGATCCTAATGCTTCACGGATTGCAATTGTATGATTAAAAGTTACAAGAGGAGTGCTCATATACTCACTCACAGGCTTTTTAAAATCTCTTTCTTCAGCAAGTAAACGAGTAATGTCACGCTTCGTAATAATCCCTACAGGTATCTCATCTTCTTCAACAATAAGACAATCAAGTTTTGGATCCGCCAACTCCATAAGATTATCTTGTAAACTGCTTTGAGGATTAGATCGAAGTACATTTGTGTTAAAGACCAAAACCTCAATTGGTGAATCCATGATGTGCTCACTCATCTTAGCCCCAATAGAAAGTATGTCAAAATGACTTACAACACCAAATAATGAACCATCATCATTACTTACACCCAACAAAGAGATATCATGCAAGAATAGTGAAGATGCATGAAAAACGTCATCTGATTTTGGTAGCATAATAAGAGGATGTAAACCTAAAGCAGAAAGTGGTGTTGATAAATCAACCTTTTTACTGCTGTTTTCAACTATCTCATCAATCCCTATGTACGCATAAATTTCTATATCATTATCAACCACAACAATATTTCGTACACCACTGTTTGTAATGAGTTCAATTGCATCTTTAAACGTTGCATCAACACTAAGAGTAATAACATCTCGAGTAGCTATCTCTTCAATAAGCGGATATTGCATATTCATCAATCTTCTCCAATGTTGATTATGATATCTCTCAATATATAAATTTACACTGAAGCTATGAGATCCAAAAATATGCATATATTATTTAATCTAATACAAAAGATCTTGCTTTACTGTCTGTTTTCTGCAATATATAAAGATTTTTTTGCTACTATTATCAACATGATAGTCGTATATAACTCCAAAGGTGGTGTAGGGAAGAGTGCTTTATCTTACTCTCTCTCCACTGACCTTGAAACACAACTTCTTAGTAATGATGAAAACCAGTTTTTAGGATATCATCCAGAGTCAAAGCTCTATCTCAATGAGACCATGCCAATTATCAGAGATGCAGTGTATGACTTAGGTGGATTTGAAACACCTTTTATAGAGGATGTTCTTGAAGCAGCTAGTGTTATTATTATCCCTGTAACAGTAGATTTTAATTCCATGAAACGAGGTGTACAAATACTCAAAGAGTTTAAACACAAAAAACTATTACTTGTAGCAAACCAAATTGAAAATACTGATGATTTCGACTATATCAAAGAGATTGTCAAACGAGAAGTAAACACAGTTATATACCCCTTGAAGCGTTCAATCATCTTTCGAAGGTCTCTAGAAACTGGTATGTCCGTAAAACAACTTTATGAGGAAAGTGGACTTTCAAAGTACAGTTACAGAGGTATATTTAAACAATATGAAGCTATCTTGAAAAGCTTAGAAAATTCACAATAAACTTTTCAACTTTATCCCTAAGTAAAATTGATACACTTAACGTAACTCTTATATCATTACGATATAGTTCCCACTATTAAAATAAGGACAAAATATGGCATATATAGATTTAAAAGTTGACGAATTCACTGAATTGGTTGAAAAAAATGGAACAATTATCATAGATTTTTGGGCTGAATGGTGTGGTCCATGTATCCAATTTTCACCAATTTTTGAGCAAGCAGCTGAAGATAACTTAGACATCACTTTTGCAAAAGTAAATACAGATACAGAACAGGAGTTATCGGCTCACTTTCAAGTGCAGTCCATCCCTACACTTATAGTTATAAAAGAACAAATTGTTATTTTTAATCAAGCGGGTGCATTAGATGAAAATGGTTTAGATAGCCTTATAAATCAAGTTCGTAACATAGATATGGACAAGGTTCGCGAAGAGATTAATTCTCAAAACGAATAAAAAAAGATTTATAACTTTTTTTTCTTAGATATAAGAGCTTTTATAAGTGAAGTTCTTATCGCTAAATAATTTTGCTTGTTTTGAGAAAGAATATTTTCTTGTGTTTTTAAATGCCTAGAATGAGTGTCTAGTTCACCTTGAAGCTTTGAATACTCTTTAGTCACACTAGGGTGAAGTGTTTTAGCATTTAAGTTTTCAAGCTCTTTATTTAGATCTTTAATCTCTTGTAAAAGAGCAGACTTTTCTTTTTCTCGTTGAAGCTTTAATTTATCGTTGGTAATTTTATCTAGATTGTCATAATGAACTTTGAGTTTTTTAGTATATGTAACAATCTTTACCTCAACACCCTGTATAGATTTGACTAATTTTCTGCTAAATTCAACAGGTGATGCATTTCCAATATATAACTTTTTAATCTTTGGAGCGACTATATTAATATCATTTTTTAGCTTTTTAATTGCATGTACGGTTTTGGAGTAAACTTTAGCGACTGGGGTTATTGAAACGATATTTAAAGGGATGCCCTCCTCAGATTGTATCGTTGGCACTTCATACTTTACACCACCGATAACAACTACACCAGAAGAATAGTACTTTAAAAATTCAATTACATTATGATTAGACAAAGATATCTCTTTAAGAAAAATATCTGCAATATACTCAAAAACAAGGTGAAAATTGTTTCTAAAAAGATATCCTGAAAAACCTGTAAAGAATCCATCTTCATTATCATACAATTTAACAAGTTTGGAAAGAACTATCTTATTAATATAAGCAAAAACAAATTTTTCATATTCAGCGTTATTGATTTTTTTCTCAAAGATATACGTATCTACAAACTCTTGTGCAACCTCTACAAAGAAATTTTGATTTTCTTTATCAGCAAAAAACTCCTTATTAAACTCTTCAAGTTCATTTTCATCAATTCCATTGTAGCGCTCTGCTTTTGTGCCCTTGTCTGCTTCTTGAACTACATGTCTTTTTGAATCGTCTGTAATTTTAATGAACATATACCCTTTTTTATAAAAAATCAGGTCACTTTCTTTAAGCTCAAGATAGTATTTGATACACTCTTCTAAATCATCTTTTGAAAAAGAGCTCGATACAAAAGCATTAAGCTTCTCTACAAGTGATTTATCAATAAGAATCTGATCTGCTTTATTGTTATAGTTCTCAACAATATGTTCTTCATTTTCTTCAAGTAAGTCTTCTACTTTCTCTTGCATTAGCTCTCTTTTTAAATTCAGGTATCACATATTTATAATATACTATTATATTTAAATAAAATATTAAATTCAAAGTAAGTTTAGAGTAAAATTCCTCAACTTAAAAAATGTGAGAATTCAATGAAGAAAACTATATTATTTTTAATGTTTGTGTGTTCATTTTTAGAGGCTCAAAGTGGTGCAGAACTATTTGAACAAAAATGTGCATCATGCCATATTACTGCACATCCAAGTCAAGTTGACAAATCTCAACTTATTGCACCTCCAGCTTTTGGTGTTGTAAAACATGTAAAAGAAGCTTTTAACGGTAACAAAGAAGAAACAATTCGTTTTATAAAAGAGTATGCCTTACACCCTTCAATGGAAAAAGCAAAGTGCAGACCTCAGGCAATCAAAAGATTTGGTCTGATGCCATCGCAAAAAGATTTAGTTAGCGAGCAAGAACTAGAACTCATTGCAAACTATATGCTCGATACTTTTTCAAACTCTAAAGCTTGTAAACGCAAAAAATAAATCTTTATAGATTTACTTGGGAGAATCAATTCTTCGGAATAAATAAAGTCCCAAGTTCATGCTTATCGTCCAACAAAAAAGACTCCGTTGATTTAAGATCAAAGCCATTTGAGAGAAACATTTTTCGTCCATGTTGCATTAAAAAATTTGCTGCCATTAATTTTGTAACAATACCACCTGTTGCAAAAGCATTATTTGGTGAAACCTCTTCTCGAAGAGCTCCTTTTGGTATCTCATCTAGAACCTTAAATAGCTTTGCATCCTTGTGCTCACTTGGATTTTTATCAAAATACCCATCAATATCACTTAAAATCACTAAGAGTTCTGCTTTAATTGCATGTGCTACATTGGCTGAGAGTTGGTCATTATCTCCAAATAACTGTTCTGGTGTGGAACTAATGTCGTTTTCATTAATTATAGGAACAATATTGTTCTCCAAATGAGCATCAATAATTTATTGAAACATTTTTGTACGTTTTCGTGAATCAAAATCATCCTCAGTAAGAAGAATCTGTGCGGTATCTATCTCAAAAATATCAAACTTCTTTTTGTAACTTGTCATCAAAATTGGTTGTCCTGCGGCAGCTAATGCTTTTTTACCAATAGATTTTGATTTATCAAGTTTTAGAGCTGCATATCCTGCTGCAACTGCTCCAGATGTTACAAGTACAACATCATATTTTTTCATTAACTTTACCGTTAAATCGACTACTTTTAACATTCTTTCTTTCGCTATATGATTTTGCTCTGTTAAAACAGCACTACCAATTTTTATTACAATTCTTTTCAAATACTTTTCCTTTATTTTTTACTTTTTTGCAAAATATTTTTCACTTCTTCAAAAGTGTTCTCTATGTCTTTGGATCCAAGAGTAGTGTATTTACTCACTAACAAAATAGTTATCCACGAAAGCACAAATGCTGGCAACAATTCATAAAGATCAAAAATACCACCCTCTAATTGCTTATACACTATGACTGTAAGTGCTCCAACAAACATTCCAGAAATTGCAGCAGCTTTTGTAATCTGAGCGTTATATAAACTTAAGATAATAAGTGGACCAAATGAAGCACCAAATCCTGCCCATGCATACGAAACCAATTGCAACACACTCGAATTTTTATCTGAAGAGATATACCACGCTATAAAAGCAATAGTTATAACAGTGATTCTTCCAACCCAAACAAGCTCTTTTTGTGAAGCATTTTGACGTATAAGTTCTTTATACACATCATTCGTTAAGACAGATGAAGAAACAAGGAGTTGCGAATCAATCGTGCTCATTATTGCTGCAAGGATTGCTGCAAGCAAGAATCCTGCAATCCATGGATTAAAAATAAGTTGAGACAAAGTGATAAAAATCTTTTCACTATCAGCCAAATCCACACCATTGGCACTCACATATGCAAGACCAAAAAATCCTACACTGAGTGAGCCAAGTACTGAAATGAACATCCAGCCCATACCAATATTTTTAGCTATATGTGTTTCATTTTCATCTCGAATAGACATAAACCTTACCAAAATATGAGGCTGTCCAAAATATCCTAACACCCAAGCTAATAAAGATACTATTGAAACTAAAGATGCTCCATGCAAAATCTGCAAGTGTGATGGCTCAATATTTTGTATCATCGATACCGTTTGTGAAACTCCACCAAGTTCAGAAATCACAACTATAGGAGTAATCACAAGTGCTAACATCATCAAAATTCCCTGAATAAAATCAGTCCAACTTACAGCGTTATATCCACCTAAAAATGTATACGAAACTATAACAAAAGAACCAATTATAAGTGCATCTGAGTAACTCATATCAAAAGTCGCTTCAAAAAGTTTTGCACCACCTACAAGTCCAGAAGAAGTATAGAGTGTATAAAAAAGTAATATAACCACAGCAGTAACAACTCGTATCATATGTCCACGATCTTCAAATCTATGTGCTAAGTAATCAGGTATTGTAAGTGCATCATGAAGATGTTTTGTATACACTCGTAAGGGCTTTGCAACATAATGCCAGTTCAAATACGCCCCAACAACAAGACCCAAAGCTATCCATGATCCAACAATTCCATCATCATACATCATCCCTGGTAGTCCCAACAAAAGCCATCCACTCATATCTGAAGCACCTGCACTTAATGCTGTAACACTAGGATTTAATCCTCGTCCACCTAAAACATAGTCGCTTAAATCATCTGTTTTAAAATAAAAATACAATCCTATAACTAGCATTACAACTATGTAACTTATAAACGAAATCAAAATCTCTATTTGCATATTTACACCCCCTTAAACGTCAACCCTTGAATCCCAAGGTTTCCATATCTATGATAAGAATTTGTCACGCTCTGTTCAATAAAGTAATGCATCAACTCTATTCTTCCATGAGCAATAAAAGGTGTAGATGCTATATATTTAGCTGAGAGAGCAAGTTTTTCATACACATTTTGTGAAACATTTTGAGGATTTAAAAAGCGTACACGTTCACACGACGCTATAGAACTTATAAGATGGCTTTCATCTTCTCTAACAATCGCATCATCTTTATCCAGTAGAGAGTTTTCTTTTGATTCGAGCCATATATATTCTGCTCTTCTCGAATGAAGTGGAATCGAAACATGTAGTTGTATCCCCAACATTTTTACAAGCAACAATGTAGCTAAAACCTCAACGAAGTCATCATTATCTTCAACTCTTAAAAGAACACTATGTACTTTTAAATACCGTATCACATTACTTTCACCGCGAATGTGTGCATAATCATGTTCACGTTTAAACTCTGCTTCATACCAGTGTGCAAAATGGGATAAATGACGAAGTGCTTTATGGCACTCTTTATCAAAAACTGTATCTCTATTTAAAAACACTCTCATATGATCTATAAACTCATTAGAGCAACTTTCATAAAGATTTGTTTCATCATATTCAATGGTCATAAATTGACTTACATAATTAAAACCACCAGCTTTTTTCCCACTACCTATTGCAGACTTTCTCATCCCACCAAATGGTTGACGAATTACAATTGCACCTGTAGTACCTCTGTTGATATAAAGATTTCCAGCGATTATTTTATCTTTCCACAACTCTACCTCACGAGAATCAAGTGTCTCAATCCCTGAAGTTAATCCATATCCTGTAGCATTCACTATCTCTATAGCATCTTCAAGGTTTTCAGCACGCATTACACTCAGGACTGGTCCAAAAAGCTCATTCATATGACAAAAGTCCCCTTGCTTGGTTCCCCATCTCACAGATGGTTTCATCATATATGGATTAGAGTCATCTGCATAACTAGGTTCAAGCAACCACTCTTCACCATCATCAAGGTATTGTAGAGATTTTTCAAGATTTCCAGAGGCTAGATTACTGAGTGCACCAATTCTGTTTTTAAAATCCCAAACAGATCCAACTTCTAAAGATTCAACCGCTTCTTTCAAAGATAGTTTGAATTTTTCATCATCATACAACTCTTTTTCTAAGACCAAAAGTGATGTAGCTGAACATTTCTGTCCAGAGTTATGAAATGCTGAAACTATCACATTTTTAAGTGCTTGATCATGATCTGCCATAGCAGTTACAATCGTCGCATCTTTACCTCCTGTTTCTGCACTTAGAGCTAAATCTGGACGTGCTTTAATAATATTATACGCACTCGCTTCACCACCTGTAAAGATCGCAAAGTCAATATCTTTACTAGGAACAAGGCTTTTGCCAACATCTTCACCACTCGAAGGGATAAACTGCAAAGTATTTCTACTAACCCCAGCTTTATAAAAACACTGACAAAGCATATATGCACAAAGAACTGCATCTGAGGCAGGTTTTAGGATAACTGTATTCCCTGCTGCTAAAGCTGCAGCTACTCCTCCACATGGTATCGCAACAGGAAAGTTCCATGGACTAATCACAAGACCAACCCCTTTTGGTTTCGCTCG
>Ga0181567_10002842_pt1 | contig 12887 bp, 13 predicted proteins | sample 101ome_14_FD_133761 | JGI IMG/M metagenome (GOLD analysis project Ga0181567, IMG submission 133761) | Coastal salt marsh microbial communities from the Groves Creek Marsh, Skidaway Island, Georgia - 101403AT metaG (megahit assembly) | ecosystem: Environmental > Aquatic > Marine > Intertidal...
CAGCCCAAGATGTCTTTCGGGCAGGGCTAAATCGCCGCGGCGCGGCAAAGAACCCAGAACCTTAACGCCTGCGCGTTCCATCCCCAGTCGGGTCAGGCGATTGTGGCGTGGGCTGGCAACGCGGCTCAGGATCACTCCGGCAAAGGGCAGGTCCGGGTCATAAGATTTGAACCCAAGCGCGGTTGCCGCCGCCGACTGCGCCTGACCGCCCACGTCGATGACCAAAATAACCGGCCAGCCCATGCGCTTTGCCGTTTGAGCGCTGGTGCCGTGACCGGTTTCCCCTTGTGTTGCGACGCCGTCGAATAGGCCCATTGAACCTTCGGCGACCACGATGTCCGCGCCGGACGCTTCGGCTGAAATGGCCGAGATTAGTGAGCTGTCCATAGCCCAACTATCAAGATTGAAAGATGGTCGACCAGCCGCAGCACGGTGGAACGCTGGATCGATATAATCCGGCCCGCTTTTGAAGGGCTGTACGGTCAGACCATCCTCGGAAAGTGCGCGTAATAGCCCAAGCATAACCGTGGTTTTGCCTGTGCCCGAAGACGGGGCCGAAATAAGTATGCCGGGCGGGTTAGTCATCGCCTTCCCTCCATTCGCTCCAAGGGCTTTCCGCTGTCTGAGGCCGGTAGCGGCGATCGTAATCGGCGGCGTACAGGCAACTTTCATCAAAGCCCTCTCCAGCAAGCGCAGGACCGACCAAAATCAACGCTGTTCGCGTAATGTTTTCCTTCACATCGACTTTTAACGCCGCCAGTGTGCTGCGGATGATCTGCTGATCTGGCCAGCTCGCGCGATAAATCACGGCCACGGGGCAGTCAGCACCATAGAAGGGGGTCAGGTCGGCGATCACGTTGTCCAGATTGCCGATCGAAAGGTGAATGGCAAGCGTCGCACCTGTGGCCGCAAAGTTCGCCAGCGTTTCGCCTGCGGGCATTGTCGAAGCACGACCGGGGGTACGGGTCAGCACTACAGATTGTGCCAGACCGGGAAGGGTTAGTTCGGTTCCCAAAGCCGCAGCGGCAGCGGCAAAAGACGGAACCCCCGGGGTGACGCTAACGGGTATGCCTTCGGCTTTCAGGCGACGGATCTGTTCACCCATTGCAGACCAGACCGACAGGTCTCCTGAATGCAAGCGGGCCACGTCGTGCCCCGCGTCATGAGCTTTGCGGCATTCGGCGATGATTGCATCCAGATCAAGAGGGGCCGTGTTGATGATCGTCGCACCATCGGGGCAATGTTCCAGAATGGCTTTGGGCACTAGCGACCCAGCGTAAAGACAAATCTGACAAGAAGCGATCAGATCGCGCCCCCGTAAAGTTAGAAGGTCCGGCGCACCGGGACCCGCTCCGATAAAGTGAACGGTCATTCGGGCTCTCCATTGGCTAAGGCGCAACTGGCCATGCGATCAGTAGAAATCACGCGTTGTCCAAGAAGTCGGGCGTTCAATCCAGCACCGATTAAAGCACCGGCTTCTGCCACGCTGCCGGTGCCGCGCTTGGCTTGCACTCGTTCTGAACGTGTGAGGGTCTCAATGTTGTAGAATTGCGCAGGGTCGACTTCAATCACGCGACTATTAAGGCTGGCCGCAAAATCTTGAAACGCTGCGATTCTAGCTTTGTCAGTTGGGACAGCAATTGCGAAAGGTGCAGTTTGCGCAAGTCCTGCCTGAGAACACGCCAGTTTCAGTGCGTCTTTCAGGCTTTCGACTGTGACTGCCCCGCGATATCCGAACCCAGCAACGATCATAGGATGACGCTCCATTGAACCAGCGGGTAGGCAGCTTTCCAGCCCCGCTTGCCGCCAATCCGTGCTATATTGGACAGTTCAATACGCAGTAAATCACCACCACGATTGGACTGCCACTGAACCAGCAATGCTTCGCTTTCCAAAGTGACCGCGTTTGCAACAAGTCGCGTCCCGGCTGGCATTTTTTCAACCAAGCTTTGCAATAATGCTTCGCTAAGTCCGCCACCGATGAATATGGCATCGGGAGTCGAGATATGTGACAAGGCTGCAGGGGCTTTACCTTCTATTACTGTCAGGTTGCCCAGGCCAAAGCTGGCAGCGTTGGTTTTGATGCGCGCTGCGCGATCGGGGTTAGCCTCAACGATGGTGGCTTCATTTTTGGGATGCGCCAGCAACCACTCGATCGAAATCGAGCCAGAGCCTCCTCCGACGTCTAAAAGGTGCTCTCCAGCCCGTGGGGCGAGAGCAGATAGGGTCAGTGCGCGAACAGGACGTTTTGTAATCTGACCATCGTTTTCGAACCAATCGTCGGGTTTGCCAGAAGCCAACGGAAGTATCTTCCCAGCGCCGCGCACGTCGATTCCAACACACACGGGGTGAGAGATGTTTTCAGGAACAGTCTCTTTCGCTACAAATTCACGGATGCGTTCATTTGCGCCACCGAGAGCTTCAAAAACATGAATACGGCTTTCCGAAAACATTTCTTCGCTCAGATAAGATGCAAGCTCTTTCACAGCGTTTCCGTCACGAAGCAGCACAATCGCTTGGAATCCCTCGGCTAGATGTGGTCTGAGTTTCTTCAACGGGGCTGCATGCAGGCCAATACATATGGTTTCCTGTAATGCCCAACCCAGTTTCGACGCGGCCAACGAGAAAGTTGAAGGCGACGGGAATGCCTGCCACTCGTGATCCTGTAAGTGGCGCGTAACACTGGTACCTGCGCCAAACCAGAACGGATCACCGGATGCGAGTATTGCAACAGGTTGGCCACGCAGCGCCAATAGCTTTTCAATGCCATCCACAAAAGGGACTGGCCATTCGACAAGGCTTGCGTCAGTCGAGCCTAGCAACTGCAAATGACGCGGCGGACCCATTATGATTTCGGCGTCTAACAAAGCTTTCCGACTTGCGGCGCTTAGCCCTTCCGGTCCATCTTCGCCCAGCCCAATGATGCTGAGCCACGGAGTGTCAGACATGATCCAAAACCTCCTTCTGCTTGGGGGCACGGTTGAAGCAAGCGCCTTGGCGAGGCAGCTTTCCGAGGCCGGTGTTCAAGCTGTTATGTCCTTCGCGGGTCGGGTCGAGGCGCTCAAGCCGCAACCCTTGGCTACGCGTGTTGGCGGATTTGGTGGCGCCTGCGGGCTTGCGGTATACATCCGAGAAAACGGAATTACGCATGTGATTGACGCGACCCATCCGTTTGCCGCGCAGATGAGCCACAATGCAATTGCGGCTTGTTCGAAAACCAGAACGCCTTTGATCGCATTGACGCGCGCACCATGGATGCCAACGGAAAAAGACCGATGGACCCGTGCAGCGGATATTTCGGATGCGGCGGAGCGTTTGGCTGGGGCGCCAAAGCGGGTTTTTTTGGCCGTCGGTCGTATGCACCTGAATGAGTTCATCCATCATCCGCAGCATTTTTATCTGTTGCGGCTGGTTGATCAACCGACCGAAGCGCTGGCGTTTCCCGACTATCACGCGATCATCGCCCGGGGACCGTTTTCGTATGATGACGATCTCGCGCTTTTGCGTCAGTACGGCATTGACCTTGTCGTTTCGAAAAATGCTGGAGGCGGCGGATCGCGCTCGAAGATCGATGCGGCTAGGGACCTTGGAATAGAAGTATTGATGATCGACCGCCCGGATATTCCGCCGCGGCATGAAGTGCACAGCGCTGATGAGGTTATGCGCTGGTTGAAGGATCACCCGACGGACCTCGGGGTATAAACGATTGGCGAACCTTCGCGCTCGATGATCCGCGTTTGGGACGATCCCACAATTACCATTGTGCGCATATCTGCCATATCCGGCGTGGTTTGATCCAGCGGGACAACGCGGATTTCCTCGTCTGGTCGCGAAACATTTCGGGCGAATATCACTGGACGACTATCGCGGCATTCATCCTTGAGGATATCGAGCGTTTTGACAAACCCTTGGGGACGTGACTTCGATCTTGGATTATAAAAGGCCATCGCGAAATCGGCCTTTGCTGCAAGTCGCAACCGCTTTTCAATCAGCTCCCACGGCTTAAGGTTATCGCTCAAATTGATAGTGCAGAAATCGTGCCCTAAAGGAGCGCCAGCACGGGCCGAGGCCGCCAGCATAGCCGTGATCCCGGGTAACACCTGAATATCCAGATTGCGCCACTCTTTCGGGCCGTTCTCGACCGCTTCAAACACAGCCGAGGCCATGGCAAAAACGCCCGGATCGCCCGAGGATACAACGACAACATTCTTTCCCGCGCTCGCCATTTCCAGCGCATGTCGAGATCGGTCAATCTCGACGCGATTATCACTGGGATGAAGGGTAAGACCCGGCCGTTCAGTCACGCGCGCGACGTAAGGGATATAGCCGACAATATCGGTTGCCTGATTTAACACTGCCGTCACTTCAGGTGTCACCAGGTCGTCACTCCCAGGACCAAGTCCTGCGATATAAAGCGCGCCGGTCACGGTCTGCGCCCCTGTCCATGCACGACAATGATCGCGAAGTAGGGCGCAATTTCTTCTTTGATATCTGTTACTTTTCGGACAGTCTGCTGGTGCATGGTGGCATATTCCACCAGCCAGGCATCGTTGTATTTGCCGGAAGCTTTCAATGACCGACAGACCTTTTCCATATTGCGCCCGATTTTCATCACCACAAGCGCATCCGTTTCCGCCATACGCTTGGTAAGTTCATATTCAGACAGCGTGCCGGCCAAAACGGTCAACACATCATCGCCCCAGGTAATGGGTTGTTCGGTTGCTGTCCAAGCCCCTGACATACCGGTGATTGCTGGCACTACCTCGATCGGAACCTTGCCTTTCAAGCGGCTATATAGATGCATGAAGGAGCCGTAGAAAAACGGATCACCTTCGCACAATACCACAACGTCGTCTTCAAGACGCGAGAGTTGGCGTAAGTAAGACGTGCAGCTTTCGTAAAACTCGGCCAGAATTTCGTTGTAGCGCGGATCATCCACCGGAATTTCGGTTGTTACAGGATATTCCATTGCAAACTCTTTGACGTCTGGGCGCAGCATACCTTCGACGATTTGCCGTGCTTGGCCCATGCGCCCCTTTTTGCGGAAATACGCGATGTTTTTGGCACCGCGCACCAGCCGGTCTGCACGTACACTCATCAGGTCAGGATCACCCGGTCCTAGACCCACGCCATATACTGTTCCCGCGCTCATTCTTTTCGGCTCGCGATTGCGTTTATTGCGGCCACTGTGATGGCGCTGCCGCCAAGTCTGCCTTCGACGATGCAGCAAGGAACCGGTTGGTCTTTCCACAACGCATCTTTGCTTTCAGCGGCGCCGATGAACCCGACAGGACAACCGATGATGGCAGCTGGACGCGGGCAGGTGGGGTCTTCCAGCATGTTCAGAAGATGGAACAAGGCGGTGGGCGCATTACCGATCGCCACGACCGCGCCTTCAAGCTTGTCACGCCACAGCTCCAGCGCGGCCGCCGAGCGGGTATTACCCATTTTGGCTGCCAACTCGTGAATGCCCTCGGCGTGCAATGTGCACATAACTTCGTTGTTGGCGGGCAGGCGGGCGCGCGTCACGCCTTCGGATACCATGCGTGCATCACACAGGATCGGGGCACCATTTTCTAGCGCACTTCGGGCTGCTTTGACAAAACCGGGCGAGAATTTTGCATATTTTTCAAGTCCGACCATGCCTGCAGCATGGATCATACGCACCACAACCTGTTCTTCGTCCAGATCAAACTCAGCTAACTCAGCCTCACGACGGATCGTAGCAAAGCTTTCCTTATAGATGGCCGCGCCATCCTTTTCATAGTTGTACGGCATCAGGTCAGATCCAGTTCTAAGATGTCTTCCGAAGATAATCCGGTTCGGCTTGGCTCATCCCACGCTGTGCCGCCCATAACAAGATCAAAACGGCCGTTTCGGCCAACAAGAACGACATCGGCAGGTGCGGGATGTGTGCAGCCTTTTGAACAGCCGGATACGTGCAGTTGCCCCGGCCATCGACCGGCCAGTTTGCTGGCAAGTCGGCGGGTTTCCACGGTCGCTTGCGGGCAATAGGGCTTTCCTGCGCAGGAATCGACGTTCAAACGGGGGTCCTCAGGAGATGAAATCAGGGTCTCGAATGGGATTGCGGCTGCATCCCGCAACCAAACGCTTCGCCAAGGGGTGATGCGCAGAGAAGGTGCCAATTCAGCCAACTTGGCTAAATCATCAGCGGCCATCTGGCCAAAAGGAACAGCATACGCACATCCGCCATGCGTTAAGCCAGGACGGGTTGCGGATCGGGCGTCGGTTGGGGGTATGACTTGGAAATTTTCTGGAAGTTCGACCTGTTCAAGCAGCTTCGGCATGCGCCGAATGGTTTTAGTGCGGTTCTCTAAGAACCACTTGACCAACGCTAGAGACTGTTCAACGGCTGTTTCTTCGCTGATCGCAAAGCCTCTGTCCACACCTTCGGCGCGCAGAATAGGCATTCCGTCAGCGTCGGTTTCAAAACGGATGTCCGCAGGCACATCGCTCAGAATGCGTCTGTCGCCACAGTCAATTGCAAATCCAAATTTACCTGGGAAGTCAGGAAACCTATGTAGGTTTGCGACCAATTGCTTGTAAATACGGTGTGAAAGATCATCAGTTTCGTAAAACGGTGTTAGAACTATATTTCTGCGTGGCTCAATTGCTGGGTCGCTATCCAACAGAGATATATCATTCAATTCCTGAACGAGACTGAGATAGCTATCGTCTGATACGCCCCGTATCTGGAGGTTAGCGCGATTTGTTAGATCAATGAAACCATTGCCATATTTCAGAGACGCATCTGCCATACCCCTTGCCTGATGAGCGGATATTTCGGCGGCAAGGGGGCGGACGCGTACAACCAAACCGTCACCGGACATCATCGGTTTAAAAGCGCCGGGGCACCAACCCTGTACGATGGGGTCGTTCATGTCAGTCTCTCGATATCTGCAAGGATAGAGTTTCTCCGCGTTTGCCACAGGCCTGCTTCATGCAAAGCTGCAAACCTGTCTCGAAGTGCCTGTAAGGCCTTGGGATTGGCGTCTTGCATAAAGGCCACCACATCATCGTTGCCTAATGTGGCGTCGTGATATGCGTCGAACAGATGCGGGCCGACTGCATCTGCAAGATGTGCGAATGCCCCCAAGTGATCCAATGTGGCTGCGATTTCGGCTGCTCCGCGGAATCCATGGCGTTGCATTCCCGCAATCCAGCTGGGATTGGTGGCACGGGCATGAACGACGCGGGCAACTTCTTCTTTCAAAGTGCGGGCGCGTGGATTGCTTGGGTCCGTATTATCGAGATGATAGAGTGCTGCTTTGCCACCAGTTTGGGCTTTTGCCGCAGCAAATCCGGCCTCGTGCGTTGCATAGTCCTCGGCCAAAAGGATGTCGGTTTCTTGCAAATCTTGCAAGTGAACAAAGCTGTCGGACTTGGCAACCAGCTCGGCGATGCCGTCAAGATCGCGTTTTGTGCTTTTACCGTCGGTCCCCCAGCTTGAAGCTGCAAGCCAAGCTTTTCCAGCATCTGCACGGGCTGTTTCTGTGTAATCGTCGACCAATTCGCCCATGCCTACGCCGTAGCTGCCCGGGGCAGGACCGAAAACGCGATAACCCGTATTTTTGCCTGCGAAGGGGTTCCAATCCGGCGCTTCATCGCGCGCGGCCAAGGCCGAAATAGCCTGAGCGAACAGCGTGGAGAGGTTAGGAAATACATCACGGAACAGGCCAGAAACCCGCAAGGTTACGTCTAGTCGAGGGCGTTCCAGTTCAGCAATTGGAATGATTTCAACGCCGTTGACGCGCTCTGACTCTTTATCCCATACTGGTTTTGCCCCAAGCAGATGCAGCGCCATAGCAAATTCTTCGCCGGCTGTACGCATAGTGGCCGACCCCCAAAGGTCAACGATAAGCCCCTTGGGATAGTCTCCTTCTTCCTGCAAGTGACGACGCACGAGTTCCTCGGCCAGACGCACCCCTTGTGCATAGGCTGAACGCGTTGGAACCGAACGCGGGTCGGTGGTGTATAAGTTTCGGCCAGTTGGTAAAACGTCTGACTGGCGACGATGCGGAGAGCCCGAAGGACCTGCCTCGATGCGTTTCCCGTCCAAGGCATCAAGCAGAGCGTGGCGTTCGGCGGTGATCGACGAGGTCGGGTCAAACGGCCCGGCAACCTTTGGCATGCGCCCCCAGATATGCAGACCGTCTCCAAATTGTGCCTCTTTGATGTCGCAGACGAAGCGGTCTATGCGGGTGATCGCTTCGGAAGTCGAAATGTTGTCTGTGATACCAAGGTCGGCTTCAACACCCAAAGCCCGGGCTTCGTCTCGGATGTCTGCCTGCAACCTGTCTCGGCGTTTCGGGTCCAAGCCGTCGGCATTTGAAAACTCGTCCAGCAAGGCTTCCAATCCGCACATGCGCGCGGGCGTTTCACTGTCTTTCAGCGCCGGAGGGATATGGCCAAGCGTAACCGCCCCGATCCTGCGTTTGGCCTGTGCCGCTTCGCCAGGGTCGTTGACAATGAAAGGATAAATGACGGGAAGATTGCCGATCAACGCTTGAGGCCAACAAAGGCCGGAAAGCGCAACCGATTTCCCCGGCAACCATTCCAGAGTGCCATGCGCTCCAATGTGGATCAGCGCATCGATATCCTGAGTCTGTCTAAGGTAAAGGTAAAAAGCAACATAGGCATGGCGTGGTGTGCGGCTTAGATCGTGGTAGTCGTCGTCACGTGTTTTCGGTGTTCCGCGTTCTGGTTGCAGAGCGATCAGGACGTTGCCGCGTCGCACAGCGGGCAAAAAGAATGCGCCGTCTTGAAAGTTTGCATCGTCTTCTGGCTTTCCCCAAGCGGCAAAAAGATCGTCACGCAAAGATTGCGGCAAAGTGGAAAGCGCAGTTTGATATGTCCCGATAGGAATGGAGATCGTTTCCTGTGCCAAAGCTTGCTCTAAAGAGACCGAAAGCTCAGTGTCATAACCAGCTTCAGACAAGTCTTGCAAAACCGCTTCGGTCGAGGCTAAGGCGTCAAGCCCCACCGCATGGGCCATCTGCCAATCGCGGCCTGGATAGGTGGACAATATTACAGCCAACTTTTTGTCGGCGCGGTCTTTTTGAGCCAACTGAATCCAGCCATCTACACGTTCAACGATCTGAGCGATTTGAACGGTGTCCGCTTGATGCGCGATGCGAGTATACTCCAGAGCCGCATCGCTTTCTCCGGCCTCTTTAAAGCTGGAAACTCCGGCAAAGATACGTCCGTCCACTTCGGGCAGCACAACATGCATTGCCAAATCCGCAGGCGACAAACCGCGTTCGGCGTCGGCCCATGACTTACGGTCTGATGTCGCAAGCGCTACCTGAAAGACAGGAACGTCTGCTATGTCCAGAGGAGAGCTTCCAGCGTTACCTTTGCCCGAGAATGCCGTTAGATTGACAATAGCGGCAGGCGCCAACTCTTTGATTTTGGCCTCTATCCATTCTGCCGCCTGACGGGCTTTCAGGGACGGTGCAAACAGCCCCAGCACCTCGTATCCCTTGCTGCGGAATGCATTGAACAAGGACTTGACCGGATCAAGATCGGCCGAAACCAGATAGGATCGGTAGAATGTCAGGATAATCAAAGGTTTGTCGGTTGAGCATTGAGCGTGTGTCGGGCCGGTTTCCGGTGTCCACGCGCCGAAAGCGGGAAGCGACTTGGAACCTTGAACAGGTCCAGCATACAGACCAGCGGCAAGAGAAAGCTGCGCAAGTGCGGCGTGGGCTGCGACTTCGCCGCCCTGGTCGCACAAATGGGTCAAGCGATGCAGAGTGGACTTTGGCAATGTGGAATAGGCATCCAGCCGTTCGTCAGGGCGACCGTCTGCTGGAAGTACCGCCAAAGCCATTCCTTTTTGTTTGGCAAGTTCAAAAACCTGCTCAAGCCCGTATGTCCAGTAAGGGACGCCACCGATCAGACGGATCAAGATGCCTTTAGCTCCTGAAAGCGTCTGCTCGATGTAGGTATCCACTGAGAGCGGGTGCTTAAGTTGAGAAAGGTTTGCCAATCGAAGCGAAGGTAACTTGCCTTCGGACCGATGCCAACCGGCCGCGAATGCGCCAAGGTCACTATCCGAAAATGACAGGACCACAAGATCGGCAGGGCTGTGGCCAAGATCGCGAGGCGTCTCGGATTCCTCAAGCCCATGACTTTCGCGAAAGACGACGTGCATCGGTTAGCCTTTCAGAACGCCTTCGATCGCCGCGCGGTCTATGTCGTCATGTTCCGCGATCACGACCAGTTTACCCTTACGGCCTTCTTCCGGTTTCCAAGGCCGATCAAATTGCGCACGAACACGGGCGCCCACGGCTTGCACAAGAAGGCGCATCGGCTTGCCTTGAACGGCTGCATAACCTTTGACTCGTAGAATGTTGTTATCATTTGCTAGTTTTTCGATTTTAGCAGTTAGCTCAGTAGCGTCTGTAAGTTCGTTCAGCTCAACCACGATACTTTCGAAATCATCATGCTCGTGATCGAAATGACCGTCGTGATGGCTGGGGCGAGAATCCATGTCATCCTCAGCGGCAGCTTCCAAACCAAGGATAACCCGAGGGTCAACGACACCTTCGGCAACTTCGACAATGGGAAGCGGGCGCGGGGCTTCGGCGTGGATGATCTCTTTGGCTTTTGCCACTCCTTCGGGACCAGCAAGATCAGGTTTTGTTAGAAGGATGATATCTGCGCAGGAAATCTGGTCTTCAAACACTTCCGACAGCGGTGTTTCGTGGTCGATGCTGTCGTCGGCCAAGCGCTGAGCATCCACGGCTTCAACATTCGGCGCAAAGCGACCAGCGGCGACAGCTTCGGCATCAGCTAGTGCGATCACGCCGTCTACGGTGATTTTCGAGCGGATATCAGGCCAATCGAACGCTTTCAGTAACGGTTTGGGTAAAGCCAGACCCGAAGTTTCGATGAGGATGTGTTCGGGGCGAGGCTCAATTGCCATCAGTGCCTCGATCGTCGGGATGAAATCGTCTGCCACGGTGCAACAGATGCAGCCGTTTGCCAATTCCATAATGTTTTCGGCGGGGCACTCGGGGATCGCGCAGGATTTTAAAATCTCGCCGTCCACGCCAACATCTCCGAACTCGTTGACGATGACTGCTAGACGTTTACCCCCCGGGTTCTGCATAAGGTGCCGAACAAGAGTTGTTTTGCCAGAACCTAGAAAGCCGGTGATGACAGTGACGGGAAGTTTGGCGAGGTCAGACATTCGGGATCTCCAGAGGTGGAATGCGTGCGATGCAGTTTTTACGGAAATGTTCGGGGCGTTCGCGCCAAGGGACAAGACCGTCTTCTGATGCGTGGTATTTGGTGGTGCCGTCTACAATTGTGTCCACAGCTCCATTGGCAGGATCAAAGCGGCCGTAGACATAAGTCCATTTTCCAGCGCTCCGCAGAACGACAGAGCATCCTTCTTTACAATTAGACAAACACTCGACGGGTTTTAACACGACGCCTTCGGGTAGCGCAGATTGCGACAAGGCATCGAATAATTGCACACCCGGTCGCGGGCCTTCGATGTCGGTTGGCATTCCCATCCGGCAGGTTGTGCAGACAAGCAGTTCGGTTTCCCGTAGTGCGGTCATCAGGTTATCCTTGCTTGGGCGGGGCAAAGAACGGGGGACCGATGGTCAAACCCGCCTCCGGAAACCCCCGTCCGGTTCACGTTTCAAGTGCTGGCAGGTCTCCCGGCTTGCAAAGTCAGAGCTATGGCTCTGGCGGTTGTCCTGCCTTCCCGGTGACGACGCACTAGTGGCTTTGGACGACCTCTTTGGTCACGGTCGCGGGGGCGGCTGCGTTTCAAGGATGGTCGCATCCCGTATCGCATTCCCTTTTCACCTGTCATATGACAAGCACCAACGGATCGCTCTTGGGCGATCTGACCCAGGATTGTCAAGCAATAGGTGCCCCGTGACAGACGATGTGAACGCCCGCCACAGTGAGAAGATGAAAAAGATCAAAGCCGCTCGAGATCGGATGATGGCCACTAAGACCGAAGAAAAGGGGCTAATCATCGTTCATACCGGCAAGGGCAAGGGAAAATCGTCGTCTGGGTTCGGTATGGTTTTCCGCTCTATCGCGCATGGGATGCCTTGCGCAGTCGTGCAATTTATCAAAGGATCTCGGGCGACTGGCGAACGATCTCTGCTGCAAGAACATTTTGCCGATCAGTGCCAGTTTGTGGTTTCAGGCGAGGGCTTTACTTGGGAAACACAGGATCGCGAACGGGATATTGCGGCGGCTCTGGCTGGCTGGGAAAAGGCAAAAGATTTCATTCGCGATCCTGAGATCAAGTTCGTATTGCTGGATGAAATCAACATCGCGCTGCGCAACGACTATCTGGATATCGACGAGGTGGTCGATTTTCTGCTGACCGAAAAGCCCGAAATGACCCACGTCTGTTTGACGGGACGCAACGCAAAACCCGAATTGATTGAGGCCGCGGATCTAGTATCCGAGATGGAGTTGATCAAACACCCCTTCCGCGAAGGGATCAAAGCGCAAGCAGGAGTGGAATTCTAATGCCCAAAACCCTTCTGCTTACTGAATTTGGCATGGGAAGCTCCCTGCGGCGCCAAGACTATACAGAGGCCACGATACGCGCGATAAAGCACGCCCTGTGGCGCAATTCGATCAATCTGGCCGAGTTGTTTGGAAAAGAGAAAGCCGAAATGATCATCGACGTGAAGGTCGGTGTGGCCGAGCCTGAAAAGGTGGATGTTGAAGACGTTGCGGCTGTATTCCCATACGGGCAGATCACGGTCGAGGTTGTAAAAGGGGGGCTGGATGTGTCGCGCCCCGATGCCGCACCGAATGTGATGGCGAATGTGGCGATCTCGGTGTCACTGGATCTGGAGGATGCAGCATGAGCTTGCGCC
>Ga0181567_10002856_pt1 | contig 12849 bp, 9 predicted proteins | sample 101ome_14_FD_133761 | JGI IMG/M metagenome (GOLD analysis project Ga0181567, IMG submission 133761) | Coastal salt marsh microbial communities from the Groves Creek Marsh, Skidaway Island, Georgia - 101403AT metaG (megahit assembly) | ecosystem: Environmental > Aquatic > Marine > Intertidal zone...
GTGCGTGCGTGCGTGCGTGCATTGATTTGATTCATTTCATTCGCGCCTTTGACGACGACGGGACTGACGGACGGCGCGGACTCGCGACGCAGATCACGGTGGAGACGGTGCGATTGGTGCGAGAGAGCGATTCGGGAGAGTCTACGCACGAGATTATGCCGCTGGGGGAGGCGATCGAGGCGGCGAGGGCGATGGGATTGGATTTAGTCGAGGTGAACGGAAAGGCGTCGCCACCCGTGTGTCGAGCGATGGATTACGAACGCGTTCGATACGATCAAAAGAAACGGTTCAAGGAGCAAAAGAAGGCGTCGGCGGCGGCGAAGAGACGAGACGTGATCAAAGAGTTGAGACTCACGGCCAAGATCGACGCGCACGATTTGAACGTTAAGATTAACGGCGCGAGGAAATTCCTCGACGCGGGACACAGGGTGACTTTTAGAATTTTGTTTAAAAACTCGGACGGTATCGCGCTCGAGAAGCGTCCACAGCGAGGCGCGGAGATTATGGACAGCGTCATGGGAATGTTAGACGACGTCGAGATCGTGGTGAAACCGAAAATGGTGGGTCCGAGTCACATGACGGCGTCCGTCAAGAGACCGAGCGGGAAGAAAAAGTGAAGGAGACTCGATTGATTAGTTTTTTTGGCAGCCGTGCGCGTATTAGTCTTACATGTGTTAATAGTCAATAAAATTAGACGACACGACACGACACCACGTCGTCATCCGTCTTCATCGCGTGAGCGCGATGTTCGCCCCCTTCTTTCGCCAAATAGCGTAGTCTTGTCCCGACAAGACGCACTCCCAGTTTCCGTCGGTGTGAAACTCGCCCGGACCAATCTTCATGAGCAACACGTCGTCGATGACGGCGGCGTACACGCTCTGTTCGCATTTGACTATTTTAACCTCGCTTCGACAGTGTATTCCACACTGTTTCCGCACGCGTATCATGTCCTGAATCGGTTGTTGCAGGTATCCCCAGTCGTTATCAAAGAGGTGATCCCAAAACACGGTGGGAGTGCCCGGATGCGTTAGAATGTACGCGTATCCTTGCAATTCTTTCCCTCGAGGAAATCTCCAGTGTCCTTGCGTCGAGCCGGTGTCGTGATTCTCGATGAAGGTGACCGCGCGACTCGGCCACCATCCCATGACGCCCGGAGGTTTCCCGGATTGATCGGAGAGACGCCAATACTCTTGACGCTCAAAGACGGCGTGGAGGATACCCTTGGTGGTGACGTCGAAGGCGCCGGCGAGACCACCCGCGGCGTTCATCCAATTGACGATGCGCTGCCGATGGGCGTCTTGATTGTAATCGGGGGCGTCCATGTTGTACGCCAACGCGTCCCAGTACTCGCCGACGGCGAATTGCGGGTTGGTCGCCTCCATGTAATCCTTGACGTGACCACCCCAAAAGCCGCGAACGTAATCGAGACGCCATCCGTCGTATCCCACTTCGCGCATGAGCCAACTCATCCAATCCTCGAGATCAGCCTTGACGAAGGGTTGACTGTGATCGATGTTGGGCGCGGCGTGGAAGAAATCGCCGTCCGAGTGATGACCGCGACCGCCAAAATTTGGATCGTCGCAGACGATGGCGCGCGAGTCCCAATCCAATTTTCCACCGAATTTATTCCACAATCCGCGTTCGTCTTGAAAGTGCGCGCACCGGTGATTGAGCACGGCGTCGCCCAAGACGAGGATGCCGTTGTCATGAAGGGCAGAGATGACGCTCTTGAGTTCCTCCTTGTTGCCGTAACACGAATCCAAACTGTAATAATCTCGAGGCATGTATCCCTGTTGACTGACGCTATCCGTCGGCGGCGGTAACCAAATGACGCTAAAACCGTACTCTGCGATCGTCGGCGCGAGTCTCTCGACGTATTGGTACCAATCCATCTTACACGATTCCCAATTGAAACCTTGGAGCAAGACTTCTCGTCCATTACCGACCGCCGATCGTTCGGCGCGTTTGCGTTCGATGCGGACGAAGCTCTCCTCGGTGATTTCCGTCGTTGCCTTCTCGGTCGTCGTCGTCGTCGTCATTGCGAAATCGACTTCGTCCTCGTTCGCCGAATCGACGAGAGGCTCTAGCGTGGAGGCGTCCAACTTCATCTCCGCCGCGCGAACCGCCGCCGCCGCCGCCACGCTCAGCGCTTCTTTTGATCGCTCACCCGTGAGATCGAGCGTCGACGTCGCGTACATCGCCTCAGGCATAGGAATGACGAAATCGTCACCGTTCAAATCGATCCATCGCGAGCCTCCGTCCTCTTTCAACACAAAACGAATCGCTGTCGGCGCGTTCCCAAGCTCGAGTTCGGCGAAACTGATAGACTTCGCAGGATCGAGCGGGTTTTCCGCTCGAATCATGCGTGTCTCGCACGCCTTGTCCTTGTACACGACGGACCCGTCGGGTCGCCACATCTCCGGCGGTAACGCCCAGACGTCTGTACGAGCGCCTCGAGGAACGATGCCCCAGTGTAACACGAGATTCCACGGAACTTCGGCCTCTATTCGCAGGCGCACGCCGCCGCCTTCGGGATCTTTCTCGACCAAGGCGCCGATTTGAAACTGTACCTCGCGTTCGCTCGCCACCGTCTCGTGCGTCGTGTTGGTGACGAGCCAAGGACCCTCGACGAGCTTCACGGGGAGCGGTTCCTCCACGAAATCTGTCACCGAACGGGTGCGCGTGATGGATCTCTTCACCATACGCGTGCGTCGTTCCATCTTCTTGGGCGGGGTTTCGTCGACTGCCCGAACAATTGCGTCTTCTTTGTCTCTGTCATCGTCGTCTGGGCCGCTCTCCGCGCTCGTCGCCGGTTTTTCATCCGTCGAACCCCGACGGTCAGCCATGAGCGACTGCATGAGACTATTGATGTCATCACTGAACGGTTTGGGATCGACGGGAGGTGTCAATAAACGTCGCCACGCGTTCGACGGCGTCGTCGCCGGCTTTGACGAAAAAGAAATCGCCTCTTCCTTTGCCGGAGCGTTGACGGATGTCTGCGCGTTCAAGTCGAGATTCACCGTCGGCGTCGACGCAGTCTCCTCCTCGACTTCTTCCTCGTACTCCTCCTCCTCTTCGATCTCGTCCTCGTATTCCTCCGTTCTCGTCACCGTGCGCGTGACCGTTTCCGGTTTCGGCGGCTGCGGCAAGTGCACGTGCCAAAATCCACCCTGTTTATTATGGATCCACTGGTCGAGCTTTTTATCGTACAACACGAAATTGATCGCGTAAAATCCATCGATGACGTCCCCTTCGATGGTTGTCTGGAGCTTGGACGTACCGAATCGTTGCGCCGGACCGCTCGTAAACTTTGTCTGACACACGCCGACGATTTCTCGCGTGAGTTTCGGCCTAATCTTCTCTGGTGGATTTTTCCACTCGTCCCAGTGCTCCTTGGTCTCCGCCACGCCCCAGTGCAAGAGCAAATTGTTCGACGAGAGACTCGTCTCTACGCTCACCCTGTATCGCACGCCGTTCGTCTCGACGCTGATTCGAACGTCGTCCTCCACGCGCGCTCTCTGCGCAACCGTAAACGACTCTGCGTAAAATTCCTCCTTGGCCGGTCCATCCGCGACGTTCAACTCGAGCGTCGTCGCGCTAGCCTCCGATCCGCTCAACGCTCGCGTCGCTGTCGTCGTCGTCGTCGTCGTCGTCGCCGATCTCGTCGTCCAGACGAGCTCGCCCGCGAAACTCTTCGTTCGCCTCGTCGCCGCGGCTCTCGCGCGCGTCCCCGTCTCCGCCGCGCGTTCGCGCTCGCGCGACGCACCCACCGCCCGTCTCGGCAGACTCATCGATCGAACGCATCGATCGACGCATCGCCCACCGCTCGCCCGCGCGTCTCGCCGCCCGACCACCGCGCGAGGCGTTCGCCGCGCGCCGCCGCCGCTGCCGCCGCGCGCCGGTCTCCCCGACGCCGCAATCACCCCCCCACACCCACCCGTTCCTCCGCGCATCGCGAGCGTGGACTCAAACGCGATCTCCATCGTCCACGCCTCGCGCGTCTCGACGCGACGCTCGCCTCTCGCACCTCGCGCGACGACGAACCGACGATCGCAATCGCAATCGCGCCACCCCTGGCCGATCGAGAAATGCGCGCGTCCGCCTCGCCGCACGCGCGATCACCGTCCCGACACCGCGACGAAACGATGGAATAAATTGTTTCTCGCGCGCTTTCGCGACGCGCGTGCGTTCGTCGGACTCGCGCGCGCGCGTGTGACGCGACCGCGGGTTCGATCGCGCTCGCCCATCGGTCGCGCGGGAAATTGATTTCATGGGCGACGCGAGATTTTTATACGAGCGCGGCGGTCGGACGGTCGAGACGGTCGACGCGGCGCGAGGGCGAGCGAGAGACGGCGGAGAGACGGACGAGGAGGCGCGCGTGTGAATATTACCGCGCGCGCGCGATACAGCGAGTATGGGTACATGCGGTGCGCGCGGTGTCGGGACGACGGGACGCGGCGGCGCGCCCGGCGTCCGTCGGCGGCGCGTCTCCGTCCGTCAAACTCCTCGACGCGAGTGAGAGCGTCTCTCTCTCACATGGTTGGGACATCGAAGAGCACGTCGTCGTCGTCGTCGTCGTCGCCGATGACGCCGATGCGGTGGGACGGTGGATGGAGCGGCGTCTCGGCGCGCGCGTCGTCGTCGAAGACGCGCGCCGTCGCCGCGGAGACGGAGGATTGGTCGTTCCCGAAACCGGGCGCCAGCCCCGTCGTCGCGTCGATCACCTTGGTTTGTTTCGTCGTTGACGACGGCGTTTTGAATGATCCATCGCACAGACGCTGTAATTCAACCACTTGGCTTTGATGCGTCTTTTGGAGCGCGTGAATCTGACGTTCGAGCGCGGCGCGTTCTCGAAGACGCGCGGCGCGCTGAGCGTCGGATGATTGCGACGACGTGGCCAAACTGGACAACTGAAGCTTGATCGTGCGCTCGTGTAACTGCGCGGCGGTTGAAGCGATGTTTCGACGGAGTTTGGCGACGCGAACGGCGACGTTGGGGGCGTCGACGCTCGGCGCGGACAAGTCGTCGCCAAAGCGCGCCATGCGCGCGCTCTGCACAGACGCGAGACGCAACTGTTCGTTGGCGAGGTGTAACGTGCTGTCGAGACTCACGTGCGGACGATTCGTCAACCACGAATGATTGTTCTGATTGAGGAGTTGGGAGATGAAATTATCCGGATCGTTTTCGTCGAAAACGCGTCCGAAATCGTTCCCCGGCGGCGGCGGCGGCGGCGCGCGTCTCGCGGCGACGTTCGCCGTCTCGGCGACTTTGCGCTTGGCGGCGTCTGACCGTTTACGCGGCGCCGTCTTCGGCGGCATCGGTTTCAACTTACTCACTCGCTCGCGAATCTGCGCCTGTCTCTCCTCGGATTGATTCTCCGGACGCGCCAGACACGATTTCGGCGACGTCTCCGTGCCGCACTTGCCCTTTTTGCTTCGTTTGCACACGTCGCACTTGAAGGACACCGCTCTCCCTCCAGACTTGGTCGTCACCGGTCTCACGACGTCCTTGGTCGTCAACGCGAGTCGAGACCCTTTCGCCGAACTCTCCGTTCCGGCGTCCGTAACGGACGTGGAATCGTCCCCCGAGGGTGAGTGATACCGATCCAATCCCTCGGCGCGCCACAAGCCGGTGAACATCAACTCTGCGCGATCGCACGCTCCGTGCACCCTACTTCCCGCCGGCTGCATCAGACGGTGCGTGTGCCAAATCATGCCGCACGCGCGCCACACGTCTCGAGGCGTCGCGAGTTCGCCGCTCTCAATTTGTTTCAACACCGATGAGAGATTGGTCGTCGTCGTCGTCGTCGTCGTCGTCGTCGTCGTCGTCGTCGTCGTCGTCGTCGTCGTCTCGTCGCCGCCCGCCGTCGGCTGGCCGATGAAATACATCGCCTCGGGTTGATTCATAAAGTTTTGAATCACGTATTTACACCTCTCGAGTACGATGGTGTTCTGCGCGTAATCACACGTCCGCGCCGCGTCCGCGCCGCGTAATAAATTCCCACTCTCGCGTCCTCCTCCGCGTCCTCCGGCGGCGTACGCGTCGAGCGAAAACGCGCTCGACGACTTTTGCATCCCTATCGCCTCCCTCGACACCCCGATGCTCGGCACGCACACCGATCCACCGCCACACGCACCCACCACTCTCGACGCCCACTTGGACTCGAAACACGCCCGCACGACGCGCGCGGCGTCCCGTCGATCCTCTCGTCCCTCGCGCGTCCACGTCGCCTCTACGAAATCCCACGTCGCGTCCGCGTCTCGCTTAAAATCATCAATCGTCTGATGTTTCCGATCCAACGCCCGTTCAATCACCCACTCCAACCGTCCATTCGGCGTCTCCTCGCGCGACGCCGTCGTCTCCCGTCCACTCGTCGACGGACACTCGCCTCGTCTCGTCTCGTCCCCGCGCGCGTCTCGCGCGAGAAACGCGTCCCCCGCGCGCGCGTGTTTCGCGCACTCCCTCGCGCACTGCATCCGTTCACCGCGCGTTCACCGCGCACACATCCGTCAGTCTTCGCGTTCACGCGCTCGTTCGCGCACACACCCCTCCGTCCGCGTCGCGCCGTCCGTCCGTCTTTCGCCGCCCTCTCGAAATATCTCGTCGTTATCCTCTCTATCCATCATCCTTTCCCCATCATCGATCATCCCTCGCGCGTCTCCGACTCGATCGACCACGCTCTCGATCGACGCCGTCACGCAAACGCGCGCGCGACGTCCTTCTCCCCAATCCATCGCGCGCGTCCGTCGTTTGCGCGTCCGGTGCGTCTCACCGTCGATCCTCCCACCGATCCCGACCGAGACGACGCGGTGAATGAATCACCGGATTCTCGCGCGAACGACCGACTCTCTCGCGTCTCACGAACGAACGCGTCACGAAGACGCGCGCACCTCTATCGCGGCGCGAATCGCCCCACCTCGCGCGAGGGCGTCCGCGTCCGCGCGCATGGCCGTCGCGCGGTGCGGGACGATCGTCAATAATCATCCGACGGGCGCGCGCACGGCGTCGATTGAGGGTGTTCTTCGCTCTTTTATATACCTTTGTATGGTACATGAGAAAGTACAGTAGATACACGAGTCCTATCTTCTCTCTCACAGAGAGGTCCGGGGGAGACGATCGATCGATCGGATGGGCGTGCGTGCGTTTATCTATGGAGAGGACGACGGAGGACACACCACCACGAGTCATGACTCGTGGAGTGGTCGGCGCGCGCGACCACGTGGTGGTGGATGGTCGATCGTCTCGACGACGCGCGAGTGGTCGACGCGCGCGATGTCGACGCGCGCGATGTCGACGTCGACGTCGACGTTGAAGTGCGCGTGCGTCGGTCGCGCGCGACGCGCGTCGTCGACGTCGACGCGCGCGCGACGAGGAGGATTTCTCTCGGAAACGCGCGTCGGGGACGACGACGACGGGGCGAACGACGAACGCGCGCGACCGATCGACGACGACGCGCGCGCGTGCGCGTGTGGATCCGGTGAGACGTACGCGACGTGTTGTCGAGTGATGCATCGCGGTGGAGGGGTGGATCGCGCGCCCGAGGCGACGATGCGCGCGCGGTTCGCCGCGTACGTCGTCGGGGACGCGGCGTACGTCGCCGCGAGCGCGCACGCGTCGTCGCCGGATCACGCGCGCGCGTCCCTGCTCGCCGACGCGAAACGAACGATAAAGAATGTTACGTTTCACACGTTTACGCTGAAACGGTCGACGCCGGGGAGAGAGAGTGGGGAGTATTTCGTCGCGTACGAGGCGACGTTTACCAAGGGGAGGCGAGGGAGGAGGCAAACCTTGGCGGAACGCGCGCGATTGCGTCGAGACGAGGAGACCGGGGGATGGAAATTCGTCGACGCGGTGGCGTTAAACGCAAACACGCTCGATGACGTCGGCGGTGATGTCGCGGGCGGCGCTCGGCGATAGTTTTTGTAGTTTTGTAGTGCCTCCGCGCGCTCGAGCGCGCCATTGTTTCATCGATTCCACCGCGCGCGTCACTCGGCGTCGGTGCGTCTGGCGTCATCATGAGCGCCCTCGCGAGACGCGCGCGTGAACTCACGTTCCTCGCGCGCGCCTTGTCGTCCGGTCTCGCCACGCCCTCGGGCGTGCGCGCCGTGTCCCCGATCGTCGTCCTCGGCGTCCCGAGCGCGCGCGTCGTCGCGTCGCGCGTCGACGACCGCGGTGCGATGCGCGCGCCGTTCGCCGTGCGCGCGTACGCGAGCAAGGGGAAGAAGCAGTCGAAATCGAAATCGTCGCAGGGGAAGCGAGGGAAGGCGCGCGGTGGGATGCAAGCGCCGCCGTTAAGCGCGAGGGTTGAACACACCACCAAGGGTAACCGCGACGTGTACTTGGACGCGATTTCGCCTCCGGAGACGTACGACGTGGACGAATTGACGCCGGAGGAGCTCGAGGAGTACGAGGCGAAGGCGAAAGCGTATTCGAGGGCGAAGATGGCGGCGTCTCGAGCGTTTCAGGCGGATATAAACGAAAAGATTAGGATTAAAAAAGCCGCCGTGGAGGCGCTGCCGGAGGGCGCGGTGCGAGACGCGGCGAGGGTGGAGGATTTGTCTCTGTTTCCTCTGAAACGGAAGACGCCGACGCTCACGCCGCCGATCGCTGGGTTTTACGAGGAGAAACAGCGGTTGGCCGAGGAGGCGGTGAGCGGTGGGGCGGCGTTGAAAAAGTGAGCGAGCGACGGGGGACGTTTGTAACTCGACGGGAAAAATTTGAAACTCGAATATTGCATACTAGTCGTCGTCTTCATCCTCCGTTCGCATCGCATTCAACTCAATTCATTTTTCTTTATCGGCTACGTGACGCGACGTGAATGCTTAGATATTTTCGCGGAGCACCTTGACGACCGACTTGAAGGCGAACCACTCGGGAATGTCCTCGCCGCCGCGCAACATTTGGCGGAACTTGGTACCGCTGAGCTTCTTGATGTTGAGACCCTTTTCCTTGGCGACGTCGGCGGTGACGTATCCCTCCTCTTCGGTGTACACGACGTTCAAGCTCGGGACGGTTTGCATGCCGAGCTCGGCGGCGTTCGCCTTGGCCATGTCTTGGGCGTCGTACGCGCCGTAGAAGTCTTCGCCGTCGAGGGACGACTTGGAACCAGCCATGTCGCGACCGATGATGAAGTGCGTGCATCCGTAGTTTTTACGGATGATCATGTGCTGGATCGCCTCGCGCGGACCGGCCATGTGCATGGAATACGGAAGGTACGCCCAACGAATCTGCGGGTTCTTCACCTCCTCGGCGAGCGTCACGTACGTCTTGTAGCGCACCAAACCGGAGATGTCGTCGTCTTGCGTCGGACCCATGGTCGGGTGCACGAGGCACACGGCCTCCTTACCCACGTTTTCGGCGTCCAAAGCGCGCGTGAAGAGCTCGTAGTGCGCTCTGTGCACCGGGTTACGGCACTGGAACGCCACGACATCCTTACCCGCCGGAAGGTCGGCGCGCACTTGCTCGGGTGTCGGGCACGGAAACGGTCGCTGCGGCAAGTTCAAACCCTCAATCTTACCACCGATGTAATACTTACGTCGCTCCATGGAGATCATCGCCACCCCGGGGTGTTCGATCGAGCTCGTGCCGTAGCACATCTTCGCCTCCTTGGGCTTATTCGGCTTCCACTTGGACTCCACCGTCAACACGCCGACGTCTTTACCCTGATACTTGAGCAACACGCGATCGCCCACCTTGGTGTCCTCACACGCCGTGTCCAACACGATGGGCAATCCAAACAACAGATTACTCCCCTTCAATCGCATCGTCTCCACGCAGTGTTCGTACTCATCCTCGTTCATGAATCCTCTCAACGGCGAAAACCCGCCCACGCTCAGCAACTCGACGTCGCACGCGTTTCGATCGCTCAACTCCAACGCCCGATCACAACTCGCGATCGCCTTCGCCTTCTCCTTCTCGTCGACGATCATGAGATCGATCAATTCACCACCGTGCGGTTCGATCAATCCCTTCACCGCGGCGTACGCGCGCGTTCCAGCAGGGGACGCCTCGCGCATCGTCGACACGAGCTCTCGAACGCCCCGCATCGTCATCGTCGTCGTCATCGTCGGCACCGTCACCGTGGACGCACCGACGACACGGTCGACGACGATCGTCGACGATCGCGTCATCGTCGCCCGTCGCGCCAATTCTCGCACCGCGCGCGCTCGCATCGCGACGATTATCGCCTCGATCGACGCCGCGCGCTGTGGATTGAAAACGAAAACCTCGACGAGGGCAAAACGGGCGTCGAGAAGAAGTGTATCAAAATATAGGTTTAAAGATCGCGTGTGTACGGTACTGTGTATCGTATACCGTACGTGTTTCGGAAGATGTGTGTGATGCGATCGGCGATCGTGGTCATACATGACCGTGTATCTGGTTTTTGCGAGGGTCTTTGTACGTGGTTTGTACACGTATACGAGTAGATTTTCGTTCTATATTACGTATACGAGTGAACATACACGGCGACGCCCGCGACGGCGCGCGAGACGACAGACGACGGACGACGACCGACGGACGATTCTAACGACGGACGACGATGCGCGCGGCGACAGGGGCGATGCGACGACGATCGACCGTGGACGCTTTGATGCGGTGCGTCGAGAGCGACGACGAGACGACGTGACGCGACGAAACGATGCGTGATTGGCGTGAAAAGAAGGATGTTTCTTCGCGCACACATCATCATCCACGACATCCACGACGACGACGACGACGAGGAGATTCGCGCGGTGACTGACCGACCGAGTCGCGCGCGCGCTCTTTCTCTCTCGCAGTGTGTTTCGCGACGCGACGGTGCCGACGACGATGACGACGCCGACGCTCGGACGCGTCTCGAAGCGAGGGTACGCCAAGGACGTGCGCTTCGGCGTCGAGGCGCGCGCGTTGATGTTGCAAGGGTGCGATGCGCTCGCGGACGCGGTGCAAGTGACGCTCGGGCCAAAGGGAAGAAACGTCGTGATCGAACAGCAGTACGGACCGCCGAAGATTACGAAGGATGGGGTGACGGTGGCGAAGAATATCGAGTTTAAGGACCGCATGGTGAACCTGGGCGCCAACCTGGTGAAACAGGTGAGCGTGAGCACGAACGACGTCGCCGGGGACGGGACGACGACGGCGACGGTGTTGGCGAGAGCGATTTTTAGCGAGGGGTGTAAGAGCGTGGCGGCGGGGATGAACCCGATGGATCTTCGACGAGGGATCAACGCCGCGGTGGAACACGTGGTGGCGGAGTTGAAGCGAAACCGGAAGATGATCTCCACGACGGAGGAGATTGCGCAAGTGGGCACCATCTCGGCGAATGGTGAGAGAGAGATCGGTGACTTGATCGCGCGGGCGATGGAAAAGGTTGGCAAGGAGGGTGTCATCACGGTCGGGGTGCGTGTATCAACGCGAGACGCGAAACTACTTTTTCGACGCGGCGAGAGTGACGATAACAAAAACACGCTTAAAGCCTGTGAGACATTCGTGTCTATCACTTCGCGCTGGTGTGGGCATTATGTCATAGTTACACTGACTCGACGACGCCGATGGAGACGTTTACTACGTTTTTACTATTTTTTTTAAATTTCGCGACGCGGCGCGAGACGACGCGCGCCGACCGAGACTGACGAAGCGTTCGCTTCACTGTTTTTCAATCGCGTCATCGCAGGAAGGTAAAACCCTCGAAAACGAATTAGAAGTAGTGGAGGGCATGAAGTTCGATCGCGGGTACATCTCGCCGTACTTTGTCACCAACCCGAAGACGCAAAAGTGTGAGCTCGAAAATCCGTACATTCTCATCGTTGAGAAGAAGATTTCTGGTCTCACCCCGCTCTTGCCCGTCCTCGAAAACGTACTCAAGACGCAGAGACCGTTGCTCATCATCGCTGAAGACGTCGAGTCCGAGGCTTTGGCCACGCTCATCGTCAACAAGCTTCGCGGCGGCGTGAAGATTTGCGCCGTCAAGGCGCCGGGTTTCGGCGATAACCGTCGCGCCAACCTGCAAGACATCGCCATCCTGACGGGGGGCACCGTCGTGAGCGAAGATCTCGGACACAAGCTTGAAAACGTCGATCTCGAGATGTTGGGCGCGGCGAAGAAGGTGACGGTGAGCAAGGACGACACCATCATGTTGGACGGCTCCGGCGAATCGAGCGCCATCGAAGAGCGCTGCGAACAACTTCGCGAGGCGATGACGGAGACGACGAGCGATTACGATCGCGAAAAGATGCAAGAGCGTCTCGCCAAGCTTAGCGGTGGCGTCGCCGTTCTCAAAGTTGGCGGCGCGTCCGAAGTCGAGGTTGGCGAAAAGAAGGATCGCGTCGTCGACGCGCTCAACGCCACCAAGGCGGCCGTCGACGAGGGCATCGTTCCGGGCGGCGGTTCCGCGCTCTTGCACGCGAGCAAGACGCTCCACGCGCTCGAAGAATCCATGGAAATCTTTGATCAAAAGATTGGCGTGCAGATCATTCGCGAGGCGATCAAGCGTCCGCTTCGCACCATCGCCATGAACGCCGGCGTGGAGGGCTCAGTCGTCGTCGAAAAGGTTTTGGCTGAAAAGGATAGCGGTATCGGCTACAACGCGGCGACGGGCGAATACACCGACATGGTCAAGGCTGGCGTCATCGATCCGCTCAAGGTTGTGCGCACCGCGCTCACGGATGCGGCGTCCGTCGCGTCTTTGATGATGACGTCCGAGTGCATGATCACGGACATCAAGGAAGATAAGCCGGCGTTCCTGCCGGGTGACGGCGGCATGGGCGGCATGGGCGGCGGCATGGGCTTTTAAATCGATCGACTAAACCAACGAACGACGCGATGCAGAAAGATTACTTAATTTAATGCACATTTCAAATACAAATGCAA
>Ga0181567_10002860_pt1 | contig 12844 bp, 6 predicted proteins | sample 101ome_14_FD_133761 | JGI IMG/M metagenome (GOLD analysis project Ga0181567, IMG submission 133761) | Coastal salt marsh microbial communities from the Groves Creek Marsh, Skidaway Island, Georgia - 101403AT metaG (megahit assembly) | ecosystem: Environmental > Aquatic > Marine > Intertidal zone...
CGGGGGGTTGTAGCAAGTTTCAGACTTTCTGCACGAAAATTGTCTGAAAGTTGCTACAAGTTGTAGCAAAAATTGGCTGAAAGTTCAGACCCTTGTAGCAAAAAAGAGTCTGAAAAACATGTAGCAGATTTCAGCATCGCTGGGGATAGTACATAAGTAAATTTCTACACGTGGCTGAATCATGGACAGCATACACTTTCAATAAGCCCAGCGCAAGTCAATGGGTAGTCGCTACAACGAAAAGTTTGCATGAAAAATACGCCTAACGCTCACTCGCTTAAGGAGGATTTGCTTAAGTTTTCATCGTTGACCCCACTGCATCAATTGGCGTGTGGTATCGGTGCACATATGGGCATTTCGTGTTCTGTGTTAAGTCACACAAGGCGACTCAAGTCAATTCTCCGGGGTCTGCAATCACGTTCGTAAAGGAAACTGCGCCATGATTGCTCAGAGAGTTCCTCATTTTAGCCTTTCAAGAAGGTACGTTCAAAAATAAGCTAAAGTCGAATTCAAGTAGGACTGGTGACCGGCTAGCGTTGGTGATGGAATGTAGGCCATCACCTGGCCGGACAGTATTGCGCCATCAATCATGTGATCTATTGGTTTGTCTGTGCCACGTGCCGATGAAGCCAGCAATTTTATCGCACCAGATTTTGATATGACGTATGCAAATGTGCCCAGTGTTCCGCGAAGCTGGTGTAGACCTTTGCGAATAGGTAATCCAATTTTAGGGTCAGTTCCATTCAAGTATAGAAGGTCCCAGTCTCTTGGCAAGGTTTGCATCACGGCATGCAATCTTGACGTGAAATTAGAGACAACGAAAATATCATCCTCCATGACAACCACATACCCATACGGATCCTGCACCAGCTTTCGCCAAAGTTTCACGTGCGTTAAGTAACAACCAAACTGTAATCTGGTGTGTTTTGTCGCGGGATCGATGATCTCCTTTGTACTATCATAGTGCTTTAACAGTAGCTTCTTTCTCCTGGGTCCAGCGAAATTAAGAATGTCATCTTTATCAAAAGGTAGCAAACCATCCACCGCAAAGAAAAAGTCATATGGGATGTGTTGTTGCATCAATTGCTGTATCAATCGGGCTGAACGAGTAAAACGCGAGTCATTGAGTGTAATGATGTAAACAGGCAACGTATCCGGACTACTCTGGAACAACGGCTCGGCCAAAGCTTTGGACCTCATCTCAGCCCAATTCACACAGACTTTCCGACACGCTTCTCTTAAAAGACGGGGGATGATCCTACCAACCCGACCGTCGCGAAGCAGGTCGAAAGAAAGTGACGTGTAACGGCAGATGCAAGCGACTACGAGCGCGAAGAGGATCCGTCCACGTCGTCCGCGCTTTCTAACAGGCACTTTGTGCAACTCATAGACTAAGTCAGGTAAATGCCTTATCCTTCGTCGCCGTGTGGTCTTGACGGCCATGTCGCACTGGATTTTACGCAACAGGAAGCGTTCGCGCCATGGGCGCTACTGTAGGAATCTTTGTTGCGTTCCGGTGACCGTCTGCGGCTTTCTGATAACTTGATGCCCCGAGTTATGCGTGAACGACTGAGAGTCAATTTTCATAACTTCCACCGCAGTGCGTTTCTGTCTTTTCACTTTTTTTGGTCCTGAGGGTGACTAAGGCCGATGAAGAGATAGAAAGAAACACTATTTTTTGTGTTTGTGTTTTGCTTCGAACCGATGAAGAGATGGCTACACAAAAATACTTTTCCCGTCGATTTCTCAACGTTCGTTGCATATGACATCGGTTGCAAGTTTTGCTTTTATTCTCGCTTCAATGAAGAGATGAAAAACACTATTTTTAGTATCAAATCGGCGACGAGTCGTGAACCATAGGCGAAAAAAGAAATACGCGCACGTTATTGGGGAACTGACGGTATCTCTTAATCGACCTAACAGATAGGTCCAAGGTGCACCCTGAGACTTGTTTTACTGTTTTAATGAAGACCTCGGACTTTTACTGGACATGAACTGAACCTTAACCTGATCGAACGATCTTACATTTTCTGGAGCCGTGGAACTCCTTTTGCGTCCGCAGTCTGACGCGATTCGAAATCGCTGGCGTCGACACATCCTCGACACTCGGTGTTGTGGTGCCTCGGTTTAGCTCGCGAAGTGGCCGTTTGCGCCGAGACCACGGTACCGTGTCAGATCGTCGCTCAGTCGGATACGTGTGCGGATCTTAGCGCGTATTATAATGAGGGAAGACCTTTGCCCCTATCTCACAATACCTACGCGTCGTGCGTGAAACCAAGATGGCGCATCGATGCCCGCACACGTGCGGATGAGATGCGCCGTGAATCTAGAAAGGGATTGCGTCTAGGGTCTCTGTACGTTCATAAACCTTCGATAACCTTCATTGGCATCAAAGATTCGCCAGTCCAGGTCGTTAAGCCCCCCTAAGGGAGACCATTCTGTCGGTGTGAAACTTGTCATCCTCGGTATGATAAATCAATAAGGATTGTGCCTTGGGTGATGGCCATACAAAAGATCAATTTACATCAAAGGAAGAAGCTAAACGTACTAGGTACACGTACGTAGCAAGAAATCTACATTTCAACACCTGGGAATCCTCCGAAGTTTCCCTAACTTTTTTTGAGCCAAGAGACGCCCGGAAGTAGCCTGACTAAAAAGTAAGCGCCGATTACTAATTGTCAGCGCCGTCTGTGTTGATTGCGCTCTGTTTTACCATTTGATAGTCCGATAAGGGGAATGTTTATCAACTTGTTGTCCATTATTTTCCCATTGATGTCCCATTTCGTCTACGAACACTTCAATATCCCACTTAGTCAGAAAGTACGGAATCAGAGACTGCCATCGAGCGATTCGAATTCTCATGTATGGATCGTAGGGACTTCTGTCGCTGCACTTTCGCGGTCTATGTGGAACATGTAGAGATGGACATGCGTACACTTGCAATCCATTTTTCCGCGCGTTGAACATGAAATCATAATGGTCGTTATTCTTCAACACTGGATCCCATGGTGAGTGAAGAAGTGCCTCTGTTTTTGCGAGGAACACTTGCTGAACTAGATCCGACTTTTGACAGGTGACAGTGCCTAATTTTTCCAGGAAGTTTCTTTTGCGAAACGAAAATATCCACACTTTACCGTTTATACGTAGGTCTGCTGCCCGACCTCGTTTGCAATCAAACGTCCCATCACATCGAGTCAGCGCCATGATATCAGCGTCTGCTTCGATGAAATGTTTGCTGAGAGCTTTAAAAGTACCGTATGAAGGAAAAAGGTAATCTTCATCTGACATGTATACGTACTTGTAACCTGCAGCTGCAGCAACTTTCACGAGGTCATTTCTTCCCTTTGAAACACCTTCGTCTACACCGTTGCGCACGAACTGAACCAAGTGTTTGAGTTCCTCACCGAATGCCTCCTCCAGTGGCTCATCGCCGTCATCAGATATGTATACACGAACGTCCCTCAACTTGACACATTGCCGCAGAGACTTGACTAAGCTTATGGCACAGTTTGGTCTATTGTGAGCCTTCACGAGGATTGCCAGGTCTTTCGAATAGTCCAAAACTTCTTCTTCACGAAGCTCGATGTACGTATGCCACGCAAGGACGCACACGAAGAGGCGCGCAGCTACACGATACATCTTGCGCCGCCATCTATGCTTACCGCTGCTCATCCGTGTAATGACTTGGCGACGGCGAGTGCAGATTCGCTCTACCAAGCTCCTTGTGTGTTGCGAGGACGTACCTCGTCGCGGGCACTTCACGAATTACTAGTACTTAGTACTTTGTAGGCACGTTTGTACTTAAAGTAGTTTTTTTTTGCGTGAAAAAAAAACTACCGGTATTTAGGGGTGAAATAGTGTTTTTTCTTCACCGATGTCACAAAAAAACACTTTATTTTTTGTGAATTTTTATCTCTTCATCGCCAATTTCGAAGTATTTCCGAAGAAAAGTGTATTTTGGTTGGACCCATCTCTTCATCGGCCTCACCAATAGTATTTCCTAAAAAGAGTGTACTTAGTATTTTGGAGCTATCTCTTCATCGGCCTAAGGGACGGTACTGACGAAAGGTGGTGGATCGACCTATCTCACCTTTCTATCCTATTTAGTAGTTACACCGTCCTATATGATTTACGAGACAATATTTTACTATTAAAGAGTCTATCGCGAACAGAAATTTACGTAAGTGCGATGATACGACGCAATTCAACCAGGCCACCTGATGAGGTCCTGATCACTCGTGATCAAGACGTCAGTTGTCGGGGCAGTCTTCCGAGCGAAGTAGCATTTTGTAAAAGCGGTCATATGGACAACTACCGTCTGTCAAACCACAGTAAGAACGCGATCGCAAGGGCCCTGCACCTCGGGTTTTGGCGTCCGATCTGGTGCTTAGATAGTGAAGGCCTAAAGGGGCCATCAAGGGCGCGCGTAGATCCATTGTTCATTGGACTACGGCGACAACACCTTGAAACGATCGAGGGATCATGAACTGCCGAGAAGCGTAACCTTACGTATTGAGGGCTCAAAAGTGCGGGTCAAACCTGATAATTTGTGTTCAATCGGGCCTAGTGCGTCGATAAGTGATGATGATTACAAATTGTTTTATGGTATGCACCTTCTTCATCGGGCAGTCTAATGACACCACTGGAATCATTGAGATTAATCGAATAACCATTACACTTGCTGATGGCATTTTCGACCTTTCGAATGTTTTTCCAGAGTCAATCAAAAGGCTCGTAGGAGACAGGGGAAGCTAAAGTACTTGTAGCACCTTTAAGACATTTAGAGTTGGAAGTGGCAGGACAGGAACATTACCTCGCCGAGTTACCCCTGAGTCGGATTTCGCGAGGACTATTACAGGCACGCGCCGGGCTCGCCGACGATCGCGACGCTCTACAGCGTTTCTTTGTCATTTTGACAGTCAAATTGACACGTTCATGGATACCAGCGCCTCGATCTCTTTGATTTCGGGTCAAGTAGTTCGTAAATTGGGACTCCAGACTGAACAGGGATCGAAATGTGCGCTAGAGATGGCAGGAAGACAAAAATCATGCTAACCGCGACGAGTCGATAGAAACTAATGTTTCACACTCGTGTGCGCGTTTTCGTTGCGTTTGACGTAGACGGCGCGCCGATACAGCGGGAATTGTAAAATTTTTGCTCAAATTTCAGTGGCGCACTGCGCCATGACGCGCGGGATTCAGACACACTAGCCACGCGACACTGACTCAAAATAAATTGCTTTACACTTTCCAATCCAGATTTTCTTGCGCGTCATTATCCCGATGTTGTTGTTGAAGTGATCCGACCTGTTGGATTTAAAGGGATTCAATTCAATCGTTCAACAACGCGTCGGTATATGTGACTGTGATTAATTTTACTGCTGTACCTACCAGGTACCTAGTACCGGTATCTACTGGACTGTTCGAGCTCCAGAGTTTATAAATCAATGGTCGAAATGCCGCGGAAAGTAATATTCACTCATTGACCTAGCGTCAATGTGATGAATTCTTACAGTGATCTCTCGTTCAGAAACTCGGGCAGGCTGATGGTATACACATGTGCGGTGGATTGAAGATCGTCAATCCGAACCTTCGATGACTTTGACCATGCGGTTGAACTTGTCGTCGCACTCTGGCTGGGTTCCGCACGCCGTCCGGTGCCAAATGACTGTTTCGTTCGTTTCCTCGTACAGTTAATCGAATGCAGTAAACTTCCAACATGTACTATCGTACTACTTTTAGGTTTGTAAGGTCAACGGAGAGATAGTGTGAAATACACTTTTATGGAAAGAGAGACGAACAACGAGTGCGCGGGCGAGGGGGCGTGACCGGGTTTAAGCGTTGACGGGTTCGCACGAGTGGAATTTGTATCTTTCCGAAGATAGCCCGCTCGGCAAGTCCTGTGGATAGCTGAGTGCGACTAGAGACAAAACATAAGTATGGCCGGTTTCCACCAGGATATCCTCAATCACGTTGGGAAGCGCAGTTTTGGTACTCTCTTCTGCGATATGACAATCAGTAGCGTATTGTGTACACTCTTCAAGACGTTGTCGTAGGGCCTCGTGATCGCTGTACCGCTCTCCTGTACGCAAACGCTTACAGATTTAGAACGTACGAAACACTGCCGTTAGAAAATTGGGGTTTAGAATCATAAGTTCAGTGAAACAGTGGAAGAGCAAATGTGATACAAACGATGTAGCGGGTGCAAGTGTGCGTGTGTTTGGCGATGCTTGACTGTTTAATTCACGCAAAGTGGACCATGTACCATCTGGGACGTCGATACGAATACGAGGCCATTTGTTTTGTACAATTGTCTCTTCAACAGGACGTTTAAATCAAGTTGGGTAGCAAGTTATTGTGAAAATAGCACACGGTGAACTTCGTAGGAAAAAGAATGCAAGCATTGAACGAGAGCTTGCAAACGCGGGGCTAGACGCGACCATTGGGTAATAGGGCTTAAAACAAGTTGTTTGAGAAGTTTTCCAAGATCTCCCGCTCAGCCTTACATATTCATCAATATTTCATACCAATCCATCTCTTACGCTTTCTTTGCTCATAATACTGTTCACGTTCGAACCAGACCTAGAAGTTCCCATGTGTAACGAGGAGTTTTTCGACGCTCCAGTCTTTCAAGATGCCCTCTCGAATGCTTTTCTCATTAGAAACGCGCTCCAGCGCCGCTTTTATGACGTCATCTTCTCTATCTTGAGGAATCACAACGATACCTTCATAATCAGCAAAGATCAAGTCACCAGGGCAGCAAGTCACGCCACCCAACACTATGGCTTGGTTCATAGACTCCACGGTCGCGCGACCACGGACATCAGAGCAAACGGAGCCTGCAGCATAGACAGGAAGGTCGATACTCTTCACTTCTTCACTGTCACGAGTATAACCATTCGTTATCACACCGGTGACCCCCTGTTTCTTCGCAAGATGCGCGTTCAACTCACCGAAATATGCACGTTGTTCTAACGGATTTTCGACAACAATCACATCACCAGTACCCACATAATCGTAGGTTTTTAGTGCACTGTATATCCCCTTTGGATCTTCTCCCTCACGTAGGGGTCGAAGCTTTAGTGTTCGGGCTCTTCCCATGATCTTGGATTTACTGCCCTGGGGGGCGAGACCGTGTACAGTCTTGTTTGGTATATTGAGGTCGTCCATCGTGTCCGTCAAGATGGCACTTGTCAGTTGTAATCGAGCGGTCTCCAATGCCTTAACCGCTTCCATGCGACGTGCCCAAGCGACTTTTTCAGCAAGAGCAAAGTCATCATCATAGTTGATATCTATGGCTTCCTCTGGTGTTAACGGCAATGGAAATGGCTTATTTCCTATTCGTCGATTCGTCAGTAATGCGGCTTCTCTTGTTATAGCGTACAGCCCCATCGTTTCGATGATGGTATCCTGAAGGTCCACCGAGTTTGGAATGCACTGTACGTCATACATTGGTCCATCCTCTGTCCATGTATATTGCTTCGTCTTTTCGACTCCAACCACGCAGTCGTACTCGTTATTATCCCGTCGAAGTACTTCGATTGAATGTAAAATTGACTTGGGCGAAATGAATGGACTCGTACATAAGATCTGTAGATAAATCTCTGCGTCAAAACGTTTCACCTCGTTCATGAAAAGTGCATTTCCGTCCGTCGCATTCGTAGCCAGATTGGCGGCACGTTTCATCACTGCAAATCGATCAGAGTATTCCAGGTACTTCGCGAGTTCAATGACATCGTCTGACTCAGTATCAAGTATAACCAGATCGATAAAAGGACATTTGAAGATGAGCTTTTCTAAGGTGTGTAGGAACAAAGGTTTAGCGTCGAGGAGTTTTACATTTTTACCGACCACGCGACTCGAAGAACCCTTACACGGAACGAAAGCTACGACTTTAAGCTTTGTTTGATTCGACTGCATCGTCATGAGTAACTTCGGACTCGCGTCGCGGTTGACTGAGCGCGCGTCGTCAGCTAGCACAGCTGTATTTAAGCCGTCGGGTTTTTTTTTGAATCAGGGTTGAAGTTTTTGTGGTTGGGTTTAGCCTAAACCTTTATGTATTTGAGTCATTTTTAGCCATATCGAAACGCCTTTTCGATTTAGGTTTTTGGAGTATCCCGTTCGCCGTGGAGATTTCGATCGGAGAGTAGTCAGTACTTTGTGGTCAAGGGGGCTATCAGTTTCATTTGTTAAGGCCGCGCGCATTCAATGATTGATCGAGTTACGGAGACAGAAACTACAGACCAAACCGGAATAAATCCAGTCGCTGAGGGATCAAAAACAGTTGAAAATGGTGAAAGAAATATGTACGATAGTATGAACCTTGCAGTACTAGTTGCAGCAGGTCAAGACCCCGTATACGACGACGACGACGACGACGACGACGACGACGACGACGACGACGACGACGACGACGACGACGACGACAACGACATGGCGTACCTCGCGGAGAGTGGCGAATTCTTCGGAGAATTACGTTCGGCGCGACCGTTCTTTGTAATGGCTGGTCCGAACGTCATTCAATCCGAAGAGCACGTCTTCGCCATGTGTCGAGAGCTCAAGCGAGCGACGGATGAGCTCGACGTTCCCTTCATCTTCAAGTCGAGTTTTGACAAGGCGAATCGAACGAGCTTGACCTCGTTCCGCGGCCCGGGAATGGACGAGGGCTTGCGAATTCTGCGCGCATTAAAAACAACTTTCGATGTGCCAGTCGTGACAGACATACACACTGAGGCACAGGCAGAACCAGTCAGCGTCGTGGCTGATGTCCTTCAGATCCCAGCGTTTTTATGTCGACAAACTGATTTGCTACTGGCGGCAGGGAGAACTGGTCGAGTTATCAACATTAAAAAAGGTCAGTTTTGTGCCCCAAGTGTGATGAGGAATTCGGCGAAGAAAGTCTTCTCAACAGGGAACGAGCATGTTTTAGTGTGCGAGCGCGGCAGCACTTTTGGTTATTCCGATCTAGTGGTAGACATGAGAAATATTCCACTAATGCGTGATACTGGCTGTCCTATCGTAGCTGATGTCACGCATTCGCTGCAACAACCGGCAGGTATAGCCGGCGCAAATGGTGCGGTGGCTTCAGGTGGCTCACGTGAGCTCGTTCCCACCGTAGCGAGGTCTTGTGTCGCAGCTGGCGTCGATGGTCTTTTCATGGAGGTGCACAATGATCCAGTTTCATCCCCTGTAGACGGTCCTACGCAATGGCCGCTCCGCCACTTCTCTGAACTCTTGGAGGAGCTGAAGGAAATAGCTCTTGCGTCAAAGGCAAGAGTGAGGCACGGTATGCCCTTAGATCTGTCGCCTTTGAACATTAGTTGATGGACAGCAGTTACGCGCTGCGAGCGACTGTTTGTGGGAGGTAAGCTACAAGTACTAATGCTGAGCACTATTCTGCACGTGATGCTTCAAGTTTAGCCGGCTTTGGCTGAGCGGGACAACTTTGCAGACCCGTTTATGACAATAATTGCGCGTCGCCTGGGAAATCTCGAGCGATTCACCTACAGTGCACCCAGGAGATGCTTCATAAGTTGTAACAGATTTCCCATCTAACCTCAGGCCAAGGCCTTCATGGTATCAGATAGTACAAGCATACCTACAACCATCATACCTTCCCTCCGTATTTGTACCACTGGTAAGCATGATACCGCTCTTGCTCCCGAGTGAAAGAGATGTTCGGCTTCCATCAGTTTCATACTTTCATCGTCAATGTAAAGTGGCTTTGTACTGTAATTTTTCAAGGGGGCATGTAAGTCAATTGTGCCGTTCGCAATAAGTCGGCGCAAGTCACCATCAGTGAAAATGCCTTGCAAAAAGTCACCATGAGTAACAAGGGCACAACCGAAGCCTGTACGCGTCAACTCAAGCACGGCATCACTGATGTTGGACTCGGAAGAAATACATGGCAACTCCTTCCCAGTCCTCATGACATCGCGTACGGACAACAGGAGCTTACGACCTATACTTCCAGCTGGGTGATTCAGAGCGTAAGATTCCAGGGTCAGATTCAGCCTCCTCATAACGGCCGCAGTGATCGTGTCGCCAAAAATAAGTTGTAGAGCTGTGGATGTGACCGGTGCAAGATTGAAAGCACACAGCTCTCTTTGCAAAGGGAGATAAATGGTAACATCACTCTGTACTGCGAGTACGCTTTGCTGGGAGCAGATTACAGAAATGATTTTCATGTTCTTTGCTCTTGCGCCTGGAACAATTGCAAGTAACTCTGATGTTGAACCAGATTTACTGAAGAGAACAAGTAAATCAGCAGGTCCGCAGTTGCCGATATCACCGTGAAGCGCATCAAGCGGGCTCAAAAAAGCCGCTCGAACGCCAATCGATGCGAGAGACATGGCTATTTTATGGCATATGAAACCAGATTTACCCACCCCAGAAAAGAAGACAGTACCCGTACATGCAACAAGTTCGTTAACGAACTCATCCGCCTGTGAAGCATCAAAATGTTCAAAGAAGAAATCGATAAGGCCTCTCTGCTCTTTGAAGATGCGCTCAGCCTGCCAAGATTCATTTTCAGGTGACATGTGGAAACAGTCGCGATAACGCAGCGGCTAATTTATCGGGAATCGCTTTCACCCCAAATAGTGTTGGCGTTTAACGTCCACTTTAGACTATGTCCACGCGTCTCGTGGTTAAGCGAGCGCGACGACGATGTGGACTCCTCGGAACAGTTCCTGCAACACACGTATTGACTGAGACGCTACACTGTGTCGCGGCTCTAGACCAACTTACGAGGCAATGACTGAAACCTGTTCTACTCAGTAGAACTATTTTACTTACGCTGAGCAAGAGTGAGTCACTCTGAGTGACTCAGTTCTCACCTCCACGTAACCCGTTTATGGTCAGGTCGGTTTAGGGTCACAGTAACAGAAGAATTTCACAACTTCGTCCTAACTCGACCCCCTTTGAGATTAACTCGTCAATAATTGAGTCCTGGGTTATGAAGTTTGAAAATTCTTCATAACTCGGGCCCGAGTAAGAAGAGGATTGAAACGACATTTTCATAACTTTTGTTGACTAAGACCACTAGAGCACCGTGGATAACTTTTTCATAGCTTTCGACTTATACCCCCAGTTATTGTCAAATGTACTAAGGGCTCCGTAGATAACTACTTCTATTCACTGAGGGGGATCTGATCAGTAGCAGATTGAAATTGAAAACATGAAGAGCGATTACTTCGATGACGACGATGTCTTGGGAAGGGGGCTTACTTCGCCGAGAGAGAGAGACAAGTACACATACGAGTAACAAGTTACAACTTTCTATTCTCAGTCGCCCTCAGTCGATAGTAGCGCCGAACCGCGTGGCAAAATTCTGTAGAGTTGCTCGACCGGCACATACGTTTTCCCATTTGTACACACTCACGATGTTCACCACATCTGCGCCGCAGAGAGAGTTTCAAACTTGTGTTCAAACTCAATATTCTACGTCCGTTCGCAACCCCGTGATACCACGTATGCAGACATTCGTCAGTGTAAGGTTTGTCGCACAACCCTGATGTTGGTTTCCTGTCGCATGTCAATCCGAGGAGATGATCCACAAATGAGGTGAAACTCTCGGCGTAATGCCTTGGAACAAGACTGACTCGCATATTTAGTGTTGTGGCGCCATTGGTGCTACCCAAGACAACGTTAGATGCGTCAGGGAAGAGGATGTTTCGATTCCCCGTGTGACTGGTGTAGTGGATATCACTTCGCGCAAAAAACACCCAGTCATACACAATCCCCATTTCGTGCTCAGCTCGCCTAACAAGTTCGAGACATTTTTTTGCGTGTTCAAAGAGAGGTGCCATACGCTGCGCACCCCTGTTGAACCAAATATCTTTCAGACACGATGGAGACATATCAGTGTAATTTTGACGCATAATCGTCTCCAACTGTAGTTTCTTAGGTCTGAGTATTCGTTGCATCAGCTCAATGTCAAGAGAGGTAATGTTGACACGTACTAGGTCCTTATACATGGCTGATTCATCGATGTTTCTATCACCGTGGATGAACAAATCAGCGTGCAGAGGCTTAAGAACGTGTCGCAGTAGCCCTCGCTGAACTTTGCAATCGATTGCAAGTGTGTTTAGTGAGCCAAGGGCACAGAAAGCCACCTTCCGAGGAGTCCTACTATTCATCAACCACATGGACTTTTGACGAAGAAGTACGCACGTTAGCGCTACTGTAAACGCTAGGAACGCGAAGAGTTTTGAACGTAGTGTTCGCGCTGTAAGCCGCTCGCACGTTTTACTAACCTGGGGACGACCCATTCAAGCGGTGTGGTCTGGCTAGGGGTGCAGGCTGCAGTTAGGGACTACGGATGACGGGAAAAACTTACGTCGAACCACTCTTAAGCGCAAGCCCGAGCTGCGCATCTATTTCCCAGAAGCGACGACGGCTCGAGGTGCCAAAGTTCACAACACAGGTGAAGATTTTTTCAGCTGGACAAGGTAACCTGACAAGAAAGAAGTCGCGACTCGATTGTTTGCAGCCCCATGAGGCCTGTCTTCACTAAAAGTCGATCTCAGACCTAATTCTTGAGTAATAACTCGTATAACTTGCGAAAAAAAACGAGAAAAGTTGGGGAAGTTTGAATGCCGTTGTCGTTTTTTGACGAAAGGGTGGTGAATCGACCTATTTCACCTTTCTATCATATTTTAGTAGATACACCGTCCTATATGATTTAAGCGGACATATTTTACGATTAAAGAGTCCATCTCGAACAGAAGTACATGTTTTTCAGACTCTTTTTTGCTACAAGGGTCTGAACTTTCAGCCAATTTTTGCTACAACTTGTAGCAACTTTCAGACAATTTTCGTGCAGAAAGTCTGAAACTTGCTA
>Ga0181567_10002869_pt1 | contig 12817 bp, 13 predicted proteins | sample 101ome_14_FD_133761 | JGI IMG/M metagenome (GOLD analysis project Ga0181567, IMG submission 133761) | Coastal salt marsh microbial communities from the Groves Creek Marsh, Skidaway Island, Georgia - 101403AT metaG (megahit assembly) | ecosystem: Environmental > Aquatic > Marine > Intertidal...
CGACGGCGCGCAATGAACGCCCGATCAGGCGCTGGATTTCCTGCGTGCGTCCCGATTGTTTGCCGGCATTGGCCTCGCGGCGCATGCGCTCGCCTGTGGCGCGCGGCAACATACCATATTCTGCCGTTACCCAGCCGCGCCCTTGGCCGCGCAGCCACGGTGGCACGCGGGTTTCCAGAGAGGCCGTGCATAAGACATGCGTGTCGCCAAATTTGACGAGGCATGAACCTTCCGCATGTTTGGAGACATTTATGTCGAGACTGACGGCGCGAATTTGCGCGGCGCTGCGGCCGGAGGGGCGGGTAACGGGCATATAAAATCCTTTTGCTTGTTGCTTTTTCTAACGCCTAAGGAAAAGCGGAGCAACATAAAGCTGTGGGCAAGGCGGCGCGCCACGCTTAGACTATTCGCCATGACCGAGCTTGCCGAACTGACCGTGCGCGCGCGCCATTTTTGGCCATATTGTCGAGGCCTATCTTGAAACCGGCGCGCCTATTGGCTCAAAAAACCTGGCCGATGTGTTGGATGAGAAATTATCTCCGGCCAGCATTCGTTCGGCCATGGCCGAGCTCGAGGCGATGGGGCTTTTTTATGCGCCGCATGTTTCGGCCGGACGCTTGCCGACCGATAGCGGCTTGCGGCTGTTTATTGACGGCATGATGCAATTGGGCGATTTGAGTACCTAAGAGCGCGCCGCCATGACGCCGCATTTGACCGGCGATGAAAGCATGGAAGATATGCTGAAACAGGCGCTGCAAGGTCTGTCGGGGCTTAGCGCCTGTGCCGGTTTGGTGGTCGCGCCATTGGCCGAGCGCGCCGTCAAACACATTGAGTTCATCGCCATTTCCAAAGAAAAAATTCTGGTAATATTGGTCGACGACACTAATCATGTTGAAAATCGGCTGATTCCGAGGCCGCGCAGTCTGGCGCCGCAAAAACTTATCGAGGCAGGCAATTATCTCAACCATCGCTTGCGCGGGCGCACTTTGGGCGAATTGCGCCGCGACAGCGAAGCCGAAAGCGCCAAATTGGAGGGGGCTTTGGGGCAATTGACTGCCGATTTGGTACGCCGCGGCCTGATACAAAACGCGGAGCAGAACGCGGGTCAAGACGCGGTTCAGGGCAGGGGCGCAGGGACGCTCAGCAATAGTGAAATGGTCGCAAAATCGCTGATTGTGCATGGCCGCGATCACTTGCTGAATGATGTTGCAGCGATGGAAAATTTGCAGCGCGTGCGCCATTTATTTGCTGATCTTGACCGTCAGAAAGGGTTGGTCGCGCTTTTGTCGGAAGCCGAAACCGGCAATGGGGTGAAAATTTTTATCGGCGCGCAAACCCCTTTATTTTCGCTCTCCGGCTCGTCCCTGATTATCAGCCCTTATCAAGATGACAGCCGCTCCTTGGTCGGTGTGGTGGGGGTGATTGCCCCGACGCGCACCGATTATGCGCGGCTCGTGCCGATGGTTGACCACACGGCAAAGCTGGTCAGCACTTTATTATCGGCCCAGAAGGAGGCTTGATTTTATCGCCCATGCACCCTAACTAAGCCTCACTGCAAAGTGCGCAAAAGCCGATAAGGGAAGCCGTTAAGAGAAGACAATGAGTGAAGACGAAAAGCCACAAAATGATGCGGTAAAAGACGCGCCGCCTGCCAATGACGCCGCCGAAACCAATGCCGCCGCCGAAACCAGCCGCGAAGACGAAGCCAATGGCGAGGCCGAAACGGCCGAGTCTGCCGCAAAAGAGCCACGCGACGACGCAGCGGAAGCGGCAACGGAAGACAGCGCGCCGACGGCCGAAGAGCGGCTGGCCGATGTTAATGACCAGCTTTTGCGCAGCCTGGCGGAATTGGAAAACACCCGCAAACGCGCCGCGCGTGACCGCAGCGAAGCCTTGAAATTCGGAGCCATGAGCTTTGCCCGCGATATGTTGGGCGTGGTTGATAATTTGCAGCGCGCGCTCAAAGTGATGCAGGAATTGGGCGATGATATGCCTGACGCGACGCGCAGCCTTTTAGAGGGCGTTGCGGCGACCGAGCGCGACTTACTGGCCGCGCTGGCGCGCCATAAAGTGACCGCGCTGACCCCCATGGGGGAGAAATTTGACCCCAATTTGCATGAAGCCATGTTTGAAGCGCCGGGCACCGGCCAAGTGAGCGGCACGATTATCGAAATTGTCGAAGCCGGCTATATGATGGAAGAGCGCCTATTGCGTCCGGCCAAGGTCGGCATTGCCAAAGACTGACGAAAACCACCACAAAAGAGTTTGACGAAAACGCCAAAAGGGGGCTTGCAGCCGCGTCTCGGCCTCCCTATATGAGCGACAGATAAGCAAAAGCGCGCATTTGACATGGTTTGACTTTGACATGGTTTGACAATGTCGGGCGCGTCTAAGGAGTAATATTATGGGCAAAGTTATCGGGATTGATTTGGGCACCACCAATAGCTGTGTCGCCGTCATGGACGGGGCCAGCGCACGGGTGATTGAAAATGCCGAAGGCGCGCGCACCACGCCTTCCATGGTCGGCTTTACGGAAGAGGGCGAACGCTTGACCGGGCAGCCCGCCAAACGCCAAGCCGTGACCAATCCGCTGAACACGCTATTTGCCATTAAGCGCCTTATCGGCCGTCGTTTTGACGATCCGGCGACCAAAAAAGACAAGGAAATGGTGCCGTTTGAGATTATTGCCTCTGATAGCGGCGATGCTTGGGTCGAGGCGGCCGGCGAAAAATACTCGCCGTCGCAAATATCGGCTTTTATTTTGCAGAAAATGAAAGAGACGGCAGAGGATTATTTGGGCGAAAGCGTGACCCAGGCGGTGATTACCGTGCCTGCCTATTTCAATGATGCGCAGCGTCAGGCAACCAAAGATGCCGGCAAAATTGCCGGTCTTGAAGTTTTGCGTATCATCAATGAGCCGACCGCCGCTTCTTTGGCTTATGGCTTGGACAAAAATGACGGGCAAACCATTGCCGTTTATGATTTGGGCGGCGGCACATTTGATGTCTCCGTGCTCGAAATCGGCGATGGCGTGTTTGAAGTGAAATCGACCAATGGTGACACCTTCCTTGGCGGTGAAGATTTCGACATGGCCTTGGTTGAACATTTGGCCGAACAGTTTGAGAAAGAAAACGGCATTGATTTGCGTGGCGATAAGCTGGCTTTGCAGCGCCTGAAAGAGGCCGCAGAAAAAGCCAAAATCGAGCTTTCATCAGCCACGCAAACCGAAATTAACTTGCCCTTTATCACCGCCGATGCGTCGGGCCCGAAACATTTGAATTTGAAACTGACCAAAGCGGCTTTTGAGGGCTTGGTGGAAAACCTTGTGCAACGCACCCGCACCCCATGCGAGGCGGCGATGAAAGATGCCGGCGTCTCATTGTCAGATATTGATGAAGTGGTGCTGGTCGGCGGGCAAACCCGCATGCCGCGCATTCGCGAATTCGTCAAAGACGTCTTCGGCAAAGAACCGAATATGAGCGTCAACCCCGATGAGGTGGTGGCCATGGGTGCCGCCATTCAGGCCGGCGTGTTGCAGGGCGACGTTAAGGACGTGCTGCTTTTGGACGTAACACCGCTTTCTTTGGGGATTGAAACCTTAGGCGGCGTCTTCACCCGTCTGATTGATCGCAATACGACGATCCCAACCAAAAAGAGCCAAGTGTTCTCAACCGCCGATGACAATCAATCCGCCGTTACCATTTCAGTGTGCCAAGGTGAGCGCGAAATGGCGGCCGACAATAAACATTTGGGGCAGTTTAATTTGGAAGGCATTCCGCCGGCACCGCGCGGTGTGCCGCAAATCGAAGTGACTTTCGATATTGACGCCAATGGTCTGGTCAATGTGTCGGCGGCCGATAAAGCGACCGGCAAGGAGCAGGCCATTCGCATCGAAGCTTCGGGCGGCCTGTCCGATGATGATATTGAGCAAATGGTGAAAGATGCCGAAGCCAATGCCACGGCCGATAAAGAGCGCCGCGAACAGGTAGAGGCGCGCAATAATGCCGAAGCACTGATTCACGCAACAGAAAAATCGATAGCTGAAAATGAAGATAAGATTGACGCGGCCGATAAGGAAGCCGCCGAGGCGGCTATGGGCGAATTGAAAACCGCGCTGGAAGGCGAGGATATGGACGCGATTAATGAAAAAGCGCAAGCCTTGAGCCAAGCGGCAATGAAAATCGGCGAAGCCGTCTATCAAGCGCAACAAGCCGAAGCCGCTGCCAATGATGCCGCCGCCGATGGCGCGCGCGACGATAATGACCCTAATGTGGTCGACGCTGAATTTGAGGAAGTGCCCGAAGAAGACGCCGCGGCCGATGCGACCGAGGCCGATAACGACCAGAAAGCCTCTTAACGGGCAGGCACAATCTGCCAAAAGGGGGCGGCATGGCCAAGGCCGATTATTATGACCAATTGGGGGTAGACCGTTCGGCCAGCGCGGCTGAGCTGAAATCGGCCTATCGCAAATTGGCCAAAAAATACCACCCCGACGTCAATCCGGGCGATGCGGCTGCCGAGCAGAAATTCAAGGATGTCTCAGAGGCCTATGAAGTGCTGAAAGACGGCCAGTCACGCGCCGCTTATGACCAGTTTGGCCATGCCGCCTTTGAGCAAGGCGGCGGCTTTGGTGGCCAAGGCGGCTTTGGTGGGGCCGGTGGGTTTTCCGGCTTTGGCGATATTGGTGATATTTTCGAAGAGTTTTTCGGCGGTGCCGGTCGCGCCGGTCGCGGCGGCCAAAGACAAGCGCGCCGCGGGGATGATTTGCGCACTGAGGTCGATATCACCCTGCAAGAAGCCTATGACGGCACAGAGCGCCAGGTGCATTTGACGCGCGCCGCAGCCTGCGGGGCGTGCAATGGCTCAGGCGCCAAGCCGGGGAGCCAGCCGAGCACCTGCCCGACCTGTCAGGGCCATGGTAAAGTGCGTGCGCAGCAAGGGTTCTTTACCATTGAGCGCCCCTGTCATGGCTGTCAGGGCAGCGGCCAAATTATTGCCGATCCGTGCGGCGATTGTCGCGGCGGCGGCCAGACCCGCGAAAGCCGAAATCTGTCGGTTGCCATTCCGGCCGGCGTCGAAGACGGCACGCGCATTCGCCTTTCGGGCGAAGGCAATGCCGGCCCCAATGGTGCGGCCTATGGTGATTTATATGTTTTCGTCAATATCGCCCCGCACGGCATATTGCGGCGCGACGGGGCCGATCTTTTTTGCGCCATGCCGGTGTCGTTTGATATTGCGGTGCGCGGCGGCTCGGTCAATGTGCCGCTCATGGCAGGCAAAACCGTCAAACTGTCAATACCGGCCGGCGCGCGTTCGGGTCAACAATTTCGCCTGCGCGGCAAGGGCATGCCGATCCTGCGGGCGCGTAAATTTGGCGATCTATATGTGCAGATTGAGGTGGAAACACCGACCGGTTTGACGCGCGAGCAGGGAAAGCTGTTTGAAGCTTTTGCCGAAAGCCTTGATGGCGGCAATTATCCCGACATGGCCGAGTTTAATGCGCGCGCCAAAAAAGCTAATGCAAAGCAATAGAGCAGCGGCGCAAACCCTGCTATAGATGGCTTATGAGATTGATTGTAAATGGCTGCGCCGGTCGCATGGGCCGGACGCTGATAAAGCTGATTGACGAACAAGACGGGGTCACGCTGGCCGGCGGATTGGAGACCGCCGACAGCGCTGCGCTGGGCGAAGATTTGGGCGTGCTGGCCGGCGGCGAAAAGCTTGGCCTGAGCGCCAGCGATGATGCGCTGGCATTAATGAGCCAAGCCGATGGGGTGATTGACTTCGCCACACCCGCCGCCAGTGTTGAGCTGGCCGCATTGGCGGCCCAAGCGCGCCTTGTCCATATTATCGGCACGACCGGTTTTGACGCTGACCAAGAAGCGCAAATCGCCGCGGCGGCGCGCCATGCGCGCATTGTCAAATCGGGCAATATGAGCCTCGGCGTCAATATGCTGGCCGGCTTGGTGCGCCAAGCGGCAGCCCAATTGGGCGATGCATGGGATATTGAAATTATCGACATGCACCACCGCCACAAAGTCGATGCGCCGTCGGGCACGGCTTTGCTTTTGGGTGCGGCGGCGGCGCAGGGCCGTGGCGTTGATTTGGACGATGCAAAAGAAAGCGGGCGCGACGGCATTGGCGCACCGCGCGCGGCCGGGGCCATCGGTTTTGCCGCCCTGCGCGGCGGCTCAGTGGTCGGCGATCATGAGGTGATATTGGCCGGTGAAAATGAGCAAATACGCTTGGCCCATCGCGCCGAAGACCGCGATATATTTGCCCGCGGCGCGCTGAAAGCGGCGCTTTGGGCGCAAGACCAATCAGAAGGGCTGTATTCCATGCAGCAGGTTTTGGGGTTGTAAACCGAACCGTCGTTAAACGAAAACAGATAAGGAAAATGAGATGAGCCATTTGGTGCTGGTGCGTCACGGTCAAAGTGAATGGAATGAAAAAAATCTCTTTACCGGCTGGCGTGATCCCGATTTGACGGCACAAGGAATTGATGAGGCCAAAGCGGCCGGGCAGGCGCTGAAACAGCAGGGGCTGGTTTTTGATCTCGCTTTCACATCCGATTTGCAGAGGGCGCAAAAAACCCTGACGCTTTTATTGGCCGAGCAAGGCCAAAGCGATTTGCCGACGACGCAAAACCAAGCGCTTAATGAGCGTGATTATGGCGATTTGGCCGGCCTTAATAAAGATGATGCGCGCAAAAAATGGGGCGATGAACAAGTGCATATTTGGCGCCGCTCTTACGACACGCCGCCGCCCGGCGGGGAAAGCCTGAAAGATACGGGTGCACGTGTTTTGCCCTATTATGACAGTGATATTTTACCGCATGTCAAAACCGGCAAAAATATTCTCATCGCGGCCCATGGCAATAGCTTGCGATCTTTGGTGATGCGCCTTGAGGGGCTGAGCAGCGCCGAAATTCTTGACGTCAATATTGATACCGGCGTGCCTTATATTTACCAAATGGACGCTGACGGGGCGGTGCAAGACAAGACCATTTTATCGCGCTAGCCCGCCAAATTTAGCGCCAAACCTCAGGCTGAAGCGGGATGTGCGGCCAATCGATTGCGCCAGCCGCCCAATGTCGCCTGCAGGCTGCCGGCCAGGCTTTCGCGCTCTTCCGGTGCCAAAAACGCCCCGACCGAAACATATTTGCCATGGCTCGATAAAATCAGCGCGCCAATATCTTCGCCATGCGCGCCGAAACGCTCCAAGGTGACGCGCACCCAATAAGGGTCAAACTCCCATTGCCGCGCCGCGCCCAAAGCGGTGACCTGGCTGAACACCAGTTTTTCATCGGCCATGCTTAAGGTTTCATAGCGCTTGCCATAACGATAATTGAGCCGAAACGCGCCATAGAGGAGCGCCACATCAAGTCCGAAAAAGCCGAAGACCGGCCAAGCGCCGAGCGACCAGAAATAGCCGCCGACAATCACCGATATGGCGGTGAAGAAAACCATAAGCCAAAAAAAGCCGCGCCGTGACAGCGACATATTGGGGCGCAGCACAAGGTCAAAATCATCCGGCAAGAGTGTCGGTTTTTCCATGCCCTTTTACTTAGGGCGGCGGCGGACGAAACAAAAGGGAAGGATTGTCGCGGGCGGCGCGCTGGTTTATGACAATGCCATGACCCGCTCGCGCCAAATGCCCGCTGACCATGTTGCTGCGTTTTTTGCCAAATTGGCCGAGACCGATCCGGCGCCGCGCACCGAGCTGGCTTATAAAAACCACTTCACCCTTTTGGTCGCCGTTGTTTTATCGGCCCAGGCGACCGATATTGGCGTCAATCGGGCGACCAAGGGCTTGTTTGAAAAAGCCGATAGCGCCGAAAAAATGGTGGCGCTGGGCGAGGCGAAAATCCGCGATGCGGTCAAAACCATCGGGCTTTATCGCAATAAGGCGAAAAACGTGTTTTTGCTGTCGCAAAAATTGCTCGCGCAATATGACGGCAAAGTGCCCGAAACCATGGATGAATTATTGGCGTTGCCCGGGGTCGGGCGCAAAACCGCCAATGTGGTGATGAATGAAGCTTTCGGCATTGCCACTTTTGCCGTCGATACGCATGTCTTCCGCTTGTCCAATCGCAGCGGCTTGGCACCCGGCAAGGATGTTTTGGCGGTTGAGAAAAAGCTCGACAAAAAAGTGCCCGAACCGTTCCGCATGCACGCCCATCATTGGCTGATTTTGCATGGCCGCTATGTCTGCTTGGCGCGCAAGCCGAAATGCCATATTTGTCCGGTATATGATTATTGCCGCTTTAAGGATAAAGAGAAAATAAAGGATATGATATGAGCCAAACCAGCGCGACCGCAAAACCCGAAAACGGCCTCATCACCGGCATGGGGGCCGCTTTGGTCGATTTATTTGCCGCCGTCAGCGAAGACGAATTGACCGCCTTGGGTAGCCCGAAAGCCTCCATGTCCCTCATTGATGCGGCGCAATCGACCGCCCTACAGGAAAAAGTCAGCGTCGATACGCGCCGGCCCGGCGGCTCGATTGCCAATTCGATTGCCGGCATGGCGGCGCTTGGCATGGCGACCGGCTTTATCGGCAAAATCGGCAATGATGATTTGGGCCGCGTCTTTGCTGATGCTTTTGCCAAAGGCCATGTGCGGTTTCCCGCTTCGCCAATGGACACGGCACCGACCGGCCATTGTCTGGTGCTCATTACCCCCGATGCCGAACGCACCATGCATACGGTTTTGGGCGCATCCGTCACCACAGCGGTTGATGATTTGGACGCGGCGCTTTTGGCCGATACCGGCCTATTGTTTGGCGAGGGCTATTTATGGGACAGCCCGAGCGCGCGCGCCGCTTTTCTGGCGGCAGCCAAGCAGGTGCGCGGTCAGGGCGGCAAGCTGGCTTTCTCGCTGGCCGATGGTCTGTGCGTGACGCGCCATCATGATGCCTTTATGGCACTTTTGGGCGATATTGATATTTTGCTGGCCAATGAAGCGGAAATAGGCGCGCTGCTGGGCGCGCAACGGCCCGATGAAATTGCGACAAAATTGGCCGATTGCGATGTTTTGGCGGCGGTGACTTTTGGTGCTGACGGCGCACATTTATTTGACAATAGCGCGCGCGCCCATGTGCCGGCGCAAAAATTAGCGGCGGAAGACATTGTCGATTTGACCGGCGCGGGCGACCAATTCGCCGCCGGTTTTTTGGCCGGCCTGCATCAGGGCAAAGCAATGGAGGCCGCCGCCCAAATGGGTATCGATGCGGCCAGTGCCGTCATTCGCCATATCGGGCCGCGCCCGCCGCTGGATTAAAAGGCGTTAAATTTTGCGCAGCAAGACGCGGTCAATGCGATGGTCAGCGCCTTTGTGCAAAATCAAATCGGCGCGCGCCCGCGTCGGCAAAATATTCTCGTTCAAATTCTTCAAATTAATGCGCGTCCAAATATCAATCGCCGTCGCTTCCGCTGCTTCATCGTCAAGCTCTGCATAGCGTTCAAAATAAGCGCCGGGCGCGCGAAAGGCGGTTTGGCGCAGCCCCATAAAGCGCTCGACATACCAGCGCTGCACAATCTCGGCTTCGGCATCAATATAAATCGAGAAATCGAAATAGTCGGAAACAAAAGGAATTTCCGTGCCCTCTTTGGCCAAAACCGCCGGCTGCAGCACATTCAGCCCTTCGACGATTAAAATATCGGGGCGCGAGATGCGGATTTTTTCTTCCGGCAAAATATCATAGGCAATATGGCTGTAAACCGGTGCCTCAGCCGCCATGCGGCCCGACTTAATATCGGCCAAAAAGCCCCGCAAGCGCTTTAAATCAAAGCTTTCGGGAAAGCCTTTGCGTTCCATCAGCCCGCGCTCTTGCAAAACCTGATTGGAAAACAAAAACCCGTCCGTGGTAATCAGCTCAACCGTCGGATGTGACGGCCAGCGCGCCAGCATTTCGCGCAAAATACGCGAGGTTGTGGATTTGCCGACGGCCACGGAACCGGCCACACCGATAATGAAGGGCACTTTGGTTTCGCGCCCGAGAAATTCATTGGTCGCGCCATAAAGGGTTTGCGTGGCCTCAACATAAAGGCTCAAAAGCCGCGACAGCGGCAGATAAATTTCCTCCGCTTCGGCCAGTGAAATGGTCTCGCCAAGGCCGCGCAAGCTTTCCAACTCGGCCTCGGTCAGCGTCATTTCTGCGCCTTGGCGCAAATTACCCCATTCATCAGCGCTAAAGGCCCGATAGGGTGAAAATTCATTGTCCAGCATAAGTCTTATTTTCCGCGCGCGGCCTTTTCGACCAGCCCTGACGTGCCGGCACGGGCCTTTAACACCTCGACCACTTGCTTGGGCGTCAGGCCGCGTGCCGCCAACACCACCAGCCAGTGATAAATCAAATCGGCGCTTTCGGCTAATAGCGCCTCATCATTGCCGGTCAGCGCCGCGGTCACCGTCTCGACCGCCTCTTCGCCCAGCTTATTGGCGGCGCGCGGCAAATCGGCCAGCAATTGCGCCGAATAGCTGGTATCGGGCGCCGCCGCGCGGCGCGCTTCAATCTCGGCAAATAATTCGTTCAAAAAAGCCAGCTCATCCATCAGCCCGTCTCCGTCGCTCCCCATTTGCCTTGTTAGCGGTTTTTTGTGGCACGTTCAAACATAGTCTGACCCCGCCCGCCCACGTACCGGCAGGCCGGCAGCGGCGAGAGCAGCGCGTGCATCGCCAATACTATGCGTGCCGAAATGAAAGATCGACGCGGCCAAGACGGCGCTGGCATGGCCGTCGCGCACGCCTTCGACCAAATGCTCCAATGTGCCGACCCCACCCGAGGCAATCACCGGCACGGTGACCGCATCGGCAATGGCGCGCGTCAGCGCTATGTCAAAGCCTGATTTTGTGCCGTCGCGGTCCATGGAGGTGAGCAAAATTTCACCGGCCCCGCGCGCCGCCATATCTTTGGCAAAACCGATGGCTTCAATGCCTGTCGCTTCACGGCCGCCATGGGTAAAGATTTCCCAGCGCGCGCCGCCTTCATCATCACCGACTTGTTTGGCGTCAAGCGCCACAACAATGCATTGGCTGCCGAATTTTTCTGACGCCGCATTGATAATATCGGGATTATTGACCGCCGCCGTGTTGAACGACACTTTGTCGGCACCGGCCAATAATAATTTGCGCACATCACCCACTTCGCGCACACCGCCGCCAACGGTCAGCGGCATGAAGCATTGCTCGGCCGTGCGACGCACCACATCGACCAGCGTGTCACGCCCCTCATGGCTGGCCGAAATATCGAGAAAGCATAATTCATCAGCGCCGGCCGCATCATAGGCGCGCGCCGCTTCAACAGGGTCACCGGCATCGACCAAATCGACAAAATTAACCCCTTTGACGACACGGCCCTCATGCACATCAAGACAGGGAATGATGCGGATTTTCAACATGTCTATGCGACCCCGTCCAACGCCAAAGCGGCCGCCGCATCGAGCCGCCCGTCATAAAGCGCGCGACCGGAAATGGCGCCGATAATGCCGCTGTCTTCAAGCGCCAGAAGCGCTTTCACATCATCGAGCCCGGCCAGCCCGCCTGAGGCGATGACCGGAATGGAAATACTTTCTGCCAGTTTTTGTGTCGCCTCAATATTCACGCCTTTGAGCAGGCCGTCACGGTCAATATCGGTATAGATAATTGCCGCCACGCCGGCATTTTCAAATTGCCGCGCCAAATCGACAGCCTGCATTTGTGTCGCTTCAGCCCAGCCTTCAACCGCGACATAGCCGGCGCGCGCATCCATGCCGACAATGATGCGACCGTCAAATTGGCGGCAGGCGGCGCGCACCAAACCAGGGTCGCGCTGCGCCACTGTGCCGAGAATGACGCGGTCAATGCCGGCGGCCAGCCAGCGCTCAATATTTTCCAAATTGCGAATGCCGCCGCCCAGCTGGGTGGTGACATTGGCCGCTCGGCAGGCTTCTACAATCGCTTCAACCGCGGCGCGATTGACGCTGGCACCGGCAAAAGCGCCATCCAGATCGACAACATGCAAATGCGAAAAACCCTGCGCGGCAAAATCGGCGGCTTGCGCGCCCGGGTCTTCATTGAACAATGTCGCGCGTGCCATGTCGCCTTGTTCGAGGCGCACACATTGGCCGTCTTTCAAATCAATGGCGGGAAATAATATCATGGTCGCCACTCCAAAAACCGTTCAATCAGGCCCAGCCCAGCCGCTTGGCTTTTTTCGGGATGAAATTGCACGCCAATTATATTGTCGCGTGCCAAAGCCGCCGTCACTACGCCGCCATAATCGGTTATCGCCGCAATATCATTTTGGGCACCATCATCCATCACCACGCCATAGCCGTGCACGAAATAGACATCCTCGCCGGCAAGCGGGCCGATAACCGGCTGGTCTTGCCGGATGCTGATTTCATTCCACCCCATATGCGGCACTTTCAACGGCACGGCGACATCCAGCGTACGCACTTCGGCGTCGAACCAACCAAGCCCTAAATGCGGGGCTTCGGGCGGGGCGCGCTCCAGCCCGTGACGGCACATAAGCTGCATGCCGACACAAATGCCCAAAAACGGCTTGCCTTCATCCATGACCGCTTCCTGCAGTGCCTCAACCATACCGTCAATGGCGCGCAGGCCTTGAGCGCAATCGCCAAAAGCGCCGACCCCGGGCAAAACAATATGCGCGGCGCGGCGTACATCATCAGCCGCGCCCGAGACCAAAACCGGCCGCCCTTGGGCTTGGCGCGCAAATGCTTTCTCGGCCGAGCGTAAATTGCCCGAGCCGTAATCGATAATGACAATCAAATCACCTGCTTGGCTCAACTGCCCAAAACACCTTTGGTCGA